>Ga0182014_10008265_pt1 | contig 10686 bp, 7 predicted proteins | sample 612S2DmetaG_FD_120489 | JGI IMG/M metagenome (GOLD analysis project Ga0182014, IMG submission 120489) | Permafrost microbial communities from Stordalen Mire, Sweden - 612S2D metaG | ecosystem: Environmental > Terrestrial > Soil > Wetlands > Permafrost | place: Sweden: Stordalen | collected... | reverse complement strand
GACGCCCATGGTATAAATCCCGGGCTTTGTGAAGTTGAGGAAGGTCAGCGCTTCCAGGGCGATGCTGCCGGTAAGACCATTGGCACCCGGAATGCCCGGGACGGTCGAATCCGTAAAGCCATTGGCGGTGGTGAAGTCGCCGATATCGCCGCTGGAGGCCCAGACATTAAAGTTGAGGACGTTGGTATAGTCAATGTAGCCGCCGTCGGTGGCGCTGCTCAGGTCGGCGTTATTGGCCCCATGCAAACCCATGAGTTGTTCCTGAGCCCAATAGACGTTGTTCGGCTCTCCGACGCCGGCCGTATTCGGTGACTGCCAGGGCTGGAGGCGGAAGCCGGGCAGGGAAGTATTCACGCCGGTGGTGACGACATCGCCGGCGGGTATGATGGCGTAGGCGCCTTCGACAAAGCTGCGGGTGCCGGTGATGGTGTTGCCATTGACATCCTTGGCGGCAACGATCACAACATTAGTAGAACCGACCGGGAGCAGGACCGGGAAGTTGTGGTATATAATCGTGGTCGTGGAACCATTCTTGGTCACCGACGTAGGCGTCACGCTAACGCCATTGAACGTGGTGGTAACCGGCTTGGTGATATCGATTACGCTGTTGCCAGAGTCATTGATCGGGATCGAGAAGCCATCCGGGAAGCCGGAAGCTGCGCCGACCAGAGCCGTCGTAGCAGCAATAGTCGTGATGGAGATATTGTCCAGATCCTGGTTCTCCCAGGAGCCGCCGCAGCGGCCGGCAAACACCAACCGGCCGGGGCTCGGGAAGAAAGTCGTCTGATAATTGCTCAATATCTGCGTGCCCTTCCACCAAACGCTCAGTTTGGCATCAATCGTCAACTGCACCTTCAAGTGCTCCCAAGACAGGATGGTAGGGTCCCCGCTCCCGTCGTACGGGCCGGTCTGAACCGAAGTGGGGTCGGCAGCGTTGGTGGGGTTCGCTGTTGGACAGGCATTCTGCAACACCAGGATGCCGTCCACGCGGACCGTGACGGCCGCGATGTCCGGTCCGATGCTTTGATTGGCCTCGTCGCAATAGGGGGGAGAGCCGCCGCTAGGCCACGCATCAAATCCGATGCCGATCCCGGTTTGGGTCCCCTCTTCGGGCAGATTGGCCTCGCAGTTCGGCCCGGTGGCAAAAGCGCCCCCCGTCAGCACCGGGTCAGTGGCGCGGCAATAGTTGACACTGAAACCATCGGCCGGCGCTAGCGTCCCGTTGCCAATCCGCAGGTCGGCTTCAAAAGTAAAGCCCTGAACCACCGACCCCGCGTCAAAGTCCGAAAAGATGATCGTGGTGGACTGGCTCGTGCCGCTGCTGATTACGAGGTAACCATCGTTGGCGTTGGTGGCAGCGCCAGCACCCCCGGAGGCCTGCCAGGATCCCGAGCCGTTTATTGTAAGGAGCCCGTTGAGGGTGGGGTCCGTGTTAAAGTCGAAGAAGAAACTACCCGCTTGCGCTGCTCCGACGCATACCACGCCTGCGGTGACGATGCCTTGTATAATTCTACGCATGGCTGATTCCTTTCCTACGTTGTCATTTGTTTGGTTGATTGGTTGTTTGAACTGTGGTGGTTGACAATCCCATAACCGACTTGCCACCCACCAAAACCTCTGCGAAACCGGCAAATACTCACACTCTTCGCTGACTTCGGATAGAAGTTTCGAGAAGTTGAGCAAAAAGCGGAGGAGGTGTCCAGCAATATCTTATTCTCTTTTCGCGACCAGGATATCTGCAGTTCAGATTCGGCTTGCGGGCGGCGGCCGTTGCTTGGATGATGAAGCTCGGTCGAATGCCTTGAAACATCAGCGAAAAAAAGCAGAGGCAGATCAGAAACCCAACCAGGGCGGCGCGCGCGTGGCAGCCAGGTCGCCAAACCCACCGCCGGTCCTCACGAGAGGCCGGAAGCTCCTTTTCAGGCTAGTGGCGGTGGTAGGGGTGCCGCTGGTCTGCCTTGGCTTGCTGGAGATTGGTCTGAGGCTGGCCGGTTACGGCTACTCGACGGCTTTTTTCAAGGTGATCATCGTCGGCAACGAGGAGTTGCTGGTGGATAATGACAAGTTCGGGTGGCGCTTCTTTCCGCCGGAGCTTTCGCGCAGTCCCCCGCCGGTCCGGATGAGCGCTCAGAAGCCACCCGGCACTTTTCGCATTTTCATTCTTGGCGAGTCGGCGGCGTTGGGCGATCCGCAGCCAGCCTACTCCGCCGGACGCTATCTGCAGGCGCTGCTGCGGGAACGGTTTCCGGAGCGCCGGTTCGAGGTGGTATGCGCGGCCATGACCGCGATTAATTCGCACGCGATCTTGCCCATTGCCCGCGAGTGCGCCCGCCACAGCGGCGACCTCTGGATCATTTACATGGGCAATAACGAAATGGTTGGGCCCTATGGTGCCGTCACCATTTTCGGTTCGCGAAGCCTGCCGATTACCTATGTGCGGCTGATCCTCGCCCTGGAGCAGACGCGCCTTGGGCAGTTGCTGCTGGCGTTCAGCCGCAAGCTCAGCGGGACATCAGAATACGGGCCAGCGTGGGGTGGAATGCGAATGTTTATGAAGAACCGGATTGCACCCGGGGACCCGCACAAGGAGGTCGTTTACGGCAATTTTCGTCGCAACCTCGAGGACATCCTGCGCGCGGGGCGAGCGGCGAGGGTGCCGATCCTCTTGAATACAGTGGCCGTCAATCTCAAGGACTGCTCGCCCTTCGCCTCGCTGGCGGATACCAATTTGCCGGCAGCGGACCAGTTGGCTGGCGAGGGCTTTAGCCGGCAAGGCTCCGAAGCAGCGCGGCAAGGCGATTTCAGCCTGGCGGCCGACCGATGGGCCAAGGCGGCCGCGTTGGACGTGCACTCGGCGCAGTTGCAGTTTGAGCTGGGCTCCTGCCTGTTATCCCTGACGAATTACGCCGCCGCCCGCCAGCATCTGGCACAGGCGTGTGATTTCGACGCGCTGCCCTTCCGGGCGGATTCACGAATCAACGAGGCGATTGTGAGAACGGCCCGGGAGTTCAAAGACGGCGCGCTGGCCCTGTGTGATGCGGCCGGGCTGTTTGAGACCAATAGTCCGCAAATGGTTCCTGGTGCTGAGTCATTTTACGAGCACGTTCACCTCAATTTCGACGCCAACTATCGGCTCGCCCGAGCTTGGGCCGAGCAAGCGGAGCCTTTCTTGCCTGGCGCGGTTACAAACCGGGCGGCGGACGGCTGGGCTTCGCAAGCGGTTTGCGAACGCCGGCTGGGTTTGACGGATTGGAACCGCTCTGCGGTGCTCGCGGATGTGTTGAGGCGATTGGCAGAACCGCCTTTTGTGGGCCAGCTCAATCACACGCAGCAAGTGGCTGCGGTCCGCTCGCGCTTGCACGAGGTTCGCCTGCGGGAGACCAGGGAAGCGGCCGCGCAAGCGCGCGAGGTGTATTTGCTGGCGTTGAAAACGTCGCCAGACGACCATCGGCTGCACGAGAATTTTGCGGAGTTTCTTGAGGCCACTGGCGCCCTCGACGAGGCCGCCGCGGAATGGCGGCAGGTGCGTGAGTTGATTCCGCACCACCATGCCGCCTGGTTTCAGGAGGGCCGGCTGCTCAAGCGGCGGGGCAAACTCGATCAGGCCGAACCACTGCTAACCCAGGCGGTGACCCTGCGCCCGGACCTGGCGGAGGGCTGGTTGGAGCTGGGTACGCTGCACGCGGTCCAAGGCAAGACGGAGCAAGCGCTGCAAGAGTACGAACGCGAGCGGCGCCTGGCGCCCAACGACAGCCGGGTTTATTACCATATTGGCAAGGCGCAATCGCAATTGCGCCAACGCACGGCTGCCATCAAGAGCCTGCGCCGGTCGCTGCAGCTCCAACCGGCGTGGGAAACCCACTATGCCCTGGGAGAAGAACTGGGCTTCGATGGGCAGGCGGCCGAAGCCCGCAAAGAATTGGAGCAAGTGACCCGTATGAAGCCGGACTATGCGCCGGCGCATTTGAACCTGGGTGTGGCACTCCAGCAGCTTGGCCAGACGCAAGACGCCCTGACCCAATTTCAGGAAGCCTTGCGCCTGGAGCCGGACAACAAGTTGGCCGCGCAATATCGGGAGGCGTTGCGGAACCGGAGGGGAGAAGGGAAACCTTGAGGAGTTGAGATGAATGAAGGGGCGTTCCAGGTGGGCCGCCGAGATGAGATCTTCATTGCAGGGTTGCATCCCCGTTTCGCCCCGTCCCTCCACGCCCCCATGCCGCGATCACTGATGTGGGATTGACCTATGCTGCGGCACCGACGATTCGGGGTATTGGGCCAATGTTCCCCAGCCCGCAGCGGGTTAAGCCGGAGTATCTCCCCGCCAGCCAGCCAGGCAATATGCCGCCAGCGGGCACCCCAAGGACGCGAGCCAAAGTCCCATGCGGGCGGTCATGGCTCGGGAACCGTTCTCGACCGTTGATGCCGTTCCCGCTGCGTGCTACCGGCACCCGCGTCGCCGGTCCTGCTTATTCTTCGCCGACTCCCACCGTCACACCATCCAGGAGCGCGCCGTCTGGCGTGCGAAGACGACAGCAGGCCGACCACTCCCCGGCTCCCTGTGTCACCTTGAGCAGCAGCCGGTTCACCCCGCGGTTGAGCCTGACCTTGACCTTGTCCTCCCAGGGAGTGCAGCCCCGGATGACGTTGATGCCATGCACAACCTTGTCATTCAGCCAGACCTTCACGCCGTCGTCGCTGCCGATTTCGAGCCGGGCCTCCTGGTCGCGCTCGGAAATGATCTGGGTCCTGAGATAGGCCACCCGTTCATCCCCACCCATAATCTTGTTCAGGTCAACCAGTCCGGTCTGGTTTATGGCTGCCTGTACTACCGGCCGCCAATCGGCCTTCGACTCTGCCTTCTCCGGCTCCAACACGAGATCAAACAACTCCAACCCGGTTTTCCCCTCCAGCTTGTATGGGCCCGAGAACATCCAGGCCAGGATGGCCCCATCGGCGGTCTGACCGGCGTCTTGCAGGCTCTTGATGGCGTCATCGGCCTTCTTGCGCAAATCCTCCTGGTCGGTCATCTGTTTGAGCTCCTTGAGGGCTGCCACCGCGCGGGCGTAGTTTACCATCCCAAGCTCCCCGGCCACTCGAATTGCCGCCGGGATGGCCTCGCTCTTCAGCGCGGCGTCCTGGCCACACCCTTTGAGCAGATCGAGTGAGCGGAATGAGGGAATCTCCGACAACCCGGAGATGGCCTGCCGTTTTTCCTCCGGGCGGTGCGCTACTTCGAGAACGCTGCGGTAAGCGGCCAGACGCTCGGCCATGGGCACTTCTTCCATGGCCGCGAGCCGCAGACACCCGTCACGCAACGCCACGATCGCATCGCTGGAGTCCGGTGCGCGGCGCGCCACCTCCACCAAATGCGGCACCGCCTTCGCGTCGGGCCAGCCCACGAGCGCTCGGAAAGCGGCCTGCCGGACCTCGCTGTCGTTGTCACCCATAGCTTTGACCACTGCAGTCAGCGGAGCGGCGCCGGCAGTGTAGCCCAGCAGGCGCAGCAAGGCGGCCCGCGCGGGCGGCTGCGATGCCCAGGCAAGCGCGCCGAGCAGGATGTCCGCTGCGGCCGTTTTGTCCTGCGCGCGAGTGCAGATGGCCCGACCGGCCTCTTCGCACGCAGTTCGAAGCTGGGCGTTCTCCGTGCCGGTGATCGTAGCAGCGAGCACCGTCAAGTGCGCGCTCTCGCCCAGGACGCCCAGCGGCTTGGCGGCCTCGCTCGCCCGCACCGGGTCCGTCCCGCCCACCAGCCGCAACAGCGTGGGCAATGCGGCCACTGTGCGGCGGTTGGCAAGCACACCCAGCACCGTGGCGCGGTCGGTCGGATCGGATGATCCGATTAGACCGATCAGCGTCTCATCCACGCCCGGTTTGCCGAGGCGGTCCAGAGTCTTGCGCGCGGCTTCCGCCACCGTCCCCTGTCCTGCACCCGCCAACCGCACCAGCATGGGCACATCGGCGGCTTCGCCGTGCCGGCCCAGGCACTCAATCGCCGCCGCCCGGACGGTCGGGTCAGACCCCTTTTCAGCCAAGCTGAGCACGGCGTCCCGCGCAGCCACGTCCGGCAAGTCCGCCAGCACTCCCAGAAGGATCAATTGACCGGAAGATTTCATGGAGGGAAGCGCTGACGCCACGGCGCTCTGCAAGGCGGCGTCCGTGGACGTCGCGTAGGCGGCCACGGTGGCTTCACGCATGGCGGCGTCTTCGCCCTGCACCATCTCGGTTACCAGTTTGACCGACTCGGCTTGCGGCAGCGCGCCGATCAGTCCTTTCAAGGCTGCGATCCGGACGAATTGGGGCTGGCTGGGCTGCATGAGGTCGCGGTAGATGAAGACGGCTTGGGGATTCGCCCCAGCATTCTTAAGATGGCTGGCGGCGGTGATGCGCGCGCGGGCCTGGACGCGGAACAAGGCAGGAGCAACCTGCAGCCCCGCCAACGCCTGGGCGGCGGACTCATTGCCAATGGCCCCGAGCGCCATGATGGCCGCGCTGGCTACCACGGGATCATCGTCCTTGGCAGCATGGGCCAGGGCGCTCACCGCTTCCGGGTCACGCCGGACGCCGATTGAACCTATCAAGCCCGCCAGCAGCCGCCCTTTTACTTTGGGCAGCGCGTCTCTTAAGGCGGAGCCGGCCGCGGGGGAAGCCATTGGCTGAAGCGCCATCCGGGCCGGGTGCGACAGATCGTCATCGGTCAGCAACGGGGCCACAGCGGGAACGCAGTCTGCTGCCCCCACTACGGCCAGCCAGCGGCAAATGTAGCGCTTGGCGTCCTTGGTCGTCTCGGGCGCATTCAGCACAGCCAAGAGCTTCGTCTCGATGTCCTTGTATTGCGCAGGCGAAGACTTGCGGATCTGCTCCTCAATCAACGCCAGGGGCAAACGGCTCTCCCCGAATTTGAACTTAGCCAGCCCCGCGTAGGGATCGGCGGGTGCAAGCTGGCCGGACACGCGAAGGGAGCCGAGCGCCAGGCCGAGGACGGCAATCAGGGAAAGTGCTTTCATGGTCTTGTCTATGAAAAGGGCGGATGCGGGTTTCGGACTCATCGAGATCATACGATGCTCCAGGGGTCGCGCTTGGCACGGCCAAGCAGGGCGGTGGCCGAGGAGTCGCCGATGACTTCCTCTATCTCGGGGTTCCAACGGAACTTCCGTCCCAGGCTGATGGCGATGACACACAAGTGTCCCACGCTGGCGGAGCGATGCGCAACCTCGGCGGGCGTGATAGTCAAACGCCGCGACTTCACGCAGTCGAGGAAATTGCCGATGTGATTGGTCGAATTGTAGAGGTTGATCTCTCCGGGTCGGATCTTGTCCTTCATCAGGCTCTTGGGGCTGGTCTCAAATCCACCCCGGTCAACCCAGACCCAGCCGTCGGTCCCAATCCACTTGGCGCCCATGCGATGTTGGCCTTCCGCGTTCTGGAGGATCATCTTCACGCCGTTGGCGTAAGTGCACTCGATCCGGTAGCGCGTGGCCGCATCCCAGATGCCCGTCTTGGGGAACTCGGCGTAAATGGGGTTGACCTCCACCGGGCCGGTGTATTCGGTGCCAAGGCCCCATTGAGCGATGTCGCCGTGATGGCCGATCCAGTCCATTAGCTGGCCGCCGCCGTAATCCATCTGCCAGCGCCAGTTCCAATGCGTGCGATCCGCGGAATAGGGCGCCCAGGGCGAGGGGCCGCACCAGAACTCATAGTCGAGCTGGGGCGGCGGATCGGTGAAGGGGGCATTGCCGCCCGGGCCGCCGGTGGGCAGGCCGACTTCCACCGTGTGCACCTTGCCGATTCGGCCGTTGCGCACCAACTCGCAGGCGAAGCGGAAATCGCCCGTGGAGCGCTGCCACGAGCCCGTCTGCCAGACGCGCCCGTATTGGTTGAGGGTCGTGACCATGGCCCGGCCTTCTCGCAGATCGTGACTGAACGGCTTCTCGCCATAGACATCCTTGCCCGCCCGGGCAGACGCCATGACGGTGAGGGCGTGCCAGTGGTCCGGTGTGGCCATCGATATCACGTCGATGTCGTCCCGGGCCACGAGCTCGCGGAAGTCCTTGTAACCGGCGCAATCCTGGTTGTTGTAGAAGGTGTTGACCCGCTTGCGAGCGTTCTCACAGGCAGTGCGGTCCACGTCGTTCACGGCCAGGACCTGGCAGCGCTGATCACCAAGGAAGCCTTCCAGGTTGCCGCTGCCCTGGCCGCCCAGTCCGATGGCCCCAACCGTAACGCGGTTGTTCGGACCCGGACGCCCGGCAGCACCCAGCACGGAGGATGGCACGACCATGGGCAGGCCGGCGGCGGCGCTCAGCAGCGCGGCACTGCGCAGAAAACGTCGGCGGCTGAAGGGGGTCTGCGGGGAAGGGTTCGCGCGAGGTGTCAGTGTGCTTGACGAGCAAGAAATAGACATGGGCCGAGATTACCAGCGCCGCTCGCCGGGCACAAACTCTCGTTCAGGGCCGCAAGCCTGAGGGTAGCCAAAGGGTAGCTTCAGGGTGGCTTCAGGGTGCCTACCGGTTGGCTACCATATGGCCTGAGGGTAGCCCCAAGGTAGCCTCAGGGTGGCTCGTGGCGTTCTTCATTCTTGTTGGGCCTTAAGCGCCATTCGTCCCCGGGACGGGTACTGCGGAGGAGGCTACGGTGAGGCTCCGGCGCGGTGCCCAGGAGGGTCTGGTGCAGGATGGAAGCTGTAAGGGGGCCTGAACGCTCTCCTGCTTCGGGCGCCAAACACAGTTCTGGGGGGTCGCCGAAAGGCCGGAAACGGGCAGACGGCCAGAGCCGGGACACCGTCGAGGGCCTGATGATCTTGAGATCGCGGTCAGCGCTGAATGCGTGCCGATCCGCTGCGGGCGAAGGCCCGCACCTGCTCCAGGGTCGCCATGGTGGTGTCGCCGGGGTAAGTCGTCAGGAGCGCGCCGTGCGCCCAGCCCAGCTTGACCGCCTCGGCCGGGTCTTCTCCGGCCAGCAGGCCGTAAAAGAAGCCCGCCGCATAGCCGTCGCCGCCGCCGACGCGGTCGAGCACATCCAGCTCGCAGGTCGGCGCCACGCAAGTCTGGCCGTTGATCCAGGCAACTGCGCCCCAGGTATGCCGGTTGGTCGAATGCACCTCGCGCAGGGTGGTGGCGAGAATCTTGAGCTGAGGGTGCTTTTGGAGGACTTTGTCAATCATCCCGATGAATGCGCTCGGGTCGAGCTTGGACTTGGCGGCAACTTCGGGGCCCGGGATGCCGAGTCCAAGCTGGAGGTCTTCCTCGTTGCCGACCAAAACGTCCACATGCTTCACGATGCGATCAAGGACCGCCACCGCTCGCCCGTGGCCGCCCGAGATGTTCCAGAGCTTGGCGCGGTAATTGAGGTCGAAGGAAACCACGGCGCCGACGGACTTGGCCGCCTGCATGCCTTCGATGATCACTTCGGCGGTGGTTGGTGAGAGGGCGGCGAAGATGCCGCCGCTGTGAAACCAGCGGATGCCGCCGGCAAATATGGCCTGCCAGTCGAAGTCGCCCGGCTTGAGCTGGGCCGCGGCTTCGTTGGAGCGGTTGTAGAAGACCACGGGCGCGCGGACGCCCTGGCCGCGGTCGCTATAGACGGTGGCCATGTTGGGACCGTGAACGCCGTCATGCTGGAAGTGTTTGTAGAACGGCTTCACTCCCATGGCCCGCACGCGCTCGGCGATCAAGTCGCCGACCGGATAACCCACCATCGCCGTTGCGACGCCGGTTTGCAGGCGAAAGCAGTCCGCGAGGTTGGCCGCGACGTTAAACTCGCCGCCGCTGACGTGGATTTCGCATTCGGCGGCCTTGCGGAAAGGGACGATGCCCGAATCCAGACGATGGACCAGCGCGCCGAGGGACAGCAGGTCCAGCGCCCCAGCCTTACGGATATTCAAACCATGCTTCATAACAATGTCGGTGCCATAGCATGCACTGAGGCGGCCCGGTTTGTCCCTTCAAAAATCAACGACGCCGTCGGTGCGAGCCGCGGGCGCTGGTTTGCCGGATTAGCCGCATCCTGCCGAGGCGAGGACGCAGTCAAAGACAGAACAAAGCGATTGGCACGGATGCTATTACTTCGCCACGGTGGTAACACTGGCGAGCCAGCTTACATCCACCCAGGAAGCGCCCGCCGGCACGTTCAATGACAAGCAGTCGTTGTATTGGATGGCGGCATCCTTCATTCTGGAGGCTCGCCATTTGTGGATCTCGGCATGGCCGTCCGAAAAGGAGATGCCGCAGGCGCCGTTATGATAGTTGGCCGGTTCGTCGATGATTTGTGCGCTGCCGGCGGCATTCGCACCGGTGCAGGCGACGGCCAGGGCAGCGTCGTTAATACTATCCGGATGCTCGTCCATCACCACCCAAGTCATGGGCGGGTTGAACGAAAACCAGGATGTGGATGAGATCACCATTACAGGCCTTCACGGTCGGGGCCTTCTCGACGGTCAACTCCGCCTTGGTGGTAACGGGCGTGGACACCACCAAGGTGGGCTTCCTAATCAAGCCCTGGCAGAGCGGCATCGAGCCCAACAATATCTGGTGGGCCGACGAGCAACTGGCCGGCTTGCATGGCGCCATCAATCCCCTGTGCGATCTGACTCAGGCCACCAACAACGGCTATTTCGACTACACGAGCGTCATCAATTTCAGCTACACTAACCCGACTTGGCGGATTGGAGGGGGTACCCCTGCGTAAGTG
>Ga0182014_10008263_pt1 | contig 10687 bp, 7 predicted proteins | sample 612S2DmetaG_FD_120489 | JGI IMG/M metagenome (GOLD analysis project Ga0182014, IMG submission 120489) | Permafrost microbial communities from Stordalen Mire, Sweden - 612S2D metaG | ecosystem: Environmental > Terrestrial > Soil > Wetlands > Permafrost | place: Sweden: Stordalen | collected... | reverse complement strand
GTCAGGCGATTCGGCAAAGTCTTTCCGGTCCGGACGAAGATGTATGACCAGCCGCCCCGATACAGGAGCTTTTCGCAGTCCATCCAATACGCGTTGGCGTTGCTGCGTGGCGGCCTGTTGCAACGCGGCCTCCTCCGTTCCCGATGTGGATGCCGAAGTTTTTACGACCGTGGATTCCTGCTCAAGTCGCTGGATCAGCTCCTGGCGACTCTTCGCCTGAAGTTCACGAACCTCTACCCGTTCGAACACCGCAGCCCGCAAACATGCTGTCGGCAGCAGGCCGCCAGCGCGTTTCAACAGCGAGCTCAGGCGTTCGCCTGGCCTGATACCATAGACCCCAGGTTTGTGGACTTCTCCGCGCAGGGTAACGCTCGCGCCGATATCGTTCCAGTTCGCCTGCTGGGGCACGGTCAACACATCGCCGTCGCGGAGCGGTAAATTTTCGCTCTCTTTTCCCGCGAGAGCGGCAGCCAGATTCAGGTCCTGGTGACCCGCCGGCGCGCGCTCGCCGGATGCATCGGAGATCGCATAGTGCGTCAGGTCGCCGCCCTCAGGATTCGCGCTGCGCAGCAATCCACCGGCAGAACCCACCAGGTCTGCGACGCTCATATTCACCGCCAGGGGATAGCGGCCCGGCCGCGCCACATCCCCTCTTACGTACACACTGCGCGGCGAAACTTCTTCGGGCTGGCGATGCACCAGAATCCGGTCGCGCGACTGGACCAGAACATTATTTAAAGGATCGCCCGCGAGTGCGTCGCTCAAGCTGATGCTCAGGACTCGCGTGCTCCCGTCTGGCTGCCGGCGGAAGAGCTGTGCCGAATCCAGCCATGCCTCCGGGGTCACACCTCCAGCCTGATAGATCGCATCGCGTAAGTGCTGTTGGCCGGACGTGCGATACGACCCCGGGGCGCGGACCTCACCGGTGATGAACACTTCTGGATTGGGTTCGAGGTCGTAACGTCCGAAAATGTGTACCGTATCGAGCGGCTCCAGCTTGGGCGCCTGATCGGGATGTTCGAGAGCGCTGGCGAGATCGAAGGTCTCAACCACGGGACGGTAGTCCGGCGCCTGCAGCCGAATGATCTCGGCATAGCGGGTCGAAGGTTCCGGAAGCAGGTCGGCGTACGAACCTACGAGGTCGGTGAGCTTCATCTCCGGCTTGTAGGAATAGCGGCCTGGCCGCAAGACATGCCCTACCAGGTAAATGGACTCCGAGTTATAAGGCGCAATCGGAAAGATGTGGATCTGGTCGCCATCCTGTACTGCGAACCCGCTCATTTGCGCGCGAACGACTTCGGCATCCGTCGAGTCGCTGATCTCGACGCTCAACATCGTGCGCTTTTCATGCGCTACCAGGCGCTGGACTTCAATGTGCCGCAAGGCCGCCGCCGGCAGAATTCCTCCCGCCAGATCGAGTACGTCCAGGAGTGTCTTCTCCTCGCGCAACTCATAGATTGCCGGCCGGCGCACCATGCCTTCTACCGTCACTACCGGACCGATCGACCGCACCATCAGGGAATCGCCGTTCTCGAGTCGTTGCAGATCCCCACGAATACCATGGAGCAGCAGGTCATACGCGTCCACTTCTTCAACTAACTGCTTCCCCCGATAGTGTTGCAGCCGCCGGAGAGAGCCTTGCGCGGTCACGCCACCCGCCACGAACAGTGCATTCAATGGAGTCGAAAGCGAACTTACGTCGTACGCTCCAGGGGAATTGATATCGCCGACCACATACACACGTACCGAGCGCAGGCGAAGCAGTGCGACGTCCGCGGAAACATCGCGGAATTGTGTTCTCAGACTGCGTTGCACCATTTCCTGTACATCGCCCAGGGTTCGCCCGGAGACAAGCACCGGTCCCGCTTCGGGCAGAGCCAGTCGCCCCTCCCGGTCCACCGTGCGCAGGAGTCGTTGTGAAACCCCTCCCCAGAGATCAATCGAGAGACTGTCCCCGGGACCGACAACATAACTCGGTCCGACGGGAAGATCCATGGGGATATAGTCGGGATTCGCCCCCGTTTTGCGGAAAACATCGAGACCAAACCTCTCGAGCGGCCGATTGCTCGTCCCCGCCTGCACATAGAGGTCATATAAGGAGGGCACATCGGCGTAAGGGCTTGGTCGACGCACCATCCGCCCTTGCTCTCCCTCGGTATTGCCTGCAGCAGCAGTATCCCGCCGGACTGGATAGCGCTCTGCGTTCCGACCCGTCCGTGGCAACCCGGCGCCGCCCGAAAATTGATCTTGCTGCGGCCCCGAAAGCGACTGCAAGTCGGCCGGGTTGCTGGATAGCGGCGTAGGATTCTCCTCGTTTCCATATCCGTTCGCGCGAGGAGTCCAAGTCAGCGAGGGATTGATCTCAACGTGCGCCGCCGCCAGCGTCGTCTCCGGCGCTATAGACCTGGGCGTCTCTCCTGAGCGCTGATCCGGGGAAACATCTGTGCCATCGGGACGCGTCATGGGGCTGGGCGAAGCATCCTCGGCCCGTTGTAACGGCACCGACGATTGCGACGCGCGGGCTGGCGCCGTGGGGCCTGCCGGCAAACTCTCACGATCCTCCGGGAGAAACGTTGGCAGTGCACACGCCGGGACCGTCCGCGCATCGCACGCCGCGTTACGGCCAGCCGTTGAATTCTCAACCGGAGTGTCGCGGCGCTCGGCAGCGCGGGCGATCATCTGCGCGCGATCCTCTCGTACGAGCTTTTGCTCCGCTTCCAGGTCGGAATCCGGATTCACTCGGGGCACGAGATATCCATATCGCTGCAGCAGCCGGGTTGCGAACACGCGAGCGCGCAAGTCCGATCGCAAGCGTTCGCCGACCGCTGCATCCGTCAGATCGGATTCTTCAATAATTTGCCCGCTCACACCTGCATCTTGGGCGAGAAGGCGCTTCAACTCGACCATCAAACCAACTTCTTTAGTTAACACTTCGAGAATCTGATCAGCCGAAGCCGCCACCCTTTCAAGATTGTCCGAAACGATATCGGGAGGACGACCGGGCGCGCGGGCGGGAGTTTCCGATCCAGGCCGTTGCGCTACACCCTGGCGGGGATCCAGCTGCGAATCGGCGGCCGCGCAAAGCAACAGCATCCAGAAAAAACAAGCGATACTCTTCTTCAATTGTTTGTGGTCGAACATAGGTTATTTCTCGGGAAACCGGACACTAACTCATTCGGTCCGTTCGCGGCCCACTTGCTTGGCAGAGGGCTCAGAATGTTCTTCAAGAAGCTTTGCAGGGGCATGGCTTTGGCCATGCCGTCAGAGCCCGCCACACAAGCGGCTTTAGTCGCCAAAGTCCGCTCCTTCATAACATCCAGTCTCGCCAACGCGCACATAATCAGACCTTCCCTGGGGCAGGGTCTCTCTCGAGCGTGGCGGAACCACCTTCCGTGGAATGACAACACGTCTTCAGAGAGCTTCGACGTCGCTTTCGTCCACCTCGACTACCACTGATCGCATGATCAGATCGATCGAGAGTACCAAGCGGAAGCGCTCTTTGCGCCGAATTACGATTCCTTCTACGCCGGCGAGAGGTCCGCGCTTTACCTGCACCCTCCGGCCTTCGCGCAGGTAAGGATGAGGTTTCGCGCCGAGACCCGCCGACATGCTCGATTCCAGAGCGCGGATATCGGAGTCCGCAACCGCCGCGAGTTGCCCCTGAAAGGTCACGAATCGCAAGGCCCCGGGCACCATGAGAACACCCAAACGGTCGCGAGCATCGATGTTGACAAAGACATAGCCCGGGAAAAGGGCCATCTCCAATTCCTTGCGCCGATCTTTCCAGCGGCGCATGCTGCGGTAGATGGGAAGAAGATAGTTCACCCCACGCTGTTCGAGATGCCGGGACACCAGCCGTTCGTACCGCGGACGCACCGAAACCGCATACCAGCGCTCGACCCTCAGAGGTTCTTCGGGGAAAGTTGGAACGTAACCCGGAACAGCAACTTCTAACATTCCCATTTCGAACCTTGCATCTGTATTCGACATCGCGATTCCGCTCCCAGCCGCAGCTCCGCCATTTCAGTTACATTGGGAGTTGGCTTTAAACCGTTACTTATCAGTTGGCTACATCCAACTTGACACCCGAATCAGTTTTGAAGCATGCCGACTACCGATGGATGTTCCCGCAATGCGTTCAGAATTCCTGCTTCGGAACTCTCCAGCGCCTTGGACCGAACGTCTACAAACGCCCAATAGAACAACCCGCGATTCTGCTCCGGCGCCAGGGCAAGAATCTTCATGTGCGGATACCGTCCCAATAAAAAACCGCATAGCGTGGTGCGCTGTTCGCCGTCTTCAAGCGCTAGAATCACGACGTCGGGCCGCGCCTCCTCGACTGCTGCTACGAGTTGACTTTCATCATTCACTTCACCAACCACCTCGATATCGGGCTGGTCTACGACCACCGCAAGAACGAGCTCACGCATCAATCGGGGACGGTTTGCAACCAGAACTCGCGTTCGTTTCACTAGCATTCCTCGTACCAAATACACTTCTACGTGTTCTCGACATCGCGGACAAGAATCAATTAAGCACTCAATTGGACATCCAGAGCGGGCTTAACATCTGGACTAACGCAGTACTAGAATGAGACTAATCAGTTCATGAAACCTATAGTAGCCACAACCAAGATCGCCTTATGCTCTACACGCATAAAACATTGGCTGAAAGGGGGAACGCAGCTATTGTTCTTCTTTTCGCCAGACCGACCTGCGAAAGTAGCCCCCCTAAAGTAGGCTTCCCATGGGGTGGAAAATGTTCTATGGTCAGATCCCAGTGATGGTGGTTTCTTATCCAGCCCATCACGGATCGGGCTATGTCTGATGAGATCGGATTTATCGACAGAACCGGTTCGTGTTTTCCTGCTTACAGAGAATCGCTTGCTTCGCGATGCTTTGCTGCGAGTCCTGCGCAACAAAGAGGACTTACTAACCGTTGGTGCAATCTCTTTTTCGTCTTCCGCTCTAGACCAGGTCGCGGCCGTGTATCCGGATGTGGTTCTCTTTGACACCGCAAGTCTCGCATTGGCCGGTCCCCGCCTGGTTTCCCGAATCCTCAAAGTCGCGGAGAAGCGGAGGGCCGTCATGATTGGCATGGAAGAAGATGAGGAAACGTTTCTGCGGGCCGTGGGCGAAGGAGTGGTGGGCTATGTCCTGAAGGATGCTTCGGCTAATGAAGTCGTTCGCGTGATTCGGGAAGTGGCGGCGGGTGGGGCCGTTTGCCCGCCTCGATTTGCATTTTCCCTCTTTCGATGTGCTGCCCGTGATGTTTGCTTTTCATTCAAACCGCGGCGGGAAGCGATATTTGGGTTGAGCCCGAGGGAGCAGGAACTGGTCAGATTGATTCGCGGTGGATTCTCGAACAAGGAGATCGCAAACCAATTGAACCTATCGGAGTACACGGTGAAGAACCACGTCCATCGTATTCTGCGAAAGGTCGGGGCCAAGGGTCGTTTAGAGATTACGGAGCGCTGTCAATCGGAAAGCACACGCCCGCTGAGCCCTGCGGAGCCAAGTGTTTGAGCGGGAAATCATCTCATTTCAGCGGCATTATTCAGCGCCATTACATGGGGCTTACTGTCCAGAAGGTAGTGCACGGGACGCTGCAGGCGTTCGGACTCTGGTCCTGTAGAACGCACACACTGAGACTGCAACCAAAAGATTGTCGCCAATCCTGCCCGAGCAGCAAATTGTCCTGATGTACGAATTCCACCCTCCCTAGCGTCTGCGTGTTGTCATCCCACATTTCCGCGAGCCAGTTAATACCGCACTGGGCAGAGGCGTCGAAATCGGACGAGGCAGGCGCGCCGGAAGCATTGCCAGAATACGACACGTACATACCCTCAGGGGGCGCCGGGGGATTAGCGGGAGCACCCTGTCCCATCTGATTGGGGAAATCGCGAATTCCGGGGTAGTCGTCGCTGTTGGTGGCTTGCTGCGAGAGGATCCGTCCGGTTCCATCTAGCTGTAGAGATTCATTTCCTTCAGGTCCGGCAGCTCATCCGCGACAGCCGTCGCTCTCCGTGCACCCCGCTCGCTACTCGTGGCACTCACCATCCGGTAGGTGGACGCAACCTTGTCGGCCAGCAGGCGCGCATCCGCCTCGATGAGGTCATTGCACGTTAAGGCGGTGCGCCGGAACACCTGCAAGGCCGCATTCGTGTCATCGCTTCCCTCGCGATAGAGTTCCTGTATCCGGCCGTATGCTTTTGACAGATCGGGAATCTTGAACCAGTCTGGCCGCTGGGGCTGGGCTTGCACCTCCAGCACAAGATAGGGATAGTCGGCAATTGGCTCGCCGTTCAAGTCGAGCAGCCGGAAGTCCGAGGGATCGAGTTTCAGCTGAGAGAGTAGCACTGCCTTCTTTGGCGCTCTCATGACCACGCAATAGCCCTGCTTCGGCTGCGGTTCGGTGATCGACAACCCAATCTCCAGAACCGCTTTGTTGCCCCCAGTGAGCAGCTTGACTCCCTCCAGAATTGGACCGGCGAACGGCAATGCCGATGAAATAAAGGATACGCCCGCGGTGGTTGACAAGTTTTCGAGTAGGCTCAGGTAAGGTGCTGCCAGATCGGAGGATGGAACCGAGAAAAGTCCGACTTCGATCTCCAGATCACCGTCCACGTAAGGCGCGGGCCCGAGGAGGCGGTGGTTGATTTGGACAATCCGGTCGATGCGAGAATCGACGTCCTTCAGCGCCGCAGGCGTGGTCACCACGTTGAACTCGGCCGTCTGCTGCGACCGGTGAGGAAGCTTCATGAAGCTGTGAACCACGCCATAGAAATTGGTCAGTCCCTTGCGCACGTTCACCACGCGCGCCGATTTCAGAAAGATATTCAGATAAGAAACGTTGGGCTCGACAGCACCGAACGGGGAGTTCGCCGGGACCTGGTCCGGGCCCAGCCATCCATACACCCAATCTTCCGCTTGCGTCTTCCAGACAATATCCCACAAGCCCATGGTGTGTCTCCTTTCCCGCGACCTCAAGCATCGATCAATTGCTTAATAAGAATGGGCGCCGCCCAGATCCGGTCATCTGGATGGAGCTCGTGCATTTCTTGCCGAGCCTTCAGAAAGGCCTGCTCCAGCGAGCGGCTCTCGAACAGAGTCTGGTAGAACTCCTTGGCGTACTCAAACGCCAGCGGATCGTCGATTTCCCAACGGAAGCCAAGAATATTGGATACTCTTCGATTAGCGAGCCCAAACACGAACGGTCCCGCGCCGCTATCGCAGCTGCTGAAATAGGTGAAGGTTACCCGGCGCAGCCAGTCGCTAAATCGCTTCAGGTCCACCTTCTCGACCGATCCCTCTTCAGATCCCGGAAAGAACACGTATCCGCTGTCGTTTTTGTCGTCGTAATAAGAATGCCCGCCGAAATGAACAATGCCCCAGTCACGGTTCTCCAGAGCTTCCTTGACCTGACGGGCGAGGGGTGGATCTCCCTGCCGCGCCCGCAAGAGCCGCACGTCGCCGATATTGAATTGACTTTCGTTCTGAGCTAACCAGCTCTTCACCCAGTCGCACTCGTTGCTCACGTTGTGGACTTTCTTCAGGTACAGATCCAGGTCCTGAACCAGGCCAGACGTAGTGGCATCGATGATGAGACAGTGAATCCGTTGCCCGCCCTCAAAGAGATATCCACCTGTGCTGGGTTCGTTTACCAACAGACGGCGGTACACAGGGGCGGAGAGCATCCAGTATCGATCCCGCGCCCGGGGGCATAAAACCGCCTCCAGCGCCAGACCGTGGAGGTCAGGCTTGACCACGAAGCGGACGCGAGCATTTTTCTCGCCGCCCGCCTGCAGCAACCCTTCCGTCACATACCACATGAAGTCCTTATCTTTGCCCAGCGCCTCCAGTAGCTCGCCTCCGATCTTCCGCAGGACGTCCTTCCAGTTCTTGGTAGACGCGATCGTTTCGGAGTCGATCGAGAGCCCCTGGACAGTCTTCTCGTCGACCGATAGCTCATGCTCTTCCGAGAAGACGAAACCCTTACCGATCAGCCGGTAGGTCCACTGGGTCCGGCTGCGCAAGTTGATCTCCACTTCGAGATATCGGGTCTGAACCTTGTCCACCATCTGCACCGCATGCTCGACGACGTCTTCAACCATATTTGCGCCGGACAAAACGACGTAGCAATTCAGCAATTCCGGTTGTGCGGACCGCAGCTTCGCCGTGTAGGTGGGAGCGATCAGGATGCTCGGCTTGTTCATTCGGTTGGCGTTCATCCAACGTAGCAATTCCAGTCCCTCTTCTTCTTCCGGAGCGAGCGGGGTCAACGGCGCCTTCCGGATGTGTAAAGGCGTAATGACCAGGCTGAACTCCCCAGGGAGGTGTTGTTTGGCATTCTCCTCGTTAAACGAGGTGGTAACGCTGGCCTTCGCGCCCTTTTCCTTGAAGGCTCGCACCAATTCGGATTCGAGCAGCGAGGCCACTTCGGGCTCGGATTGATCGCAAACCAGCAGAATCTCCGGCATATTGTCACCGCATCGGTACGGGGAAGCCTAGGTCAATGATGGTTCCTGCCGCATTCGAATGCATCTTGTACACTGCATGATTCTTGTCCGCGAAGGCACGAATGGTGGGCTCTCCCAAAGCCAGGTCGAACCGTGCGCGCCAGAGGGGGCGCGCGTTCTCAGCCGCGTCCGACGGGAGAGGGATACGGGCCGAAAAGCGGACATCAAGCGTCTGCCCCGTGTTGACGATGCTGACGTTGACACTCTTCTCTTCGCCACCGCTAAGCCGCGTCAGATACGACAGAATCGTCGAGAACATGAACGAAATCTGGCCCGGGTCGGCCTGCACGTAGGGAAGCTCTCCGGGATCCTCGTAATCGATGACTAGCTGCTCTGACTCCGGAAGTTCTTCTTTGGTTCTCTTGAACTCCACCCCCAAATCCAGCGATTGGGGCTCGCACGCCTGAAGTACCGAGCCGCCATCCGTCAATAGGGCAAGGCGATCGTACGTGATCTCGATCCTCTTCAACTGTGCCAGGATCTTCGCATACAAATCGTCGCGCGCGTCTTCCTTGGCTCTGCGACGGATCCATGTTTCCACCAGAGCCAGCGGGGTATGCGTTTGCAGCGCGACCTCCTGGAACAGACTCCGCAGTGACTCCAATTTCTCCAGCCTCCGAGCGGCCGTCAGATCCTTGCAGATAAAGATTTTCCGGAAAAGATCTTCCGGGAGGCACGATCCCGACATGAGAACAGGCAGCGTACTTTTGTCCTTCCTCACGAGATCGACTTCGACCGCCGCTGAATTGGTGGATGCGAAGATCCTCTTCGCCGTGGTGCTGTCCTGAAAGATCCGTTCGAAGGGCCCGACGAGTTCCGATGGGGCGCCATAGCCTAACAGCCTCGCCGCCGCCGGGTTCGCAAGCAAGATGTTCTGTTGCGTATCGGTCATCAGCACCGCATCGGAGGTGGATTCGAGCGTGGATTCGAGCAGGTACTGCCGCGAGATTCTTGACAGAATCAGTTCGACCTCGCTCAAAATTGCGGCGACATCCTGCTCCTGATCTTTCGAGAATGCGTCGCAGCGTTCGTCCTCCACGTTGAGCATCCATTGGACTTCGTCATCCCACAAGATGGGCAAGCATAGTGCCGATTGTGTACCGGGCCATAGATAAACGAATTTTTCGCGAAGGTCGTGTTCGGAGATGCATGGAATGTTCACGGCCGTTCCCGTCTGGTAGACGTGGCCCAGGATACCGGCAGCTAATGGCTGCTTGAATTGGTCGACGCTGAAGTTCGATGTTCCTACGGCAGAGGTTTCGGCGAGAATCCGAAAAACCTTTTCATCCTTACACACCTTCGCCACGATCACGTGGTCCCACTCGTAGTGGTCCGCGAGTCTCTGCGCCAGCAGTTCCGCCAATTCCGCGGCGGTTCGGCATCGCGCCATGGCTTTGAACAATTCATAGCGAAACTGATAGTTTCGGCGGTCTTTATAGTAGAACGCCATCTGGACCGCCTGCTCCACCGGCAAGAACAACAGCAGGTCGAGATCGGCGTCGGAATAGCGGTTTATCTGCTTGCTCATGAGAAGTAACGAGGCGACCGTACGATCTTCCTGCCGAATTGGAATGCGGAGCATCGAATGGAATCCCTGATCCAGGAATTTCCGGACGCTGGGGTCATTAAGCAACTCTGGCTGGTACTTCTGCAAGAACACGTCGAGATCCGGGAGAACCCTCGGATTCTTGACCTCTTCCCGCTGATCGGCGGGAATCGGCCACCAACGGCGGCTGGTCTCGATCTGTTCGCCACTTGAGTAACTAAACCACAGAGAGACGTGATCGGACGAAAGGCTATACTCGTTCACCATGAAACCGTCAAACGGGACGAGGGTCTGCAACTGTTGCGCGAGTTTGGTGAGCAGGGCCGTCTCGTCCCGTTCGACGCCAATGAGATGGTGGATCGCTTCGGCCGCCTGTTCTCGTTCCAGGCTGCGGACGATACCGAGCGTACCGAGATAGTTGCCATGAACATCCAAAATGGGTGTTCCAACTACTCGAACCGGAATGTGTTTGCCATCCGCCGGGCGGATGATTTCGGTGTCGTAGATGTCTCCTTTCCCCTGTTGCCGCTCCTTGAACTGATCGCACACCGTCTGCGAACGGGGGAAGATCTCAAAAATGCTCCGCCCCCGGAGATCCGTGTCCGTACCAACGAGTGTGTACG
>Ga0182014_10008260_pt1 | contig 10688 bp, 9 predicted proteins | sample 612S2DmetaG_FD_120489 | JGI IMG/M metagenome (GOLD analysis project Ga0182014, IMG submission 120489) | Permafrost microbial communities from Stordalen Mire, Sweden - 612S2D metaG | ecosystem: Environmental > Terrestrial > Soil > Wetlands > Permafrost | place: Sweden: Stordalen | collected... | reverse complement strand
CTCCGCATATGGCATCGGCGATCTTGCCGATCGAATCAATCAGTTCACTGATGCAGAGGCCAACAAATTGGTGAAAGAGTATCGCGACACGTATACCATCGCGCCGAAAGACGACCGTCCTGACTCGCTGATGACAGCCGCGAAGATCGAACTTGGCCTTCGCGCCTTTCTTGTGGAAGGCGGCTTCGGCGCATTTTCAGACAATTTCGAAGACCTGCACGGAATCGCGCAGTTGCCGGGGATTGCCGCGCAGCGACTGATGGCTGATGGCTATGGCTTTGGCGCGGAGGGCGACTGGAAGAGTGCGGCCTTACTCCGCATCATGAAGGTGATGGCCGAGGGTCTTTCGGGTGGCACCTCATTTATGGAAGATTACACCTATGATTTCTCTGGAACTCCGAGGGAGCTTGCCGCACATATGCTTGAGGTCTGCCCGTCGATCGCCTCCGGCAAGCCTTCACTTGAGGTGCATCCGCTCGGCATAGGCGGTAAAGCCGATCCTGTTCGCCTCGTGTTCACCGCATCACCCGGTCCGGCAGTAGTTGCCTGCATTGTGGACATGGGCACCCGGTTCCGAATGATTGCGAATGCGATTGATGTTGTCGCCCCGAGCGAGCCTCTGCCGAAACTTCCCGTCGCGCGCGCCGTCTGGATTGCAAGGCCTAGCCTGAAGGTGGCCGCAGCTGCGTGGATCTATGCGGGTGGCGCGCATCACACAGCGTTCAGCCATCCTCTCACGATGGAGCACTTGGTGGATTTTGCGGAGATAGCTCAGGTTGAACTTGTGCGCATTGATGAAGACACTACCCTGCGTGATTTGCGCCATGAACTTGCATGGACCGATGGAATTCGTCCCCTGCGCGGTAGGTGAGCGCTGTTGCGAAAATAGCGGCTCCGAATCAAACCGAGTCATAGAAGCCGAGTCCAGCGTTATTCATCAGCGAGTTGTGGTCAGTCTTGCACATACTCCTGCACTTCTATCCGCTAACGTGATCACGCGGGCATTCATGAAAAGTAGTGTTCATCTCTGTGGTGCTATCTCAAATCGGCTAGAGGTGATGCTTCCTACGTGATTTCTGGCAAATTCATCCCTGAAGAAAGCGGACCGATAAAATGCTGGAGCAATTGCGGACGGAAGTCCTTGACGCGAATCTTGAGCTCCAGCGGCGCGGGCTGGTTCTCTATACGTGGGGGAACGCGAGCGGTATAGATCGAGAACGCGGACTCGTCGTTATCAAGCCCAGCGGCGTTCCTTATGAAAAGCTCAAAGCCGAAGACCTGGTGATTGTGGGCCTGGATGGAAGCCGCGTTGAAGGCGATCTGAATCCGTCTTCCGATCTGCCAACTCACATTCTCCTTTATCAGGCGTTTACCGATATTGGTGGCGTCGTTCACACTCACTCGGAATTTGCCACTTCGTGGGCGCAGTCCGGTCAACCGATTCCTTGTTATGGCACCACCCAAGCGGACTATTTTCGCGGAGAGGTTCCGGTGACGGACCCGCTAACCGACGAAGAAATCGAGTCTGCTTATGAACGGAACACGGGCGAAGTGATACTGAGGCGGTTTCGCGATCTTGATCCCCTGGCCGTCCCCGGTGTATTGGTGGCAAATCATGGTCCGTTCGTCTGGGGCAAGACGGCCGCCGAGGCTGCATTCAATGCCGCCGTAGTCGAGTACATCGCGCGCCTAGCGTATCGAACCGAACTAATCGATTCAAAGAGCCATCCGGTGTCCGCAGCTCTCTTGCGTAAACACTATGAGCGCAAGCACGGTCCTAAAGCATATTACGGCCAAAAGCACGATTGAAGAAGTTTCGCTGTATCGGCGGAGTTGCAAGCAAATTGAAAATTCGAGGATCTGCACATGGCACACAGTTTTATTGGTAATCACATCGCCCAATCTAGCTTGGCTTTCTTCCTCCCGTCCAGCGTGTTAGCTCATCTCTCGATTATCGACATTATTATCATCGCCAGTTACTTTGTAATGGTTGTATGGATTGGTATCTACCTTAAGGGCCAGTCCAATACTAGTGTGGACTTCTTCATGGCCGGACGGCAGATGTCGGCATGGATTGCGGGTCTGAGCTTCCTTTCGGCGAATCTCGGATCACTGGAGCTGATGGGGTGGGCCGGATCGGCGTATCAGTACGGTATTCTGGCAGCGCACTGGTATTGGATCGGAGCCATCCCCGCCATGCTTTTCATGGGCTTGGTGATGATGCCGTTTTATTACATCTGCAAAACAAATTCAGTCCCAGGATATCTGAAGCTTCGTTTCGGGGAATCCAGCCGAGTGTTGTCGGGTGTCTGTTTTGCTTTCATGACGATTCTGATGAGCGGCGTCAATATGTTCGCCATGGCGCTGGTGATGAAGGTAGTTCTCGGATGGAACATCTCCTTCAGTATTCTGATGTCTTCGGTCGTCGTCGCTCTCTATGTGGGGTTGGGCGGTTTGCGTTCGGCGATCTTCAACGAAGTGCTGCAGTTCGCGCTCATCTGGTGCGGCGCGCTCCTGGTTCCCATACTCGGATTGATCGAAGCCGGCGGCTGGCATAACCTGCAGGCTAAGATCCTAATGAACTACCACACTTCGGAGTACACCCATCTTTGGGCCGGGCTGGGGCACTTCAACACAAACGCCATGGGAGTGCAATGGACCGGCATCGTGTTCGGTCTGGGATTTGTTATCTCCTTTGGGTATTGGACCACCGACTTCCTCGTTGTGCAGCGCGCCATGGCAGCAAAGAACCTGCGCGCAGCCCAGATGGCGCCTGTGATAGCAGCAGCATTCAAGATGGCAATTCCATTCTTTGTGATTCTTCCGGGACTGCTTGGCCTAGTTGTGCTGCACAACAACGATGGAACACTCATGCACTTGGTGGGCCAAAACGCAGTCAGCACTGCAAATCCCAATAGTTACAATGAAGTTCTCCCTCTGATGATGGAGCGATATCTTGGGCCTGGCCTCCTCGGACTTGGAATCACGGCCCTGATCGCTGGGTTCATGTCCGGTATGGCGGGCAACGTGAGCGCATTCTCCACGGTATGGACCTACGACATTTACAAGCCCTTGATTAATAAAGGCGCTTCTGACACACACCTGGTGTCGGTAGGCCGCTGGGCTACGGTCCTCGGCATCGTGGTCAGTATCGGGACAGCATATCTGGTGATGCAGGCTGCCGCCATCATGGATTATGTCCAGGCGCTGTTCAGCTTCTTTATCGCGCCGCTGCTGGGTACGGTGCTCGCGGGCATGTTCTGGAAACGGGCGACCAAGGCGGGCGGCTTCTGGGGATTGCTTGCCGGCACTGTGACTTCTGTCGCTCTTTACGCGTGGGTCAGGGTGGATCCAACCGCGATTCGTTACGTGGCGTTCTCGTCCGATGCAAGGGCAATGGCAGCGGATCTCTATCGTGCGCTTTGGGCCTTCTCGTCATGCGCTGTTGTTACCGTCGTTGTCAGTTACTGCACCACGGCCAAGCCTCTCTCTGAGCTGGCCGGGTTGGTGTATGGAGCATCGACACTTCCGCTGCAGGAACCTGTCCCACTGCTCAAGAACCACTGGTTCTGGGCAGCAATCGTGATCACCGTGTTCTTCATTCTCAACATAGTTTTCTATTAACGCTCGTGGACAGGAGCAGCAAAATGCAAATTTCAGGCAAGATCTCAATCTGGTTTTTCATCGGCGTTCTGCTTGCGTTTTATGGGGCGCTGATCTGCGGACACGGAATCTATGAACTTTTCAGCGGGATTCTACCTAACGTAGTGCTTGCTCGATTGCATGCTCCTGTCTGGTGGGGTGGAATGATGCTTGTTCTCGGTTTGTTCTATAGCATTCGCTTTGCACCGGGCACAAAATCAGCGAGTTGAAAGCATATTATTCTCCTCAAAGTTAAGCAAGAGAAACGAGCTGGCGAATGACGATTGTTGCGGGCGTGGATTTCGGAACTTTGAGTGTGCGGGTGTCGCTCCTGGATAACGGCGGGAAGCGGCTGGGGGCGGCAACGTCTGGATACCCGCTGCATCGAAAGCGGGATGATCCGGACTTTGCGACTCAGTCCCACTCCGACCAAATGAGCGCGCTTGCGCTGGCCTTTCGGGGAGCATGCAGGGATGCGGATATTGAGGGCTCAACTTTGGATGCGATTGCCCTCGATACAACAGGGTCGAGCGTGATTCCCGTAGATGACCACCTTCAGCCACTGAATGAATACTATTTATGGTGCGATCATCGCGCCAAGCATGAGGCACAGGAGATTACCGAGGCCGCACATCGGGAAGAACTGGAAGCGATTGATTGGTGCGGCGGCGTGTACTCGAGCGAGTGGGGGTTTGCGAAATTGCTCCACTGGCTGCGCCATAATCCCGACAAGCGCAACAAGCTTGGCACCGCGCTTGAAAATTGCGATATGGTGGCTGCCACACTTTGCGGCATCACTGAGCCCCGTGAAGTGAAGCGCAGCATTTGCGCAATGGGGCATAAGTGGCTTTGGAACCCGCGCTGGGGCGGCTTTCCGCCGCAGGCATTCTTTTCGAAACTCGATCCTCTGCTTGACGGAATCGTGGAGAAACTGGCCGGCGAGTACCATACCTCCGACGCTCTTGCCGGTCACCTGTGCGAACACTGGGCGGCGGAACTGGGACTGCGTGCCGGCATCCCGATCCCAGTGGGCGCCTTTGATGCGCATTGGGATGCGATAGGCGCAGGCTGCCGTGAAGGGGACGTGGTAAACGTCATCGGCACGTCCACCTGCATCATTGCCATGGCCAAGCATCCAGAACTGGTGCCGGGCGTTTGCGGCGAGGTCCCAGGCAGCGTGAATCCGCACTACACCGGGATTGAAGCGGGCCTGTCTGGAACCGGCAATATCTTCGAGGCAATCGCAGAGCGCGCTGGAACGAAGGTCGCTAAGTTGTCTCAGGGTTTAGAAGACTACCGTGCCGGTCAGACCGGACTTTTGCATATTCCTTGGGACAACGGTGACCGCACTGTGCTGGTGAACGCTGAACTCGGTGGCGTCACACTTGGCTGGACCCTGGTCTCAACCGCACAGGATGAACTGTTCTCAGGCATTGAAGGCACTGCCCTTCACACTCGCATCATCCTGAATCGCATGGCGCAACATAATGTGCCGGTCGATCGGGTCATTAATGCCGGAGGCGTTCCGCAGAATAATCATGTGCTGAACCAGGTTTATGCAGACGTATTAAACAAGCCTGTGCTGGTGCCGGTCGGAGTTCCCACAAGTCTCGGTTCGGGCATTTTCGCGCTGCTGGCAGCGGGTGCATTTCCCTCGCTGGAAGAGGCTCAAAAGAAGATGTGTCTGGCAAACAGGACGTACACTCCGAGCTTGGAGGCGGTAGCGATCTACGAAAGGCTTTACCCGCTGTTTCGCTCGCTCTACTTCGCACTTGGCGAGTCGGATTCCAAACCGGCGCAGCTAGGCAAGGTTCTTCCGGAGTTGCGAACAATCGCGGCGGAAGTCTCGCGACTTAGAGGCGAGCGGACGTGAGTGGGAATACTGTCGGCATCGAGAATGCATTTGTTTCTGGCGGTGCGCTCAAGCAATTCGAGACTCGACATCGAAGGTAAAGATGGTAGTCGAATGCATCGTCTCTCCTGGCCTTCTTCGCGTTGTCGAAAATTGCAGATAATTTGGCGAATCTGGGAAAGTGCCGCATCTCCAGGCAAAGCCCCATGTGCCTTGTATAGCCGACGTCGTGCACTTCCTGTGCTCGACCGTCGCATAGGCGGTTTGAATTTAATGCGACCAAATTCAATCCCGCACTCGCGCGGTCGAATTAATCCTTTTATCAGGGACAGCAGACCAACTGGTCAATTGGATACATTCGACTTCATGGCTCGAGCTACAGAATTGCATTGTGTGCAAATCAAGTAGTGAAGTGCATAGCCTCCAAACAAGCAAAGGCGCGTCAGGGTACAAGGAGCGTTTATGACCACCACGCAAAAGTGCGAAAATCCTGGCTGCAACTGTCAGCCCGCGAGCGGCAAGAAGCATTGCAGTACCACATGTGCAGACGTAAAGAAGGAACCAAAGAAACCCTGCCAATGCAAGCATCCAGAATGCATCGGGGATATTGGCCTCAAGATGTAGTGAGCCTGACTCACGACGCAACTGTGAGTCTCGAAATTCTGTGCGATGTTTAACCCATCTCAACAGTAATAGGCAAAGAGCACCTGATGCCATCTTCTGCGACACTCTCAGCGCCCATTGCTCCTCCTGCATTGGAGGAGCTGTGTATCAACACGCTCCGGTTTCTGGCTGTAGACATGGTGCAGAAGGCCAACTCGGGTCATCCCGGCTTGCCGATGGGCTCGGCGTCCATGGCTTACGCGCTCTGGGATCGATCGCTCAAGTTTAATCCGCGCGATCCCGACTGGCCGGACCGCGACCGTTTCATCTTGTCGGCCGGCCATGGATGCGCGTTGCTCTACGCACTGCTGCATGTCACAGGGTTCGACCTGCCTCTGGAGGAGCTCAAACAGTTTCGCCAGTGGGGCAGTAGCACGCCGGGGCATCCGGAGTATGGCAAAACTCCGGGCGTCGAGGCTACCACAGGGCCTTTGGGCCAAGGCCTTGCAAACGGCGTGGGTATGGCCATCGCCGAGGTAACGCTTGGGGCGCGTTTCAACCGGCCGGGCCACCAGATTGTCGACCACTATACCTACGTCCTTGTCAGCGATGGCGACATGGAGGAGGGAATATCCTCAGAGGCTGGATCGATCGCAGGCCACCAACATCTTGGAAAGCTCATCGCTCTTTACGCTGACAATCACATCACGATCGAAGGCAGTACGGAGCTTACGTTCACCGAAGATCGAATGGCCCGGTTCGCCGCCTTCGGTTGGCATGTGCAACGAGTAGAACATAGCAACGACGTGGAAGTAGTGGCGCTGGCACTGGAGAACGCGCGGGAGGAAAGAGACCGTCCGTCGTTGATCGCAGTGCGTACCCACATTGGCTTTGGCAGCCCGCACAAGCAGGACACGGCCGCGGCTCACGGAGAGGCGCTCGGCGTTGAAGAGGTGCGTCTTACCAAAGAGGGCATGAACTGGCCGACTTCGCCTTCTTTTCATATTCCTGAGGAGGCGCTGGAACATTTTCGGAGAGCGGTTGCGCGCGGAAGTTCTGCGCAGGCGGACTGGGAGTCACGCTTCAAAGTATACGCACAACAATACCCGGACTTAGCAGCGGAGTTTCAGCGAGTTATCGACAGACGGCTGCCCAAGGATTGGGAGGCTGATCTGCCGACATTTCGTGCGTCGGACGGTCCGATGGCCACCCGCGTAGCATCAGGGAAAGTCATCGAGATTCTTGGTTCTCGTCTGCCGGAGATGATGGGAGGCTCGGCAGATCTGGGTCCAAGCACCCATACAAACATAGACGGAGCGGGCAACTTTGAGCCTGAAGATTGGGCGGGGCGCAACATGCACTTTGGCATTCGAGAGAATGCGATGGGCGCCATCCTGAATGGAATGGCCCTGCACCGCGGCCTTATCCCTTATGGGGGAACTTTCTTCGTCTTCAGCGACTACATGCGTCCACCAATGCGCTTGGCGGCTATGAACGCCCTGCCGGTGATCTATATCTTTACGCACGACAGCATTGGCATGGGCGAAGACGGTCCGACTCATCAACCCGTAGAACAACTGATCGGGTTGAGATCGATTCCAGGCATGGTTGTCCTGCGGCCCGCGGATGCCAATGAGACTGTAGCCGCTTGGCGACTAGCAATCGGTAGAAAGCAAGGGCCTGTTGCATTGGTGCTCACACGACAGGGCCTTCCCGTGCTTGACCTGAAATCCTATCCAGCCATTCCGACTGGAGTTCCGCTAGGCGGCTATATCCTTGCTGATTCATCGGCAACGGAGCGTCCGGACATCATTCTTATTGCTACAGGATCCGAAGTGCATCTGGCGCTCGAGGGCCGTGACCGGCTGTTGAAAGAGGGCGTGCAGGCAAGAGTCGTAAGCATGCCGAGCACAAACCTGTTCGCAGCGCAATCGGTCGATTACCGGGAAAAGATTCTGCCCGCAGGTGTGCCGCTGCTGGTTATTGAGGCAGGTTCTCTATTAGGGTGGCAGTCCTTTATCGGCCCCCAGATCGCTGTCATTGGAATTGACACCTTCGGCTCGTCGGCGCCCGGGCCGGTGGTGATGGAGCACTACGGCTTCACAGTGGAGAACGTGTGCAGACAGGCTCATCGTGTACTTGACAAGAACAAGGAGACAGCACCATGCGCGTCGGAATCGCCTCAGACCATGGAGGGTTCGTTCTGAAAGAGCAGGTCGCGAAGTTATTGCGCGATGCTGCCTATGAGGTCGTCGACTTCGGTGCCCTTCATTCTAGCCCCGGAGACGATTACCCCGATTACGTGATCCCGCTGGCCAGAGCCGTAGCCGCCGGCACAGTGGATCGCGGGATTGCGCTCTGCGGCAGTGGCGTGGGGGCATCCATCTGCGCCAACAAAGTTGCCGGTGTCCGCGCCGGGCTCATCCACGATGTGTTCTCTGCTCATCAGGGCGTTGAAGACGACGACATGAACGTCTTTTCGCTGGGAGGACAGGTCATCGGGTCAGCGCTGGGTTGGGAATTGATCCAAACATTTCTCAAGGCTCGCTTCAGCGGCGCCGAGCGCCACCAACGCAGAGTAGACAAAGTGAAGGCACTTGAATCGCATGAGGTCGCGCTCTGAATGTATTCATTGAGCTGACCGCAGTCTGGTGCGAATTACGGGCAATTGGCAGTTGCGGTTTGCGGGGGGCAAAGTTTCCTAACCCGCGAAGGCGCGAGCCATATATGTCCAGCCTAGCCCTGGATTTGGTACTTACAAAGCGCGCGATGGAGGTTGTTCCATGATCGAGATTCTGAAGAACTTTCCCGATAATGTCATAGCGTTTTCTTGCGAGGGACAGATCACAAAGGAAGATTACGGCGGGATTCTTGTTCCTGCAATTCTCAATGCGCTTAAGCGGCACGACAAGATTCGACTCTTGTATCAGACCTCGGCAAATTTCACTGGCTACGACCCAGGCGCTCTGTGGGAAGACCTCAAGATCGGCGTGGAACATCCCACGCGCTGGGAGCGGGTCGCTGTGGTCACCGACGTTGACTGGATTGTGCAAACGATCCATGCTTTCAGCTTTCTTATGCCTTGCCCGGTGAAGCTGTTTTCGCCTTCTGAAGCTGCGCGGGCGCATACCTGGATCACCGCCGCCAGTTGAGCCTGGGGCTACGCAAGCCATAATGAGTCGCCTTCTGCCCACTGATCATCAGTGCGTCGCACGGCAGTGAGTCTTCCGCGCCGCCGTTCGTCGATATTGTTCTCGCGTCGGCATAGGTGAATGAGGGCAGCACATTCGCGAATCGGAGTATCTATTGTTGTAGCGCCTTTTATGAGAGGAAATCATATGGAATTGGGCATGATCGGATTAGGCAGGATGGGATCCAACATGGTGCAGCGCCTTCTGCGGGCCGGCCACAAGTGCGTTGCTTACGACATCCATCCGGAAGCCGCGCAATCGCTCATCAAAGACGGCGCAGTCGGCACAACTTCGATTGAAGACTTCGCCAAAAAGCTGAAGGCGCCTCGCGCCATCTGGATGATGGTGCCGGCCGCGGTGGTCGATGAGACGCTCAAGACGCTTATCCCGTTCCTCGAAAAGGATGATGTGGTCATCGATGGCGGCAACTCCTACTACCACGATGACATCCGACGCGCTGCCGAGCTAAAGCCGAAGGGCATTCATTATATAGATGCCGGGACGAGTGGCGGGGTCTGGGGATCCGAGCGTGGCTACTGCCTGATGATCGGCGGGGACGATGACATAGTGCAGCGCATTGATCCCATCTTTTCCGCACTGGCCCCAAGCATCGATTCCGCGCCCCGCACGCCTGGCCGGGAGAAGGTGGGCGGAACAGCCGAACACGGATATCTGCACTGCGGTCCGAGCGGCGCTGGCCACTTCGTCAAGATGGTCCACAACGGCATCGAATACGGCATGATGGCTTCGTATGCAGAAGGGTTGAACATTCTTCGCCATGCCAACGCCGGCAAGCAGAAACAGACCGTTGATGCAGAGACCACGCCGCTTCGCAACCCGGAGTACTACCCTTACGACTTGAACATTGCCGACATCGCCGAGGTCTGGCGGCGCGGCAGCGTGATCGCTTCGTGGCTGTTGGACTTAGCTGCCATTTCTCTGCTCGATAGCCCGGATCTGGGGAAATTCGAGGGACGCGTATCGGATTCGGGAGAAGGGCGCTGGACGATCAAGGCGGCGATTGACGAGTCGGTTCCGGCACCCGTCCTCAGTGCCGCGCTCTACGAGCGATTCAGCTCGCGAGGCGAAGACGACTTTGCAGAAAAAGTGTTGTCCGCTCTGCGTTTTCAATTCGGAGGTCATGAGGAGAAGGAAGCTGGCAGAAAGGCTGGCGCCTGATGGCCAATCCGCATTCGGACGCGTTGGTGATCTTCGGTGTAACGGGCGACCTGGCCCACAAGATGATCTTCCCGGCACTCTATGCAATGGTAAAAAAAGGGAACTATATACTTGACTCCCACGGTAACTATAACTAGAATGGGTACATGAGCAAGTCCACTATTAGCACCTATGAACTCAGCCGGAAGTTTCCGACTCCAGATGCGGCACGCGAGTACATG
>Ga0182014_10008258_pt1 | contig 10690 bp, 7 predicted proteins | sample 612S2DmetaG_FD_120489 | JGI IMG/M metagenome (GOLD analysis project Ga0182014, IMG submission 120489) | Permafrost microbial communities from Stordalen Mire, Sweden - 612S2D metaG | ecosystem: Environmental > Terrestrial > Soil > Wetlands > Permafrost | place: Sweden: Stordalen | collected... | reverse complement strand
CTGTGCTGGGACGACGATCGGCTGCCGCTGCTTGCGGGCTGTGCTGAGGAAGACGGCACGCCTCTTGCCGAACGTCCGCTTCTTCCGGCTCGTACGCAAGGCGCATGGCTGACCCCGATGGAGGCGTGGCGGTGGCCGGCACCTGAAACGGTCGTGCTGACCGCGGACCGGGCGACATCTGCCTGCGGCGTCGAGTTTCTGTGCGAGCTGCCGGTGGAGCGCGGCAGGCGGCTCGACGGTGTGCTGTCGTGGCTTGGCCTCAACGCGTCGCCGAGCGCAGCGCGGCTTGCGGCGTGGGCGGAGGCCATGCTGGGTTCGATGCTCCGCGAGCGCCGGCCGATTGCTGACTGGGATGCGGCTTATCTGGATATCGCCCGGTTGTTCAAGGACTCGCCTGATGCACTGCGGTCCCGTCGCCTTCTCTTGACCGACGCCTGGGAGCTCCAGCCGTGCGCCAGCGGCAGACGTACCGGTGACGCACCCGCAGCGCGGGAAGCGACGCCGTTCTTTCCGCCGACGACCCAGCGAATCGACGACGAGGACGATGTCGATCCAGATGCTGAGCTAGCGTTGCCCAAGAGCCTGTCCAGCCGGCTCTTCTACGTCCACGGCGACCTCACGTGGTACGTCAACCGGCAGCAGACGGCGGCGCGCCGGTTCCTGCAAGAGCATCGTCTGGTCCGCAGCTTCGAGACCCGCGGCATCCTTGAACACATCCGCACCGTACTCTCCGAAAGCAGGTCCCGGCGAATCGCCGAAGACGCGCTTCGCTTTGTATTCAACCTGAGCCGGAGCGGTGCTCGTATCAAGTCGGACCTGGCGGCGCTTGGCCTGCGCGTTCCGACCGCCGACGGCGGGTGGATACCTGCCGGCGACTGCTTGTTCTCGGCGCAGTGGCCTGGGACGACCGGAGAGGAGATCTCCCTGGTTGCCAGTACGCCGGCCGATCGGTCGGCCGAACTGCATGCCTTGGCCGGACAGCTGCTCGCGCCGCCTTCGCGGCTCATGAGGACGAACGACAGCATCGCTGAGTGGGTCGGCTTCCTGCGCCGCGTCGGCGTCGGTGAGGTGCTGCGGCTCAACTCTGTGCGCGACGACCGCCGCATCTATGGGAGCGCGCTCACCCGCGCGACACTCGCGCACGTGCCGGGGCTACCAGCGGAGATCCGCGACGTGTGGCAGCGCCGCCTTCCGGAGGCTTCCGCTGCACGCTACATAAACACGCCGTACGTAGCGACCGGTCCGCTGTGGTGGCTGCCGGGCCAAGGCGAGTGGGAGCAGTTGACCGAGAAAGTACGCCGGGCCATGGCGCGTCAGATTCTGCGCGGCCTGAAGGGCGCCTGGCCTAGCGATGCGCTTGAGACGAGTTGGGAACGCGATCGGTCCGGCGACAAGGATGCGCGATCGCGTCCGACGCCGCTTCGGGCGTTCCTGCGCACCGCGGCATGGCTGCCGACGCAACGGCCCGCTCACGGCGGTGAGCGGTTCGTATCGCCAGGACAATGCTGGACGTTCCCTATCCGCAGCGACGACGTGCCACCACGATTCGCGCCGCTCATGACCAGACCGCTCAGAGAGCTGCTCGATGACGATGCGACCACGCTCCAGCGCCTGCGGAGCCTAGGGCTAGGCGTCTGGGGCTCCGATGCTGATGCCCCGCGCCTGGTGCGTTATCTCGGCGCGTTGTTCAACGCTGGCCGCGTCACCGAAGCCCACGCCGCGCAGTTTCAGAACACCTATCGAGCGGCCTGGGCAGCCTGCACGCGCCGTGGCGACGAAGACGTTTTGTTTCCGCCGGACAAGCGTTGCTACCTCGTCGTCGACGTTTCCGGCTCGGCGACGGCGTTGCCGCTGGAGCCCGAGGGCAGCGAGCCCATACCTGCGGAGATCGTCGTCGCCTGGCGAGAGGATGAGCAGAGCCTGCTCCGCCTCATGGCTGACTTCGGATGGCGGGTGCTCAATGTTGATACCGACCCGGATACCGTGACGGCCATCCTCCGCCGGCGCCTCGGTGACCGCGTGGTACGGGCGAGCGACATCGCGCCCGTCGTCTCGCTGGATGGCCGCGAGTTCGACGCGGCGACCGTCGGCGAGGCACGTCCCATCGTTGGCGTCCTGCCGTGGCTTCCGCTGTTCGTGGCCACGCTGCTTGAGCACCAGCGCAGCCAGTTCAGCCACCTGGGCCAGCGCGCCTTCGACGAAGCGATTGACTCGTTGCGGCGCGTGCGGGTTGTCTTCGCTTCCAAGGTCGAGGTACGCCTCGGCGACGAGACTCGCGCGCTCCCAGAGCGCCTGCACGGCGTGCTGCCCGTGCCGCATGCCGAACATCCCGCCTTGATCGTCGAAGGAGTGAACCACCAGCTGACCTGGGCCACCCTGGAAGCCATGGCCGAGCCAATGGCCTACCTGATCGGCCGGCGGGACTACTCGCGCACTTTCCGCTGGGCCGCGGAACGGACACGGCGGGTGAACGCCCCGGTCGTTGAGCTTAGCGACGATGACGTAGCTGAGATCTGTGACGTTAACCCCGAAGACGTACGAACGATGGCACGGCGCATCCAGTCCGCGCTCGCACCGCTGCTGTACCGGCTGTATCCAGTCGTCGTGCACTACACCGATGCCGAGACCGCCGCAGCGCTCGATCCCGAAACGCCCGCGGTCGAGAGCGAGGCAGAGGCCCGCGACGTGCTCGCCGCGCTCGCCAATCGTCTCGGACATGATCCGAACCAGCTGCTCGCGGCTGCGCTCGACGCACCGAACCTGGCGGTGCTGCAGCGGAAGCTGAATATCCCGCTTCGCGAACTCAATGCCACGTTGTCAAGCCTTGGCGAGCGCTATCCGGTCATCGATTACAGCCAGGAGCATGCCGAGGACTTCTCCGACCATCTGCGGCGGATCCGCGACCGGCTGCTCGATCGGCTGCGCTGGGCGCGGTGGGATCGCTTCGCTGCATTTGTCCCCCAACCCGACTGGCCGCAGCTGCGCAGCGTCGAGTCCATCGGCCCCGACCCGGAGTGGGGCACGACCGTCGACACGCTCTCCCCCACCCTCATGGACGCACGCATCGAGGATGAGCTGGCACGGCTGCTAGGCGCAGCGCCGCCCACCACCGGCCCGCCCTTGCTGCGTCTTAGCGACTGCGCAAAAGCCAACGCGGAGCTGGTCGACGGCGCTGCCGCCAGACTGGTCAAGCTCGTCCGCGCCTGGCTCGTACGGCATGGCCAGCCGATCGAGAAGCCCTGGCTCGACGAGGAGGTGGCAGGACGTAAGCTGCTCGCGGCGCTCGACGCGGCCGGTGCGCTGGACTTCGCCGAGCTGACGCTCCCGAACGTGCTGCGGTGGCTGCGGGCGCTCGACATCTGGCCGACGGGCATGCCCGCCACCGACGACCTCGCCACGCTCGGCATCACCCCCGACGACCTCGACCACCAGAAGGCCGAAGAGCAGCGCCAGCGCGCCGAGCGGGCCCGACAGCAACGGATCGTGCACATCGACGACGAACCGTTTGACCTGAACGAGGGCTTCAACGCACTCCGCGAGGCACTCAACCAGTCAGTTGAAAGGACGCCTGGCTTCCTTGCGGCCCGTCGGCGATTCGCCGGTCTGCAGGAGGTCGATGAGCGACCAGGCAGGGGCGGCCGACCCGGCAGCGCTTCAGCGACCAGCCGGCGGCCGCCTGAACTGTCGAGCCAGCAGAAGCTAGCTGTCGGATTCGCCGGGGAGTGGCTCGCCTACCAATGGCTGGCCCAGCAGTACGGTCCTGATTTCACCCAGGAATGCTGGGTCTCGGCATACCGGGAACAACTCTTTCCTGGCAGCGGCGACGACGGCTTGGGCTGGGACTTCGAGGTGCTGGTCCGTCACGGCAAGCACTACTACGAGGTCAAGACCACGCTCCGCGACGGCGGCCAGATTGAACTCGGCGAGACACAGGTGATCGCTGCCCAAGAGAACGCCCGGAACAGACAGTGGAGGCTCCTCGTGATCACCAATGTGCTGACCGAGAACCGCCGTATACATATGCTGCGGAACCCATTCGATCCAGCCTCGCGTGGGCGCTACAGCTTCGTCGGTCAGGGCTTGCGGCTCCGATATGTCGTCGACTGACCAGCTGGCCGCGGCTTCGGCGTTTCCCACGCCTTCCCCCCAATTTCGCGAGCTTGGATCCCATCGGGGAATGCGCCTGCGGTGTCTGGGCGCAAACTGTGCGAGGTCTGTCGCAGCGGCACGAGGGTGACATGCTCACAGTTGGAGTTGGGGCCTCTGATCGGAGCTCGCGTCAAGGATGTCGTCGATCCATCGTGCCGGCCAGCCAGTTTCGTATGACAGTGCCGTGGCTGTGATCCCCGCGTGCTCGGCGGCAAGACAGAGTAGTCGTGGTGCTTCTGCGGCGCCGAGGTCTCCGGGTTCGTTGACGCGCCATCCGCGCATGCTCATGTAGCGGACGGCCTGCTGGTAAGTGCTTTCCTGCATGATGTCGAGTGTTCTTGCGCGCATGAGCAATGCGCCCATCGAGACACCCCAACGGTGTTTCAGCGCTACAAGCTGATTCCACGCCGGGGCACTGGGCAGTTCCGCGTGGATGTCGCCGGAGGGCATCAGGAATGCCGCGGCGAACCGGTGCGCCTGAGCTTCGATCATCTTGGTTCCGGCGTGCTCGGGATCGTGCATGACGAGATGGCCGAGTTCGTGTGCTGCGCTAAATCGTTCGCGGTCACGCTTGGCCTTGTCATCGCCGAGGATGACGACAGGCCGGTCGGGGAATGGGACACTGAAGGCATCGACTGTATGGGTGCCGACGTGGTAACGGGCGCACACAATTCCATGCCGTTCTAGGGCGGCGACCACATCCGGGACGGGCCCAGGGGGCAGGTTCCAGGCGGCTCTTACCCGCGCAGCACAGTCTTCGGCTGCCGCCAGGGCCGCATCCGGCGGAACCGGATGCCTTGGGAAGTCGGTTGCCGGCAGCCGCACCGTGCGGGCGAGGCGGTCAGCCAGGTCGTGGACGAGATGAGAAAGCGCGAGCGCACGGCGCCGGTCAGTAACGCTGATGGAGCGCAGCGAGCGGAAGAAACCGCGTTCGCCCTCATCTTGGCCACGCAGGAACTCCATGCTCGACGCGGCGGTGCCGGTGGCAAAGAACTGGACAGGGAAACCGAGAGCATCAGCTAGGCGCAGGAGGGTTTGCGCCGCCGGGCGCGCCTCCCCCTTCTCGAACTGGCTGATCGCCGCCGAGGTCAGCTCGACCTGTCCAGCGAGTGCGGTCTGGGTCAGCCCGGCTGATTCACGCGCCAACCGCAGCCTGCGAGCGGAAAACAGCGCGCTGACCGCTGCGGCGTCCTGCTGCTGAACCGCTGCGGCCGCGTTACGCAAAGAGGGGGAATCGCTCATTAGCACTGAAATAAAGCATAAGCCCGGCCCCTGGCAAGGTATCCCACTCATAATCACGGATCGTATCGCGCTGATCACAGAATGCTGTCGCCTTGGGCAGTCTTCAGGGCCCCTGCGGACACGCCGGCCTGAAGTTGCGTCTCGACGGTCCGGGATGCCACCATGTTCTCTGTAAGGATTTTAAGTACACACTGCTTTGTATGTGCTAAATATTAGTAGGAGAGACGATGAGTGCATCAGATATCGCCGCGCCCGGGCGACTGGTCCTGGTCACGGTGGACGGCAAGCCGGTCCGGTCCCCCCGGGAGACGACCTCGGGCGGACTACTGCGGGCGGCCGACCTGGATCCCGCAACCCGTGAGCTGGTCCGGGTCGAGGGCCGTTCTCAGCACCCATATCCGGATCCCGCTGAACGGATCGAACTGCATGAAGACGAGGTGTTCATTACGGTGAGCATCGGTCCCACCCCGGTCAGCTGATGGGCGTTGCTGAACTCGCCGGCCAGCTCAGGGCCCTGGGCCACGACGTGACGGTCGTGGCCCAGGGCGGCCAGGACTACGCCGTGTTCCCGTTCACCGTCCCGGTCGGTGCGCACGCGGGCCAGACGGTCCGGCTCGGCCTGCCGGGTACGGACTTCCCAGTCAACCCGCCCGGCGGACCGCACGTCAGCCCCGCCATCGACCATCCCGGCGGCAACAGCCACCCCAGCCCGCTGGGAAATAACTGGCGGTACTGGAGCCGGCCCTGCCCCGGCTGGGCGGCCACGGCCCGCACGGCCGGGGACTATATGGCGCACGTCCGGCGCCTGTTCTCCCAGATCATCTAATCGGCCAGGCGGGTATCGGACGCCCGGCCAACTCATCACGGCGACGGCCGTCGGCCGTTGCCCCGCGCAGGAGGAAATATGACCGCCTCGGTCACAGTGCCGCGGCGCTGGTCAGCCGCCATGACGACGGCCATCGAGCAGGACCTGCGCAAATATCTGACACGGGGGGACGGGCAGGAAGACCTGACGTTCCTGCTCTACCAGACCAGCACCGGCGCGACCCGCACCACGGCGCTTCTGACCGAGATCGTCCCGCCGCAGCCGGGGGAACGGCTCGTGCACGGCAACGCCTCCTTCACGGCGGCTTATTTCCTGCGTGCCGCCCAGCGCGCCGCCGAGGCAGGCCTCGGTCTTGGCCTCGCCCATGCCCACCCGCGAGGACGCGGATGGCAGCGCCTATCCAACGATGACGCAGCAGCGGAACGCGGCCACGCCACACAGGCCCAGATCCTCACCGGCCACCCCCTGCTCGGCATCACCCACGCAGGCAAGGACGGCGCCTACAGCGCCCGTTTCTGGCCCCACGCCACCGGTGAGGCCGACCCGTCCTGGGCCGAAAGCGTCCGGGTCACCGGGGCACGGTTCCACGTGAGCCACAACCCGGACCTGCGTCCCCCGGACACGAGCGACGCGCGCCTCTCCCGAACCGTAAGCGCGTGGGGGCCATCCGCGCACGCGGACCTGACCCGGCTCCGGGTCGGGATCATCGGGGCCGGCAGCGTAGGCGCCATCATCGGCGAGGCCCTGGCTCGCACCGGGTTCCGCGACATCACCATCATTGACTTCGACACCGTCGAACCCCACAACCTGGATCGGCTGCTCAACGCCACTATCGCCGACATCGACCGCGGCAAGGCCGAACTGCTGGCCGGTGCGATCCGGGCCCACGCCACGGCGCCGGACGTGACCGTCCGGCCAGTACCGCTGTCGGTCGTCGAGCCCGACGGATGGGCTGAGGCGCTCGACTGCGACGTGCTGTTCTCCTGCGTCGACCGGCCCTGGCCCCGGTACGCCCTCAATGTCGCCGCTTACGCGCACCTGATCCCGGTGATCGACGGCGGCATCGCCGTCGACGTTACCGACGGACAGCTACACGGAGCCGAATGGCGAGCCCACGTCGCCGCACCCGGCAGGCGCTGCCTGGAATGCCTCGGCCAGTACGACCCCGGCCACATCCAAACCGAACGCGACGGGCTCCTCGATGACCCGGCCTACATCGCCGGGCTACCCGCCGACCATGCGCTGCGCCGCCGCGAGAACGTGTTCGCCTTCAGCCTCGCCTGCGCCTCCCTGGAAATCCTCGAACTACTCCGCATGAGTGTCGCGCCCAGCGGCATCGCCGACACCGGCACCAGCATCTACCACTGGACCCTCGGCACCCAGGACCATGACCACGCCGGCTGCAACGACAGTTGCCCCTACAGCGGCACACTCCTCGCCCGCGGTGACAACACCGGCCTGACCGTCACCGGCCACCACCACGCAGCCGAAGCTGCCCGCACCGCGACCGGTCACCCCCATCGTCATCGCGGCAGCGCGCTTCGCACCGGCGTCAATGCCGGCCCAGCACCGAGCGCCCGCCCGCGCTCGGCGCACGGCTGATTCGATATCGCGATGACGATGTTTGCGCGTCGGGTTCACCTCGCCGCAGTTCAGGGGGCGCCGGCACACTAGACGGACCATCACCTTGTTCGCGGCCGGAGCGGAATCGCCGGGCACGTCGAGCATAAGCTGCGCTAGCCGTGCACATCTCGCGCCGCTAGTACCTCGGGGGGACTGTGACAACGAATATCACCGTGGAGAAGATCAGCGCCCAGACAGTTCGGGTGACTTTGGTCGCTGATATCCAGATCAGCGGAAACCTGAATCCATTCGCTCATCATAAGGATGTCCGAAGGACGGCGGAACCCGCGACCGCTCCCGCGGCAGGCGGGAGCGCTAAAGGCCATGACCTCCTGACGATCGAGGAGACCGCAGAAATCCTGCAGGTCGGCCGCGACAAGGTCTACTACCTCATCCGTACACGACAGCTTCGCAGTATCAAGATCGGGAAGCTGCGCCGAATCTCCCGAGCGTGGATCGAAGAGTTCGTCGAGCAACTAGAGACCGGGAGCCTGCGCAGCACCCCGGGCGGATGACGACATCTTGTTGCAGTTCTCGGGTCGCAGTTCAAGGTGTTTGCACCGTACCTCTACAGTCCATACACGCAGATCAGAACCGTCCTGAACCTCAGCGACCTCCCGGACATCGAACTTCTGGCGCTGACGGCCAGTGATTTCGCCAGGCTCGCCGGGCCGCGCCGCAGCCGCGCGGCCCGGCGCCTGCCACAACTCGATGAGCAGGGAACTGGAGGAGCTGCACCGCTGCGCGGTGCCGGTTCCGCTGTTTCGGGTCGACCTGGCTCCGATCCCCGGCACCGCGGGGATCGACCTGTCCACGAGCCTCACAGTTCAGCATGTCCATACGACGGACATCGGCCGCTGTAGCGGCGTCCGGCGGGATGCCGCAATTTTAGCTTAAAGTACGTGAGAGACCACAGAATGTTATCGGTCGCGCTAGGTTACTGAGCAACCTATACCCGGACCAGGGAGGCGCAGCCATGAACAGCATGGGCACGATCGCGGTGCGGCTTGGCAAGAACGGGAAGAAGGAGTGGCAGGCTGAGCAGATTTACGGCGGCTTATTCAGCCCCGGCCCCGATCCCGCTGAGCTTCGGGCCTGGGTCGCCGATGAAACAGAACTGGGCAAGCGGGTGGCAGACGATTTTGTCAGCACCGGCCGCTGCCCACCTGGAACGCTAGACCAGCACTTCTTCACGGTCCAGCTGCGCAAGTTCCCGGACGCCAGCGATGCGCCAAAGCGCCGGGCGGCTCTGGGAAGGGCCTGCTTGTGCCAGGACCGTTCGCATTATCTGTCACTGGGCGGTACGGGTCAGGGCGAGGTCCACCGCATGCTTCCTGCGGGCACGCCTCTCAGCGGTCTGTTCTGGACGGCTCACATCACCTCCTGCCGACCGGACGCGGACGTTACGAGCAACCTAGTGCGGCCCGCATGACGCGCGTTGACGGTCACACGATCGTCTGACCGCCGGTGGACCGCGAGAGGAGCTGTGGCCATGCCCGGTCCTGCTTCTGAGACAGGATCCGTCGCCGGCCAGCCGACCGCACCAGCACCTGCGGCAGCTGTCTTGCGGCGGCTGCCGGGGAAGGCCAGACCCCGCGAGGACGTGCTGCAGGAGTACCGGGACCTCAACGCCAAGCGGCGCAGCCGCATCCCGGCACCGCTATGGCCCTTCTGGGCGCCGGACCCAGATGAGTATTACCGCTGGCGCGTCCAGCTTGACTGCGGCTGCATCACCGAGGTCCTGACCTGGGGACCAGACCGCCGCCCTGACGACACGCAATGGCCTGATCCTGTATGCGGCGCATGGCTGCCGGCGCGCCAGATGCTCTGTACGCATGAGGATTCCCCGCCAGCGGCGTACCGGGAGATCGCCGCGTGGGGGGACCGGCGGGAATTAACCTTTCCCGCCGACCCGGCAGAGCCACCGGACTGGGCGGATGCAGAAATCTGGGCCATGCTTCGTCACGACGAGCCGCGTACCTCGGCGTTCTGGAGAGTGACGTTGTCGTGCGGGCACGTCGCCGAGGTGGTCGTCTCCGACCTGGGGTGGGAGCCAGCCGACGGCCCCAGCCGGGTCAGCGCCAGCAGGCTGCGGGAAATGACCACGGAGTTCGAGGAGCTTTGGGCAGAGCAGCCGGACGCGAAACTGCCGCGCGAACGCGAGCACATGCAAAGAATGCTCGCCGTGGGGTGGCCGAGACCAAGCCCCGAGCATCTGTGCTACACCTGCCCACAGGCCCGGATCATCGTCGCGTGCGAGCGCATCGGCTGGCTTGTCCCGCGCCCGCCCGAGCCGAAGCCGCCGAAGACGCCGAAGCCGCCGTCCCGGGCCAGCCTGAAACGGCAGCTACGACAGGCCGAAGCCCAGGCCGACGAACTGCGACGCCAGCTCGCCCAGCTGGACGCACCCCCGGAGCAGCAGCGTGGCACCTGACTGAGCCCAGCTTCCCGTGCCCTGACCATGCCATGGGGGTTCAACTCGGTTCCTTAGGTAAGCCCCAGTTGCAGATCACGCCCTCTGCGGCCCGACATAAATGTATTTTCGCTGGTCAGAGACATACGGCCCTAGTCAGCAGACGCAAGCGCGCTGCAGATATATCTCGGCACTGTGGCTTATATAGCAATATGGGGTATTAGGGTCGATCCCCTCGGGCACGACATCTGTACACGAATGTCCAGTTCAGGGCATCGCTGCAGGTCACCCTGGTGCTAGCGGCCACGAAAAAATACGGGTGTGCGGTCAGTTAGCTCCTGGTTCGCGGCCATCGTTTCTCCAGTCCTGCGGCCATTGATGGCCGGGGTGGCTGGTCTTGTTCTCTGCCGGCTCACGGTGTGTCGTGATGCAGGTGG
>Ga0182014_10008257_pt1 | contig 10690 bp, 6 predicted proteins | sample 612S2DmetaG_FD_120489 | JGI IMG/M metagenome (GOLD analysis project Ga0182014, IMG submission 120489) | Permafrost microbial communities from Stordalen Mire, Sweden - 612S2D metaG | ecosystem: Environmental > Terrestrial > Soil > Wetlands > Permafrost | place: Sweden: Stordalen | collected... | reverse complement strand
GTCAATGATCCGAAGTATGCGTCCTTTTATGGCCCGGCCCACCAGTGGCTCAACGATCCGCATTTTAACCCGGTAAACGAATGGACCTACGTCAGCGATGCCTGGCTTCGCGACTGGCTGGCAAGATCAGTGGAATTGGTCGAAAAGTACAAGCCGGAGCTGATGTACTTCGACGGCGGCAACGGTCAACCTGCCTACCGCGCCAGCATGACGGAATTCACGGCGTTTTACGATAACTTCGCAGTAAGCCACCACATCGAGGGCGTAATCACTCTCAAGGATTACGCGATGGAGTGGACTGCCGGAGCGAGGGACTTTGAGCGAAGCCTGCGCACCGATATCGATCCGCGGCCGTGGCAGACCGACACCTCCATCAGCAATCTGTCGTGGGGATACATGGAGCACGACCAGTTCAAGACGCCTGAGTTTCTTGTCCACCAATTAGTGGATATCGTCAGCAAGAACGGCAACCTCCTATTGAGCATCGGACCGCGGGCTGACGGGACAATTCCCGGTGAAGTGCGAACTATCCTGCTGGATATGGGCGCGTGGCTTAATCGCAATGGCGAGGCCATCTATGGGACCGAACCGTGGACTGTCTCCGGCGAGGGACCGACGCAAGTGAAGACGGGATTTGCCACGGACCAGGAGATGAAGCCCTACACGTCCTCGGACTTTCGCTTCACCCGCAAAGGGGAAAACCTCTACGTCATCAGCTTGGCGTGCCCTGCGGATGGGACGGCTACGGTTCATGCTCTTGGCTTGGCGGGCGAAGCCAGGGGCAAGGTGATCCGGGAGGTGGATCTGCTCGGGTCAAGCCAGAAGGTCAACTGGCTTCAAACCACTGACGCGCTCTCATTGAAGCTGCCCGCCGATGCCGATTGCAAATATGGGTTTGCTCTGCGGGTCAAATTTGCGTCCGCTCAAGAGATTCAAGGGCAGCAAACCGGAAAATGAATTTCCGCAAAAATAGGACCTGAAAGAAAGGTGCGCAGAATGAAGATGAAAACATTTGCCGCGGCCATCGCAGCGGCTCTATTGCCTTTCGGGTTAGCCGCGTATTCGCAGGTGAATGAACACCCAATCCCGCGTATCGTTCACGAGAATGGCCGCTATGCCCTGATGGTCGATGGTGCGCCATTTCTGATGCTTGGTGCGCAGGCCAACAACTCGAGCGACTGGCCGGCAATGCTTCCAAAAGTGTGGCCCGCGATCGAGTATCTGCATGCCAATACACTCGAAATCCCGATCTACTGGGAACAGTTCGAGCCCAGACAGGGTCAGTTCAACTACGCGCAGATCGACAGTGTTCTCGCGCAGGCCCGCGCGCATCGCGTTCACCTTGTTCTGCTCTGGTTTGGCACATGGAAGAACGGCAGCCAGCACTACATGCCCGAGTGGATGAAGCTCGATCCGGAAAAGTACGCTCACGTAGTCAACAAGAATGGGGAACGAGTGGACTCGCCCTCGCCGTTTGCGCGGGCCTCCCTGGAAGCGGACATACGCGCTTTCACTGCTTTCATGCAGCACTTGAAGGCGGTAGATCCTGAGCGAACGGTGTTGATCGTGCAGGTCGAAAACGAAACAGGCACCTGGGGAACCCTGCGCGATTACTCTGCTGAAGCCAACAAGCTTTTTGCAGCGCCGGTTCCAGATGAAGTGTTGAAGGCCATGAACAAGACCTCTACAAATGGGGCGGGATGGGCCGAGGTTTTTGGGCCGGATGCCGACGTCTACTTCCATGCCTGGGCCATCGCCCGTTACGTGGGACAGATAGCCCACGCGGGTAAGGCAGTTTACCCGCTGCCTCTATACGTGAACGCAGCCCTGCGCGATCCCTTCAAAGGCCAGCCGGGAACCTACGAAAGCGGTGGCCCGACAGACAACGTGCTTTCTATCTGGAAGGCCGAGGCACCGGCGATCGACGTCCTGGCGCCGGATATTTACCTGCTGGATACGCAGTCCTATCTGAAGGTCATGGAGCTATACCACCGGCAGGATAACGCCTTGTTCATTCCTGAGACTGCCGGGACTCCCCACGCGGCGCGTTTTCTTTTTGCTGCGATTGGAATGCAGACGATCGGCTATTCCCCGTTCGGGCTGGACTACACGCGGACCAATCATCCGGAGAGAATGGTGCCCAATGACCCGAATGCCTTTCTTGATCCCACAGCGCAGAACTACAAGCTTCTCGGTCCGATGATGCGCGACGTTGCCCGCCTGAATTTCGAAGGAAAACTGCAGGCTGTGACAGAAGTGGAGGGTCTCGCGCATCGCTTCGACAGAGTGAGTGAACGCCGCCGCGCTCGCAACCGTATGTGCCGGGTGAATGATGACACGCTTCACCTTCGACCCAGGGTAGTGCTTATCGAACCAAGCACTTGAACGATTCATCTGTTCAGCTTCCCTCTTGTTGATTTCGCCCCGAGTGATCTCGACTTCGTTTTTGCATTCCCAAAGGATGTATTGTGTGTCATCGAGTGCCCACAGATTATCGGGACCTTCCTTCCATTCTTTGTCCGGCCTTTCCCCGGCAAACCCGAGCGCGCGGCTGACCTCGTCCAATGCTTGTTCGAACTTGTCCGCTTTCGTCCCAAACACCAAGCGACTGAGAATCTCACAAAGCACGACATCTAGCTGTGTGTAGTCTCCGTGCTGGCGAACCCATGCTGCGATCCGTTCCATTCTCCCCTGACTGACAATCTTCAGGCGTGCAACGGTTACGCCAGTGGCAGGCTTCAGGAGCAATCGGTTTCCGTTGTATGCGGCGATCTGCAACCGTCGAGACTCGATACGATTTGACCGATAGTTGTATCGAGCCATCTCTTGCAGGTGCCACGCTTTGTCCTCGCGATCTACGCCCCCTTTATCAAGAAGCTCTTGAAGCGCCTCACACGCCGTCGAGTAGTCGCCCTGAGAATACGCTTGTTCTGCGCTTAGCTCCGCGGCATAGGCTCGCAGGAGATGCACATTGGCCCCCGCCGGTTTGACCTTGCCCATCTTTTCTACATAGAAGGCTTTCCAGTCACTATCGCGTCGGAGACATTGTTGGATAAGGCTGTTGAGCGCCCTGGATGGGGTTTCACCATCTTCGATTTCTTGTCGTGCCATCTCCGCGATTTCCATCCCTATTTCGATCTGGGTTGCCATTTGCGGAGACAAAAACCGTCTTGATCCCTTCTCGCGAACGAGCCTTGTGATATCCGCTCCAATGATCACAACGACGGAGTAGTCCTTTTCGCCGCGAACGCTACGGCCCATTCCTTGCTCCACTGTCCGAACTGTCCGCATGAGTGTCGCTTCGCTATTCGGACGACATTGTTCTTGATAGAGATCGGAGAGACTTTCGGAGAATGGCTTGCCGTCGAAAATCAAGATGCGGCAGGTGGCGTCCGGAAGATCAATTCCGTCGTAGCGGTTTGCCAGGACGACAGCCTTTTCGTAATTTCCCTCCCGCAGCGTATCAATCGCTGCTGCCAGCGTATCCTTGTTGGCGACGAGCGCCCCATACGCCTCCCAATCCTTCGTGTGCATAAACCCAGAAGTAAGCCCCACCACGCCCGAGCGCCTTTTGTCATTGGGTGCGCCAAAGGCTTTGACCACAAAGCCTCTGTCGAGGTCCTCGTGGATCATAGAGGGGAGAAGAACCATCTTTTCGCCGGACCATCGTTCCTTCGAATATGTCAGCGGCTCACTAATGGTTTCGGGCGCGAGCTGTAATCCCTTCACGAGAAACGCGTCATCGGTGACCGTCGCCGACATGAAGATTCTGTGGGGCACATCCGCGTAGCTACCAAAGGCTGCCAAGGGCGGAATATACGGTTCGATCTCGACTGCGGTCCCTGAGATCACACACTGGCAATTGCTGAGCACGTCTTTTAAGAGCGGCCATGCAAACTTGACGGAGTTCCGATCCGTACTTGTCGAGAGGATACTGGCAACGTCTGCTTCGCGGCCGATCCACGCCCAATACGGAACGGGCAAAAGTGCATCGCGCTTGTCGTTACCAATATCTGCAAACGTACCCGAACCTTGCTGCTCCAAATCTTCCGCAAAGAGCGTCTTCAGCGCATCGTAAGCTGGTTCCGTACTCGGAATGCGAATTCTGCAAGACTCACGGATGATATCTGAACAAGCATGAGCGTCGTCCATCAACAGAGTGCCAACCTTCACAGACCTTCTGTTGAGACCGAATTTCGTCAATCCGTTGAATAGTTTTTGAACCGAAGTGACCAGTATCTTTTCACTGTTGAGGAAATCATCAGGTAGCTCCGGGTCTGCCTTGCATGTCGAAATGCCAAACTGCCTTGCCTGCTCGCAGGTTTGGTCGATTAGGAAATTGTCGGGGCAAAGATACACTGCGGGGCCCTTGGAGTCATTCAGGCGCGCTTGCAGCATCAGGAGACCGATTAGGGTCTTCCCCTGTCCCGTATGCAGTTTGACGATAACGTCGCGTTTTGGGCGATGATGCTTAAACCAGTCTTCAAGAACAGACAATTGCGCGGGTCTTAGGGGCCCCTTGTCGTGAGCGCGATCCAGGGTATCGTAGAGCTTTACCGGATCAATGGGTTTGTCGGCTTTCTTCCCGGCCAGTCGCTTCTTGAAATCAACCACGCAAATCACCCCCGCCCGTCACAGACCGGATACGCTTGTCCCGGATGATTCCCATAATTCCGACGCATCGGGTTATGATCTTTCTTAGCCGGGATTGGATTCCCTAGACCGATACTCGCGGATGCGAGTTTGATCGACCAGGAGATGCATTGTCGCCAGTGTGAATACCTTGCCGTCCGTTGCTTGAAGCAACCGGCGCATATCTTCGCGGCGCACCTTGAACCCTCTGCCCGCGATGCAGGCAATGACATCGTATTTGTGTCCTGTCTGATCGCGGAGTGTTCGCAGCCGCTGAACCCGCGACACCTTGTCACGGGCCGTCCCGTCGTCTTCCGTGAGCTTCGCTTCGATGAGAGCGACAGGGTTGAATTCATCCGGGATGATAAAGTCAGGGGCCTGATCGAAGCCCTCGATCCGTTCGGCGCGCTTGCTTTCCCGAAAGCTAACCTTGGCAGCTGTGAGAACGTCTTTGACGGCGCTCTCAACAACTTCGCCGACAAGCTCACTGACCGCGTCTCTATGCGATGCGAACGGTCGTCCCAGGAACCGCTCATAGAGCAGCACAGGGTACGGCACTCCAAGATCGGCGACCGGCTGAATGCTCTTGACCCCTTCCCTCGTGTCCGCCTTGTCGAGACGGTGCAGTATTGTTGGCAATGCGGTATCGACACCCGTGTTCAGCGTCTTGACGCCCGCAGAAATCATAGCGCGAACACGTTGAGCAGTCAGCGTCGTACCGAGAGCGTGCGGCTTCAGTGGATTTACCCTCATATTCCGGTCAATGGTGCGCGCCGCGCCTTGATCCACCGAGACGCCGGTCATTTCCGTTGTTACGTAAGCCCACTCCGGCGGCGTGAATCCCAGGATTGCCCGAAACACGACGAAGGAAATGGGCGCTTCTGAAACCGCCGCCTCAATCGTTTCTGCGGTCACCGTCGCAAACGCGTTCGTCGCCTTCTTGAGCGATTGGTATCCACGCTCGAATGTGGCGTAATCAACGAACCCCTCCCCGCGCGGCATCTCCAGAAAGCTGGATTTCAGCTCGGAGAATACTTCATCCACGAGCGGATCGAATGAAAGCCCAGCATCGTTATAGTTCGCTTCAAAACGCAACGGCATCGACGAGCTCCCTCACTTCCGGGAAGAGTGTTCCAGACACAGTAGGTTGAGGTGCCTTGGCCTTGCCAAGCAGCCGCGCAACATCGTCCACCGTGGCTAACCTATTCATCGCATCGCAGAACTTGCCGAGCTTGGCCTCCGTAGATAACGTGTTATCCCATTTCGGACGAAGCCGCCAAATCGTCATCCGGGTGATATGTCCAAAAGCGGCGCAGCGAATATCCCCTTCCGTTGGCTTCATCCCTGCCGCCCGCAATTCCGCCAGTTCGTTTGTGAGAATGTGCGCCAGCCCGTGAGCATCATCAAAAAGCCATGCGCGGGGCGTGTGTCCACTATCCCGACAGACAAATACACTGTCCAAGATCGATGATCCTGTGCCGTGAATATGGATCGATCCGCCCATTTCAGCAGGGCACGGTAAAGACGCAGAGCATGTAAGACCCGCGTCAAGGATTGCCATCCCGGCAGCTAAATAAGCCTCCTGCCGATTGTGATGATAGGTGAATACTAGAGGTGCCCCCGGCTTCAGTGCCCGCGCCGAATGTGAAAAGACAGCGGCCAGCCCTTCGGCGAAATGCCCGATGTCCCTGGAAGCCGTTTCATTGCCGGTCAGTTCTTGGACGTGGCGCGTGGTATTCAATTCAAGACCGTTGAAGTCTCCGCCCATCAGCTTTCGGAGCCAGACGTAGCAGAAATGCATAAGCTCGCCGTATTGGACCATGCCGTAATAAGGCGGATCGGTGAACACACCATCAAGGCTCGACGGCGGCAACTCCATTGTTGTCGCCGAAACGCAGCGCAAATCGACATTTCGCGTCGGCAGTTCCGGGTGTTCAGGATGCACTTCACCAATCCACTCACCCCGGATCGGGACTGTCACCTTTTTCTTGCCGTTGAATGCAATCTCGAATGGCTCCGCGCAGTAGCGCTTTGCCTTCGAGTATTTCTGAATAATGTTGACCCATCCGCCAGAGCCTACCGGCAGCGAATTGCCGTTGCGAAGACCAAGCAGGTTTGACTCAACCTGCACGTATCCCACAGGAAAGCCGTGGATTGAGAACACGTCCAGCGACTTCAGCGCCATCGTGTCGTATCGACACAGCATGTTCTGATAGCGCAGGAGATCGGAAAAGTTAGTCGCGAGGGCCCGACGTATTCGCGTGTCCTTCACTTTGGCAACAATCCGCGCGCTCATTTCGAGCCCAAGCAGTTGGCGCACATTGAACAGCTCGCGAAATCGCTCATAGCCCCATCGATGCAGGCGCGATGATTCATCGCCATCTGGGATCGCATCATTCGGCACGAACCGCGCCGATAGTTTCCGAAAGGCGGCCTCAGCCTCCTTCACACGAGCGAGATCATTCTTGTCCGGCTTCTTGAATAGCCGTCCAGGTCTGTCTTTGAGATCGGGATTGTAGTATTCGATTGCAAACAAGCGATGCGACGGCGCGCCGCTGCCATGGAAGGGCGAAGTGTTGACATGCCCGCAATGCGGACATTCGCATTTGTTCCGATGCACCGGGCCGTCCGTTACCAGGGCTGTCCCGCACTGGCACGAGCCCGGACGCGCGGGATCATGGACTTCGTTCAGATCCCCGCAAGCGGAACAAACGATCACGTATGACGGGTGCCGGGCATCTTCCGCCAGAACATACCCAGGGAAAAGATCGAACTCCTTGTCACATTCTTCGCAGGTGCCGCGCTTCACCCACATGAAATATTTGACATCCGCGTCTTTTCTGCCGGTTACGGGGCACCGCGTCTTGTAAAGATGTCCAATCTCCTTTGAAAGCTGATCGAGCAGCGCTTCAGCTTTCCGCGAATAACGTTCCAAATCTAGCGCGTCGATTTCCTCGCGCACGATCCATGTCGCCATCGGGTTGATGTCCGTTCCGATAATGTCGCAACCGATTTGGTTTGCTTCGACGAGCGGCGTCCCCCCACCCATGAACGGATCGGCAATTGTGATGCCTTCCAAGCAGTGCGAGTTGTAGTACGTCTCCTCGACTGGAGCGTTCTTGAATTCTGAAAGGAGCAGACCCCGGAACAGCGTTCCAGGCCGTCGTGCAAACCATTTGTGTACGGCGATGATCGGGCGGTAATTCTGCTGAATCTGCTTCTCGCGAAGCGCCATCGCCGCGATGAACCGAATGCTGTAGTTTTGTTCGATTGACATTCGGCCCCCCTCTCCCATAGCGCCAGCCTCTTACTGACGCTCACCTTCACTGTTTTCATCACGATACAGACCGGCGAATCCCCGGTTCCCCGGCTGCTGATCGTCCTCAGGCGACGACGCGTCCAGAAGCTCGTGGAAGCACGGTCCGAGGTCTTGGCTTCAGCTCACCCCTGCCCCAATCTCTGACGACCCGTCGTGACATTTCTCTTGTGTCTTCACCACCTTACACCGTCCGGCCGGGCCCGGAAAGGGCGTGGCGATGCATGTCTTGGTTCGGGTAGGGGCAATCGACTAACCTCCTTTGTATCTGATAGGTCCAGTCTCCTCCTTCTCCGGCAACACCTGACATTCTCGCGCCCGAAGCCGCAGGCCGCCCCTGCCCCGCGCAGCTTCCTTCCAGCGCTGTTAATCGTCATTGACCTCTTTCCTGCTGCCCCGTGAGACGGCGGGTGACAGCACTTTGGCCACTGCCGCTTGCTGTCAATGACGCTGTTTTGGCTCCCCCCTGCCCTTCGGTCACGGTCCCCCCAAAAAGCTATGACAGCTGCGCTCGTTTGCAGCGGCCGACATGCCTCTTCCACCCCCGCCATCGGGGGCGATTCACACGGAAAGAGGCAGAACACGACGACATCACAAGCGACCGCGGTCAGGCACACGTGACGTCCAGCCGCCACTCCCTTCACCTTTCTCATTCCCTTTATTCATCTGGAGTTCTCCCCATGCAATCTCCAACGCTCTCCTTGGCCGTGCGGTCCCCCGACCTCGAAGATTTGATCGAAAAGGCGCGAGGCAACATTCGCGCCGCCAAATCTTCCGCCACTCTCCGCGCCTACCGGACCGACTTCGAGGACTTCACCCGATTCTGCCAGGAACACCACCTGGCGCATCTGCCGGCGACTCCCACGACCGTCGCCCTCTACATCGCCGACCGCGCGGGCTTCCTTCGCTCGGCCACCATTACCCGCCGGCTGACCTCGATCGCCAAGGCCCACCAGGCCGCTGGGTTTGAAAGCTCGCCCTCGTCGAGTCATCACTTTGTCGTGAGCGAAACCCTCAAGGGCATCCGCCGCTCGATCGGCACCGCCCAGCAAGGCAAGGCCCCGCTTTTAACCGCCGACATTCGCCGGATCGTTGCCGCCTGCCCCGAGACGCTCTCAGGCCTTCGCGATCGGGCTCTAGTCCTTGTCGGCTTCGCCGGCGCCTTCCGCCGCTCGGAGCTTGCCGCGATCGACCTGGCCCACCTCTCGTTCGCCGAGGACGGCCTGGTCATTGACCTGCGCCGCTCGAAGACCGACCAGGAGGCAGCCGGCCGCAAGGTCGGCATTCCTTTTGGGAAAGACGATGCAACTTGCCCGGTCCGCGCCCTGCGCCGCTGGCTCACGGAATCCGGCATCACCTCCGGAGCTATCTTTCGCGGGGTCTCTCGGGTTGGCAAGCTCTCCCGCCGCGGGCTCCACAAGGACTGCGTCGGCTGGATCCTGAAGCGTGCCGCCAGCCGCGCCGGTCTGAAGCCGGGGCCATTGGGTGGCCACTCGTTGCGCGCCGGATGCGTCACCCAGGCCGCCATGAACGGAGTCAGCGAGCGCGACATCATGCGCCAGACCGGCCACAAGTCGACCGAGATGCTCGCCAAATACATCCGCATCGGCGAGATGTTTACCCGCAACGCGGCCGCCGGACTGGGCATCTGACCCCTGAAAACTGACAACTGACCCCTGAGAAAAAGGGCTTCTCAGAAGCGAAGGAGCGTCAGATTTGCGGCTGTCTCCAACACCCGGGAACATGATTTTTCCGGGTACAGGCATTCGGTAGGGGTTACCAATCGTCTGAAGAAGGCTCTCAATTGTTATACGCTCAATCCCGGACCCTGGGGACTGCGGTACCAGTTGGCGAAGAACAGCCTCGAAACGGGCATCGGAATGATTTCGTCAACCGAGCACGATGTTCAGGGCCGTTCGACGCATGGGATCACCGGCAGAGCGTGCACAATGGCCAGTCCGGGGCGAAAATGGGTCGATGGCACAGAGCAAAACTGCAGCGACGGGTACTCGTCGCATATTCTCCGCGATACCGCAGTACTGGACCTACTTCGATTCCTTGACAATCGCGTCCGCGGCGTTGCCGGCCACCACCCAGCTTGCCGACCCGGCTACGACTGCTTCATCCTCGAACCAGAGGAATCCGAAGTCGTCGATGCACTCCGGAAAATCCGGCTTGATGATGATGTATCCCGGAATCACCGCGCCTGGAATGTAGGAGCTATCGCCGCGGTTGTTGCTGTAGGTCTTCGTCTTCGAGACTGTACCGACGCCAGCTACATACGAAGTGCTGGAGACCGGGTGCGTGCCGAGAACGTAGTTGACGGCGCGAAGTGTGTATTCCGGGCCCACAAGATCCGGGAATGCCCTGTGCAGGAAGTACATCCGTATGGCCATGTCCACCACGGCGCCCGATCCGCCCCAGGTGCCAAGGCTCGGGGGCACGCCGAACGGTGTGGCGTCTAGCTGCTTGTCCAGGCCCGCCATGTATGTCTTCACCGCCTCACGCATTTGATCCTTCGCGCCCGGGTCCAGATAAGGCAATGCCCGGACCGCCGTCCAGCCGTGGAATCCCATCTGCTGCGGGGTGATGACCTGAGGGAACAACTCCCGGAGACGGGACTTGAACGAAGCCGCTGCGGCGGCGGACGCATCCGCGTGTGGGTGAACCGGCATCTGAGGCTGCCGGGGTAGCTTGGGACGCAGAGGAGGAACTCTCTGTGAACCAACTACGACAGCTCAT
>Ga0182014_10008256_pt1 | contig 10690 bp, 10 predicted proteins | sample 612S2DmetaG_FD_120489 | JGI IMG/M metagenome (GOLD analysis project Ga0182014, IMG submission 120489) | Permafrost microbial communities from Stordalen Mire, Sweden - 612S2D metaG | ecosystem: Environmental > Terrestrial > Soil > Wetlands > Permafrost | place: Sweden: Stordalen | collected... | reverse complement strand
TGGACCTCGGTAGTTGAGGGTCCTCAGCACGCGTTTGTCCGCAAACAATGCCGACACTGCCTTGAGCCGGCTTGTGCCTCGGCTTGTCCCGTCGGCGCCCTCCATCAAACAAAGCTTGGAGCGGTTGTATATGAGGGCAGCAAGTGCATGGGGTGCCGGTACTGCATGATGGCGTGCCCATACGGTATTCCCCGCTACGAGTGGCAGGCCGCTGTTCCGTATGTGCGCAAGTGCATTTTCTGCTACGACCGAATAATGGCGGGTCGCCAGCCCGCGTGCACCGAGGCGTGTCCAACTAAGGCGACCATCTTCGGAGATCGCGATCAACTCCTGACCGAAGCGCATGACCGGATCGCGAAGGATCCGGGCAAGTATGTAAACAAGATCTGGGGAGAATACGACGCCGGTGGAACCTCGGTGCTCTATCTCTCGAATGTCGACCTTTCGTTCCTGTCCGCGGGCCACGTGGTTGGTCCCAAGCCTCTGCCGGCCACTACCGCGATTGCGATGGAAGCCGTCCCGTTCGCATTTACGGGTGTGATGGCATGCATGGCAGGACTGTCGTGGATCATCGAGCGCCGCATGAGGATTGAGAAGGACACATCGGGGAAGGACGAATCGCATGAATAGGGTTCGCAAACTGAAGCTGGCACTCTGGACGCTGGTTGGCTTGGCGGCATCGGTTGCGACGGCGCGCTTTCTGTTTGGGTTGGGTGCCACTACGAATCTGACGGATGCGAATCCGTGGGGTGTCTGGGTCGGATTCGACGTGATGGGCGGGGTGGCGTTGGCCGCCGGCGGATTCATCGTTACCGCTACCGTTTACATCTTCAAACTTGAGCGATTCCATTCCATCGTTCGCCCTGCTGTGCTGACCGCGTTTCTCGGCTATCTCGCGGTTGCAATCGGGTTGTTGTTCGATCTGGGCTTGCCTTGGAACATCTGGCACATGATTGTCTACTGGAACCCTCGATCGCCGCTGTTTGAGGTCGGCTGGTGCGTCATGCTGTACCTCACGGTTTTGGCCTTGGAGTTCTTTCCGGTTCCGGCGGAAGAGTTCCCGCGCCTTGCGGGCATCCGCGCAACCGTCGTCAAGGCCCGTATTCCATTAGTGATCGTGGGTATCGGGCTCTCGACTCTGCACCAGTCGTCGCTCGGTTCGCTGTTTCTCATCATGCCGTACCGGCTGCATCCGCTGTGGTACTCGCCGATCCTTCCAGTCATGTTCCTGATCTCCGCGCTTGGGCTGGGACTCTCGATGGTGATTTTCGAGAGCCATCTGACGGCGTACCTTTATCGCCGCAAGCCAGAGACGGACCTGCTGGCTTCGTTCGGTAGCGCGTGCCGCTGGGTGTTAACCGTTTACGTGATTGTGCGAATCGCCGATCTTTTTGTCCGCCGGCAGGCCGCACTGCTACTCATCGGCGACTGGCGAACGGGTTTGTTTTGGTTCGAAATCATGGTGATGGCGTTCATTCCCATCGCCCTTTTTTCATTTTCACGCGTGCGGCACAGTCGCGCCGGTCAATGGACGGCCGCCACATTCGCGGTTTGCGGCATAGTGCTCAACCGTATCGACGTTGGAGGCGTTGCCCATCCCAGACCAGACGGTGCCTTCTATCTGCCATCCTGGACTGAGATCGCCATCAGCGTTGGGGTGGTTTCCACCGCAGTACTGGTGTTCCTTTTCGTTATCGAGCATTTCAAGGTATGGGAAGAACGGCCCGCCGATCCAAACGCCGACTCGCTCAAGCTGCCGGAACTCGATCCTGTGGGCGCTACCTGGCTGGGAGTTCCCGGCATTGCGGCGCGTACAACATATTCTCTGGCCTTCATTTTGGCCGCCGCTGTGGGCTTCGGCTTCTTGAAGGTTGAACCAGCCGAAAGTCGCGGGATCGATGCAACTCCGGTTCAACGCGCCAGGGGAGGCGACGTCCTTTGGATCGACGGGAACCTCGACGGTTTCGGGGTTGCGTTCAAGCACGTGGAGCACGAGAAGCGAGAAGGTGGAAAAGAGTCGTGCGTGAAATGCCATCACATGAACCTGCCTAGGGACGAAGGTTCAGCGTGCGCCCGCTGTCATCGAGACATGTATTTGCCGGTTGACGCTTTCCGACATGACTGGCATGCGTCGCCCTCGGGGGCGCGCGCAGCATGCTATCAATGCCACGCCAAGGGTCAGGCGCGCACTGCCGAAAACGCGGTCCGCTGTGATAAGTGCCACAAAAACCTCGTCCCGGCCGGCGCTTCGATAACCGTTAAGCGCTACCAGGCCGTCGCCTATACCGAGGCGATGCACCGGCTTTGCATCGGCTGTCATGTGAAGAAGGCGCAAGAGAAGAGCAAGCCTGAAATGACCCGCTGCGACTGGTGTCACAAAGACAGGCGCGAAGTCATAGACTCCCGCGAACTCGTACTCCGCAGAGCGGGATTGACGGGGCAGAACGTGGTGCTTCCAATACCGGAAGCGAGGAAGTAGATGGCGCAGCTAAGTCAATCCGAGCTGGACCAACTGCTGGGCGGTAGTATGTTCGAGTTGGTCCCGTTCAACGTGGCCGTCATAGACCGCGAATACAACATCGTAGCCGGAAACGGGAACTTCGAAGAGTACTTCGGCAATTGGCGGAATCGTCGCTGTTACGAGGTGTGCAAGCGAGCGTCTCAGCCATGCGAGCGCTGTGCCATGAAAGAGACATTCGAGGACGGGCGCATGCGCGTGGCGGACGAAACAGGCGTGGACCGTCACGGTCGAACATGCCACTACGCGGCTCACCTCGTGCCATTGAGGGACGCCAATCAACAGATTACTCACGTCATGGCGATGAAGACGGACTTGACGGAGACACGCTCGTGGAAACGAGAATACGACCGATTGTTCGAGCGCGTGCCCTGCCCGGCCTTTGTAATCGATCGCAACTATCGCCTCACCCAGGCGAATGACAAATTCCGGGAAATCTTCGGCATCCCCGACGGGAAATTCTGCTATGAGGTTTGCAAACGGCGCAGGAGTCCCTGCCGAAGTTGCACGGCTGCGCTGACTTTTGCCGACGGCGCCGAGCACGTAGCCAACGAAGTTGGCGTGCATAAGGACGGGTCCGCTGCGCATTACATTGTGACCAGTTCTCCGCTATTACGCGGCCAGCAAGGCGTTTCCCATGTCATTCAGATGGCCACCGATATCACTGAGATCTCTCAACTCGAGCGGGAATTGCAAAAAACCCAGGACTACTACGAGGCTCTGATCTACAATTCGCCTGCCGGAATCATCGCGGTCGACTCCTCGGGTGATCCCAAGGTTGTCAATCCAGCAGCACGCGCTCTGCTGGAGTGGACTGCGGGCCAGCCACCAACGGCGGCTCGTCTGAGGCAGATGTTGCCGGAGCAATTCTTCGCCTCCGACGCCATGCTCGAGGGAAAACTGGATTTGTCCGAGGTGCCAGTGTGCTCGGCACAACAGCAGCACATTCCGGTTCGCTTTTCAGCCGTTGAATTGAGAAGCGGAAGGCGGCAGCTTGGGCGTGCGGCCTTCATGGAGGATGTACGCGAGATCAAACGTCTTGAACAGGAGAAACTGGATGCGGAACGGCTAGCCGCTGTCGGGCAAACAGTCGCGGGGCTGGCACATACGATCAAGAATCTTCTGATGGGCCTCGAGGGCGGAATGTACATGGTGGACAGCGGCCTGTCAAAGGGTGACGCCTCGCGGATCACCGCCGGATGGCAAATGCTGCAGCGCAACTTCGAAAAGACAACTAGTCTGGTAAAAGATTTCCTCAGCTTTGCCAAGGGGAGGCTGCCGGAGCTGAGTCCGACAGACCCCAACGCGCTTGCCCGCGATATAGTTGCCCTCTATGTGGATGCGGCTCGTCTACAAGGGGTGGAACTGAAGCTTGAGCTGGGCACCGAAGTGAAAGCGGCCCCGCTCGATGCGCAGGGAATGGAGACTTGCATCACTAACCTGCTCTCAAATGGAATCGATGCCGCTGCTTTGCGACCTGAAGGAGGGGGCAAAGTCATCCTGCGCACTTCTGAACAAGCTGGCGACCTGCTCTTCGAGGTGGTTGACAACGGCGGTGGGATGGATTGGGAAGTGAGTGGGAAAGTGTTCACGACATTTTTCACCACCAAGGGGAATAAGGGAACCGGCCTCGGCCTGCTGACAACTCGCAAAATCGTGCAGGAGCACGGTGGCCGGATTGATGTGGAGTCGACGCCCGGCGAAGGAGCTACCTTCCTCATTCGCTTGTCGCGCGAGCGCCTGCAGGCGATTGCTAACTCGGCTTCCGGGCCCGCAAACTCAAGCCACGGGGTAATGGGATGACCGATGCAAAGCCTTACCGGATTCTGGTTGTCGATGACGAGGCAGATGTCCGCGATTACCTGCGCGCCGCCCTTGAAGATGCCGGTTTCATTGTCGAAACCGCCAAGGACGGACTCGAAGCTCTGGAAACGGTGCGGCGAAGCGCGCCGGATCTAATCTCGCTGGATCTGGTGATGCCTCGCCATTCCGGCGCGAGATTCTACCACGATCTTCAAAAGGACAAAGCCCTCTCGAAGATCCCGGTGTTGATCGTTACCGGCCATGCCCGCGACGAGATGGGCAAAGCTGATTTCAATGAAATGACCATGTCCGGTCCGGGCATTTACCTTGAGAAACCCGTGCGGCACGACTCTTACGTTTCGGCCGTTCGCAGCCTGCTGGGCATTTCAGCGGCCGAAGAACGAGTGAACGACTCGGAAAGACTCCGCGGCGAGCTGGCCGCGGTGCTCTCAACAGCAAACACGGATACGTTGCAACGCGCCTTGGACGCACTCAAGAAAAGATAAGGTGACTATTATGGCGGAATACAGGGGAAAGATTCTTGTCGTCGATGATGAAGAGGATGTGACGACCTTCATCGGCACGCTGCTGGAAGACAATGGCTATTCGGTGATCAAAGCCGCGGATGGCAAGCAGGGCCTGGCGAAAGCTAAGTCTGAGAGTCCTGATCTAATCATTCTGGACATCTGCATGCCGGAGGAGACTGGGGTGCGCATGTTCCGCAACCTGCAGGAGGATGCGCAAACAACCGTTATCCCAGTGATCGTCCTGACGGGGATCTCGCACGAGTTCAAGCGGTTCATCGAGAACCGCCGCCACCTGCGGCCGCCTGCGGGTTACTTTGATAAACCACCGGACCGCGAGCAGTTGTTGGCCAAGGTAGCTGAACTTGTCGCGGCGAAACACGTCGTGTAACGATTTGCGGCTAGTTCTCTGGAGCTTTACCCATGGACTCACTCTGGTAGACGCTCATGTCACGTGACCGTGCGTCACCAGGCAATCGAAGATGGAGAGCATAATGAAGCACAAAATTTTGATTACAACCCTGGGCTGCCTGGTGCTGATTGTATTGGGAACGGCGAATGCTACTGGCTCGCAATCTGGCTCAAGACTGCTGGTTCAGACCAACTGGCTGGCTGTGCACCTCAATGATTCGAATGTCGTCGTGCTCTACGTTGCGCCGAACCGGACCTCTTATGACGCGGGCCATATTCCCGGAGCGCGTTTCATGCCGCTAAGCGAGGTCGCCGTCAGCCGCAATGGCATCCCGAACCAACTCCCCCCCGTTGACGCCATGAAGGCCGCTTTCGAACGTATGGGCATCGGCGACAAGTCGCATGTAGTTATCTATGGCGATATGAGCGGCCTGTTTGCCGCACGCGCGTATTTCGCGCTTGATTATCTTGGCCATGGAAACCATGCCGTTCTGCTCGACGGCGGACTGGAAAAATGGAAAGCGGAACACCGCGAGGTGAGCACGGCTGTACCCGCCTTCAAAGCCGTCAGCTTGACGGTAAAGGCTCATCCGGAGCTTGTTGCCAATCTTTCCGCGATGAAGCATATTGTGGCCGACAGGAAAACAACGCTGATTGACGCCCGTCCACCGGATGAGTATTCCGGGGCGAAAGCCGGTGATGGCGTGCCGCGGGGCGGACACATTCCTGGGGCGAAGAATGTTTTTTGGATGGACAATCTGGCGAGCAAAGACAATCCGATTCTGAAGCCAGCGCCGGAGATGCTGGCGAAGTACGAAGCGGCGGGCGTGAAGCGCGGAAAGAATGTGGTGGTCTACTGTCGCACTGGCGTTCAGGCTTCGCACGACTACTTTACCCTTAAGCTTCTTGGCTTTAATCCGGTCTTGTACGAGGGATCATTTTTTGAGTGGAGCAATGCGCCCGGAACGCCAATCGAGACCGGCAAGCCGTAGTCACTCGCTGCGTAGTGCGTTCAAAAAATCGGGGTTGGCACCTTGCCCCAGGCGGTCTCTACGGGGAGATCCTTCGAAGCTAGTACCTGGAGATCATGCACATCCACGTCGATCATGAATTCGGGCGTTCGAATCGCATTGACGGCGAATGGATCGAATTCCTTGCCGGGCGTCTCACCGGATACGGCAACGAAGATCAGTCTCCTCGCGGTTGCCGACTCCATGCCATGTTCGGAATGGCTCGCACCCCCATGCATCGAATGGTGCCCGGCGAGGTGGCCAGAAGGATGGAGCACAAAGTCGGTAATCATGCTGATCGTATGGTGCTGCTTGTACAGTTGCCAGTCGCCTCCGGTATCGCCGATGAGGCCTTGCATGACGTAATTGGGCGGCATGAAATAAACGAGATAAGATTCGCCGCCATGCAATTTCGACTTGACCTCTCTGAGGTTAAGTATGTCGGCCATCCGGTGTTCGAGCATCGGTTCATCTTGGGGCATGATCGGCAGGACAGACACATTCGACTCCGACCACAAAGGCAAATGCGTTATGGTGTAATGCCGCAGCAGAAAGGCGCCACCAATGGCAAATGAAGACAGTAGAACAAACAGCGTAACCCTGCCGGCCGTTTTGGAAAAACAAAGCAATTGCTCTATTCTTTTCGGCAAGAACATCCCTGACGTCTCCATGTACTTCTGGTACGACTCCGGGAATTGCTTGAGCATGCGCCGTTCTTCATCCTTGGCCAGCAGGTAATAAACGAGCACCATCCCAATCCAGAGAACCACAACCAGGAATCTTGGCCACAGAATGGCGAGTCCGATGCCGGAAACGGCGAGGCTGAGGTACTGCGGGTGCCGGATCACGGAATAAAGCGCCTTCAAGGCAGGGCCCGTCTTAAGAAACTTACTGGCGTAAACCTGAAGTGCGCAAACAAGAAACACGGCAAGCCCTGTTACAAAGAGTACGGAGCCCATAATCCGCAGGAGTTGCAGAAATCCGTTAGGCGGAGCAATCAAGTGAACGAAAAAGAAAGAACTTAACCACCGGGTCGCCGGATACCTGGCCAGCCCTAGAAGAAATGGGTTGAAGGCCGAATAGAAGAAGCCCGCGAAGGGACTGATCATGATCAGAATTTCCAGACAGATCACGAAGTAAAGGACGATCGCACCACTCAAGATTGTCTTCTGCTGCTGCATTGGAGCACCTCTGAGGGGCAGTAGTCTATGGGCCGACCGGCACGTCACGCCGGTAAACGCGGGAAACTCCTCATTGGTTTGCAGAACCGGCTTGGCACGACATAGCCGATTCTGCATGACAATTCCAACTAATTCCGTCAAATTCTACTGTCCCGAAGGACCTGCTTTAGCACCGCCCATCATCCGCGGACCGCGCATCGGCCCCATGCCCTGTGCTTGCAGTTGCTTCCATTGCTCAACCGTGAGAATCCGCCGAATCGCCAGTAACATCTTGGCGTTCGACTTCTCCAGATCGGCGCGTGCCTGAGCTACCTTGTCGATCTGTGCGGTCACTTTTGCCTCGTCCGGACGCTCGGCGTCTACCAGCGGTTGCATGGTGAGTTCTTGCTTTTCGAGCGCGGCACGCAGGTCGATCAACTGCATGCGATGATCCTGAAAAGTCTTCTCAATCTGCTGTACTTGCGACTCGCTAAGGCCAAGTTTCTTGACCAGCTCGGAATTCTTCCACCACTTGCCGCCCATCCCCATTCCCATCCCGCCATGGCCCATTCCAGGACCCATGCCGTGCCCCATTCCTGGCCCACCGCCCTCCATCGGGCAGGGCATTGCCATCTGCGGACCATGACCCATTCCCGACCCAGGGCCGCCTTGTGCGACCGCGATGCAGGCAAAGGCCAGCATGATTACCACGACCTGTGCTACGTGCTTCTTCATTGCAATTGCTCCCTTTTGATCAGTGATTAGAACTTCGTTTGGCGCTGTCCGAAAGCGCCGAGTTGCGCTCCTCATCTATAAGCACGGCGGGCGCCAGCGCAGCCGGATAATCGCGCCCGAGATCGCTCTGTACTTGCTGTAAGAGCACTTCGTCAGACGCATCATTGTTTACCCGCTGCACAGGTTGAGACCGTGTCAGCAGAAATGCCGCCGAAACCACCAGAACCATCGCCGCCATCGCAACCCAGCGAACGTGCGGTACAAAACGATGACGCGCAAGCCGCTGCCTGACCGCAAGTCTTTGCCTGTCCCAAAATATCTCGTCGCGTTCCGCGCTTTCCCGGGCCAATTCCCGGCACTCTGAGATCGCGGTGCTGACGCTTTCTGCTTCCGCGCGGCACACATCGCACGTCTCAATATGCCGTACGACCTCCCCATTGCCGGTGCCGAGGATCAACTCTCCGAATTGCTGTTCGTTCAAATGAGCGTTCATCGGTTCTTCCGCTCCTTGAGGTGCTCTCTGACCGCGCTGACCGCGCGAAACAGATGAGCTTTTACCGTCCCAGGCCGCAGAGACGTGGCTTGCGCAATCTCTTCAATGCTCATCTCTTCCAAAAACCGCAGTACAAACACGGCGCGCTGTTGGTTCGGCAGATTTTCAACCACCGCCGAGACGTGAGCGAGTCGTTCTCGCGCCAACAAGCTGCGCTCCGGCGACGCGTGCGGATCAACCGCTTCAACCGGATCGAGCAGTCCCTCCGAGGCCGCGGGTTTGCTGAAAATCTTCTGCCAGAACTGCCAGCGCTGGTTCTTCACGTGATCCCGAGCAAGATTGATGGCGATGCGCATCAGCCATGTCCGCACGCTGCATTCGCCCCGGAACCGCTTTCGTTGCTCATAAGCCTTCAGAAAGCATTCTTGCGTGAGGCTGTCGGCTGCGTCGGGGTCGCGGAGCATCGCCAGCAACACACGGTAGATGCGCCGTTGCTCGGCCAATACGAGCGCGTCGAAATCCGCAAAGTCCGCAACTGCGCAACCGGTTATCTCTTGCGCATTTTCCATTGTCGTTGCTGTAAGCTGCTCCATGGCCTTACCGATACAGACGAGTTTTCGCCTCAGAGGTTTACATCCAGAGCCTATTTATTTCGGCTGCGAAGGTTTTCCCGGTCTTTTAGCGAAAATAGGTAGCCTGCTATTTGACTATCCCAAATTCAATCGGTTCACCGCTTACTATTACTAGCCACGTCCGTCGGGGTCAGGTCCGCTCGACCGGCGGTCGCATTTCGTTGCAGCATGGCGGATTCACGATGGGCAACTTGCTTTCGTTCGGGATCCCTTCACCTACCGCGAAACAACTCGCGAAGCCGCGTACTCAATCTCATTCTCTCCCGCTGGCTAACGCTGTGGCTTTACGCAGGATCGGCTGGAATTGCTGGTAAGAGGTAAATCCACCAGAGAGATTCCTGGCGCAGGAATACCCGTGCTGGCGGAGGATGCGCAGCGCATAGTAGGAGCGCTGGCCCGCGGCGCAATACACCCAAATCTCGCGATCGCCAGGCAGTTCGCCGAGCCGGGCTCGTAATTGTGGCAAAGGGATGTTGAGTGCTCCTTCCACGTGGCCAGCTGTGAATTCGGCAGGCTCGCGCACGTCGAGCAGCAGCGCTTGCGTGTCGGGCAACTGTTCCCAGCGGGCCAGCGAGACATCGCCCTGTAGAACATTGGCTGCGATCATACCGGCGAAGTTGACCGGGTCTTTCGCAGTACCGAACTGCGGCGCATAGCAGAGCTCGGCTTCTTCAAGGTCGTAGATGGTGGCGCCCTTCTGGATGGCCATCGCGATCACATCAATTCGTTTCTCGACACCTTCTTCTCCAACGGCCTGTGCGCCCAAGACGCGGCCATCGCCACAGGAAAAGAGAAGCTTCATGTGAATCGGCTTGGCTCCGGGATAGTAGGCCGCGTGGTCGTTTGGGTGCAAGTAAACCTTGTCATAACTAGCGATTCCACTGCGATTGAGCGTTTTCTCGCTTGCGCCGGTCATCGCGACCGTCAGGCCGAAGACCCCGCAAACGGCGGTTGATTGCACACCGCGGAAATGGGCACTGCGTCCGCAAATCGAATCGGCGGCTATGCGCCCCTGCCGATTGGCGGGCCCGGCCAGCGGCACTACGCACCACTCCCCGGTCACAAAATCGCGGCTTTCTACCGCATCCCCGACCGCCCAGATATGCGGGTCACTGGTCCGCATGCTCTCGTCAACGCGAATTCCGTTTTTCTCCCCGATCGCAAGTCCAGCCTGTTTTGCCAGCTTGATCTCCGGGCGAACACCGAGGCCAAGCACCACGAGATCGGTTCTTATGCTCGCGCCGGATTGCGTCGTCACAATAAGTTTGCCGCTCGATTCACGTTCAAATGCCGCCACGGCATCGTTCAGTTGAACAGACACACCCTTGTCGACAAGACGTTGGCGCACCGCTTCCGCCAGCTCCGGGTCGAGTGGCGGCAGCACCTGATCCATCATCTCGATCA
>Ga0182014_10008252_pt1 | contig 10691 bp, 8 predicted proteins | sample 612S2DmetaG_FD_120489 | JGI IMG/M metagenome (GOLD analysis project Ga0182014, IMG submission 120489) | Permafrost microbial communities from Stordalen Mire, Sweden - 612S2D metaG | ecosystem: Environmental > Terrestrial > Soil > Wetlands > Permafrost | place: Sweden: Stordalen | collected... | reverse complement strand
GAGAGGATCTCGCGCTTGGTCAGCGTCTCGAGGAAGGTCGCGATCTGCTTGTCCTCCATCGCCTCGTGGACGAAGTGGATGTCGAGCAACCCAGCCGGATAAGCGATCGACGCGTGGCCGCCGTTGAGAATGCGGATCTTCATCAGCTCGTAGGGTGCGACGTCGGCGACGTAGGTGGCGCCGACGGTCTCCAGCGCCGGCCGCCCGGCGGGGAAATGATCCTCGATCACCCACTGACGGAACTCTTCGCAGAACACCGGCCAATTGTCCTCGACGCCGTACTGATCCTTGAGGATCGCGCGCTCGCGGTCGGAGGTCGCCGGCGTAATGCGGTCGACCATCGAGTTGGGGAACGCGACATTGCCGCGGATCCAGGCGGCGAGTTCGGGATCGGCGAGCTCGGCGACGCCGGCGACGGCGTTCTGGCAGACATGGCCGTTGCCGGGAATGTTGTCGCACGACTGCACGGTGAACGGCGCGACGCCCGCGCCGCGACGGCGCTTGAGGCCAGCGGCGATCAGGCCGAAGGCCGACTTCGGCGCGTCGAAATGCGCCCCGTCATAGGCGATCTCCGGCAGGCGCGGATCGAATTTCTGTGTCGCCGGATCGATGCAATAGCCGCCTTCGGTGACGGTCAGCGTCACGATGCGGATCGCCGGCCGCGACAGCATGTCGAGCAGCGCTGCAACATCGAATGGTTTGACGAAGTCGATCATCGAGCCGGTCACCCGGACCGTCGACGCGTGCGCCTCCTGTTCGACCACGGTCGTCAGGTAGTCCTGCGCGGCGAGTTTGTCGCGCATGCCGATGTCGTATTCGCGCACGCCGGCGCCGACGATCGCCCAGTCGTGATCGCGCCCTGTCGCGAACAGATCGTCGAGATAAACCGCCTGGTGAGCGCGATGGAAATTGCCGACGCCGAAGTGAACAATTCCGGGGCTGAGGTCGGCGCGGTTGTAGCCCGGGACGGCGACGCCCTTCGGCATTTTGCCCAGCGTGGCGGCGGAAAGTTTGACGCTCATCTTTTCGTTCCTGTTCGACTGTCTTCGCAGATTTGCGATCACGCCATCCGCCGACCGCCCTGGTCGAAGCGATGAACGTGCGCCGGACGCGGCGTGACGAAAATCGTGTCGCCCGGCGCGATCGGCGCCTCGCCGGCGAGGCGAATGGTCAACGGCCCAACGGCGTCGGATTCTGCATGCAGGAAGGTGTCGGAGCCGAGATGCTCGGCGACCCTGACCGTCGCCTGCCACTCGCCGCCGGTGGTCGAGATGTCGGCGTGCTCGGGACGGATCCCGATCGTCGTCGCGCCGCGCCTGGCCGCCGCTTCGCCGCGGATCAGGTTCATTTTCGGCGAGCCGATGAACCCGGCGACGAACAACCCGTTCGGCCGATTGTAGAGCTCGAGCGGCGAGCCGACCTGCATCACCGATCCCTTCTCGAGCACGACGATCTTGTTGGCCATGGTCATCGCTTCGACCTGGTCGTGGGTGACGTAGATCATCGTCGTCTTCAGCGTGTTGTGCAGCTCGCCGATCTCCACCCGCATCTGCACGCGCAAGGCGGCGTCGAGGTTGGAGAGCGGCTCGTCGAACAGGAACGCCTTGGGCTCGCGTACGATCGCCCGGCCGATAGCGACGCGCTGGCGCTGACCGCCGGAGAGCTGGCGCGGCTTTCGGTCGAGATAGTCGCTCAGATTGAGAATGCCGGCAGCCTTCTGCACCTTCTGTTCGATGACCGACGGCGCCTGCTTCGCCATCTTGAGGGCGAAGGCGATGTTGTTGCGCACGCTCATGTGCGGATAGAGCGCATAGGACTGGAAGACCATGGCAAGTCCGCGCTGCGCCGGACCGACGTCGCTGACGTCGAGGCCGTTGATCTCCACGGCGCCGGCGGTGAGGTCCTCGAGGCCGGCGATCAGCCGCAGCAGCGTCGACTTGCCGCAGCCTGACGGACCGACGAACACCGCGAACTCACCGTCCTCGATCCTGAGATCGACGCCGTTGATGATGTTGACGGCGCCGAAGCTCTTGCGCACGCCTTTTAGTTCGATGCTGCCCATGGTCGGGTTTCCCTAGATCCGAGTCACTTGACGGCGCCGAAGGTCAGGCCGCGCACCAATTGTTTTTGCGAGAACCACCCGAGAATAAGGATGGGGGCGATCGCCATCGTCGATGCAGCCGACAGCTTGGCCCAAAACTGACCCTCGGGACTAGAATATTCGGAGATGAAAAATGACAACGGCGCTGCATATTTGTTTGTCAGGTTGAGCGTCCAGAACGCCTCATTCCACGCGAGAATCACGTTGAGCAGGACCGTCGAGGCGATGCCGGGAATGGCCATCGGCGCCAGGACGCGCGTCAGTTCGTTCCAAACGCCAGCGCCGTCAATGCGCGCCGCTTCGAGAATCTCGAATGGGATCTCCTTGAAGTAGGTGTAGAGCATCCAGATGATGATCGGCAGGTTGAGCAGCATCATCAGGGGGATCATGCCGAGGAACGTGTCCATCAGCGTCCAGTTGCTGAGATCAACGAAACCCCAATCCTTGAAGATAAGACCGTTGCGGTTGAAGATGAGATAGATGGGAATCAACGCGCCGGCCGGCGGCATCATCTTGGTCGACAGCATCCACAGCAGCGTATCCGCGGTGCGACGCGTCCAAATCCAGGCGACAAAAGGAACGCCGATGATGAGGATGAGCAAGACGGCGAGAATAGGCCGATCGCCGAGTTGCCATCCCGTCGGCCACAGCAACAGACCTGCGAGCACCAACGAACCGAGAATGATCAGCGCCCAAGTACGCCCCTTCAACGGCGAAGTCGGTTGGCCCACCGGCTGGAACGCCATCGACCAAGCTGCGGGAACCGCGAAGAGAATGCCGAGCGCCGTCGAGGCCAAGGATATGATGGCGGTGTTCAGCACGTAACGCAGGTAATCCGATCGTTCCTGGACGATGCCGAAATTCTCGAGCGTCCAGCCGCTGGTCAGCAGGTTCTGCGGCATCGTGTAGGCGTTTGCCTCGGTCTTGAACGCGGCAAGTGCCGTCCACAGAATCGGAAAGAACAGCAGGATGCCAATCAGCCACGCGACGATCGTCGTCGTCGCCATCGCTGTGAGGCTTGTCCGTCGAGCCATAGCTTCACGCCTCCAGATTGCGGCCGACCATGCGAACGAGAAAGATCGAGACGATATTGGCCAGAACCACAGCGATCAAGCCGCCCGCCGCCGCCTCGCCGACATCATTGGCGTCGTTGAGCTGCGAGAAGACGAGGTAGGTGAGGTTGCCGGCTAGCCCGCCAACCGAGGTTACTTTGATTTCGGCAAATACGTTGAGGAGAAAGATCGTCTCGATCAGGATCACCACCGTCATCGGGCGCAACAGGTGCGGCAGGACGATATGGCGGAACACATCGAGCGACCTCGCGCCATCCATCGCGGCGGCGTCCTTCTGCTCCTCGTCGAGCGACTGCAACGCGGTCAGCAGAATGAGCGTGGCGAACGGCAGCCACTGCCATCCGACGACGATCGACACCGAGAGGAGCGGCGCTGAAGCGAACCAATCAAAAGGTTTTAGGCCGACGTCTCGAAACAACTGGGCGAACAGCCCATAGACCGGATGCATCATCAAGTTCTTCCACACCAAGGACGAAACCGTGGGCATGATGAAGAACGGGGAGATGACCAGCACGCGCACGATGCCGCGCCCCCAGAACGGCCGGTCGAGCAGGAGAGCCAGTTGCACGCCGCCGATGATGGTGATCGCGAGCACCGTCACGACAAGAGCGATGGTGTTGAACAAATCCTTCGAGAAGAAGGGATCCGTGACGAAGTAGTAGAAATTCGACCAGCCGGCGAAGCTTGTGACGTCGGGATCGTCGAGACGATATATGAGAAAGGCGTAGTAGATCGCCAGCGCCAAAGGAACGATCGACCAGGCTGCCAGAGCGAGGACCGAGGGAGCGAGTGCGACTCGTCCGAGCGCCCGTCCTTGTCGTGTCGCCATGAACCAGAAGTCCTTGGGTCGGACGGGAGCGTCTGCGGCGACGCCAAAATCGGCGACGAGGGTCGGAGACGCCACCCGAGGGCAAACGAAAAGAAACCGCCCGGCCAGAGAAGAAAGCCGGGCGGGCTGACCGGATTAGCTTACTTGATGTAACCGGCCTTGGTCATCTGAGTCTTGACATAAGCCTGCGCCTCCGTGAGCGCCGCGTCGGCCTTCATCTGACCTGCCAGAGCGTTCGAGAACAGTTCGCCGACCTTGGTGCCGAGACCCTGGAATTCGGGAATGGCGACGAACTGCACGCCAGTGTACGGAACCGGCTTCACGGTCGGATGGTTCGGATCGGCTGCATTGATCGAGTCGATCGTCGCCTTCGCAAAGGGCGCGGCCTTCTGGTACTCAGGATTGGCGTAGAGCGAGGTGCGCGTGCCGGGCGGCACGGCGACCCAGCCCTTCTGCGCGGCGACGTACTCGAGATAATGCTTGCTCGTCGCCCAGTTGATGAACTTCTGCGCCGCATCGGCGTTCTTCGTGCCAGCCGGGATTCCCAGCGCCCAGGACCACAGCCAGTTGGCGCGCTTGCCGAGGCCCGCGTCGGGCGCCAGCGCGAAGCCGACCTTGTCGGCGACCATCGGCGCTTCATGCGAATCCGCCACATGGGCGCCGGCGGAAGTCGCGTCGATCCACATCGCGCACTTACCCGACTGGAACAGCGCGAGGTTCTCCGAGAAGCCGTTGCCCGAAGCGCCCTCGGGACCAGCATCCTTCATCAGATCGAGATAGAAGGTCAGCGTCTTTTTCCACTCGGGCGTGTCGAACTGCGGGTTCCACTTCTCGTCGAACCAGCTCGCGCCGAGCGAGTTCGCGAGCGAGTCGATGAACGCCATGTTCTCGCCCCAACCCGCCTTGCCGCGCAGGCAGATGCCATTGAGCCCCGTCTTGCGGTCGGTGAGTTTGCGGGCGGCGTCGGCGACGAAGTCCCAGCTCGGCGCGTCGGGCATCTTGAGCCCCGCCTTGTCGAACAGGTCCTTACGATACATCGTGAACGAGCTTTCGCCGTAGAACGGCGATGCGTAGAGCTTGTCGCCCACCGACAGGCCGGCGCGAATCGGCGGCAGCAAGTCGTCGACATTGTCAATGCTCGTCAGCGGAATGAGCCAACCCTTCTTGCCCCAGATCGGCGTCTCGTAGGTGCCGATCGTCAGGATGTCGAATTGTCCGCCCTTGGTCGAAATGTCCTTGGTGACCTTCTGGCGCAGGTCGTTCTCCTCAAGCGTGACCCAGTTCACCTTGATGTCGGGATTTGCCTTGGTGAAGTCGTCGGTCAGCTTCTGCATCGTGATCATGTCACCGTTGTTGACGGTGGCGATGGTCAGGGTGGTGTCGGCGTAAGCGGGAAGCGAGAAGCCGGCGAGCGCGACTGCGCCCAGCAGGCCCTTCACGAGCACCTTCATAGCGTATCCTCCGATCGGCAATGCCATGCTTGGGCAATTGCTACTGTAGCGGGCGAATATTCGTATTGTCACGCCGCCGGTGTCAACCCGAAATCGTTGCTGCGGCGCACCATACGGGCGGAGGTTACCGCCTTAAGGAATGTTTTAATGTGACAATTTTCGCGCCGCCGCTCACCGTCGCAGCAGATGCTCCGCCGTCGCTTCGTCGGTCACCAGGCCGGAGATGAGTTGCCCGACCAGCGCGCCGCGGATTGCCGCGCGGCGCAGCGGCCCCATGGCGACGCCGATCATCAATCGTTTGGTCGGCCGATGCAGCGGCGCGCTGGCGACGCGCGCGTTGGTCAGGCCCTCGATCAGTTGGCCGCGCGCGTCGAACGCCCACCCGGTGATCTCACCCACGGCGCCGGCGCGGCGCAGGGCGTCATTTTCCTCCTCGCTGATGAAACCGTCCTTCAACAGCGGCGTGTTCTCACCCACCGACCCGACGCCGACGAACGTGGCGTCGGCCTGCTCGACCAGCGACAGCACCTTGCGAATCGTCGGCAGGCCGATCAGGAGAGCGCGCTCCTCCGTAGTGCGGGCGAGCACTGGCGCCGCCATCGGATAAAGCGGGGCGCGCACCGTGTCGGATACGCGCATGATGACGTCGTAGAACGAGGCCGAGCCGTCGGTCTTGGTGGTGCCGACGAGCCCGACCAGCCGGTGCTGCGGGCATTCCATCTGTGGCAATTGGTCGCCGACGGCGCGCATCGTGCGGCCGGTGCCGAGACCGATGATCACCGGATCCGTGCGGCGCAACCAGCGCTCCATCTCGGCGGCGGCGATCTGGGCGATGCCGGCGGTCACGGAGTTCGACAGCGGATCGGTCGGCGAGATCTCGCAATAGCGCAGCTCGTAGCGCTGGCGCAGCAGCGAAGCCAGCTCCATGCAGCGCGCGATCGGGTGATCGAGGCGAACCTTGATCAGCCGCTCGCTGATCGCCAGCGACACCAGCCGTTGCGCCGACTGGCGCGAAACGCCGAGCTTCTTGGCGATCTCGTCCTGAGTGTTGCCCGCGACGTAGTAGAGCCAGCCGGCGCGCGCCGCGTCGTCGAGACGCGCGCTCTCGCCGTCACCGCTTCTCGCCATGGTCGCTTCCTTTTGCCTGTGCGTCGCCGGTGACGCGGCGCTCCCGTTGCTCGCGGATGCGCAACGGCAACGCGCGCATGTCGTCGAACACCTGCGCCGCGCCAGCGGCTGTGAGGCGCTCGCCGTGCGCGCTGCCGACGATATGCCCGCCGCCGAGGAAGCCGAACACCGTCATTTCAGCCCGCACCGCCGCCGTCACGCCCGGCTCGCTATCCTCGATCACCAGGCAGTCGGCCGGCTTGGCGCCCATCCGTTTGGCGGCGTGCAGGAACAGATCTGGCGCCGGCTTGCCGTGCGCGACTTCGGCCGCCGAGAACAGGTTGGGCTCGAACAGGCGCGTATAGCCGACAATCCGCAGCGACGCGCGCGTGCGCTCGAGCGAGCTCGACGAGGCGATGCAGACCGCACCGTCGCCGAGCTCCGCCAGCGCCTCGCGGACGCCTTCGACGCCCTTCAGCTCGTGCTCGAACGCGCCGATGATGTCGTGGGTCAATTCGTCAAGGAAATTGACCGGCAGTGTTGTGCCAAGTTTGCGCTCGGCCATGCGTTGGATCGCCTGGGCGCTGACGCCGAGGAAGCGCTCGCGCGCCTGTTCGGCGCTGAGCTCAAGGCCGTAACGACGCAACACCGCGCGCGTACGATCCAGCGCGATGGTCTCGCTGTCGACGATCACGCCGTCGCAATCGAAGATGATCACCTTCGGCCAGGCCGCAGCCCGCAGCTCCGCCGCCATCGTCGCGCGCGCCGTCCGTTCGGCCTCTTGCAGCGTATCAAAGACGCGCCGCTTGGCGGCGTGCAAGGCGGCGATCTCGCCGCCCGCCGGCTCGCAGACGCCACCCAGCTTCGACATCGTCGTCATCGCCTCGACGAGCGTCCGCCGCCCCGCAGCGACCGCGCCGAGCATCGCCGCGCCGAGCAGCACCGGCTCGCTGGTCTCCGGCGCGGCGACCGGTCGTCCAACCGCGTCGGCGACAATCTGCCTGACCAGCGCGCTGCGCGCCGCCCCGCCGCTGGCGACCAGGAGTTCGCAGGGGAAGCCGTTGCGCTCGAGCAGGCGGATCACCTGTCCCAGTCCCTGCCCTAGGCCGCACAGCCCGGCGACATAGAGGGCCATCGCGCTCTCTTCGTCGTCGCGCAGGTCGAAGCCGACAATGGCGCCGCGCGCCGCCGGATCGGCATTCGGCGAGCGGTTGCCGAGAAAATCGGGCAGGACGTGCAAATCGCGGGCGAGTCGCGCTGCTTGCGAAGCGCCGCCGGCGCGCGCGACGATCTCGCCCTCCAACGCATCGAAGGCGTCGGGCCGCCCGGCGACGCCGGCGAAGGCCGGGCTCATCCGCATCAGGCGGTCGATCGCCGCGCCGAACGCCGACTGGCCCCCTTCAACCAGCCATTGGTCGGGCGTCAGCGCCGAATAATGCGGGCCCCAGATGCCGGGGATGAAGCGCGCTTCGTCCGAGATCGCCATGCAGCAAGCGGACGTGCCGAGAACCAAAGCGGCGCGGCGGCGCGGATCGGCGATCTCGTCGCCGCGCGCCGCCCCCAATGTCGCCAGCGCGCCAGCGTGCGCGTCGATCAGTCCGGCGCCAACTGGGACGCCGGGCGGCAGGCCGAATGCAGCCGCAGCGTCGGCGGCGAGACCGCGCCCGAGCGCCGTCCCCGGCGCGACGATGTCGGCGCCGATGCGGGCGACGCCCGGGCCGCCGAGCCCCTCGAGCCCGACGCCGGCGAAGAAGTCCTGCGGCCAGCCCTGCAGCCGCGCCAGATAGAGCCACTTGCAGGCGACGGTGCAGGCTGAGCGGGCGAACGAGCCGGTGGCGCGGTAGGTGAGATAATCGGGCAAATCGAAGAAATGACCGGCCGCGGCGAAGGCGCGCGGCGCGTGACGCGCCAGCCACAACAGCTTGGGCGGCTGCATTTCGGGCGAGATCGAGCCGCCGACATAGCGCAGCGCGTCGTGGCGGCTGCGGTTGATCAGCTCCGCCTCTTCGACGGCGCGATGATCCATCCAGACGATGACGTTGCGGGCAGGGTCGCCGCTAGGCCCGACCGGCAGCGATCTGCCCTGCGGATCGAGAACGACCAGCGAGCAGGTCGCATCGAAGCCGATTCCGGCGATCGACTCCGGCTTGACGCCTGCCGTCTCGATCGCCATGCGCACCGAGGCGACAGTCGCTGCCCAGATGTCGGCTGAGGACTGTTCGACAATGTCGCCGGGTTCGCGCCACGTGGCCGTCACGCGCCGTGCGCTGGAGAGCAATTGCCCGCGCGAAGTGAAAACGCCCGCTCGGACGCTGCCCGTTCCCGCGTCGACGCCGATGAACGCCTCATCCATGACCGGCCCCGATGCCAAATTGGGCACAAAATTCCACTTGCCGGGCGCGCATGCAAGCGGCGCGTCGGCAAGCCGCCGGCGCCACGGCTATTATACATTTCCTCACGTTGTACAGATTGACTTACGCTATTCTTATGATATAATAAGTCTAGACTTTCCCGTTGATTGGAGGAAGCCATGCTGCAGATCGGCCAGATTGCGCCCGACTTCACCGCCGACACGACCCAAGGCAAGATCCGCTTTCACGAATGGATCGAGGGCTCGTGGGCGGTGTTGTTCTCGCACCCCAAGGATTTTACCCCGGTCTGCACCACTGAGCTCGGCTCGGTCGCACGACTGAAAGGCGAGTTCGACAAGCGCGGCGTCAAGGTCATCGGCCTGTCGGTTGATCCCGTCGCCGACCATGTCCGCTGGGAGAAGGACATCGAGGAAACCCAGGGCGTCGCGGTCAACTTCCCGATGATCGGCGACACCGACCTGTCGATCGCCAAGGCCTGGGGCATGCTGCCGGCGGCGACCCCCGGCAGTTCGGCCGGGCGCACCCCTGCCGACAATCAGACCGTGCGCACCGTCTTCGTCATCGCGCCCGACAAGACGATCAAGCTGCAGCTCGCCTATCCAATGACCACCGGGCGCAACTTCGACGAGATCCTGCGCGTCATCGACTCGCTGCAACTGACGGCGAAGCTCAAGGTGGCGACCCCGGCCGACTGGAAGGTAGGCGGCGACGTCATCATCACCGGCACGGTCAGCGACGAAGAAGCGAAGACGCGTTTCCCGCAGGGCTGGCGGACGCCAAAGCCCTATATGCGGGTCGTCAAATTGTAGGCCTCCGGCAGAGTCGCCTAAGTTTAGTCATTTACTCTAACAAGCGGCCGGCGCACGCCCGCATTGGCCTGAACCGCGCGCGCGGGCGGCAGGTCGGCGGCGCGCGGCGTCCCAGGAGCCCAGGATGCCGGCCTTTCTGCACGCGATCAATCCGCTCTACTCGCTCTCCGGCCTGGTCGTCGGCGCGCTGGTCGGCTTCACCGGAGTCGGCGGCGGCTCGCTGATGACGCCGTTGCTGGTGCTGGTGTTCGGCATCCACCCGGCGACGGCGGTCGGCACGGATCTGCTCTACGCCGGCCTGACCAAGATCGGCGGCACGGCGGTGCACGCCTACAACCGCGCCGTCGACTGGCGCATTGTCGCCAAGCTCGCCGCCGGCAGCGTCCCCGCCGCGGCGCTGACCCTCCTCCTGCTCAACCATTTCGGCAAGGACAGTCAGTCGGTCGGCGCGATCATCACCTCGGTGCTCGGCTTCGCCCTGATCCTGACCGCCGCGACGCTGCTGTTTCGCCGCTGGCTGCTCAGGAAGCTCGCTAACGCGCTCGAACGCCGCTCCACGCGGCAGATCACCGCCTTGACGATCGCGCTCGGCGCCGTGCTCGGCGCGCTGGTGTCGCTGTCGTCGGTCGGCGCCGGCGCGATCGGCGTGACCGCCCTGCTCACCCTCTATCCCAAGATGCCGACCGTGCGCATCGTCGGCTCCGACATCGCCCACGCCGTGCCGCTGACGCTGATCGCCGGCGCCGGCCATTGGTGGATCGGTTCGGTCGACTGGTCGCTGCTGATCTCGTTATTGATTGGCTCGCTGCCCGGCATCGCGATCGGCAGCGCCCTCGCCTCAAAAGTGCCCGACCGCGTGTTGCGGCCGGTGCTCGCCGGCACGCTGGCGCTGATCGGCGGCAAGCTGGTGTTCTGACGCCGGCCGCGCCCGATCAACCCCACCCAATAT
>Ga0182014_10008250_pt1 | contig 10694 bp, 6 predicted proteins | sample 612S2DmetaG_FD_120489 | JGI IMG/M metagenome (GOLD analysis project Ga0182014, IMG submission 120489) | Permafrost microbial communities from Stordalen Mire, Sweden - 612S2D metaG | ecosystem: Environmental > Terrestrial > Soil > Wetlands > Permafrost | place: Sweden: Stordalen | collected... | reverse complement strand
GGCCCGCAAGCGCCTGCTGGTGGTGGGCGACGTGATGCTCGACAAGTATATCTGGGGCGAGGTGGGGCGCATCTCGCCGGAGGCGCCGGTCCCGGTGGTGCGGGCGACGCACCAGAGCGAGCAGCCCGGCGGCGCGGCCAACGTGGCCATGAACCTGGCCCGTCTGGGCGCACAGGTTACCGTAGCCGGCTTTACCGGCGGCGACGACGACGAGCGGCTGCTAGCCGGGAACCTGCGCGCCAACGGCATCGAGCCCGGTTTTGTGATCTCCGCCGGCTTTCCCACCATTACCAAGCTGCGCATCCTGGGCGGAAGGCAGCAGATGCTGCGCCTGGACAGTGAACGCCAGGGCGTGCGCGCCGCGGACGATTACATGCGCCTGATTCAGATCGTGCTGGAGCAGTTGCCCGGCGTGGACGCCGTGGTGCTCTCGGACTACGCCAAAGGCGTGCTCTCTACCGAAGTCTGCCAGCAGGTGATCGCTGCCGCCCGCCGCCAGGGAATCCCCGTGCTGGTGGACCCCAAGAGCGCCGATTTCGGCCGTTACCGGGGCGCCACCACCATCTGCCCTAACCTGGGCGAGCTGGCGGTGGCGGCGCGTCAGTCCTCCGGGCACGATGCCCTGGACCTAAAGTCTCTGCTGGCCGAGGCCGAGGATATGGTCACCTCCTTCGACGTCGAGTTTCTGACCGCGACTCTCAGCGAAAAGGGCATTGCCCTGGTGCGGCCCGGCAACTGCTTCATTGCCCCGGCCATGGCCCGCCAAGTCTTCGATGTCTCCGGCGCTGGTGACACCGTGATCGCTGTGCTGGCTCTCTGCCTGGCCAGCGGACTGAAGCCGGAAACCGCCGTGCAACTGGCCAACCTGGCCGCTGGCATCGTAGTCGGCAAGGTGGGCACGGTGCCGGTTGAGAAGCACGAACTGCTGGCCGCCCTGACTCCAGATATCGCTCTGCATGCCGAGGACAAGGTGGTGACGCGCTCAGAACTGGTTAGCCGCGTCGCCGTGTGGAAGGGCAACGGCGAACGGGTGGTCTTCACCAACGGCTGCTTCGACCTGCTGCACATCGGCCACATTACCGTGCTCGAACAGGCGCGCCGCTTTGGCGACCGGCTTATCGTAGCCATCAACAGCGACGAATCGGTGCGCCGCCTCAAGGGGCCCAGCCGTCCCATCGTCGGCGAGCGGGAGCGATCGCGCGTGCTCGCCGCCCTGGCCGCCGTCGACGCCGTGGTGGTCTTCTGCGAACCGAACCCGCTCGAGTTGATCGTTTCCGCCCGACCCGACGTGATCGTCAAAGGCGGCGACTACGACGTGGACACTGTCGTGGGCTCGACCGAGGTGCTGTCGTGGGGCGGGCAGGTCAAGATCGTGCCCACGGTCGAGGGCTTCTCCACCACCCGCCTGATCGATCGGGGTGCGGGCAAGTAGCCCGGGCAAGTTGCAGGGTCCAATGCGGCAGAGGGCAGCCCCAAAGGACCGGCGCTGAAACGGTCTGCTTTTCAGCCGGGGTCGCGTCGGGTAGCCTGCGTCTCGCGTCCAGGGAATCTGCATAGGCCAGCTGACAGGCCTGGGCCGGTAAGTAGATGAACGTATGCGCTTGCTCCAATTCCTGCACCGCCGCGACCCGCGGCGCAGAACTTTTGGGCGAAGTCAATCCGACTTGGACCTTTCGATACTCTGCAGAAATTAAAGAAAATCTGCGGCGGCTCCCGGTGTATTCGTGAGCCATGCCCGACCATTGCGCTTGCGCCGAATGAATGAAAGCGCGTGCTATCATGAATTACCGGAGGAACCGAAGCCGGGGCTCAATTGCCGCGGTACCTGGATGCGCCCTGGAGATCAAGCCCACCAGAATGAGGAGAGTCGAGCATTGCCCGAGACCCCGCAAATCACTTTCCTGGCCACGAAGAGCAAGGCTCAGGACTGAAATGAAAGAGAGTCCCGTCTCCCCAAAGGGCGCAACTGAGGGCCGCATTCTGGCCACCGCCGCAGCGCGTTTTGCCTTGTTCGGCTATAACGGCGTCAGCACCCGCGACATTGCCGCAGAAGCTGGAGTCAACGAGGTCACGATCTATCGCCATTACCCGCGCAAGCGCAACCTCTACCTTGCCGTTCTCGATTCGGAACTGGGAAAAGTGAGCCTGCACGGAGACTTGCTGGCTCGAATCGCAGAGGCCGGCGACGGCCGGACGGCTCTGGCGCGAACCTTTGAGCTGATCGTGAAAGCCCTCACCTCCAGCCCCGAGTTTCTCCGCCTACTGCAGTACGGCGCCCTAGAGGTAAGTGACGATCTCGATCCGCTCCTGCGCAAGCATCTGGCGGAGCCGGTCAAGGTCATCTCCCGCTATCTGGAGCCATGGATCGTCCGAGGCGAGTTGCGCTGCGCCAGTGCCGAAGCCTTGGTCCTGACGCTGATTGCCATCGTTCTTTGCCATCAACCCTTGCATCGGCTATTCCCTTCCGGGGTCTCCGGAGCGGAGAAGATGTTCGAGTCTTACGCGGAAATCTGTGTCGCCTGAGGTGTTATGATGAGCCGAAGGTCGTTGACTCAAGAGGTTTTGCAAACGCCCGGATGCGCAATTATTTGGATGCTGCAATGTAGAGGCGCAACACGGGATGTTGGCGAACCGGGCCCAGCAATACCAGCAACAAGGTCTTGCGCCGGCGGGCCTAGTTTGAGAAGTCATCCGGCCAGCCAAGGCCGCGCTTTGCAGTTATTTTGCGGTGAATTAATCGCATCAAATTTTCGCTTCAGCAGGATCATCTGAAAGTCATTCACATTGTGAGGTTTGATTGGAACAGTCCACTCGCGCTACCGATGTTTCTCTGGCTCCTTCAAAACAGGATCTTGCGCTTTCGGATTTATGGCTGATCATACGGAAGCGGCGTGTATTGCTCATCGCCCTGACTCTGGGGCTGGCTGTTCTTGCAGTTGCAGGCGGTTACTTGCGGGGGAAGGAATACACAGCCAAGGGAGAAATCGAGATACAGCCGGGTTCGGCTGCGGACTTGAAGGAGTCGATTTCCTCGGCGTTGAGTTCCGGCTCCAGTTCGCTGGACACCGTTATCGAAAGCGATATTCTCATCCTCACCAGCGACACCCTGCTGATGAAGGTCGCGGAAACATTGAAACTGCAAGACGACCCTGCGTTTTTCAACGGCGCCGTCACAACCAAGACCTCGACTCTGCACGGGCAAAACATCACGCTGCTGCACGGCAATCTAGAGGAACCACATGTGCGCGCCGCCGTTCTCAGGACTTTGCACGGAGCTCTTGCAGTTGAGCGCGTGCCGCGCACGCAGATGATTGCCATCTCCTATCGCAGCAAATCCCCGCGGCTTTCGGCGAGCATTGTCAACACCCTGGAGAGCGAGTATATCGAGAACAACTTTATCGCTCACTACAGCAGCACCAAGCAGGTTACCCAATGGCTTACCCGCCAGATCGACGATCTGCGCTCGGTGGTGCAGGCCTCCCAGGACCGGATGGTCGACCTCCAGAAGAAGCTGGGCATCTCGGCTCTTGATCCGGATCATAGCCTGATCGTGCAGGAGATCGGAAGCCTGGAAAAGGGTGTAGCCGATGCCACGGAGGCGCGCGTTCTGGTCGAGGCGCGTTACCACATATTGCAATCGCTGCCTCCGGACCAGATCCAGGATATGGCCACTCCTTTGGGCACCGATGGCGGGCAAAGCCTGCTCGCGTCCCTGCGTGCGCAGCGTGCGGCGGCCGGCACGGAACTGGCCAGGCTGCAACCGGTCTACGGGCCGAATTATCCGCAGGTAAAGCAACTGAATGCACAGACTCAGGCCTTCGATCGCGAAATTGCAAAACAGGAGGCGCGGATCATCACCCAGGCCAAGGATGCAACCGGCATTGCCGTGGCATCCGAGAATCAGGCCAACCAGATGCTTCAGAGTAAGATCCAGGGACTTTACGGCCAGCGCGACGATATCGTCCAATACGAATTGTTGAGCCAGGAGTACGAATCCAACCGCCACATGTACGAGAGCATTCTCGCCCGGCTGCGTGAAGCGGCCGTGGATGCCGGCCTGGATTCGGCCGATATCAGCATCGTGGATCTGGCATCGCTGCCGATTTCCCCATCCAGCATGCCGCTGAAGACTCTGGGCCTTCTGGGCCTGTTCTTTGGGAGCTTCGGAGGCATGGCGATTGCGCTCCTTCTGGAGAGGATGGACACGCGCATGCGGGATTCAAGGCAAATCCAGGATCTTCTGGGCCTGCCCGCGATCGCGGTCGTCCCACAAACCAACTGGAAATCAAAGGAAAAGACCAAGGATTTCGACCCAGAGACTGTCGTGGGCCCCGAGATACTGTGGGATTCCCGCTCCGCGTTTGCCGAAGCCATGCGCGTCCTTCGCACCTCCATCCAGCTGTCCAGCACTTCGCGGCAATCCAGGGTCATTGCAGTCACCAGTTGCCAGCCCGGAGAAGGCAAGTCAACCTTGTCGTCGAACCTGGCGGCTGCCTTGGCGCAGGGGGGCAAGCGCGTGGTTATGGTGGATACCGACATGCGGCGGCCGAGCTTGATGTGGAGGTTCAAGCTGACGGGCAAGAAGGGCCTGAGCGAGTATCTGACCGGCAGCGAAACCCTGGAATCGATTATCCAGACCCATCCGACCCTGACCAATCTGGATTTGATTCCTTCGGGCAGTTCGCCGCCTCTGCCCGCAGACTTGCTCGGCTCGGACCAGATGAAGCTGTTCGTCGAGCAACTGCGCGCGCGCTACGACTATGTCTTTTTCGACACGCCACCAGCCCTGTCGGTAACCGATCCGCTCATTGTCTCCACGCTCTCCGACGGCCTGGTCCTGGTAATCCGCCAAGGGGCTTGCACCCGTGCCATGTTGACGCGCGTGGCAGAGATCTTTCGCGGCGTGGGGGTCAAGGTCTATGGCTTCGTTCTCAATGGGGTGGATGCAAGTCTTCCCGAATACTATGGATACCTCGGCTACTACTCCTATGACTACAAGGTCAAGGATGAGTAACGTGGCAATGGTTCTGCATCCCGGAGGTCATATGGTCGTTCGGTCTAAGTCTATGGTTCGTTGCTTTCTGCTGTCGGCCGGCGTGCTGAGCTTGAGCGGCGGCGCCGCGCTTGCCCAGTATGCCGGACAAGCCGTCGCATCTCCTCCCCACCCGGCAAGTGCGCCGGCCTCGGCCATGCACGCCAGCTTCGAAGACATCAAGATCATGCCTGACGATGTGATTGCGATCCTCACCCTGGCCGCACCGGAACTGACCACCTCGTCGGGTGCCACGGCTGCCTCGATCGTGCCCGGCGGCGGGTCTTCCGCAACTGGCCTGAAGGTGGATTCCAGAGGGCAAATCCAGCTGCCCTACCTGGGCACGGTGAAGGTTGCCGGGATGACGCCGCCCGAAGTTGCCTCCTACCTGGCCGATGCTCTCAAAGAGCGGGGCATTCTGGTCGATCCGCAGGTCAGTGTCGAGCTGATGCAATCTCCCAGCCGGGTCATCACCGTGATCGGCGAGGTCCAGCGGCCTGCTCCGCTTCCCTTCTTCGGCCAACTCCGGCTGCTGGAGGCGATTTCGGCCTGCGGAGGATTCACCTCCCTGGCCAGCCATGCCATTACCGTGCAACGGCTCGGGGTTGCCGACCCGATCACTGTCGAGATGGGCGCCGATGCAAAGGCTGCCGGCTTGAGCGATATTCCGCTGCTGCCCGGCGACACGATCATCGTGCCCAAGGTTGGCAATGTCTTCGTTGTTGGCCAGGTCAGGAATCAGGTTGCCCTTCCCATGGGCAGCAATACCCCGATTACCGTCCTGCGCGCCATCGCTCTGGCCGGCGGGCTGAACTATGGCGCGGCTCTTTCCAAGAGCAGGATCATTCGCACCACCGCCGACGGCCGGCACATCGAAATCATGCTCGACCTGCACAAAGTAATGTACGGAAAGCAGCAGGATATTGCCCTGGCGTCGGACGATGTGCTCTTCGTCCCGTCGAATACGTTCAAGGCAACCGTGGCGGCCGGAGGCCTTTCCGTAGCGGCGGCATTGGCGTACGAGTCGGCTTATGTCACAACTATCGCCAAGTGATTCGATGCTCCTATGTCCCTTGTCGAGGCATACGGTGGCCTTGCCCAGGGCACAGGGTTGATTGCATGCCGCGATTCGGCAGTTTGCCTTGAAGCGGCTCAACAAGATCAGGCTGGTTACGGACATGCTGCCGGAATCGACAGCTCGTGCGGAACCGGAGCCGATCGTTCTCGAAGGCGAGTCCATCAAGTGGCTTTCTTCTTCAGGAAGAGCCACCTGAAAGATTCTTTGTAAGGGCGCCTTGAACTTTGCTTCGCACTCGCCTGTCGCAGTTGCACGCCGCGCCCGGCCATGGGGGAGCCTGCAGCCCCGGACGCCAAGGACGGAGGCATGGGCATGGATTCTGCCTGCGCAATGACACGGGCATGGCAAGGAACTGAAAGTGGCCGCCGAATGAACTCGCTTGGCCTTGGCTTTGCAACAGGAAGGGAATGGAGGCGAAGACTATCGTGCGTGCCAGATATACGATACCAGCGGTAGCTCTCTTCAGTGTTGTCTCCCTCCTGACCGTGGGAGAGATCCTTTCAGGAACCAGCCTGACATTTGTCGCCATGATGGCGGCAACCTTCTTTTGCATTGGAACTACCTATAACTTCCTGGGCGGAATCGGCACCTTCAGCGGAATTCTCTTTGCTGAATTCTCCCTCCGCACCATCGTCATCTCGCAGTTTGCCAAAGTTCTGCTCTTCGAAGCGGCCGACAAGAACCTCGAGGACCCTCAACTTACCATCGCGGTCTATATGGTGTTCTACCTTTCCGCCATGGTGGGAGTCCTTATCTACGGACGAATTCACATTAATTTGCCAAAGCCCATGGAGCCGGAAACCGGCGCCCAAACTAACTTGATCTACGGAATATCGGTTGTGGTCGGCCTAGTCGCCACCATCGTTTTTCAGACCATCATCATGCGCGGAGACAACCAGAACAAAGGGGCGGAGAGCATGGGGATTGCCTTCTCAGGCCTGCTGCTGTTCGCGCTGGTGCTTGGCATAGACAGCAGAATTAGGAGCACCAATGGGCAGCACAGTTTCGGAATCAAGGCATTCATCCCCTGGATCTTCCTGATGCTCTTTGGATTCTTCAACACTTCCCGAGGCATGTTCCTGCTTCCCAACCTGGTGTATGGACTGACTTGCTTTCTCCGAGGATATCGCTTCAGGAGACTGCATTATGTGACCGCAGCAGTTGGATTGATTGCATTTTCAGCCGTTGTTTCGCCGTTCGAGCTCTACTCCCGCACTTTTCTGGCCGACAAGCCCCTCCAGGCAAGAATCCCCTTGGCATTTCAAGTGCTGACATCGCTTCCCAGTTGGGAACCTGTCAGAACGGCGGAAGAGTTGGGCCAAGAAAAGGGCGTGAGCCGTGAAGCGTACTACAGCAGACCGGGAACCGGCGTGCTTAGCCGTCTCTCTCTGATTCGATCCGACAGCAACCTGATTAACGTCTGCTCCAACGGATTTCACTACGGATGGAAGGTCTTCAAGATCGACTTTCTATTGGGCGTTCCCCGCTTCCTCTACAAGAACAAGCCCGAAGACGACTCTTCAGGCTACACTGGGCGTCTTACCGGTCTGAATGGGGATAACATCAAGAGCGCCGAGATCGTGATATCTCCCATTGCGGATTCCTTCGGCTCGTTTGGGTGGTGGAGCGTCGTGCTGTTTCCCCTGTTCGCGTTCCCGACGCTGTTTATCATCATCGAAGGCACGTTCGATATTGAGAAACCGTGGGGCACGGTTGCGCTGGGATTCTTTCTCACGACCTTTTCCGAAGTGACTATGGGAAGGTTTGCTATATCCATGATTCGAACGCCATTGCAGGTCCTGTTCATTTCCTATCTAGTTGTGGGGCTGGCGCGCATGATCCCGACCAAAGGAGGTCACTAGATTCCTTGTTTCGATTGAGTCATTCAACCCCGGTCAACCGCATCGCAGCTGGTACGCGAGTTGAGGCAGCGGCAGCGGACAGGCAGCGAAGGTTCACACAGCATGTCGAAAAGTTGGAGGCTCCCCGGTAAGATGAAACAAACCAGAATCGATTCCACTCCTCGATTTTCCAAGTCTCGCCGATTCGCTGTCCTAGCGATGGTTCTTCTGGCTCTGGCCGGCCTGTCCGAGGCCATCCTCCGCTTTGCCCTTGGTCTCGGCAACCCTGTCCTGAACGTGCCCGATGCGACCTGCGCTTATATCCTCAAGCCCGATCAGAACGTCTTCCGGTTTTTCGCCCATACGCGGACGAACCGCTACGGCATGCGCTCGGACGAAGTATCATCGAGCCGCAGTCCCGACACTTTGCGCGTTCTCTTTGTGGGCGATTCGATCACTTACGGAACCAGCCGCGTCGACCAGAGCGACCTTTTTACCGAGAGGCTCCACAAGGACTTGCCTGCCGTTCTCCATCGGCCCGTCGAAGTGTTGAATGCGTCGGCTGGTGCCTGGGCCATCGACAACGAGTTATCCTATATTCGCTCACGAGGCATCTTTCAGTCGGACCTAGTCGTCATGGTTCTCAACGACGGCGATGTGGCGCAGCCGCGCTCGACGATAGCCGATGTGGGAGACGATCTGCCCAGCGAGCGACCAGCCACTGCAATCGGAGAACTCTATTCGCGCTATCTCCGCCCGCGCATCTTCCACAACGCCAGGCACATTGACGCCGGAGATACGGTGGCCGCGGACAGTGCCACAATCGGCATGAACCTCGCTGATCTCGACGCTGTGCAGACACTGGTAACTGGCCAGGGAGCACGCATGGTCCTGGTGTTCGCGCCCTTCCGAGGCGATGTCCCGGTAAAGAGCGCAAAGCCTCGGACGATCCTTCAAGGCTGGGCCGCTGCTCACCATGTCGCCATGTTCGACATGACTCCTGCGGAGTTAGGCTATTCGTCCAAGGAGATCACGCTGGACAACGTTCACTTCAACGCCAAGGGCCACGGAGTCGTGGCTCAAGAAATTGAGAGACTCTGGCCGGAAGTGGTTGGGAATTCCTATGCAAAGTGACTTCCAGCCTGGGTCGCAATCCGGGCTTTGCTCGCATGATTACGCTTCGCGGGCGGAGCGGTTCCCAGTATCCGGCGCAGGCATGTCTGGAGCGAGGGAAAACTGCGGCAGATATTCCGCGATGGTAGGCTATAGAAGAACAGTCAATCTATTGCGGTCGAATGCGCGGCAGGTTAACAGCGCACGGAAGAGGCATCCAATCCCGCACGAGGATCGTCCATGAAAATCCTGCATGTCGTCCCATCGCTTGACCCCGCCTCGGGTGGGCCGGCCGAGGGCGTCAAACACTACTGCAATATCTATCGAGCAGGCGGGCACGAGGTCGAGGTGGCGACACTGGACTCGCCTGAGGCAATGAAAAACGTTGAATTTCCAGCCAAGGTCATCGCACTGGGTCCCTGCCTTGGCATCTATGGCTATTCGCGCCGTGCGGTGCCGTGGCTCAAGGCAAACGTTTCGCGCTTCGATCTTGTCATCATCAACGGCGTCTGGAATTACAACACTGTTGCCGCCTACCGCGCACTTGCCGGAACGGGCATTCCCTATGCCGTCTTCACGCACGGCATGCTGGACCCCTACTTCAAGAGGCGCTTTCCGCTCAAGCACATCAAGAAGGCGCTCTACTGGCACGCCATTCTGCAGAAGATACTGCACAATGCAAACACGGTCCTCTTCACCAGCGAAGAAGAGAAGTTATTGGCCCGGCAATCGTTCTCTGGATACAACGTGCGCGAAGCGGTAGTGCCCTACGGCACCTTCGGGCCCGATTGCGACATCGAATCCGCGGCAAGCGAATTCCTCACTCGGTGGCCGCATCTGCGGGGCAAGAGGCTGGCGCTTTCTCTGGGCCGCATCCATCCCAAGAAAGCCACGGACATTCTCATCGAAGCATTCGCGGGCACACTGGCCAAGGACTCCACGTGGCATCTGGTGCTCGCCGGCCCGGACCAGATAGGCTGGCAGAAAGATCTCGAGCTGCTTGCAAGCAATCTAGGTATTGCCGATCGAATCACCTGGGCCGGCATGCTGAAAGGAAAGCTTAAATGGGGCGCCTATGCTGCGTCTGAGATATTCGTTCTGCCCTCTCACCAGGAAAACTTCGGTATAGTCGTTGCCGAGGCCCTGTCATGCGGACTTCCCGTCGTCATATCTGACAAGGTGAATATCTGGAGAGAGATCGTGAGCTATTGGGCGGGGTTGGTCTGCGACGATACCCTGGACGGAACCAGGAGTACTCTCGAACGCTGGTCGGAACTCACCGCCGAAGAGATTGCCGCCGCGCGCACCCGCAGTTTGAAGTGCTTCGACGAGCTTTTCAACTTCAAGGCTACGTCGAAGAAGGTGTTAGCCATGTACCAATATCTGGTTGCGAGTAACCCCCGATACAATCCAGTTGCGCCTGCCAATAGGGATCATTGAGTCCATGACTGACAGCACGTACGCCTGCTCGTTCATCAGCGCGCATGAGGTGAACATGGAGGTATTCTGTGAGCCAGTGGTATATTGCCACCATCGGAACGCAGGACCGCAACCCTATTTCCTCTACTTCCACGATAGCGCCAGCTCACGAAACAAGCTCAAAGGAGACCCAGTTGAGTATATCCAGCCT
>Ga0182014_10008246_pt1 | contig 10697 bp, 8 predicted proteins | sample 612S2DmetaG_FD_120489 | JGI IMG/M metagenome (GOLD analysis project Ga0182014, IMG submission 120489) | Permafrost microbial communities from Stordalen Mire, Sweden - 612S2D metaG | ecosystem: Environmental > Terrestrial > Soil > Wetlands > Permafrost | place: Sweden: Stordalen | collected... | reverse complement strand
GGAACTTGACCGGGCCAGTCTCGACGCCCAGGCAGCCGCCCAGCTCGGCCAGGCTCGGCAACTGGTAGGAGCCGGCACCCTCGTGGTCGAAGATCTCGACCAGGAGCCGCACGAGCAGCAGGCGGAACCTGTTGTCCGGCCACGGCCCGGTACGGGGACGCACGAAGTGGCGGTAGTTGGAGATCACGTAGTTGAAATGGACGAAGTCTTCGGTGGGCGACACCGCGATCAGGGCCGGGTCGCTCAAGGCCTGGGGGTAGAAGGTGGTGTCGAACATGTGGTGCTCGCCGAACATCTCGTTTTGATGGGCCATGTGCAGGACGGGCGGGAACGAACGCAGCCAGGCCACCTGAGCGCACAGCTCCCAGGTGGCGGCCAGCTCCCGCCCGTGCTCGGCGAACCATGGGTCCCAGGGCGGGCTGATACCGAGGCACGCCAGTTGGCGCTGCCGGCACATCTCGAACTGGCGCCTATGAAGATCCCGGCTCATCAAGAACAGGTCGGCATCGTGCAACACGATGTGGGTGCCCAATGAGTGGCTGACGCCGGCGATCAGCTGCGAAGCGTGGTTGCGGCCGGGGTTCCCCAAACGGGGCAGCACCCAGCGCTCGGGGACCGGCAGTGGTTGCAGGCGGAGCGCACCGGGCCAGTCGGGTCGCGCTTGCGCCACGATGTCTTTCACCAAAGGGGTGACCCGGTCGGGTACGACGAGGGTCTCGAGCCTGGAGGCGGGATCCTGGTGCCGGCAGACGGCGAGGGCCAGCCGCAGGAACACAGGCAGGTCCCCGGGCACCGGGACCAGCAGGGAATAACCATCGGAACTAGCGCCGCGTTTGGGCCACCTCCGATAGCGGGCCTGCCAGTAGCGGGGGCCGAGACGGACCGGGTCACGCATGCACGTCCTCCAGGACTGGGCGAGCTGCCGCGTCAATTAGCATAGAGCTGCAAGGGTCATTTTCCGACCATGCTGCCCCACTGCTAGTCGGGCACCCCTGTCCGGTCTAGGCCCCAAATCAACTTATGGACATCTCAACGCTCAGGCCCGACGAGCTTTCGGACGCCGAACTCGCCGCCTGGCACCGCCTCCAGTTCTCGGGGGCGGGCTTGGACAACCCTTTCCTGTCGGCGCGCTTTGCCCGTGCCGTCGGGCACCATCGCCCCGACACCCGGGTCGCCATCATGCGTGACCAGGGCGAGCCCGTGGCCTACCTGGCCTATCAGCTCCGGCCCCTCGGGGTGGCCCGGGCCTTGGGCATGGGGATCTCCGACGCGCAGGCGGTTATCTGCGGCCCTGGCTTACGCTTCGACCCGGTCGAGATCCTGCGCTGCGCCGGCATCGGCGTGTGGGACTACGACCACCTGACCAGCAACCTCGATATTTTTTCCCCCTTCGCCTTTTACAACACCAATGCGCCCGTGATGGACATAACCGGGGGCTACGAAGCGTACATGCGCCAGGACGACAGGGCCGGCCACCGCCTCATGCGCTCGACGATGCAGAAACGGCGAAAGTTGGAACGTGAGCAAGGAAAACTCGAGTTTGTCTTCGAGTCGTCCGACCGTGACGCGCTGGCCCGCTTGATCAGCTGGAAATCGGCTCAATACCTTCGCAACGGGCGTTTCGACCGGTTCTCCCGGCCCTGGGTCGCCGGGGTCGTAAAAGAGCTGGCCTGGTCCGACGACCCCTGGTGCCGGGGCAGCGTTTCCACCTTGACGGCCGGGGGCCGCCTGGTGGCCGCCCACGTCGGTATACGGACGCCCGGCCGGTTGTCGCTGTGGTTCCCCGCCTACGACCCCGAGCTCGGCCAGTACTCCCCCGGCATGCAGCTGTTCCTGTTCATGGCCGAGGGCGCCGCCGGCCGAGGCGTGGCCCTGCTCGACTTGGGCGTGGGCGACGAGGCTTTCAAGCAGTCGCTGGCCTCCTGGTACTACCCGGTGAGCTGCGGGCAGGTACAAGCGAGGCCCTTTTTCGGGTGGGCGCACCACATGACCAGGCGGGCGCTGCGCAAGTTGGACAACATCGTGGGCGGTCACCCGGGCCTTCGCGACCACCTGCCTAGTTCGCTGTCGGGGGTTGACCGGGTGCAGTAACGCCCGCCCCGGCCTCGGCGGCGGGCAAAGGTCGGCGGCGGACCTGGCGTCGGAACGTCCACAGCTTGGTGAGCGCAGCGGCCCGGGCCGGCCGGGACATGAGCCAACTCCCGTGGCGCGCCACCTCTCCCCAGTTGCGCTGCGCCCGCGCCGCCTGCATGTCGTCCCACGTGTCCACCACGACCAGGCATTCGCGTAACGCCGGCGTCAACCACGGCCGCCCGGGGTACTTGTCCAGGACGTGGTTGGACGCGGCCAGCATCGAGCTGCGGTCCTTGCTCATCTGCCCCGGGTGCACGGCGTACATGCAGGTCACTTCGGGGAGCAGGGCTCCGGTCCCGCGCTCGAGCACCCTTAGCCAGGCGTCGAGGTCCTCCAGGTACCGCAATTGGCGGTCGAAGCCGCCGACGTCGACAAGGATGTCACGGCGCACCATCGTGGCGCTGGCCGTGAAGGAGTTCTCCGGGAACACCAACCGGGCCGGCGAGCGCACGACCTCGGGCGAGCCGGTGGGCGCGCCGTGGAGGCGGGGCCGGTCATCGCCCACCGTGATGCTCGAGCCCGCCACCATGACGTGGCCGTCGCGCCGCGACCACAGCGTCTCGAGATGGTGCGGGAGCCATTGGTCGTCGTCGTCGAGCAGGGCTACCCACTCGGCGCCCTCCGCCGCCCGCAGGCCGTCGTCGCGGGCCGCCGCCAAGCCCTCGTTCTGGGGCTTTTCGATGACGCGGACGCCGAGAGCGCGGGCCAGCTCGGCCGTCCCGTCCTTGGAGCCGTCGTCGACCACGATCACCTCCAGGGGCCGGACGCCGCGCTGGCCGAACACCGAGCCCAGGGCCCGCTCGAGGCGGTCCTTGCGCCGGTAGGAAGGGACCAGGACGGTGACCGGTACTTGTTCCAATCTCATCTCCTCGCTACGGCTGGCGGCGAGCGGCCGGAGCCATCTCGTCAAGGACCTGGGCCACCTGGGCGGCGCAGCCGACGACGTCGAAAGCCTGCTCCACCTTGGCCCGGCCCGCCCGGCCGAGGCTCTCCCGTAGGCCCGCCGAACCGGCCAGCTTCCCGAGCGCGCCGGCCAGTTCGTCGACGTTGCCTGGCGCTACGAGCAAACCCGACACGCCGTCCTCGACGAGCTCGGGGACACCCATGACCCGGGTGGCGACCACCGGGCAGCCTGTCGCCATGGCTTCCATGAGCACGATGGGCAGCCCCTCGGCGAAGCTGGGCAAGCAGAAAATGTCCGCCCGAGCATAATAATCCGCTATGTCGTCCTGGCCCACGGCGCCGGCGAAGCTCACCCTTTGTGCCACCCCTCGGCGCTCGGCGTGCTGGCGCAACGAAGCCTCCAGCGGGCCGGAGCCGACAATGGTCAGGTGCACGTCGGCCCCCCCCTCGACCAGGGCCCCGATGGCGCTCACCAAGACATCCAGTCCTTTTTGGGGCGCCAGTCGGGCCACGCACAGGACCGATAGGGCCCCATCGGGCGGTGGCGCAGGGCGGTACTGGTAGCGGGCCAGGTCGGTCCCGCAGTGGACGACGCTGAGCTTGCCCCAGTGGTCGGTGCCGGTCAGGTACATGAGCTGGGACTTCGTGTACTCGCTTATGCAGATGACGCCGTCGGCCCGCTCGACCTTGCGGGCCAGGTTGAACCTTTCGGTCGAGTAGAGCTCGGTGGGCCCGTGCATCGTGAAGCTCCAGGCCCAGCCCAGGCGGGGCTGCGCCATCCGGCCGAACGAGCAGGCCAACCAGCAGACGTCGGCCGCCACGTTGGCCATGTGGGCATGCAGGTGCCGGGCCTCGGCCTTGTCGGCGTGGTCCCAAAGGTAAATGGCCTCGGCAAAGTAAAACAACTGCCAGACAGGTCCTTTCCACCCCGGGGGGGCCGACCCGACCGCCTCGGCCAGGGCCCTGCCGTAGGCGACGGGGTGCCAACCAGCGGCGCGCAGGTGCGCGCCCACGAAGGCTCGCCGGTCGAGGGGCAGGATGGGCCAGGTCCGCTCGGCCTCTTCGCGGTCCGCGGTCGCCAATAGTTCGCCCGGGTCGGCCCGGCGCACCGAGACCGTCTCGACGTCCGTCCCGCCCGCCCGTAGAGCCAGCACCTCGCGCAAGATGAAGGTGTGCGAGACGGCGGGATAGCGGCTGGTCACATAGACCACCCGGCGCCCGCCCTCGCCCTGGGCGGGGACCGTGCCCCTCCCTCTGGCGCTTTCATCGCGCTCCCAACCGGGCCCGGCAGCGCCCGCTGCCCGGCGGCGGGCGAGCATGTTCACGGCCACGTACACGGCCACGGAGGGGGCGAGGCGGGGCTGGCGGGCCAGGCGCAGGACCGTCTTCGCCCCCGACGGCGGCGCAGCGGCGCGGGCCAGGCCTGAGCTGGCCAGCTCACGGTTGCCACGGTAGACCCGGGTCCTCATGGCCAGAAGCCCCCGCAAGCGGCGAGGGGGGTGGACGACGAAGCTGGCGTCGCCGACCGACCTCAGTTCGGCCGGCTCGAACTGCTGCTGGACGAACTGGTCGTCCGCCGTGAGCTCGGGGAACTCGCCGAAGCGCGCCCGGCCCTGCTCGGACAGGGCGTAGACGCCGCTGCCCACCATGTCAAGGGCACGGTAAGGGACCTCTTTCCACACGTCGTAAAAGGCCCGGATCGGCCACGTGCGGTCCGCCACGTCGAAAAAAGGCCTCGGTGCCGCGCACATCACGGTCCCCTCTTCCAGGACAGCGGCCACTTGGCGCACGGCGTCGACGGAAAGTTCGATGTCGGCGTCCAGGTAGAACCGAGGGAAGTACCGGGCGGCCCGGTCGCCGGCATTCAGCGCCGCCACCTTGGACGCCACGGGGATCTCCACCACGGTGGCAAGCGGGGCCGCCCTGCGAGCCACCTCCGCCGTCTGGTCGCGGCACCCGTTGCACACCACCACCACGTCGAGCTCGCCCTCCTCGGCCCCGGCGAACAGGGCGGTCAGGCAGCGCCCGATCACCGCCTCCTCGTTGTGCGCCGGGACCACGACCGACACAGGCATTGTGCCTCCGCGCGTTTGGGTCATCAGTCCAGTCCTGAGCGGTGGCTTCCGGGGGAAAGGGCCAAATGTCCCTACAGGGGCCTTAGCACGCACTGGCCCAGCCCCCGCAGGGCCGGGCCAGCACTAATCGAGGCGCCTTCAGGATGAGCCGCTAGACCAACGGCCGCCGGCGATAGCTGAAGGCCACGACCCCACCGCCCAGGAGGATGAGGGCTAGGCCAAAGCCCAGCATCCTGCTCGAGTCCGAGCCCGTATAGGCCAGGGTGCCCGGCGTGGTGGTCGTGGTGGTGGGCGCCGTCGTCGTCGTACTGGCAGGCGCGGTCGTGGCAGGCGCGGTCGTGGTGGGCGCGGTCGTGCTGGGCGCGGTCGTGGGCGACGTAGCCGTCGTGCTGGTCACCCCGCGGACGGCCGTGGTGGTCACGAGCGGGGCCGTCGTGGTGGGCACAACGTGGACAACCGTCGTGCTCACGACCGGCACCGTGCTCGTCGTGCCGCTGTGAGCATGCGTCCGCACGATCGTGGTGGTGACCGCGGGCGCCGTCGTGGTGGTGGCCGCGGGGGCGGTGGTCGTCGTGGCGGCCGGAGCCGTCGTGGTGGTGGCCGCCGGGGCGGTGGTCGTAGTGGCGGCGGCCGCTGTAGTGGTCGTGGCCGCGGGGGCGGTGGTCGTCGTGGCGGCCGGAGCCGTCGTGGTGGTGGCCGCGGGGGCGGTGGTCGTAGTGACCGACCTGGCGTGAGTGCGGACCGTCGTCGACGTCGAGGTTGCCACCGTTGTCGTGGTGGGGGCGATGGTCGTCGTAGTCGTGGTGGCCAGAGCCGAGGTGGTCGGCACGGTCGTCGTAGTCGGCAGGGTCGTCGTGGTCGTGGTCCCTACCGTCCCAGGCGTGTTCGGGACCACCACGGTCGTCGAGGTCGTGCCGCTCGAGCCGGTGCTGCCAGTGGTGATTGTGGTGCAGGTCGGCGCAGTGGTGGTGGTCGTGCTGCTCGAGCCGGTGGAGCTGGTGGTGCTGGTGGTGCTGCTCGAGCTGGTGGTGCTGCTCGTGCTGGTGGAGCCGGTCGTGCTGGTGGTGCTGCTCGTGGTGGTGCTGCTCGTGCAGATCGGGATGGTGGTCGTGGTGGTGGTGCAGGTCGGGGCGGTGGTGGTGGTCGTGCTGCTCGCGCCGCTCGAGCCGGTGGTGCTCGTCGTGCTGCTCGAGCCGGTGGAGCCGGTAGTGCTGGTGGTGGTGCTCGAGCTGGTGGTGCAGATCGGGGTAGTGGTCGTAGTCGTGGTCGTGGGCACGCCCCCGCTCCACGGCAGCTCGTTCTCAAAGGTACCGTTCACCTGGTTGGCATAGACATAGCCGATTATGTTGCCGTTGATGAAGGTGAAGTCCGCGTACGGGGCCAAGATGTTGAGCGACGGGCCGGCGGAATTGAGATTGACCGAAGTGGCGTTCGGGAAGTTGAGCACCGTGTTTGCTTCCAGAGCCTGGACGGTGGGGCCCGGTGACGCGTTGCCGGCTTCGTAAACGGACCCGTCCCAGTAGTAGGCGATCTGCAAGCAGGCGGTGCCGCTGCAGTTGACGCTGGTGTCGGGGACGTTGATGACCGTGCTTGAACCAGGAGGGACGTTCACGTAAAGGTTGCTCGTCGCGGCCAGTTCGCCGGGGGCCAGGTCGAACACGTTTTCCTGAGTGTTCGTACCGGTGAGCACGAGCGTCGGTAGCGACGGGGCGATCGTGGTGCCGGCCGTGGAGGTCAGCGCCCCCAAAGTCGCGCTCTCGCTCGTCAGCGCGGCGTTGATGGCGGAAAAGTTAGGCAAGGGGTTATTTGTCGACGCCGGCACGAGGTTAGATTCGGGCAGCGAGCAGGGCGATGGTGTGCAATAGTCGGCAGGAACGTGGGCATAATCTGAACCGCCATAAACGCCTGAATTGCCGGCGCCTATAACTGCAAGGGACCCACTAATGTTGCCCGCTGCCGCGAGCACCACCGTATTGGTCAGCATGTCGCCGAAATAGAAATTAAACCCGCTGAAATTACCGTCGACGGCCATGGCGCCCTGGACCTCGGTCGCGCTTGGCTGCCCCCGGAACGAACAGGTGGCGCTCGAGGCCACACCGGCACAGATGCTGTACTCGCTCATGCCACCGGTGTCACTGGCCAGCTGCTGGCCAACGCCGGAGGGAGATGCCGAAGCCAGGTTGCTGAAGGATTGAGCCACGCCCGCGCCCGTGAGCACCAACCCAATTAGTACAGAGGAACCGGCGATCAACCTGACCGACCGGCTCAGCTTTGACCTGCGTCTCCTGAATGCCACCGCGGGCTCTCCCTTCGAGCTTTAGGTCGCCCAATCTCAACGGGCGCCCTCGCAGGCTGATGTTAGTTGTCAATGGTGGACGTATAGCTACCCGCTTGCGCCGAATAACTCACGCGGTCACGCAGTGTACACAAATTGCCACTGGGCGCGCAATTGCTACTCGATAACGCTAAAAGCGGTGGACTAACCACAAGAAGTGAAATACGCCTTGCTTCATTGTGAATGTCCTGCTAAGACGGGGCGTCGCCAGTTGCAATGGGGCGTCCAGCCGTGCGTCCTCGCCTCCACGGGCCCCGGCTGGCGGGCCAGGGACGCGAGCGGCCCGGTAAGGTCTCCGGGGCTACCACTAAGGTCTCCGGGGCTACCAATAAGGTCTTCCGGACTACCGGTAAGGTCTCCCCGACGAAAAGGTAACGTCAGAGAGAGGAACGGGGTCAGGTTGGGGTTCGGGCGGTCTTCGAGTGCAGGTCGCGCACCGGCGCGGCCCGGCGGCCGTACAAAAAGGCCGGGACGGGCGGTGGGCACTGGCCTTGGGCTGGCCTTGGCCTCGTTCATGGCGCTCAGCCCGGTGACCGGGGCCACGGCCCTGGCGTCGGGGACAACTTTGTACGCCTACGTCGGTGGGGGGGCGCCGGGCCCCTCGCCGGCCAGCTGCCCGATCACGACGGCCCCCGCGGACCAGTGCACGCTGACCGAGGCCCTGGCCGTCGCCACCGCCGGCGACATCGTGGCGCTGGCCACGCCGGGCGCCATCGCTCACTACATCGGCAACTGGACGATCGACACTCCGGGCACGTCATCGAGCGCGCCCATCACCATCGAGCCCGCTCCCGGTGCCCTGGTGCCCGTGCTCGACGGCAACCTCGGCCTCCCCACCGGTTGTTCGACCACGAGCTGCGCGGGGCCGGTCCTCACTATCGGCACCATTGCCCGTACTGGCGTCACGTACGTGGAGAACGTCGTCTATGTCGACATCGACGGTCTCGTCCGCCATGGCCTCACGATCGAGGACGGTGACAACACCACCCCCACGCAGGGCGGCGTGGGTTCGGGCGACGGCTCGGGCGTCTTCACGCTGGGCGGGGCTATCCAGAACACGTGGGGCGGCGTGCTCGCCGTAACGGGCACCGACTTCGACGACAACACCGCAGATTTTGGCGGCGCCATCATCAACGCCAACGGCGACGGCACCGGCTCGGGCACCCTTACCGTCACCCGTTGCACTTTCACCGCCAACACGGCCGTTGATGGCGATGGGGGCGCCATCAATACCAGCGGCGGCGGCGAGAACGCCACCGGGGTGCTCACCGTGGAGCACTCGACCTTCAGCGCCAACAGCGCCCACGGCACCTCTGTCGCCAAGGGTGACGGGGGTGCCATAGACAACGGCGACGAATACAGCAGCAGCGGCGCCTTCGCCATTTCGAGCTCGACATTTATCGACAACACGGCCAGCGTCGACGGCGGCGCCATCGACAACGGTGACAACGGCGGCGGTGGCGGCGCGAGCGCCACCCCCAACACCGTGTCGGGCTCGACCTTCATGTACAACAGCGCCAGCACCGGGGACATCGACCATGGCGACGGCGGCGCTATCGACAATGCCGACCTGGGCGGCAACGGCTATGTGACGGTCACGAACTCGAGCTTCATGGGCAATAGTACGAGCGCCCGGGGCAAGCTTTCCTACCCTCGCTATACCGCCAACGGGGGTGCCATAGATAACGGCGACCACGGTGGCAAGGGCGACCTCACCGTGTCGGGCTCCACCTTCGACGGCAACTCCACCGACGCCCACCGGGGTGGCAATTCCGACGGTGGGGCCATCGACAATGGCGATGACGGCGGTGCGGGCGCCTTGACGGTGTCGGGTTCGACCTTCGAGGCCAACGCGGCCATTTCCGGTGCTTACGGCGCCCACGGTGGTGCCATCGACGACGCCGACGACGGCGGCATCGGCGTGCTGACCGTGTCGGCTTCAACCTTCGACATCGACATGGTGATAGGCGACGGCCGCGATGACGGCCCGCTCATTGAGGACCACGACTTCGGTGGCACCGGGACGGTGGATGCCGTGGCGGACATTTTCAACGGCAGCTGCGCCCACGGGTCCGGCAGAGGGGCCTGGGCCGACGGTGGCTACAACATCGGCTCCGACCGGACGTGCATGAGCGGCCGGCACCACCATGACGTCAACGACGGCGGGAGGCTCGCGGCCCTCCTGGCGCCCCTCGGCGACAACGGCGGGCCGACCCAGACGATAAGCCTGGTCCCTACCGGGAGCTCTCCGGACCTGACCATTGCCATCATCCCCGCCGGCACAGGCTTGCTCTGCCCGACGACCGATCAACGGGGGTACACCTCGGCGGCCGGTGCCAGGTGTGACGCCGGTGCCTACCAGGCGAAGGGGCGGTTAAGGCCCTCGACGTGACGTCCCGGGGCGCCCCGCGGGGCCGTCCCCTCAGGTCCGCCCCACCTCCGTCGATCGAGGTTAACCGCGCCACCTGCGTCCTCGCGGCGGTAGCGTTCGTGGCCCTCTACCGGGACTTTTCCGGTTTTGGGCCGGATGAGGTTTTTCAGGACGGCTGGGTAGAGAGCTGTAAGCTCGCCTCAGGCGGCAAACGGTCCGGCAACCAAAGGAGCAGGTCACGTGTGGTTTCGGTGGTCTTCAAGCGTAGGTAACCCCCTTAGGAGCCCGGGTGGGGGCACCAAACGGTGGGCAAAGTGTGCAGCCACGGGTATCGGTATGGCCCTCTTGCCCTTCATGGCCCTGACGCTGGTCACCGACGCCCCCGCCCAAGCGACCGGGACGACCTTGTACGCCTACGTGGGCGGTGGCGCCAGTTCGCCCACCTCCTGCCCCCAGACGACGACTGTGCCAAGCCAATGCACACTGACGCAGGCCATCGGCTTGGTGGACTTGGCAACCTCCGGATCGACGGTGTACCTGGCCACGGCGGGGACCAGCAGCATCGCGACTCACTACGTCGGCAACTGGGCCCCACTCACGGGCACCGCCCTGACCATACAGCCGGCTTCTGGCATTTCCAACCCGATCCTGGACGGCACCGGCTCCCACGGCGCTGTGCTCACCCTGCACGATGTGAGCCTCACGGCCACCGCCCTGACCATCGAGGACGGTGACAACACTTCGGCGGGGCCTGCAGGAGGCCCGTCCCTGGGGGGGGCGATCGACACCTATGGCGGGACGATCACCATTTCGGGGGTTACTTTCAATGACAACCAGGCCGCCTACGGCGGTGCCATAAACAACGCCGACGGCGACTGGT
>Ga0182014_10008245_pt1 | contig 10699 bp, 9 predicted proteins | sample 612S2DmetaG_FD_120489 | JGI IMG/M metagenome (GOLD analysis project Ga0182014, IMG submission 120489) | Permafrost microbial communities from Stordalen Mire, Sweden - 612S2D metaG | ecosystem: Environmental > Terrestrial > Soil > Wetlands > Permafrost | place: Sweden: Stordalen | collected... | reverse complement strand
ATCGTAGGCTTTGTCGTGGTGATTCACGTAGCAGAGCAGCAGGCTGCCCTCCGTCTTGTGAACGATGAGCCGGATGTCGCTGCTCACCCGCACCGACCAGAAATTCTTGTCCTTTGCCTTTTCGAGCTTGTGGAAGCTGAGGCCCTGCCCTGCTGGATTCACCTGCAAGTCGAAGGCTGTGGTCTTGACGGCTTTCTGCTCGTCGCCGGTCAGCCGTGCGAGGCTGTCCGTGAAGGTGTCGGCGATGAGGAAATCCATGTTTTACGCGGCTCTGAGGCGTTCGAGGATGTCGGGCGGAATGTTCTTTCCATCAAAAGCTGCCACCGCATGTCCACTATCCCGGTCGTTGATCCATGCGTACGGCAACCGATTTGACATGCCCACGCTCAACGAAAAAACCCTGCTGCGGGATCTAATCCAGTCGAGAGAAATTGAGCCGTCAGGCTCAGGAGCGATCTCTGGAAGTGGAAAACCTTCGGGCAGAGCGCGAATGAAATCGGCGGCTCGGCTGGCAGCAGACTTGCAAACTGGCTCGGCCTCAGTCGCATCCCGCCCGGACCGAACGCACTCGGCAGAAAGCGCCTGAATTTGGGAGAGGACCGAGGCTTTGGTGGTGTCTAAAGAATCCATGTCATGCGATCTTGAACCCCTTCATCACCGACGCCTGTTTGCGCTTCACTGCGGCGAATACAATCGCCCTCGGGCGGTGGCAAACACCTTCAGCTTTTTCGCGAGCTTGCGAAAGTTTTTCTCAGGATGGCCCGTGAAGTCAATCAGGGAGTGAGACGGAAAATTCTCCAGCGGGGCGGATGCACTGGTCAACCCGGCCCCGGCCACCTCCGCACAAGTTATGCCCCAAACGCTATCTGACTTGTTACCCAGCACCTCAGTGTAATGCCGGTATGAATCCGGGGCACTGATCTGGTCGCCGTCGTACGCGGAGAGCTGTCCATCGTCCTTCGGAAAGGGCATGAACGCCTGACTGGTGAGTTGTCCGTCCGGAATGAAGTCCGGGTGAACCTGCCGGAGCAGTGTCGTTTCGTGATTCATGCCGGGCGTTGCCGCAGTCGCTCATTTAGGAAAGAGAAGAACTCGCCCCACGATGCCGCGGTTGTCAACGGAATCTCGTGCTCGGTCTCCGCGTCGCCTGGCTGAAAGGCATGAAAAGCCGCCCGCATAGAATCAAGGTGCAGGTCAACTGATGGATCACCCGGCGCATCCCATTCGAGCAGCAGATTCCCTTCGGGTGTCGGGGCTATCGCCGGCAGCGGAAGCTGGTCCGGGTACTGCCCGACCATCTTCTCGGCAATCGCGGCCAGCTTCGTCTTGTCCGGCGCGATGCCCCTGCCATCCAGCCAGCCATCGGCGAGCGCCAGCAGCGCGTCGAACCTGGCAGCTAACTGGTAGTCGGGTTGAATCTCCAGTGAGTCCACGGAGATCACTTTCTGGAGCTTGTCCCATGAATCGTAGGTGGCTATCCCCTTGACCGTGACCTGATACCGCTCCCTGCCTCCAAATTTCCTGGCCTGGGCATGGAAACTCTCAGGCATCGGAACCACTGCATGGCTCTCGTCGGCAAGGCGAAGACGGAAGGTTGACTTTTCCCAGTCCGCCTCGCCGATTGTCCCACTCAGCTCGATCTCACGCTCATATACTTTTTCGGCTGCCAGCACCAGATGTTTGCGCCGATCCGGGGTGAGGACAGCGATGGCCCCGCCCGGACGGGGCAGTTCGACACTCTCATCTGCCCGCAACGACCGGCCGACTTGGTTGAAATGTACCAGCAGTTCGCGCGGGAATTCCGGTGGGAGTTGGCCTTCCGGCGCGGCGACGCATGCACTGATCAATTCACGCGCACGTTCGAAGTAGATGTTTGCTCCCGCGCCCAGCGCCAATGCGCCGGCGGTCACAATGGACAGTAAGGGTCTGGCGCTGCCGTCATCCACCCGCTCCAAGTGAAGGTGGAAATCCGCTGCAAACCCCTTTGGCACACGCTGCCGCTCGGGATGCTCCTGGATATAGAGGTGTTTCGCCAGCTCAACCACCAAGGTCTCGTAGGCCGCGAGATCCCGGGCCACCTCAAGTGGCAGGGTATGCTCGCTAAAACGAGGGCCCTCAAACCTAGGCTGGAGAAATTCGGATTTCATCTGTCAACTGGCTTAATCATAAGGGGGAGGATGGGCATAGTCCAGTCCGGGCTAAACCCGAAACACCTTCATCACCTCAGCAGGTAAAACGGATACCGCGCGCCCATGATGCGGGCACGGGCCAGCGCCAACGCCACGCGCGAGGTGTCAATGGTAATCCAGCGGCGGCCCCATTGCTCGGCGACGGTAGCGGTGGTGCCGGAGCCGCAGGTCGGGTCGAGCACGAGATCGCCGGGGTCGGTGGCCATGAGGAGGCAGCGTTCAATGACCTTCTGACCGGTCTGCACGATATACGTCTTGTCCTCGGAGAATCCGGTCATCTTTACGTCATTCCAGTAGTTGGCGATTGGAACGACGGGAAAGTCCGCCAGGAGGCGGCGATACATGAGTGATTTGCCAATTGGACGGAGTCGCCCGGCTCTCGCCAAGTGGGCCAATCCCCCACCATCCGTTTTGAAGGTTCCTTTGCCAGGCGTGAAGACGGCACCGTTGTATGGAAAAGAGGTTACATCGGCCCCCTGTGCGGGCCGTTGGCTCGTGAGATTATCACATGCAAAGACTTTGCTGCGCTCAATCTCGCTGTTCGCGGTTTCCTCGGCGCTCAGTCTCCGGTCATATCCGCAGCCATCGTCAAACCACACGTATTGAGTCGTGCCAGGTTCACCGAGAACTTTCATCCGATACGCTGCCCTGAATTTCAGGGCTGACCTGTTCTTCGCAAACCACAAGATGTGGTCGCTGATAGACGCCATTTCCTCGGTCGATGTGCTGCTCGTTTTCTCGAAGACGATTTGCGCCACGAAGTTTTCATCACGAAACACCTCATCCATCACCGCCCGGACGCGGTGGACATTTTCATCGCCGATCTGCACGAAGATGGAACCGGAATCGGTGAGGAGATCGCGGGCGACGGTGAGGCGGTCGCGGAGGTAGGTGAGGTAGCTGTGGATGCCGTCGCGCCAGGTGTCGCGGAAGGCTTTGACCTGCTCCGGTTCGCGGGTGATTTGGCCGGTGTTGCCGTCCTTCACGTCACGGCTGGTGGTGGACCACTGGAAGTTGCTGTTGAATTTGATGCCGTAGGGCGGGTCAAAGTAGATGCACTGCACCTTGCCGCGCAGGCCCTCGCGCTCGGCCAGGCTGGCCATGACCTGGAGAGAGTCGCCGAGGATCATGCGGTTGGACCAGTTCTGGTCGTGCTGGTAGAACTCCGTTTTGTCCGCGCCCTTTGGCATGCCGTTGAAGTCGGCGAAGAGGTCGGTCTGGAAACCGGGGGTTTGTGACTTGGTCGCCTTGGTCTGGATGAGTAGGTCATCAATGAGCACCTTGGGGTGGACCTTTTCCTGGATGTAGAGCGGCGGGGCATGGACGACGAGGTCGCTCCAGTCCTGCTCATCCTTCCCGCGCCAGACGAGCTGGGGATCGAGGTCGGTGTTGCGGGGATACTTCACCGTGTGGGGAGTGGCATCGTCCGGCTTGAGCACGGATTGGTGCTCGGCGGTGGGGATGTTCTTCCGCTTGGCCTCATCGTGCTTGAGCGTTTCGACGGATTTGGGAGAGGAAGGTTTCTTGGCCATGATGGTGAGCCGGGGCCTTTCTCAAGTTGCCTCAACAGGGATCGCAATCAGGTTGTGAATCTCGTTGTAGAGAGGAATATCCTGTTGCGCCTCGAGGCTGAGGATAAGACTGTAGCGGATGGGCATCTGATGACAATTATGCCAGCGATCCCCTTCCGGGAATTTCCGGGACGCCCACCAGCCTTTGACGGGATGGATCGCAATACGATCCATCATCATCAGGTCTGCCGCGCTGCCTTGCCAAACATCCTGGATCAGTGATCCACATTTCCCGCATAGCTTGGAACCCAAAGCCCATCCTGTGTCGGTCCCGGTCTGCTCCAAGGATTCCCCCGGATCGGCGTTCTGATCGCTTTCGCGGGCTGTCCGTTTGAGCCTGGATTCAAATCTTTCTTGGGATTCATCCTTATGGCGAACCAAGAAGCGCAGCAAGGACCCTCCGTAACGGTAACGAGAGCCGCCCAGCGCGTTGTTGGCGGAGGGGTTGGGCGCGGTGAAGTAAGAGAGCGTTACCCGGAGCGTGATCGTCGCGGTGTGATATTGCTCCAGCAAATCTTTTGGCCAGGGCAGGTGGTGGATGTGGCAATCGTTCAATTGAACGCCGCCGTTTTTCAACGTGTATGGAAACAACCGGTCCTCCCGGATCATCGTGACAGCATGATGGGCGCTGAAGCTGCAGCGACCCGCGTCCGGTTCCCCATAGCCGAAGCAACGCAAGGCTCGGATGAACTTGCTCCGTTCATTGATTTTCTTTTTGTAGGGACGGTGGGGATCAATCCCGTCAAGCATCGCGGGCCCCCACCGTGCGGAGTGAACCAGCAAGCCCCGGACGGTTTCCGGCCGAATCCTGGGGTATCGGGCTGAGATTTCCGCAGCAAGCCGGGCGGCTTGAGCGGTGGCCGCGCTGGTGGCATTAAAAGAACACAATTCGCGACCCAGGGTTCCCATCGCCGAGGTGCTGATCAGTTCCAAGGATTTCCGATAGTCTGGTCCATGCTCGGGGTGACGAGCGGCGTTGCCGCCCTCCATGACAATGTCGGGTTTGATGGGCCAGTGATCGTCCCAATCGCAGGAAGTGCGGCTGAACGGGCTCAAACCTCCGTTTGGGGCAATGCGAACCAGCCTCCGGGATTCATCATCCGATTCTTCGATGCGATCGCGGTGGGTAATGGCTCCCACAGTTACCGCATTCCATGCCTGGGCTGGATCTTCCACCGCCAGGTTTCGATTGTCGTCGGGATATGCGTAGTTGGAACCGATCTCATGCGGCTTCACATTTCCCGCTGAAACCAAGATGACCCGTTTGGGAGCATTCGGATCTTCATCCCCGTAGGCGGCTGCATCCACTGCCGCACTCCAGGCGGTGGGCCGGCCGTCATCCGGCCCGGGGGCCGTAATCGCCAGAGAAAAAACGCGCCTGCGCTTTGAATTGCGAATTTCGGGCAGCGCAATCGCCTGGAGCGTAACCGAACCGTAGTTGTCTGGCTCGTGCGGGTGGTCGGAGTCGAGGAGACGCACTGATTCCAATCGGTGAAGTTGGTCCCAAGGTCCAACGGAGAGCATCAGTTGGCGTAAATCCCCATACGCAGCCAAGCCCGCCATTGGAGTTCCGTGACCGTGGGCGGAGAGTTTTATGTGGGTATCACTGGCGTCACCATCGGGATAGACGGTTTGATTGTCAGCGGGGTCCAGCAGTTTCTCCAGGAGCTTGTGGGCACGGTTGACCCCAGTATCCAAAAGGCAAACCGCGGGCGCATCCTGACCGGGTTGCCGAATGCGTGCCAGCGCTTCCTCAACCCATTCCCTCTGTTCGCTTGCAGAGAGGTCCGTTAGGCCCAAGGAGCAAGGATATGCGCCGCGGACTTCGGCCAAGGTGTCCAGCAGCGGTATAGAAGCGGCCAATGTGGAATAGGTTGCCCGAACAACGACGATGTAGTGCTCTGGAAGGACGAGTTCTTCCCCCCGGACCTCCAGAGCGAGCCCGTCCCGTATGTTCTGAAATCGGTGCCACACGTCTGCGGGATGTTTTCGCACCCAGAGCTGCCACCAATGGGGATCCTCGTCCTTGGGAAGAGATTCAGGATCATCGGTCCACAGGGCTTCCAGGGCGGCTTGGGCAATGGAAGAAATGTTGGCCAGGAAGGCGTGCTTTCCCTTTTTTCCCTCCCCCCCGCCGAAGCGACGAACTTTTTCTTCCAAGTATGTGAGGCCGCCAAATGGGACGTGCATCACAATACGCGTGTAGGGCAGACTATCCGCGTCATGAAGTTGCATCGCATGAAGCAGGGTGATCTGCGGGCCGGATCGCCGGCCGGTGCGGGTGGTCAGCGCCTGAATGTCCTGAGTGCCAATTGGAAAACCTGGCTCGGTCTTGATTTGGAGAACGATGCCTTCCACCGGTGGCAAGGATTCCTCGGCAATCGCCTTTTGAATTCTCGCCACACCCCGAGAAATACCGGCCAATTGTTTATTCAGAAGTGCCGCGTGTTGACGGCGTTCAACTTCGCGTATTTCTGTTTTGCCGCCACCCTTTCCCTTGAACTCGATGCGTTGCGCTTCCTTCGCGAGAAACAGATGCTTCAGGCTAGGTTTCGGAAGCTGAAAGAGCGGCAGTGAGGATTCAGGCACGGTTGGAGTCTCAATGGTTCAAGAATAGGCGGCGCTCGGTGAGGGCTTTGACAATCATGGACGTAGTCAACGAGTTGAGGTCGCGCAAGAGCATTTCTTTGACGGCCTCCTCACAAGCACGGGTAATTTCCGCGTAACTCAGGCCGTGGGCGGCTTTAAGAATCCGGGATCGGTTCAATTCGCCTTGAGGCACGCTAGTCAAACGCGACTGGACGGTTTCCCAAATGTGGATTTCTTCCGGCAGGCCGAATTCAATGAGATCGTCGAAACGGCGGTAGAGAGCCTTATCAAGGCGGTTTCCGTGGTTTGTGGCGGCGATGACCAAACTGTTGCTGGAAAGCTTTTCAATGAAGGTTAAAAAGCTGTTCAACAGGCGTCGCATTTCGCCCACGTCTCCGGTGAAATCGCGGGTGTAACCAATGCTGTCAAACTCGTCGAAGAGATAGACTGCCCTGGACTGGTTCACCGTGTCAAAGATGATCCGGAGCTTGGACAGAGATTCACCCAGATAGCGAGTGATCAGGCTGTCAAGCCGGACCACGAGGAGCGGGAGGCATAGGTCCGAGGCAATCGCCGAGGCGGTCATGGTTTTTCCACAGCCGGGCGGGCCGGTGAAGAGAAGCCGCTGGCGTGGGCGAAGCCCGTGCTCTTTAAGCCTGGAGAGGTGCTGCTGTTCTTCGAGGATGCGCAGGATGCGGTCTCGCAGAGGTTGCGGAAAGATCAGGTCTTTGACTTTCCAGCCTGCATCAACTTCTTCCAGTAGTTCAGCCGCTTCTCCCTGGGGCTGGGCCACGTGGAAGATCGAGGGCGATACCTTCGGGGTGGCGCGGCGCTGCTTGGCCTGGTCCACCATCTTCTTTATCTCAGCCGCGAGGGCCTCGTGACCTCTGCGCGACTCCGCCGCAGCAACTTGCAGGGCGATGGCGTAGAACCGCTCGTCATCACCGGAGCCATGACTTTGCAGAAGAGATTTGATCTGAGTTGCGGTCGCCATGTTTTTATTTTCCATTCAATCTAAGCACACGGTCTCCACAGAGCACGTAGAATCTTCTTTCCCCTTACGTTTGAGGATGGTCGAGCGATTCTGAAACACGAACAGGGCATCTGCTACGTCGCCGAAACGCTGAGTCAGCCACGGGAGCGGGTCAAAAAGCTGAATTTGGCGGCGAAGTACTCGTCGCCCAGGTCCCAGGGGGGCGGCGGCATGGAAGTCTTTGACCCGGCGACGGGCCAGTGCGAGCCGCCGGACAGCGCGGAACCCGTCCACGAGGCGGCGCTGGCCGCCGATGACGACGAGGCCCGCCGAGCTTACCAGGCCAGGGCGCGGGAACTTAAAGAGATGATCGACGACCCGACCGAGACCGAGAGAGCGAAAGTGGAGGCACGAGAGGAACTGGAGGCGATCGCGGCACATTTGAGCAAGGATAGCCGCACGGTTCGCGACCCGACGAAAGCCGCCGCGGATGCCGTCCGCATCGGCATCAATCGGTTCCTCCAAAATCTCGTTGGGCGGGGCGATACGGTCAGCAGCCCGCTCGCGGTTCGACGGGGATTTGCGGAGCACCTTCATCGTTACCTGATCGTGCCGAGCCACCGCTACGCGGGGCTCGGAGCGCGGAAGGCGAGAGGCGAGCTGACCGGTTGCCTGCTCTACGACCCGCCCGCCGAAATCCTCTGGGAGGTCAGCCAGTAACCTTCCCCACGCGACAACTTTTGTCGCCCTATAGAGGGTGAAAGAGACCGCGGACGGGTAAGCGTGAAAGTTCTCGGCAGGGGTGATGACCAGCGCGGCGCCGGGCCTTGGAGGGCTGGACCTTCTGGTCCGCCCAGCCTGCTCGTCGGACTAGCGCTCCATACGGAGAGAAGCCCCCCCGGCGTTCCCCACTCACGAATCGCCAAGCGCCAATTACCAAACAAGGGGATGGCCATGCCAGCGCGGGCATCCGGACCGGCATAGGTCCAGGGCGGAAAGCCGGTAAGGGTGCCGGTACTTCCGGAACACTTTCGGCGCGTGGAACCTGGCCGGCGTTGCCGGCCACGCGCGCCGTTGCAAACAAACACAACAACAAAAGAAAGGTAAGTAGCATATGAAAATTCAAGACATCCCACAGACCGGGAAACTGGGTCTGACTGTGACGTGGCCGGCCCGGAACGGGTTGGTGCGCCGCATTCTCGTAACTCCCGCCAACCCGCGAACCGACCGGCAGCTCGAGGTCCGCGACTTGCTCGCCCAGCAGGCGCGACGCTTCGACACGCTGACCGACCCTCAGCAGGACGCCTGGAACGTGGCCGCCGCCGGCTACCAGTCCACCCCCAGCCTCGGCCAAAGCGGACCGCTGACGGGTCTGCAACTGTTCATCCGGGTCAACTGCAAGCTGGGCCTCCTGGGACTGGCGACGGTGGACGTGCCGCCGACGGCGCCTCAGTTCCCGGACCTGGCGCCCCAGAGCCTGGTCATCACCAACACCGCTGGCGTCGTGGCCGTGAAGTTGGCCTGCCCGACGGACCCGGGTGCGAACACAGTGCTGCGGGCCAGCCCGCCGCAGAACTCCGCGGTTCGGGCCTGCCGTAACTTCCGCATCATCGGCATCTGCCCGGCGGCGGCGCAGGGTTCGGCGGACATTACGGGGCTGTACACCGCGGAATTCGGCGCGGTGCCCGTCGGCATGCGGCTGTTCGTGCGGGCCAGCACGATGGTGGGCGGGTTCGAGAGCCTGCCGCGCCAGTTCCAGGCCCGAGTGCCGGCCGCCTGACCGTTCGCGTGGGTGCGAGTACTGGGGCCGGCGGAGGGTGGGGGTGCTCCCGGGGAAGCGTGAAACGTGATGCGTGATACGTGAAGCGTCTTACCACTCCCGCCGGTTCCCAGCATCGGTTTGGCTTTGCGGGTTCAAGGCCCCAGCGCCCGAAGAGGCCCTCCCGCGGCGAGCGGGCGCGTCTTTCAGCCTCTCACAAACTCAGCACTTTGAACTTTTAAGTTCAACGTCCAAACGTAGAATGGATCTATGAGCTTGTATCCTGTGGGACAATTCCCCGCCTATCGGCCCCGACGATTGCGCCAGTCGCCCGCCTTGCGGCAGTTGGTGAGAGAAACGCAATTGAACGCCGGGCAGTTGGTCTTGCCGTTGTTTGTCCGCAGCGGGCGCAAACTGCGCCGGCCCATCGCCGCGATGCCCGGGGTGTTTCAGCTTTCCCCGGATGAACTGGTGCGCGAGGCTGCCCGGGCGCACGAACTGGGGGTGCCGGCGGTGCTGCTTTTCGGCATTCCGGACCGGAAAGATGCCAGGGCTTCCGGCGCGTATGCCGCCAACGGCATCGTTCAACAAGCCGTGCGGTTGCTCAAGAAGACGCTGCCCCAGTTGCTGGTGATCACCGACGTTTGCCTCTGCGAGTACATGGAGCATGGGCATTGCGGCATCGTGCAAAGTGGCAAGACCGGCGCCAGAATCCTCAATGATCCCACGTTGAAACTGCTCGCCCGCACCGCCGCCAGCCACGTCCAGGCCGGCGCCGACATGGTCGCGCCCAGCGATATGATGGACGGCCGCGTGCGCGCCATTCGCTCGGAACTCGACCGGCTCGGCTTCCTCGAAACGCCCATCATGTCCTACGCCGCGAAATTCTCCTCCGCCTTTTACGGGCCGTTCCGCGAGGCCGCCGAATCCACGCCGAAGTTCGGTGACCGGCGCAGTTATCAAATGGACCCGGCCAACGCGTCCGAAGCGTTGCGCGAGGTGGCGCTCGACATTCAGGAAGGCGCCGACATTGTGATGGTCAAACCCGCGCTGGCTTATCTCGACATCCTGTATCGCGTGAAAGCGGAATTCGGTTATCCGACCGCGGCTTACGCCGTGAGTGCCGAGTATTCGATGGTGAAAGCCGCGAGTGCCAAAGGGTGGATTGACGAGCGCGCGGTGACGCTGGAGAGCCTGCTGGCCATGCGCCGCGCCGGCGCGGACATTTTGATCACTTACGCCGCCGCGGACGTGGCTCGCTGGCTCAAGGAGAAATGACTCACTTGCCGGCCATCGTCAAAGCGACAACCAGTCCTACAACGATTGCTAAGCCAACCAGGGCGGCCACGATCCAGAATATCTTGCTGCCCTTGTCGTTCTTCTTGGAGAACCCCGAGCCCTTGGTGTCGAAGCCGCCTGTGCGCGTGCCTTGCTCCAGTTCGTTCAGGCTGACACCGCGCTGCATGACCAGCGTTTGATCGATCTGCTTCTTGGCGGGGCCGGCCGGCGCGTCCGTTTCCAGGCGCATCTCAATCTGGCCCAGACGCAGAATCTGCCCCGGCTTGATCACATTCTCGGTGACCTTTTCGCCATTGATGAAAGTGCCGTTGGTGGAATT
>Ga0182014_10008243_pt1 | contig 10701 bp, 8 predicted proteins | sample 612S2DmetaG_FD_120489 | JGI IMG/M metagenome (GOLD analysis project Ga0182014, IMG submission 120489) | Permafrost microbial communities from Stordalen Mire, Sweden - 612S2D metaG | ecosystem: Environmental > Terrestrial > Soil > Wetlands > Permafrost | place: Sweden: Stordalen | collected... | reverse complement strand
TCTGCGTGGCATTCCAACCGCTGGCCGCAAAGACATAGTCGGCCAAATTGTCGTCGAGAGGGGTGGTGTTGCCCGCCCAGTTACCGGCGTAGTACCAGGAGTTGGAAGACCCATTGCCGCCGGTCCAGGTATAGGTGGTGGCGAGAGCGGGCATAGAAGCCGACAGCATGGCTGCCAGAGCGGCTGCTGCGGTGGCGAGTCGACTGACTCTCATGGCGACACCGTGAATAGTTGTCGGAGTGGGTTTCGTAATGTTACCATCGGATTGTTGTTGAATAATTAGGGAACTGCTAATCTTTGGTGAGATCTTGGAGATTGTGGCATGAAGGTTGTGGGGTTAGAATCGAACGCAAACGCCGACGGCGCGTCGGCCCCCGTTCCCGCCGCAAGCACCGCTGCCAAGCGCATGGCACTGCTCTTCCTGATGGCCAGTAGGCAACGCGAGACGTCACTTTTTGGAAAGGTAAGTTCTCATGGATTCTCGGCACACGACCGGCGACGTTGGTGCGAACCACAAGCTCACGAGGGCCATCGGCGGCGGTCCGCGCGCCCTGCTGGCCGGGCGTTGGACGCTGGCGTTAGGTTCGATCTTATCCCTGTGCCTGCCGGCCATCGCCGCGCCGGCACCGCTGGCGCATGGCGTGATCTTCTTCTGTCCGGCCAAGCCGGAGGCAGCGATTGGAGAGCTGAAAAAGATTCAGGCCGACGGTTTCAACTTGATCGAGTTCGCCTCCTGGCCCTGGACGCTTCCCACCGCCGGCAGCCAAATGGAAACGACGGTCAAGGCCGTGCTGAACTGGTGTGATGCGAGCCACATGCACTTCTTTCTCATGCACAACGTCCAGTACGAGGTGTCGGACGGCGCCTATGAGAACCCAATGGGGGCGCTTCCGTGGCTCACCGACTGGATGCGACTGATGAAGGGACACAAGTGCGTTACCGGAATAATGCTGGGGAACGAGGTCGGGCCCGGCGCCGGGAAGCCCAAGGAGAACCCCAAGTGGTGGGCGGGATTCATCGCCGACCTGAAAGCCAGGCACAAGACGATCGAAGCCCTCAATGCGGCGTGGGGAACGCACTTTGCCGATTTTGCCGCGGTGACACCCCCCAAGGCCGACGCGCCCGGCGCGGCCGACTACAATCGCTTCGCCGTGTGGGCCTTCGACCGCTTCTACGGCATCCTCTTCCATCAGGCGCTCGAGCCGTCGCTGGGCAAGCTCTTCTACAGCCCCAAGACGAGTGGCGACCCGCCCCTGCACCGGGCCTGCACGAACTTCTCGATGGTCTGCTGGGACGATGCCCTGTCGGATTATCCCCAGTGGCGCATCAAGGCCATGGGCGACGTGTCGCGCACGACCGGCAAGGCCGTCTTCAACTCCGAGCTGCACTTGTACCATGAGGGCTACGCCTTCTTCGGCTCGCCCGCCAAGTCGCACTATCGGTATTTTCTCAGCGCTCTAAACGGCGAATGGATGTCGGCCAGTTTCGCCTGGGGGCAGTGGAATAATGCTGGGACCCAGGCCATCCACCGCGCCACGCCCAAGATTTTGGCGGACCTCAGGCGGCTGGAACCACAACTGCGTGCCTTCGGTACGGCGACTCCCGAGGTGCATGTGCTGTTGTCCTTGCCGTGGGCGGGCGACGACGTCGTGGCGCAGCGGTTGTACACCGAAATCGCCAATCTGGGAGCGGGTTGGGAGTTCGTCTGTCCGGAAGATATTGCACGCATTGCCGCGGGCGCCGTCTATCTCCCCAAGAACACCCGCCTGTCGCTCGATGCGTGCCAGGCCCTCGCCAACCTGCCGGCCGGCGTGCGCATCGTACTGGCCGAAAGCAACGCGCTGGCCGACGAGTACGGCCATCCCCTGCCGGCCAAGCTGCTGGAAAGCATTACGCACCGCGCGTGCCGGGAATATGGCGCCAAGCGTCTGATGGCGGCGGACGCCGAGCGACTGGCGTCGCCCTATGCCGATCCCGGGGAGGTTTCCTATGCGGCGTGGAGTCCGGAGCGGGGGCATTTCGGCTATCCGCTGGCCTACCCTCGCCTTGAAGCCCGGCGCGTGCCGAACGAAAAGGGTTGGCTCGTGGCCGTCATCAACCACGCCACGGGCGGCAAACCCGTGGGCGCGAGACTCCCGTGGTCGAAGGACAAAGCATACAGCGTCTGTGAATTGACCGCCGGCGGAGGGCCGGTCGATGCGAACGCGGAGCAACTCTTTGCGCCGCTGGATGTGCGCGTGTTCCAGTACCAGCGCAACCCAGCGAGTACTCACTAACCGCTTGCAACTGATGGGGAGATGGCAAATGACGAAATCGTCGAACCTGGCGCTGATTCTAACCACTTGGCTAATGACATTCCTCTTGGTTGCCGGCGCGGCATTGGCCGGCGACAATTGGCCCCAGCTCCGCGGGCCGGAGTGCAACGGCCACTGCGATTCGGTGGGCCTGCCGCTGAAATGGAGCGAAACGGAAAATGTCGTCTGGAAGACGCCGATCCACGACCACGGCTGGTCGTCGCCCGTGGTTTGGAACGACCAGGTTTGGCTGACCACGGCCACCACGGACGGCCATCACATGTTCGCCGTGGCCGTCGATCGGGCCAACGGAAAGACTCTCCACGACGTGAAGGTTTTCGACACGGAAAAGCTCGACCACATCGCCGATTGCAATAGCTACGCCTCGCCCACGTCGGCCATCGAAGCAGGCCGCCTGTACGTGCACTACGGCACGTACGGCACCGCCTGCCTGGACACCGCGTCGGGCAAGGTGCTGTGGACCCGCCGCGATCTGAACTGCGATCACCACGAAGGCCCCGGCGCGTCGCTCCTGTTGTGGAAAGATCTGCTGATTTTCAACGTCGACGGCCGCGACGTGCAATACGTCGTGGCATTGGACAAAGCCACCGGCAAGACGGTGTGGAAGACCAACCGCTCCGCCACCTACCCCAATTCCAATAAGAACAGCCGCAAGGCCTACTGCACGCCCATCGTCATCGAGGTGGCCGGCCGCCAGGAGCTCCTCGACCCCGGGGCGGCCGCCGTCATGGGCTATGACCCGGCGACGGGCAAGGAGCTGTGGAGAATCCGCCACGGCGGCTGGTCCATCGTGCCGCGGCCGGTGTTCGGGCAGGGTCTGGCCTTCTTCGTCCAGGATTATGAGAAGCCGGAGCTTTGGGCCATCCGTCCCGGCGGAAACGGCGACGTGACCGACAGCCACGTCGTTTGGAAGAACACCAAGGGGATGCCCTCCCGGCCGTCGATGCTGTCGATCGACGATCGAGTCTACGTCGTCAGTTCCGAGGGCATCGCCTCGTGCCTGGCGGCCAAGACCGGCCGGCTCGTCTGGAAGGAACGAATGGGCGGCAAGTATTCGGCCTCGCCCATTTACGCCGACGGCCGCATCTATTATTTCAACGAAGACGGCGTCTCCACCGTCCTTCAGCCGGGCGCTAAATACACGACGTTGGCCACCAACAAGCTGGACGGGGAAATCTTCGCCACTCCGGCCATCGCCGGCAAGGCATTCTTCATCCGCACGAGAACGCACTTGTATCGGATCGAAACGCCGCAATAGTCTTCCGCGACGCGAGCATCGATACGCACCGCGGAAGCGTGAAAGTTTAGCGGCCGACGGCACGTCGGCCCTGCACGCGCGTCATGGCCGACGTGCCGTCGGCCGCTAAACACTTCCGGTGCCCGATCAGGCTCACTTCCCCTGGGTAACCACCGTCTCTAACTCCTCCCAACGCTGGTAGGCCTGGGCCAGATCCTTCTCCAACGATTGCAGGCGGGTGTTGCTGCGGACAATCTCGGCCGGATCCTGGCGATAGAATGCCGGGTCGGCCATCGCCCGATGCAGTTCGCCCAACTGGGCCTCGAGTGCGGCGATCCCTTCGGGCAAGGCTTCCAGCTCCCGCTGTTCCGCGTACGTCAGCCGCCGCGGACGCTCTTTCGGCGGCGCGGCCGGCTTGCTTCGCTCCCTGCCGGGCTCGGCCTTTTCGGCAACCGGTTCGGGCGGTCGCTGGCGGAGCCAGTCGTCGTAGGCGCCGGAATATTCCTTGACGTGGCCCTCGCCCTCCAGCACCAGCGTGCTCGTCACCACGTTGTTGAGAAACTCGCGGTCGTGGCTCACCAGCAGCAGCGTGCCGGGATACTCGACCAGCAGATTTTCCAGCAACTCCAGGGTTTCGATGTCCAGGTCGTTCGTCGGCTCGTCCATCACCAACACGTTCGATGGTTTCGCCAACAGCCGCGCCAGCAGCAGCCGGTTCCGCTCGCCGCCCGAGAGGCGCGACACCGGCTCGGCGGCCTGCTCGGAGGTGAAGAGAAAATCTTCGAGATAACCGATGATGTGTCGCCGCCGGCCGTTGATATCGACCACCTCGGCGCCGTCGCAGACGTTCTCGCGCACCGATTTGGCGTCGTCCAATTGGGCGTGGAGCTGATCGAAATAGGCCACATCGAGATTCGTGCCCTGGCGGATGGTTCCCGCCTGCGGCGGCAACTGGCCAAGCAGCAAACGCAACAGAGTCGTCTTGCCCGAGCCGTTGGGGCCGATCAGGCCGACGCGGTCGCCGCGCATAATCATCGTGGAGAAATCGCGAATGATTGGCTCCGAACCGTAGCCAAAGCTGACGTTCTTCGCCTCGATCACCAGCCGGCCGGACCGTTCCGCCTCCTGAATCTCCATGCGCACCTCGCCTGGCTGCTCGCGGCGCGCACTGCGGACGCTCCGCAGCTTCTCCAGCGAGCGCACCCGGCCCTCGTTCCGCGTCCGCCGGGCCTGGATGCCCGTGCGGATCCAAACCTCCTCCCGGGCCAGCTTCTTGTCGAACTCGGCGCGCTGGCGGGCCTCGGCCTCGAGCGCCGCTTCCTTGCGCTCAACGTAGGTCTCGTAGTCGCACGACCAACTCGTCAGCCGGCCGCGATCGAGTTCGATGATCCGCGTCGCCAGCTTGCGCAACAGGGCCCGGTCGTGGGTTACGAACAGAATCGTCGCGCTATAACGCAACAGAAACTCTTCCAGCCAACGGATGGCATCCGTGTCGAGGTGATTGGTGGGCTCGTCGAGCAGGAGAATGTCGGGGCTGCGGACCAGGGCCCTGGCCAAGAGGACCCGGCGTTTCATGCCCGCCGAAAGATCGGATACGTTGGACTCCGGTTCGAGCGACATGCGCGAGAGCATCGCCTCGACTTCCTGGTTCATCGACCAGCCGCCCTCGAGCTCCAGGGCGTGCTGGATGCGGTCGAGCCGGGCCCGCAGTTCGTCGCTCCCGGCCAGCGCCAGTTGATGCGCCACGTGGTGATATTCGGCCAACAGCTCGGCGCGGGGGCCCAAGCCGCGGGCGACCTCGTCGAAAACCGTGCCCGAAAGCCCCTGCGGCACTTCCTGCGGGAGCATGGCCGTGAGGAGCCCCTGTTGCCGGGCGATTTCGCCCCGCGGCGGCTCGATCTCGCCTTGGATCAGCCGCAAGAGGGTGCTCTTGCCCGTCCCGTTCCGCCCCAGCAGGCAGACGCGCTCCCCCGCATCGAGCGTGAGGTTGGCCTGATCCAACAACAACGGGCCGGAGAACTCCAAGCTGACGTCGCGCAGTGCAATTAATGCCATTCGTTGATGATAGGGACGGAGATGCGGCCCGACAAGGCGAAATCCGGCTGCTCATGCTCTGCCCAGCATGGTCTGATGAATATGTAGCACAGCCGCCCTCGGCTGTGCAAACTGCCTGTAGCCGTTCACACCCCGGTAAAGTGCCGGTCAGGATGACAGTTGCCCCGTGAACGGTTACTCGTCTCATTCCTCCCGCACCTTCACCACAACAATCGTAATATCATCCTTCGGCGGTTGGCTGCGGCAGAAGCCGAGCACCTGCTGATGAAGGGTTTCGATGATTTCGGCGGCCGGCTTCTCACGCTCGGAACGAATGATCTGCAGCGCGCGGGCGACGCCGAAGAGCACGCGGCCCGGCGATTCCGCCTCGGCCACACCGTCGGTGAAGAACGTCAACAAGTCGCCGGGCCGCAGCACGATCGGTGGGGCGGTGGGGACGATCGTGTCGGGATTCACGCCCAGCGGCAGGCTGGTGCTGTCGAGGATCGTCACGTCGACGCCCGGATGCAGCAGGTATCCGCGCTGGCCGGCGCTGGCATAGACCATGGAGCGATCGCGGGGATCGAGCCGAGCCATGGCCAAGGTGACGAAGTGGAAGTCGCTCGCGTCGCTGGCCAGCAAGCGGTTGGCGCGGGTGAGAATTTCGCCCACGTCCCGGTGAATTTGCGTCAAGGTCCGCAGGCAGGCCCGCGTCTCGGACATCAACAGTGCCGGCCCCATGCCATGGCTGCTGACGTCGCCGACGACCACCCCCAGGCAGTCGTCGAGCATGGGAATATAGTCGAAGTAGTCGCCGGCGGTGGCCTTGGCGGAATAAACGGCGCCGGCAATGTCGAACCCGGCCAGAACCGGGGCCTTGGTCGGATACAAACGCTGCTGGATCTCCTGCGCGGCGCGGAACTCCTCGGACGTGTCCCGCACGGCCTCTTCGGCATGATGACGCCGGCTGCGTTCGATGGCGTAGCGGATCGAACGCACCAGCAAACGGTCGTTGACCTGGCCCTTGATCAAGTAATCCTGCGCGCCGGCCTGCACGGCCCTGGTGGCGCTCTGCTCGTCGTTGTAGGCGGTGAGCACGACGATGGGGGTGTCGCCCGCATGGGCGTGCATGGTGAAGAAGGTCTCCAATCCACGGCTATCGGGCAGGCTCAGGTCGAGCAGGATGACGTCGAAGGGGTCTTCGGCGCAGCGCTCGATGGCCGCCGCCAGCAGTTCCACCTGCACCAGATCGAAGGGCACGTCCCAGCGGTCGCCCAGGAGATTGCGCATCACCCAGACGTCGTCGGGATCGTCTTCGACCAATAGGAGCCTAATGCGTTTTTCCACCATGACGCGCCTTGGGCGGCAGTTCCGCCACCTCGAACCAGTATTGTGTCAGGATGCGCACGATCTCGACCAACTCGCGGTACGTGGCCGGTTTGGTGATGTAGGAATTCACCCCCACATCATAGCAGAAGTTCACGTCCTCGGCAGCCCTGGAGGTCGTCAGCACCACCACCGGGACCAACCGCCAATGCGGATCGGCTTTGAGTTCCTGCAGCGTTTCCCGGCCGTCTTTGCGGGGCATCCTCAGGTCCAGCAGGATCAAGTCGGGCGGCGGCACGTTGCGCCCCTCCACGTATTCTCCCTGATGACGCAAGTAGTCGAACAACTCTTCGCCGTTGTGCACGCAGCGGAAGTCGCACGTCCGGCCGATCTCGCGCAAGGCATCGCGAACGAAAATGCAATCTTCGCCGTCGTCGTCGGCCATGAGCATGGTTCGGCGTGGTACGGAGTGGGACATCGGTTATCGCTCCGGCTTGAGATGGGCCGCCGGCAAGATGATCTCGAACACGCTGCCTCGGCCGGGAGTGCCGTGGGCGGTGATCTGTCCGCCGTGGCGTTCCACGATCTTGCGGCACAACGCCAGGCCAATGCCCGTACCCTCGAACACGTCGCGAGGGTGCAAGCGTTGGAAAACGTCGAAGATTCGCTCCCGATATTTCTCCTCGAAGCCGATGCCGTTGTCTTCCACCAGGATGCGGCACCGCTCGTCGGCGGGCGGCGGCAGCCCGGCGCGGCGCTGCTGGCGGCCGGGCAGGTACTTGCCTTCGAGCTTCACCACCGGCGACTCTTCGATGCGGTGGAATTTCAAGGCGTTGGTGATGAGGTTCTGCAGCAATTGCCGCATTTGCAGGGGATCGGCCAGGATCGTGGGCAGATGGCCCACCTCGACCCGCCCGGCATGCTGTTCGATTTGCACCTCCAAATCGGAAACCACTTCGCGGGCGACCTGCTCCAGATTGACGGGCACGAAGCGTTGTCCCTGGGTGGTCACGCGGGACAGCGAGAGTAAGCCGTCGATGAGCCGCTGCATCCGCTCGGCGGCGCCCTGCATCCGCTGGATACATTCGTTAGCCGCCTCATCGAGCTTGTCGCCGCAGAGCGTTTGCAAGCGGTCGCTGAAGGTGCGAATCTTCCGCAGCGGCTCCTGCAAGTCGTGCGAGGCGACATAAGCGAACTGTTCCAACTCGTGGTTTGATCGCTCCAACTCGGCCGCATAGCGCAACTGTTCTTGCTCGGCCTTCTTCCGATGGCTGATGTCGCGGACGAAGAACGTTAAGACGGGAGCGCCTTCCTCGCGGCTGATCGTCATGGCCATTTCGGCGTCGAAGGTGTCGCCATCGGCGCGGACCGCCGTGACTTCCACCCGCCGACCCAACAACGAGCCTTCGCCGACGTCCAGGTAGCGGTCGATGCGGTCTTGTTGGCCGGCGCTCATGGCGGGGGGAAACAGCACCTCGGACGGCTTGGTGCCGAGGATCTTGTCGCGCGGATGGCCAAAAGTCTGTTCGGCCGCCCGGTTGAACTCCGTGATGATCCCTTGCTGGTTGATGGTAATGATGGGGTCGAGCGAGGATTCGAGAATGGCACGTTTCTGCGCCTGCGCGTCGGCCAATGCCGCCCGGAGACCGGTCTGCTCGCCGGCCTCGTGGTGAACGATCATCAGGCAAGAGGGTCGGCCGGCCTGGTCGGGCTTGACGCGAAACATCTTCGTGTACACGTCCACGAACTCGCCGGTCTGCACGTTGCGGAGGCGGCTGCGGCCTTCCCAACGGCCGCTTTTGTTGACGGCGGGCCCGGCCGTGTCGCGCAGTTCGATCCAGGATTCGTCGGCGTAAAACTCGCGCAGACTGATGGCCGAGGCCGGTCGGCTTTCCTCCAGCCCCACCAGGCGGCGGCCGGCCGGATTCAGATAGAAGGGCTCGCCATGCGAGGTGGCCAGGCAGACGAACTCGGTGGCTGCGTTGGCCAGCAACGGCGCCAAGGCATCGGGATTGGCCTCGAACATTTTCGACGAGTCGCTCATCACGCAACACCTCCCTACCCAGGTGTCCATTATGGTTCACCCAGCGGGACTGTCAATGTGCCTCGGGGCGTCGCAACCGTTCGTGGCCAGTGGAAGATAAGACGTGTACGGGGTGGGAAAGCGATGTCGCCGCAGAACAGCAATCTCGTCACAGAATAGCCGGGGCTAACAGCCCCCGGAGAATAGTCCCGACATCCATGCACATTCCGGGGGCTGTTAGCCCCCGGCTATTGCAGCATTGGCTATTACGACGCTGGTCTTCTGAAAGCCCCTAGCCAGCGCCATGTCGCCCCGGGAATCCGCGGTCGTTCCAAGCGGGCAAAACACGTGCCCGGATCGGTAGGGCAGGCACTCTTGCCTGCCCCGGAAAGACAAGAATGCCCGCCCACCTGTCAACCCAGATCTGAACGACTCCTCGTTTGTACCTAGGCCGGCTTGACCTGCTTCAGAAGCGACGGGCGACCGGCCGGCGGAACGTGCGGCGGACGTTTTTGCGACCCCATCGACAGCAGCGACGAAACGACGTCCAGCGGCACTCTCACCATCGGTGTTTTCAGGGCCATCCGCAAGTTGCGGTCCACGTAGAGCCGCTGCGGGCTCGTCACCGCCAGATTGACCATGCCATCGAACTGCGCGGTCACCTGGTTGACCAACTTGCTCATGCTCCGCACGTCAATCTTCCGCTGCGCTTTGGGCAGGCTCGGTCCGGTATTGAGCGCCACCAGGCCCGCGCTGTCGGAGCCAGCCTCCGGCCGGACCTTCATGGCGATCCAGCTTGCGCAGACCGCGATTAGCAGACAGGCTGCCACAACAGCGGGCGCCCAGCGGAAGAACCGATCGCTTGCCGAGGGACGCTGGTGCGGCCGCGGGGCGTCGGACTGACACTCCCGCAGCGCCCCGCACAGCCGGGCGTGCAACGCTTCGGAGAACGCGGGCCGCAAGGCCAACGCCTCCTGCCGGAGACGATCCGCCAGCGCCGTTTCTTTTGTGGAAACGCGGAACATGACACACCCCCTTCGTCAAACACACAAGGCGCGGTTGCGCGCCGCTGCCGCAGCGGAATTCACCGCCGAACCGTCCGGCGCCAATTCCTCCAGCAACGGCAGCAGTTTTTTACGGGCACGAAACATCATGGTCTTCACCGCCATGCTCGAACGCTCCAAAACGGTGGCAATTTCCCGCGTCGACAGGCTCTCCACGTAATGCAGCCACACGGCCGTCAACTCGTCCGGGGACAGGGCCCGAGCCGCCCGATCCCACAAATACCGCCGGCCATCGGCTGCGGCCGCCATTTCGGCCGGGCCCGGCACAGCGTGCTCGGCCGACTCGATCGCCGCGCCGCCGCTCTGGGGACGCCGCCGCCGCTGATCGTTCAGGCTCACGCGGCGGGCGATCGTGAACAGCCAAGTGCCAAACCGCCACCGGGACCGGTACCGAGACAGGTTGACGTAAGCGCGGACAAACGTATCCTGGAGCAAATCCTCGGCGACGGCAGCAGCGCCCCGGTGCTGCAGGAACTGCAGCACCGGGGTCTGAAATCGCCGTACCAACTCCTCAAAACTCGCCCGGCAGCCCTGTTGGGCACGGCAGGCAAGTTCCTCGTCACTGGGAGGCGCCGTCGTGGAACTACGCGCCATACGCGGCTCCGTTCTTCGCGTCGCTCCGCGGGCGGCTTCCGCCGGGACGCTGCTACTTACTTTCGTATTGCGAATAAGCTGCTTCCGCCTGCGTCCACAACTCGTCGG
>Ga0182014_10008240_pt1 | contig 10704 bp, 17 predicted proteins | sample 612S2DmetaG_FD_120489 | JGI IMG/M metagenome (GOLD analysis project Ga0182014, IMG submission 120489) | Permafrost microbial communities from Stordalen Mire, Sweden - 612S2D metaG | ecosystem: Environmental > Terrestrial > Soil > Wetlands > Permafrost | place: Sweden: Stordalen | collected... | reverse complement strand
TTCCTGCTCGGCCTGGTAATGCGTCATAAGAGCCTCGGATTGCGCTTTGTGTTCGGCGATCTCCATCATCTTGATCTCATGGTTATTCTTTCGGAACACCACTTCCACGTTGGAAGAAGCCGTCATGAAGGCCGTTTGTTGCGTGACGTAGGCGTGAGTAGCCCGGCATTGACTCTCAGCAATTGCGGCGGTGAGCCGGGCCGCTTCTGCCATCTGCTTTCGTTTCCAGATGTCAAAGTATCCTTTGACCAGCCCGACCTCATAGGTATGAGGCGGGACGGGCAAGGGCATGATGTTCGTTAAAATACTGGCCGGCAGTTGGTTCTTTTTCGCTACTAAATCACTCATTGGCGTACCCTCCTTCCTTCATCCAGAACTTCATGGCTTCGATGTGCTGCTGATGGGCCATTGTTTCCCGGACACCCGAGGTGAAGCCCATCTTCCAAAAAACCACGCTGTTTAAAACCAGGATGACCAATACCGCCGCGAATGACCAAACATCGGCGTGCGTGAACAGATCCATAGTGTTCTCCTTTTCTGTGAGGGGCGATCACGACTACCTTCGCCGCGCACCGGAGCAACGAGCCCCGGCCCACGGTCCACTGATTCCATTACCAACGGTGGTGACGTAACGGCCCTGCTGAACGATCACCGGGGATCGATTCTGCAGGAGCTGAACGGTTCTTATAGGAGCAACCTGTTGTACCTGAATCGGTTGTGAGATCGCAGTGTACACAGGAGCCGACATGACCGGTGGTTGGGGGGCGGGAACCTGAACAAGGACCCTTTGCTCAGTCTGAACTTCCACTTGCTTTTCCACCGGAGCATTCGCTTTCTTTGCGACTTTCTTCGCTCTGGCTGGAACCTTCACTTTCTTTTTGACTGCTACTCGGACCGGGATCTCAATTCTTCTTTCGATGTACACCGGTTTTTGTACGGTTACGATTTTCGGAGCGGATGTGGTCGACTTGGCGAAGAAGACGCAGCCGATCAAAAAGGCAAACAGGATAAGCAGGCTAATGGATTTCATATAATTTCCTTTATATAGAGGGGGAGTTGCTCTGAGGTCACAAAGTCAACGTGCGGGATGGACCGGTTAAAGAGATTACTGAGATAGGCGGTTCTTTCCGGCCAGTGCCTCCACACATTGCGCTTCTTCTCGACGCTTTGTTCTCCTTCATGATTGAGCACTTCCAGTACGAAACAACAACCTTGGTTCTCTCTGCTTAAAAGAATGAGGGCATCCGGCCGGAGCGAGACCGGCTCGATAAAATGTTCGCGAACTATCACTGACGCAACGGGCAGCTTTTTGATCTGAACCAGGTGATTGGTTATGAGCTGTGCGTGCTCTTTGAACTCCGACCGGGAGTCTGGGGTTTTGAAATAACCGGGGCCTTTCACCAGTTGGTTTGTCTCCGCCAGGGCGTTCAGAATCTTCCCGGCATTGGTTCTGGCCGACACGTCATTGGTGAAATGGCCGAAGTGTAAGAGAAGCTCGCCCATATGCTTATCAGAGGCGATCTTGATTTCGTCCATCCAGCTTTTGACCATCGGTTCATGTATTCTGGCCATCCGACTTCCCTTTCACTTCGTAGTTGAGTTGCGGTTAACGTTGGGCATGAGAGTAAAGGTTGGTTTGGGCAATAGGAAGTATTACTATCGGCAAGCAATCTACTATCCGATTCGCTGTTACTATGCGGTATTATTAGCAAGTGAACTTTTGTCTTGATGTCCAATGCTATTTGCATATATTTGCTCAATATTTATGATTTTATAGTAAAGCTGCTAACTTGGTGATCGCTCGGCAATGGTATAAAGAAGGGGGAGAGTGCTACCATGGCGCTGAAAAAAATTTTGGCAGACTATTCCGAAAGACATGATTCCGAAGAACTGGCGAGAAGGCTTGGGATTAAATACTCAACCCTCATGCGCAAGATGAATCCAGAGGACCCTCTTGGTATTCACGCCTGCCAGTTGGTTGAATTTATCGAAGCCACCCAACATACCTGGAAAGACCCGGCACGACGTAAACAGGCAGAACGGGACTTTTCTCTCTTGGATGAGATCGAATTCAGGCTGGGGCGGGTGTTCACGGAAGGGATCAAGAGTCCAAAATATGATTTCAGTTTTCATGGGCTGGCGAGATTAATCAAGGAATCCAGTGAAGCCACGAGAGAGATCTCCGAGGCCTGTACTGATGGGAAAATCACTCCCCTGGAAGCAGAAAACTGTATTAGAGAGCTTCACAATCTGGTGTATGTGTCAATGGAACTTATTCAGGAGCTTGAAAAAATTGAAATCTCAGGGAAGAGTCTGGATTTAAGAGAGTAAGAGTTTTTACCAACACATCGGCCCCAGTTTTAAGGAGTAAGGGGCGGTAGGCAATAGGACAGTACGGGCGTCTGTGCCGTTTTTGGCCGGCGATGAACTTAATGGTCGTGAAAAGTTTGGTTAAGTGGGCTTCCCCGGACCACGGACCATGAACCGACTAAGTTCTGTTGATTCAAATAGTTAAGCTCCGGTTCGTTCCCTCTTTTAGACTCAATAACCATTATATTTTATCCAAACCCTTTTCGCCTTTTTTCGTCCGCCTCTGCTTTCTCGCTGCCTTCCTCTCGCCTTCCCAACCCTTTTACTTTCCCACTTTACAAAGTGGCCGCCGAGTCCTCGAAGGCGGCATCCTTAATCCAGTCCGAAGCGGAGCGGAGGACATGTAAAATGAGCCGCCTTCGGAGGACGTGGGTTACAAATGCGTCGCTCCGCAAAAACATCTGAATTACGGCTCCTTGACAACCGTAAGGTGCCTACATTAATGAATAGGTTTCAGGTCCCCTTGTCGTCATCTTCGGAAAGAATAAATATATCAGCGTACCGTTGCTACTCGCCCCTTGATGCTTGTTTCTTGATTCGGGAGTCAGTTACAGGGCAGTAATCATGTATGGATTACACCAAGCCGAAATTGACGCAGACATTGACCCAGAAGTTGGAGCGTTAGCTTTCTTCGGAGACGCAGGGTTGGAAGTAGTTCCTACAAATTTCGAAGACGATGATTTGGTTGGAATTACGATCAAGTCATTGGACGATGATGGAAATGAAGTTTCATACACCGAACTTTCTGATGAGGATATGGAAGCAGCCAGAGCTGAAGCTGCAAAGGCATTCCAGAATCTCGGTATAGCAAAAGAACCAAAATGCTTGCTGGCACTTTCAGTACGATAACTCACACATATAAGGGCGGCTTCGGTCGCCCTTCTTCTTCCACCATAAGGAGAAAAGATCATGGGAAAGAAATCCAAGAAGACACAGGCAGCGGAAGCAGCAAATCAGGCAGCTAACAACCAGATAGAGGAAGGAGATCAGACTATGGAAGTTGCAAATGAAGTTATTCCCAGCACGATAGTCGAAAGTTCCGAAGTTGAAGTTTTTGGACCGACACAGGAAGTCTTGACCGAAGTTGCACCGGTAGAAACTACTGTCGTACAAGCGGTGGAACAGGCAGCACCGAAGCCGCCGAAGCCTTCGAAACGTCCATACATTCCGGTCATTGAAGAACACCTGGAATCCGGCGACTTGGATAAGAAAGGCTTGCTTGCACTCATAATGGAGCAGTTTCCGACCATCAACAAGAATGGGGCTTCCACTTTTTTAACCGACGCCCTTAACCCGAAATACTCGCATTGGAAAGATCGCGTGGTGATTAAGAAGCCGGACGGCAAGATGATTTTCGCCGACAGGATCGAAACACCGGCAGAGGAAGCACCACATGCCGAAGCACAGCCCGAGCAACCCAGTGAGTAGCCCGGATCAGGGCGGTTCCGTTAATGGGGCCGCCCTTAACATGGGGAACTTACACAAATCATGAGAGAAAGGGAACATATGTTCATTCCGCATTGTCATCATTTTGGTTGTCTTGATAATAGCGTGCTTTTTACCGGCATACTGTTTGGGTCTGCCCTTGCCGTCCAAGCCGAACTTGAAGCTTCCAGGCGGCGGGAAATTAAGCAGTCCGAAGACAATCGTAACGAAACAACTCCGACAGAAAGCGGAACAACGGCTCCCCTGAAACGCAACAGATAGAGAAGAGCCTTGCTAAAGTCCATTTTGGAGGCGGCTCTCCTCCAGGGCCGCCCTTTCTATTGAATGGGGTTGAACTAATGGAGAGTGTGGGAAAGTTATTTGAATTGGGTCAAGTGGTCGCTACTCCTGAGGCATTGCTCGCTTTACCGCCGGAGCGCGTGTTTGAAATACTCGCCCGTCATTTGTCCGGAGATTGGGGCGAACTGTCGGAGGCCGATAAAAAGGAGAACAACCTTTCAGTGCGCGAAGGCTTTCGGATACTCAGTGCCTATTGGATCGACGAAACCGATACATCTAAGGGCAAGGTGTGGGTGATAACGGAAGCGAATCGCAGCAGCACGTGCATCCTCCGCCCCGATCAATACTGATTTTTTTCTGCTGGAATTCAAGACTCATTTTCGATGGAGAAATCCAGATGATAATTCTTGTGGCGGACGATCAGCAATTTCAAGTTGAGCTTATCAGTTGTCAGCTTTCCAGCGCCGGGCACAGTGTAATAGGCTGTGGTTCGGGAGAGGAAGCCCTTGACCGGCTGAACTCGCAGGACGTGGACATGGTAATCACGGATATGGAAATGGGCGTGATGTCAGGTGAGCACGTCCGGCAACACGTTCGGAAACAGTTCGGCTCATTGCCCGTAATCCTAATGAGCGGCAATCCCGATAACCTCAAGCAGGATGGCTTTGACGGATATTTGGAGAAACCATTTTCAATGCGGGAACTGTTGACTGTGGTTGAGAATGCACGAAGATAGCATTCTCACCATCCCTGAACCAGAAGGCATTAAGAACTATTGCCCATTACGTGTCGCCCGGTCTCCTTCTGTGTTGGCTTCTTTGCGACACTCGTAAGCGCCTTCCTTGGTATTCCCATACCAACGCTGACCTTTGAAGTGATACACGCCGGTTTTTGTGTTCACCCATACAACCGTATCATGCGGGCAATGCTCACGGGCTTCCTGCTCGCTTTGGAATTGTGGGGCTTGTTGCTGGGAATAGGCAACACCGAGCGGCAGAATACAAAGTGCAGATAACAGCACGACAAAAATAGTAAACTTTCTAAAAAGTTTGATCATGACACATCTCCATTCGCAAGACTTAGGATATTAGTCTTCTGATTCTTCTGCCGATCCCTCAGCAGAGTGCTCGCTATCGTCTATTTGAATTTGAACACTATCACCCCTGGAATTAGTCCCAGTTGCTTCCCCACCCACAATGTCGGCTCCTTGTACGCTCATATCTCCACCGTTAGGCCAATGTACCTCTGTTACTTCTCCATTTTCCACCTCAACGGGGACACTGTACGTTCCGCTGTCCGTTTCGACTTCAGCGTCGTATGTTCCGTCCTCAACCGCCGAAGCCACAATTGCCATGCACGGATACAAAAGCAAAAACGACGACAAAATCAGAACACAAAGAGTTCGGGTTCCCCACATCATATCACCTCTGAATGGAGTTCTTCAAAGCATCCCTTTAGCACCAAGTAACAAGATTGTAAAAACAGCAATGTTTGTCGCAAAAAGGAGTGAGCACGAGAAGACATTTTTCACCTCATTTAACCTTAATCTGACCCGGCTCTTTCACCATGATTTCGGGCTTATCCCGAAAACTCTCGATGGTCCCGGAAACGCAAATCTCTTTTCCAGAAAACAGCACTTCTGGTGGTTTCTCGAATTTACCTCTGTCCGACCCCCAAATCAGCGCTGTGAACACTTGATTGGGATAAGGTTTATTGAGGTTCAAAAAGGTAGGCTGCCCCTTGCTGCGAGTGGCATAATGTGCACTGGTGACCGTGCCGCAGACCGTCTTGGCTGACCGATAAACTTGGCGGCATCCTCGGGGAAGATGGTTTCTTGGGCATAGGCAATTGAGACTAATCCGACCAGATAGGCCACTAAGAGCAGTAATCTCAACCTTTTCATGTTGCCTCCTGAGGGTGAGGGCCGTGGTAGCATTGGTGAAAAAGGTTCTCGGATGATTATAAAGCTGCGGAGGCACAAAAACAAAACCCCGGTCACCATGGTGGTTCCGGGGGGGGTTGTATTCTTAGCGCTCACTGTTTAGTATCCAGATTGGTGCGAGGCATGCGAAGCGTGAGAGGCATGTGACTCGTGATCGGCGAGAGTAGTGCTGGAATTGCCGTTGTGAAGAGCGCTATGTTCCAAGTACAAGGGTGCGTTTGGGGTTGTCTGTTTCGCATTGGGCACAGAAGCCTTAACAGGGCCACTTCCAATTCCTACGAGTGCGCCTATTAAAGCCAGCGCTCCTAAAATCTTTCCAAAGCCTTTCCACATAATCATCCTCCTCCTCAGTTTAGGAAATTATTGAAAATATCTAACGCAGAGTAAAAATCCTGACACCTTAAGCGCCTAGTGGGGCCTGCACGATCCTATCTCAATCAACATCTTTACTGCTCACCCCAGTACGATACACGCTCTTTCCCGAATGTCAAGTTACATCTTATGTGAAATTGGCCGAATTCGAATGCTAAGCAGATCGCCGGACGTGCTGAAAAATCCGCAACATTTCTCTCTGACACAACATTCGTCACAAATTCTTAGGTAGCAATTCTTCCAGCCAGAGATTGACTGCCGTGCATAGGCCCACATTGGTTGCTGCAACAAGCACAGCGGTACATTGTAAACGGAGACTGCAAGGTTGGTTCGATGTAGAAATTTTACGGCGCGAGCAAGTTCATATTTGTATTCATAAGGATCAATCCATAGCCTGTCATAATTTGTCACCGCAAATCCTGTCATCTCCATTCCCATAAAAGCGGTGTGAGAGGCGAAAGGAAAATTGCGGTAAAGAAAATGTGCGAACTGTTCAAGGCGCGAAGCATTAAGCTTGCTTATGACATGTCGAATTTCGACTCGCTGCCGGAAGCGTGCCAGATTGTACAGCCCTTGCGTTGTCCTGTGAAAGCTTCCTTTGACCCCAGCAATCTCGTCGTTTAGCTCCTCAATGTCAGAGTGAAGGGAGACGCATAGAGTTGCATTCGAAAGTCCGATGTTCGCGAATTCTTCGGCAAATCGGAAATTGGCAAAATTCTTGCCGTTGGTGAGGATCATGACATTGGCGTGGTCGAACTTCCGCTTAATGGCAGTCATGATGTCGATGAATTTACCACCGAGAGTTGTCGGTTCGCCGCCTGTAATGCAGATAGCTTCGACTTGCTGAGGTTTGAGCAGCTTCAATAGCTCCGTGGCAGTGTCATAGGTTTTATCATTGTGGCGGCCTGGCGGTTGGGGGCACATCAAACAACGCTGATCGCAAGCATCAGTGAGGAAAAGCGCATTGACCGGAGAACGAGATTCCCAAACGATGGAAACAGTACCATCCGGCGAGAGAGTAACGCAATCGCCATCTGAAAAATTGCTGATATCGTGTGATTCAAGCAGTATTGAGGGCACTCTACGAGCAATTTGTTTTTCCAGACCAACGATCACGCCTCGATAACCGAAAGGGAATCTTATGCCGTTTGGAGCGACAAGTACCTTTCCCGTTCCAAGAAGGATGTGCTGGGAAGTGCATATTATGCCCGTGATCTGCCTTTTGACATTTTTCGGAGTGCCCTTATATGACTTCATTACGAACCTCCTGCACACTTCTTCGGGTTACCCAGGACCAGAATACATCCATGACATCATCGTCATTTTCCCTAAGCTTGCGAAACAGGATTTTAAGCACGGCCATATTCTTCTCACAAAATCCGTTACCGGGCCGTCTACCAACGATGTCGCCAGTCTCAAGATAGTTGCGTACGGGATCGGAACCGCAATAGGTACGAAACATACAGAATGCGCATCCCGGCATAGCTTCGACGCAAGATTTGGCAACGATCTCCTGCAATACCGGACCACCGAAAATGGCATCGTACCTGTCGGTGAAGATGTTGCCCATAAAGAAACGACGATCTCCCATTCGCGCCAACATTCGCCCTTCGTCCGCCGGGTAGACGTCACCATTATAATCGTATATCACGCCTGAAATTCCTGCACCGGAAGGAGATTGGAGATCTACAAAACCTGTAGAAAAGGGGGTAAGGATACGCGAAAGAAGTATCGTTGCAAAAAACTCGACGAACCTGGTGCCTTTAAGATTTAGCTCGATAATGTAATCGAGAGCCTCCTCATAGCGCTGGGCAAAATGGGCCATCGTGTATCCAAGTCGCTCCGCATTCTTCGCAGCCAGGCCGTATGGATTCAGAGCACGGAAAAACACCCCTGGGAATCCTAAGCGTATGTATTCATCGATCACTTCTTTGAAATGATCCACATTGTCCGATGTGGTGGTCATCAGCGCCGATATACGGTCTTGCCCGCATATACTTATGGCTGACTGGAGCTTTTCGATAAAGGCCGCATGTGTACCGCCTCCTTTGCGCAGTATGCGGTTGTTGTCATGAAGGAATTCTGGGCCGTCTAATGATGTCGAGATACAGACCTGGTGGTCCCGCAGGAATTCGAGCTTACTACGTGTCATATTGGTGAGGTTCGTGCATATGACAAATTCGAGGGTCTTCTTCGATCTCTTATTTATCACTTCAGCCTTCATGACGGCCCGTGTTAGCGCTTCCCAGTTGAGTGTTGGCTCACCCCCCTGAAACTCAATTTTGATGACAGGGGACGGGGATATAAAGGCAATCTCGACGGCCTTTTCGGCCACTTCTGGTTTCATGTCGAAATCGTAGGCGTCGTCACTCTCGCTTGAGACTTGGCAATACTTGCAGTCTTGGTTACAGCGAAGTGTAAGCACCATCATGTGCAGTGTCGTAAAGTTGGCTAAGAATCTCTTCCGCGTGCGGTAACGTGTGGCTACCATATCAAGAGTTCCGGCCAAGTCGCCTGTGACAATGAATTGCTTGCTGCGCAGGTCGTCAAAAAAGCGGCTTGTGGGAGGTAGCGTACCATCTATGAGTTGAACCACATCTTTTCTTGGCAGAAAAAGAAACTCGCCGCTCTCGTTGACGATCAGATACTCGTCATCTTGAAAGCAACCGAACTGAAAAGGGAGAAGGGTGTAGCTCGTAGCCATCATTAGTTGCCTAACTCTTTCCGAAGGTCTATTGGAGAGAAGGCATGCCGGACGATCACATCAAGCAGATTTGCTGTTTTTTGCTGAAGTTTAAGTCGAAGTTCCTCGTCAAGGACATCATTACAAAAGGAGAGTAAATCCTCTCTCATAGCGGCTTCAGTTGGCGAATAATCTCCCTTGGGAATGAGCATTGCGACAAAATCTTTATCCTCGACCCCTACCTCTATACCATATTTGCCAGTAAGATGATACGCGGCGGCCAGCACGGCCTCGTGGCTGTATACTTCCTTATTAAATGACGCGGTAGCCGTATTGGCTAACAGTGTGATGCGTTGTTGCATAATCCCCCCTAATCTCGGCCTTTCGGTTTCCACTCCCGCGCAAGCCGCTGTGCCTCGGCGATTTGGGCGGGTGTCATCTTCTCAGCAAGATCATTTCTGTACCTTTGAGCAGGTGTATATCCTTGTGACGCAGCTAAATTTAACCACATGTGTGCCAGCACGTAGTCCTGCGGTACACCATCGCCTCTAATGTAGAGCCACCCCAGATTAACTTTTGCTAATGCATCTCCTTGCGCCGCAGCTTTAAGATACCAATCCATAGCCAGGGCATAATCCTTGGGTACATGGTGGCCCATTTCATACATCATCCCCAGATAACATTGCCCTGGGGCGTTTCCATGGTCCGCCAACTCTTTGAATTCTTTATAGGCTGTGGCATAATCGCCTCTGTCATAAGCCGCTCTGCCGTCATCGAAACCGGCATAGGCGATTGAGACTAATCCGACCAGGAACGCCATTATGAGCAGTACTTTGAATCTTTTCATTGTCGGCTCCTCGAATTAGCGGCTATAAGGAAATGAATGCGTGCGACGTTAATCAGATTACAACCGACCAGTACCGCTGTCTATTGAAAAAGGTGATTATGAAATTCTACCTTGCCAGTCCGCTCTTCCCGGAAGCGAAAAAGGATTGGATAATGAAACTGAAACATCGATCGAAAGCCCTGCCGCTCGGGCCAAAGAAATCCCGGTGAACTGGCAGTATGAGATAATGATACTCAGATTCATTGCGGAAGGCTGAAGCGATGACCAGAAACCTTTAAGGATGCGCTGGAGCTTCGATTCTTTGAACTACCTCGTTCATTATGTAATGAACGAACTGCTGTCCCAGGCCGGTCAACACATAGGGTTTTGTGTCCTCGAAGGCCGATTCCATTGTAGATGAGGTTGGGCCTCTCCGTCCGCCCGGTCTCTTTCGTAAAAACTGACCATACTGATTTGTTTCGCGCTCTTGCCTGATGACCCCACCGATGTTGAGATCACGTATTAGAAGTTTAAACAGATCGGCTTCGGGTGAGTCTTCTTTTGGTATCTCTCCATAAATTGAATCCCAAATCATGTACCTTGAACATCCAGGATTTCGGTGAATCTCACGGATTATAGCAAAATGCGCTTCATGGTAAAGATCGAGCCAGTCGATGAACAGCCGAATAACATCATCTGAGCATAGTCGAGTCCCGGCTGCATTCGAAACCACATTACCCACATACCGTCGCTTTTCTTCCGTGTCTGCATTATCCCAGACACGGA
>Ga0182014_10008238_pt1 | contig 10705 bp, 10 predicted proteins | sample 612S2DmetaG_FD_120489 | JGI IMG/M metagenome (GOLD analysis project Ga0182014, IMG submission 120489) | Permafrost microbial communities from Stordalen Mire, Sweden - 612S2D metaG | ecosystem: Environmental > Terrestrial > Soil > Wetlands > Permafrost | place: Sweden: Stordalen | collected... | reverse complement strand
TCGGACCGCATTCTGGCGGCGATGAACCGCCAGCATGGCACCGACGATTATCGTCTGATCATCGACCGTCTGCGGGCGGCGCGTCCCGATCTCGCCTTGTCGTCGGATTTCATTGTTGGATCTACCGGCGAGACCGAGGAAGACTTCGCCGCCACGCTGGAATTGGCGCGGGAGGTCACTTTCGCCTCGACGTTCTTTTTCAAATATTCGCCCCGGCCGGGAACGCCCGGTGGGGAGCTGCACGCCCAGCATCCGGTGCCATCCGGCGCAGTTGAGGAGCGCATCAGGACCCTCCGCGCTCTGGCCGCCGAGAAGAGCCGGGCCCATCGGACACGTTTTCTAGGCAGGGAACTCGAAGCCATCACCTTGCACACTCCCGCGGATTTGTCCGCTCGGGGCCGCACCGCCGCGCTCACCGAGAACTTTCTCCCCGTGGACCTGAAGGGCAGCCAGCCCGCCAATCGGCTGGTTCGCGTGCGGGTGACCGGGCTGACCGCCGCGGGGACGCTCGACGCGCTAGCGCAAGCGCAGGTCGACGCGCCGCGTTTTACCTCGCTTTCATCTTCGCCCGGTGTGGCTGTGGCAGTCTAGAAGCATGAACACAAAGAAGATACTCCACAGCTTGGCCGGCTGTGGCTTGTTGCTGGCCGCAATGAGCCTGGCGCTCGTGTCCCCCGCGCCGGCTCAGGTCCCCTCCGCGCACAAAACGGAAAACGTGATCGTGGTCATGCTGGACGGGCTGCGCTGGCAGGAGGTCTTTCGCGGCGAGGACCCGGAGTTGCTCAAGACCCTGGGACCGGAAGCTCTGGGCGACCCCAAGGGACGCGCCGCCGCGGCGCAAAAACGCTATGAGCGCGCGACCCCGGCCGAGCGCCGTCAGGCCCTGATGCCCTTCCTGTGGAGCGTGGTGGCCAGCCAGGGGCAGATCTTCGGCAACCGCGACCTGGGCTCGAATTCGCAGGTCACCAACGGCCTGAACTTCTCCTACCCCGGCTACAGCGAGACCTTGACCGGCTTTGCCGATCCCCGCGTCCATTCGAACGACAACATCCCCAACCCCAACGAGACCGTCTTCGAGTGGCTCAACAGGGAACCGGCATTCTCGGGCAAGGTGGCGGCCTTCGGCGCATGGGACGTGTTCAACGGCATCTTCAACCGCGAGCGCTGCGGCTTTACCGTCAATGCGGGCTACGATCCGCTCACGGCCATTCCCGCCACGCCGGAGCTCGCGCTGCTGAATACGCTCAAGGCCGAGACGGTGCGCATCTGGCCCGACGAGCCCTTCGACCCCCTGCCGTTTCACACCGCCATCGAGTATGTGAAGGCCAAAAAGCCGCGGCTTCTGTTCCTGGGCCTGGGCGAAACCGACGACTGGGCCCACGCCGGCTCCTATCCCGAGTACCTCAACGCCGCTCACCTGGGCGACAGCTACGTGCGCCAGCTCTGGGAACTCGTGCAGTCCATGCCCGAGTATCGCGGCAAGACCACCCTGATCGTGCTGCCCGATCACGGGCGCGGCGAAGCAGCCCTCTGGACCAGCCACGGGGAAAAGATTCCCGAGTCCAAGCAGACCTGGATGGCCTTCCTGGGCCCGGATACGCCCCCCCTCGGCGAGCGCAAACAGGCCCCCCCGGTCTCCGAGAGCCGGATTGCCGCCACCTTGGCCGCCCTGCTGGGCGAGGACTACCATGCCGCCGTGCCCGCCGCGGGCGTGGCCATCCCTGACGTGCTCGGGAAATAGGACGTGCTCGGGAAATAGGACGCACTCGGGAAAGAGGACGGCTCGGCAAGTGAGTACCATCCGTCAGAGCCGTAGGCTTTCTGGTTGCTGGCCCCTCGAAGGGGCCAGCGCAGGTGCGCTCCATGCCCCGAGTCGCACGCGTCGATGCCGGCAGTCGCCCGCGCCGTAGGCGCACTGGTTATTAGCCCCGCGCTTCAGCGTGGGGTTGGCAAGACCAAGTTCATCCCGAGTCCCGTAGGGACGGTGCTCACGCTTCCACCCCGGCAAAGCCGGCGGCTCCCAAGACGGGCTATCCCGGCAGTCGCGTCTCATTCCTGCCCCGTGTCGCTGCCCCACCCTGCTCAAACAGCACGTTCAGCCAAGCCAACCCAATGCTATACTCAGTGTGCGTCCGTGCGCCCGCGGCGATTTCGGGTTGGTCCCGAAGGCGGGCACAGGCGACTTTTGGAGGAGCACCATCGCACTCGACAAACGTTCGGCAAAGTCCTTTATCCGCATCAACGATAGAATTCGCGCGCGCGAAATCCGCGTGATCGACGAAAACGGCGAACAGATGGGCATTCTTCCGCCCTTTGAGGCGTTGAAAATTGCCCGCGAACGCGGCCTCGACCTGGTCGAGGTCTCGCCCAACGCGGTTCCCCCCGTCTGCCGCATCCAAGACTACGGCCGCTTCCTCTACGAGAAAGAAAAGAGCGAACGCGCCGCCAAGAAAAAGCAGAAAATCATCGTCGTCAAGGAGGTCAAGTTCTCCGTCACCGTCGACGAGCACGACTACCAGACCAAAAAGAACCAGGCGGTCAAATTCCTCGTCGGCGGCGACAAGGTCAAGGCCAGCCTGCGCTTCCGCGGCCGCCAGATGGCCCACCGCGACCTGGGCTACGCCATCGTCAACCGGCTCATCCAGGACATTGGCGATGCCGGCATCGTGGAGTTCATGCCGCGCATGGAAGGCACCATCCTGCACGCGATTCTAGCCCCGTCCAAGAAGCAGGAAGCGCCCAAGCCCAAGCCCCCCGCGCCGCCGCCCGCCGTCGCCCCCACGCCGCTGGCGCAGTAAAGCCGGCCGTTGGCGTTGCCGCCCCACGGGAAATGACCTCCGGGTGCCCCATCCTTGCGACGTCTTTGTTCTTGTCGCAAGGGTGGGAAACCACGAACCTCGGATCAGCCGCCTCTTGAAAGCCGCATGAGCCTGGGTGCCCCACCTGGGCGCCCTCAGGGTGCCGCGTTCTTGTCTTTGCGGCTACAGCGGTTCCACAATTGCTGTACCCAGAAGCCACAGCTCTCAAGTGCCTTTTTCATCAAGAAAAAGGCACCCTTCGCAGCGCCACGAAGGGTATGTGAATTGTGGAACCGCCCTAAGGTGGGATGACCGCCACAACCTCTGTTGAACTGGCATTTTTTCTTCTTCCTGGCTGCCCACATCACAATGCGGGCGGCCCTCCCGGACTCACCGAGTCCGCGGGCGGCCCTTGGGTCTTGTGAAGCAGGTCCAGTTTCAATCCCGCCAGCGCGACCCCGCTGGCTTCTCCGGCGCCACCGGCAAAACGATGAAACCCTCCCGCCAGTGGCCCTCCTCGCGGCGCGGAGGACTGCCCACGATGCGCGCCCCGGCCGTGTTGCGCTCTTCCAGGGCCAGCCCCGGCAGCCCGCCCACGATGGCCTGCAACTGGTCGTGATTCGGCGGCCGGTTCACCGTAAATGGAATCAATGACCGTAAGACTCCGTAGGCTTGGGCCAGGTCGCTCACCTGGGACCGCCGCTTGGCTGGCAAAGGCTTCAGCCCCAGCGACTTCCAGGCCGCAAAGGGGTAGCTCTCCACCACCACTCGCTCCGGCGGCGAGCCGGGCTGCTCGCGGGTTTCCAACCGTCGCCAGCCCCTGCGGCACAGAGCGTCGTACACATCCAGGCAGAACTCGGCAAAGCGCCGGTAGGTCACCGGCTTCACCATGCCCGGCAGGCCGGTCTTGGCCGCCGTGTTCAGTTGCCGCTCGCTCACCCTGGCGAACTCCAGCCCGTTGGAACTCGATTTCCAGGCCTGCGGCCCGTCCAGCATCAGCACCCGGATGCCCTCCACGCCGCACAGGTGATTCAGCCGCCCGGCCAGAATGTTAGCGTCCACCGGGCCGGTTTCATTCCAGCAGACGATTTCGCAGCGGATCGGTTCCGGCTTCTGTTCCGGCTCGCCGGCTCCGGCCATCGTCTGCCGCGGCGGCGCGCCGGGGAAAGCGTCCGGCAGGCCGCGAAGATCGTAGGGCGGGCCGGGCCGGGAACCAGGTCGAGTACCGGGCCCGGCGTCGGGGCGCGGCGACGATAGGGCAGCATGGGGCCGAGTGAGCTTGACGATGCCCAGATCGGACCAGCGGCGGAAGGCGAGATCGACGGAGAGGACGGCCACGCCCTTACACTACGGCGACCCGCCCGCCGCGGCAATCGAAGAATGCGGCGATGCCCCCGGCTTTGACCCAATTCAAGCGGCGGAGGAATCGGGACCGGAATGGAATCCGGCGGGCGAGAAAAAAGTGCGTCCCATGTACACCAAACGGCCTCCGGCAGCTACGCAGGCCGGTATCTCCACTTTGCTGTATACTGGTTGAAGCCTCAAGAGGGCAGGGAAACCCCTGCCTCACGGGCCACGCGTCAGAGCCTCCCAATCTGGTATTAACCCGCTCTGGCTGACAAAGAGAAGAAAATGCCCAAGTTGAAGACCCACACCGGCGCGAAAAAGCGCTTCAGCAAGACTGGCACCGGCAAAATCAAGCGCGGCCAGACCAAGACGCGCCACATCCTTACTTCGAAATCGCCCAAAGTCAAGCGCAAGCTGGGACGCACCCTGCTCGTTTCCGACGGCGACTACAAGAAGGTAGCGCGCATGATTCCCTACGCCTGATCGAGGCGCCGGCTCCAGTGGAGTCGGTGCTTCCGGGCCCCGGCAAACGCGTTGCCCCGGCCCCCATTCCTGCCCCGGCCCTTTTCAGCCCTGACCCTTTTTAGGGGTTGGCGCTTCCAAAAGCTGCCGTCCGCAGGCGTGAGTGATTCTGGCTTGAATAGAGCGAGTGAAGAGGTCTACCGCCCGGCCCCCAGGGGTTCGGGCCTCCTGCCTCCAGCCGCACCACCGAACGCAAAATGGAGAATGCCCAATGCCCCGCGTAAAACGCAGTACCAAGCGGAGTGACCGCCGCAAGAAGATCCTCAAGAGAGCAGCCGGTTATTTCCTTACCAAGTCCAAGCTCTACCAGGCAGCCCAGGAAGCCGTCGAGCGCGGCCTCAAGTTCGCCTACACCGGCCGCAAGCAGAAGAAGCGCCAATTCCGCTCCCTGTGGATTGTCCGCATCTCGGCCGCCGCCAAGCTGAACAACTTCAGCTACTCGCAGCTCATCAACGGCCTCAAGAAGGCCGGCATCGAACTGGACCGCAAGATCCTCGCCGACATCGCCGTCAAGGACGCCGCCGGCTTCACCACCCTGGTCGAAAAAGCCAAGGCCACCCTGGCCGCCGAGTCCAAGGCAGCGTAAGAGACCGGCAAGTCAGCAAGACGGCCCGGAATCCTCAGGATTCCGGGCCGTCTTGCCTTGCGGTCGAGCCGGACCGCAAAGGCCATTTGGGGCTGTAATCGCGGCCGGGTGCCCCCGGTGCCTCGCCTTTGGGGACCTGGGAAACCACGCCCACCGCGCCCACCAGTTCGCTGACCAGGTCCAACGGCTCTCAAGCCATTCCACCCGTCTGCTTGCGGACGATTTCCCCATCCCGGCGCATAATGGATGCAGTCGAAAGCGGGAAACCCGCCCCCCTCGGGCATCGCAGCCCCTGCAAGAACCCTCCTTCCGGGGCGGCAGATTCCCCGTTTGTTCGCCTTTTTCGGTCGAGACCCCACCCCCCCTACCCGAAATAGCCCCTTATTGCGGCCCCGTAGATCGATTAAGTATAGGTAAATAAACAACTTAGCCAGGCAACCCTCTTAACTTATTGGTAATCATAAACCTGCCTTTTTCGCCCCAAAAGCGGCCCTTTTTGCCCCTTTTTTGGGCAAAAGTCCCCATTTTCTGATTTTTCTTCACATCGGTCAGCCTCGCTTCCCAAGCGACGGCAATTCCCGCTCAACCTGCATAAGATTGTCCTGTGCGAGACAACAGGCAGGAAGATTCCGCTCCATGCAATGGTTTATCCTGACCATTACGCATGATGAACGAAACGATTCCCAATCTGACGGCATTTGACGAGGCCGCGCTGGATCAGGCGTTTGCGGCTCTGGAGCGCCAGGCGCGCGAGGCTGCCGCTGCCCTGGACAGCGAAGCGGCGGTCGAAGCCTTTCGCCTGCAATGGGTCGGCCAAAAGCAAGGGCGCCTCAAAGAAGTCTCCGGCCGCTGGCTCAAGGCTGCTCCTCCTGAGGCCAAGAAACTCCTCGGCCTGCGCTTCAACGCCCTCAAGGCCGTCGTCGAAGCCCTGCTGGACGAGGCGCTCGGCGCGGGGCCGACCGACGCCGCGCTCCAGGCCGAAGCCATCGACATCACCCTGCCCGGAACCCGCCGCCTCACCGGAGCCGAGCATCCCATTACCCGCACGCTCAACGAAATCACCAGCGTCTTTGCCGCTCTCGGCTACTCGGTCGGCGTGGGCCCGGAGGTCGAAACCGACTACTACAACTTCGAGTCCATGAATTTCCCGCCCGGCCATCCGGCCCGCGACACCCAGGATACCCTGGTCATTGCCCATCAGGAGCGGCGCGCCCAGCGCGACCGCCTGCTGCTGCGCACCCACACCTCGCCGGTGCAGATGCGCACCATGGAGTCCCACCCCCCCCCAGTGCGCATTGTCATCCCCGGCAAGGTGCATCGCAACGACGCGCAGGACGCGACGCACTCGCCGATTTTCCACCAGGTGGAGGGCCTGTGCGTGGACACCAACATCACCTTCAGCGACCTGAAGGGGACGCTGGACCACGCCATGAAGGCCCTGTTCGGCTCGGCGGTGAAGACGCGATTCTTCCCCTCGTTCTTTCCCTTCACGGAGCCCTCGGCGGACGTGCAGATCAGCTGCATTTTTTGCGGCGGAAAGGGCTGCCGGAAGTGCAAGAACTCGGGGTGGATTGAACTGCTGGGCTGCGGCATGGTGGACCCGGCGGTGTTCGCCTTCGCGGCTGAAAAGCAGCCGGGCTACGACCCGAAAAAGATCTCCGGGTTTGCGTTCGGCATGGGCGTCGAGCGCATCGCCATGATGAAGTACGGAGTCAGTGAAATCGGGCAGTTTTATGCTGGCGACATGCGGTTCTTAAGCCAGTTTGTGTAAGAAGCAGCAAGTTAGCCTGCGCTGCGCACATTCGCGAGTTAGCAGGTTAGCGGCGGTTGTGGGAAGGGACGAGATGCCCAGGACCAGGTTTTTTCGGGATTTGGTTGTATGGCAGAAGGCGATGGAACTGGCTCGTGAAGTCTACCTGCGAACGGGAGAATTTCCCAAAGCCGAAACGTTTGGTCTGCGAATGCAGATGCGCCGGTCCGCGGTTTCGGTTGCAAGTCATATCGCCGAAGGCCACGGACGATTGACCGATGCGGAGTTGCGAAAGTCGCTCGGGGCGGCGCGCGGGGCTCTGTATGAATTCGAGACGCAGAACGAGTTGGCGAGCGGCTTGGGATTCATTGGTGGAGAATTTGCAAAGCAGTTGCTCGATCTCGCAACAGAAACCGCGAAGCTGATCAATGGGCTGCTGGGGGTATTAGAGCCTTGACGGAGCCTGCTAACTCGCAAAAATGCTGATCGGCTAACTTGCTCAAGCGCGCAACGCGCTGACTCGCTAAAAAGGGATACATGAAGATACTCACAAAATGGTTGCGGGCATATTTGCCGGGACTGCCGGTCGCCGATGCACAGCTTGCCGAAGACTTGACCCTCCGCGGCATTGCCGCCGAAGGCGTCTACTCACTCGGCGAGGGGAACGGCTCAGTGTTCGAGATGGACATCACCACCAACCGCGTGGACGCGATGAACCATTACGGGGTGGCGCGGGAGGCGGCGGCAATTTACGGTCTGGAGTTGCCGCCGCTCGAAGCCGAGCTGCCCGAGGCGCGGTCGACGGACAAGCCGTTCCGGGTGCGCATCGAGGCCGAGGACGCCTGCGGGCGATTCACGGCGCGGGTGCTGCGCGGCGTCTCGATAGTCGACTCCAAGGACTGGTATGCCGGGGCTGAGGTGGCCACCTACTTCGGACTGCTCGAACAGAAGCTGATTTCGAACGCCGTCGATGCCACCAACTTTGCCTGGCTGGCGATGGGCCAGCCCACGCATGTCTTCGATCTGGACAAGATCGAGGGCGGCATCGTGGTGCGGCGCGCCAAAAAGGGCGAGAAGCTCAGAACGCTGGACGGCGTGGAGCGCGTGCTCGACCCCGAGGACCTGGTGGTGGCCGATGAGGCCAAGGCGCTGGGCCTGGCTGGAGTGATGGGCGGCTGGGATACGATGATCACGCCGGGGACGACCAACGTGCTGGTCGAGGCGGCATGGTTTGAGCCTATGGCGGTGCGGCGGACGGCCCGCCGGCACGGGCTGCACACCGACGCCAGCCACCGCTTCGAGCGGGGCGCGGACTTCAACGCCGGGCCGGCGGCTTCGGCCCTAGTCAGCCGGATACTGCTGGCCAGCGGCGGCTGGATCGAGGGCGACCTGGTGGACGTGCGCGTGTCGGGTCAAGAGGCCCGCACGGCCGCTCGCAAGCCGGTGGAGCTGAAACTCAGCGAAGTGCGCCGTATCCTGGGCCATACGGTGGACGAAGACGGGATTACCGCCTCGACGGTCGAGGGAGTGCTCTCGGCGCTGGGCTGCGAGCTGGCCACCGGCAGTGGGGCCAGCGAATCCGATGCCGCGTGGCTGGTGACAGTGCCCAGTTGGCGGCTGGATGTGGAGCGCGAGATCGACCTGATCGAGGAAGTGGCGCGGGTTTACGGCTACAACCGCTTTTTGAATACGCTGCCGTCGTTCGGCGAAGGGGTGCGTGCGCTGCCCTGGGCCCGGAGCGAGGAAGCGGTGCGGCGCACGCTGCTGGCCGCGGGGTTCCATGAGGCGATTTCCAGTACCTTCTGCTCGGCGGCCGGGGCGGCTCTGACGGCACCGCAGCCGGGCCTCTCGGTTCCGCTGGGCAATCCGCTCAGCGAAGAGGCCGGGGTGCTGCGGCCGTCGCTGGCGCCGGGCATGTTGGCGATGATCGCCGGCAACCTGCACCGGGACGTGAGCGATGTGCGGCTGTTCGAGGTGGGCACGGTCTTTTCCGGGTCCACGGAAAAGGTCGAAGAGCGGCCCGCGCTGACCATCGGCGCCGTGGGCAGCCTGCCAGAGCAGGGCGCGCTGCACGCCACGCGGAGCATTGAGTTTCACGATCTGAAGGGCGTGGTGGAGCAGGTTCTGGCGCGGTTTGACGCCCGGGCCGTCTACTTCGACCGCTTTCCGGCCGAGTCCGGATTGACTCCCGCCTGGCTCCATCCCTACCGCGCGGCACGCGTAGTCGTCGATGGCGCGACCGTGGGCTGGTTCGGCCAACTGCATCCTCGCGAGCAGGCGGCGCGCAAGCTCAAGGAGCCGGTGCTGGTGGGCGAGATTTACCTCGACCGGCTCTACAAGCTGGATTTGCGCAAGCCTGTGGCCAGAGAGATTTCCCGCTTCCAGCCGGTTCGCCGCGATTTTTCGCTGGTTCTGGACGAAAGTGCCGGCTGGGAGAAGATTGACCAGGCGCTCGGGGGCTTGCAGATTCCGGAACTGGTGGAATGGCGGGCTCGCGAGGTCTTCCGCGATGCGCGGCTGGGTGCGGGCGAATACGCATTGTTGCTGGGCACGACGTTTCAGGCCGCGGACCGCACCCTGCGCGAGGAGGAACTGCAGCAGTTCCAGGAGCGGGTGGTGGCAGCTGTTGGCAAGGCGGGCGCGCGGCTGCGGAGTTAGAGCATAAAACGGTTCGATCGGCGCTATACTTGCACGGACAAGTCGCGTGTGCGCGGAGGTTTTTTGATGACGCAGTCTTTTTGGGAGTCCGAGGTAGAGGAACAAGCGCAGCCCCCCGCAGCGGAGCCAGTCGCGGAGCGGGCGCCGGAGCCAATCGCGGAGCCCCCCGCGCTGGCCTTGAGCGTGGATGATTTTTCCGCGCTCGAGGAGCGGATTCTGCGCACGGTGAACTTGGTCAAGCGGGAACGCCTGGCCCGCGCCGCAGCCGAGGAGCGCGCCGCTCTGGCCGAAGCCCAGTCCCTGGAACAGGCACCGCTGGTGGAGCAGCAGCAGCAGGAACTGAACGCGCTGCGGGCCGAGCGCGACCATGTGCGGCAGCGCGTGGAGCGGCTACTCTCACAATTGGACGCACTGGAATTGTGAGGTGAACCTTGGCTGAAAACAAAACCGGCTACGTCACCGTCCAGATTTACGACCAGACCTATCACCTTTCCGGGCAGGATCCGGCGCATATTCGCGCCCTGGCCGAACTGGTGGACGCGCGGATGCGCGCCGTGGCGGCGCAGGGCCGCACCGTGGACTCGCTGCGCGTGGCCGTGCTGGCGGCTCTGAATCTTGCCGACGAGCTGTCGCAGGCTGCCGAAGCCGGCAGCGCCGACGTGCGCCAGGGCCATGCCCGCGCGGCCAGCCTGCGCGGCCTGCTCGACGAGGTGCTCGAAGAGGAGCGTAGGACCGGGTCGTGAGCCGGGCGGTTGGCCGAACCTGCCGCGGCCCGTTCCAGGTGTGTTCCGGCCGGCCGTTTTGGGTTGTGGTTTCCCGAAAGCGGCGGCCTGAGAACGTAGCACATCGCGCACCGCTTGCACAAGACTTGTAATTCGCTTCGCGGACCCGTACTATCCGCAATAGAAACCGGCCTGCAAAGCAGGTGGTTGGTCAACGCTGGTTGAACCAACATTCATGAACAGGGGCTCAACTCGACAATCGGTTCTGTGTGCCGTGTCCGCCAGTCCGGAATGCCTAATGAACCGCGGAGAGCTCCACCGT
>Ga0182014_10008237_pt1 | contig 10705 bp, 11 predicted proteins | sample 612S2DmetaG_FD_120489 | JGI IMG/M metagenome (GOLD analysis project Ga0182014, IMG submission 120489) | Permafrost microbial communities from Stordalen Mire, Sweden - 612S2D metaG | ecosystem: Environmental > Terrestrial > Soil > Wetlands > Permafrost | place: Sweden: Stordalen | collected... | reverse complement strand
GGCTACGACTTCGGCGGGGGCTTCCAGCACTGGGGCGAAGGCATGATGACCGACGGGCAGTGGGATCCGGGCAAGGATTTCGCGATGGTCACCGCTCGAGAGACGGGGCCCACGCAGAAGTTCTCCGTTGACCGGACTAAGACGCGACACTCCGATGGTGCGGAACTAGGCTGTCGCACCCCTGCGGTAGGTGTCGTGTTATGCAAGAAGACATCGAGCGGGATCCATCCGCGATTGTGGTGCCGCGGTGGGGTCGGGTAGTGCCAGCGGATGGTCCGGTGCCTTGGACCGTCCTAACCGATGAGGGCATTGAGCTCGACCCCGTTCAGCGTTACCTCCGTGAGTTCGTCGCTCGTGGCGGTTCGCCGCTGAGTACCCGCAGCTACGCTTTTGACCTTTTGCGGTGGTGGCGCTGGTTGAAAGCGGTTGGAGTGGAATGGGACCGGGCGACTTCGACGGAGGTGAAGGATTTCGTTTTGTGGCTCAAATCCACGACGAAGTGGCGCCGGCATGCCCGGACGCGCTCGGCGGCGACTGTGGGCACGGTCAACCCACTGACCCGTAAGCAATATCTGGATGACAACTATCGGGCACGAACCATCAGGCATTGCAATGCTGTGTTGCGCGACTTTTACGCGTACTGGCTTGATGCCGGCGAGGGGCCGCTTCTTAACCCGGTGCGTATCGATAACCGGTCGTCTGAGCGTCCCAACGCAGGCCACAATCCACTGCAACCGTTTCAGGCCGGTGGGCGCTTGGCGTATAACCCTCGGCTGCCCAAGCAGCAGCCGCGGGCGCTATCGGACGAGCGCTGGATGGAACTGTTTGCGGCGCTGCGGTCGAATCGGGATCGGGCATTGCTGAGTTTGACCATCAGTAGCGCCGCGCGATCTGGTGAGATCCTTGGTCTGCGTATCGCGGATGTCGACTGGGGTGAACAGTTGATACAAGTGCGTCGCAAAGGGTCAGGTGCAGTGCAGTGGCTGCCGGCCAGCCCAGACGCCTTCGTGTGGTTGAGGCTGTATCTGGCCGATCTGGCCACGCCGCTGGAATCGAATGACCCGGTGTGGTGGACGCTGCGGCGTCGTGACCATGGCGGCGGACTCACACGACATCCGGTCGATTACGAAGCGCTGCGCGCGGTATTCCGGAGGGCCAATCAGCAGCTGAGCACCAACTGGTCAATGCACGATCTGCGGCATACGGCCGCGCTGCGCATGAGCCGCGATCAAACGTTGACGATGCGTGACGTCCAAGCGATTCTCGGTCACGCCCACCTGTCCACCACCGCCGATATCTACATGGTGGAAGAGCAACAACAGGTCATACGTCGGGTTGCGGAGTTCCTCACGCAACGCGCGGAAACCGATCGTTGCCAGTCTCCGCCGGTCGCGGCTGGTTACGACGACGCCGCCCTGTCGATTCTGTTCGGCCGAGAGAAATGACTGTCACCCTAGCGGTCACCGCAACTACGCCGCGCCCATCCCAATCTTCAGAAGTTAGCGATGTTCAGCAGCGCGCGCCGTCGCTCGTTGACCACCTCGATGCTGCTGAGATACTCAAACTGCTTCCCACGCTGCCGAATTGGCCATCACGCCGAGGGGCGGCCACCATGTGGACCGGCGGCGCGGCGCGTATCCTCAACTGGCTCGCCACCTTTGGCGGTCACGGATGGCAGGAACGATGGGTCGCTGCGGCCGGTGACGACTTTGCCTGGGCAGACCAACTAGTCGCAGCGGACATCAGTGATCGGCGCGGGCCAGAGAGAAGTCGCGATGAACTTCTTCGCGGATTGCGGGCATTGCTATACATTCGCGCGATCAGACCGGGCTACATGTTCTTCAACAGTTACAAGCCAACGATGTTGTACGACCGAGTACGCGAAGTCATCGACCCTGAAGGGTTTAGCCGCTGCTATGAGGCCGCCCAAAAGGCGGGCGCATCCGCGGGGCGGCTCAACGACGCGATGACGACGCTCGTGCGGATGGTGCTACACACCGGGACCATGGTCGACGGTCTGGGTGCGACTGATTTTCTTGAGATGCGCGATGAGTATCGCCGTGCGGGTCAGCCGCTGCCGGCTGGATCAGTGCAGGCCTGGGACATCCTCAGGTCGGTGGGTGTGCTCAGCGAGTCGAGATCATTCTCTGCGGTACTGCGACGCCGCGGCCAACCTAGCACCGCCGAGCTTGTGGATTCGTACCGCGTTGCTTGTCGTCCGGTGCGTGATGTCTTGGTGCGCTACCTCGATCAGAGGCGGCCGCCGATGGACTTCTCATCGTTTCGATCAGTCGTCACTGTGTTGGTGGGGCTGTTCTGGGTGGACATCGAAAAGCATCATCCCGGTATCGACACGCTTCACCTGCCGTCAGAGGTGGCCGAAGCCTGGAAGCAGCGACTCCGCGTGGTGGTTTCAAAGGGCGTTGTCAAGCCGCGGCGGTTCTACATCACCCACCTGGTGACTGTTCGCAGTTTTTATCTCGACATCGCGGAGTGGGCATTGGAGGATCCGACTTGGGCGCAATGGGCAGTGCCCTGTCCGATTCGGCGCGGCGAAACAATCGGTCTGGGCAAGGAAAAGCAGAAGGTAACCGCTGACATGCATCAGCGGATCCGCGAGCGACTGCCGCATCTGGACGCAATCGTCGAGGCGGTCGAGGATCAGCGCTGCAGCACGTCCGAGCTATTGGATCGCGCGTCGCGCAGCCGGGTTGGGCAGACGTTCGAGCACGCAGGTCTGACATATCAACGCGTGGCGCAGTACACGAAAGAGCGCGCGGCTCGCCATATGGGGTCGCCCAAAGTGATGGTGCAGCGGCTCGACACCGGGGAAAGGCGTGACGCCACTCAGGCGGAAGATGACGCGTTCTGGTGCTGGGCGGTCGTCGAGACGCTGCGCCATACCGGCATTCGACTCGAGGAACTCCTCGAACTCACCCAGCTCGCGGTCGTTCAGTACCAACTTGCAGACACGGGCGAAGTTGTTCCTTTGCTCCAAATTGTTCCGTCCAAGAACGACCAGGAACGCGTACTGCTTATCGGGCCCGAGCTGGCCAATGTGCTGGCAGCCATCATCACTCGGCTCCGCCAACGCCACGGAGGCAAAGTTCCGGCCGTGAGCCGCTATGACCCGTCCGAACGACTCGACGGACCGCCGCTACCGCACCTTTTCCAACGGTTCAGCAACCAACAAGCCCGCAATAGCGTGCTAAACCTTGAGCAGGTCCACCGGCTCCTGAATCTGGCAGTGGCCCACGCTGGAATCACCAACGCCGCTGGTGAACCAATGCGGTTCGTCCCGCACGATTTCCGCAGAATGTTCGCCACCGAAGCGGTGACGGGTGGTCTGCCCGTGCATATCGCCGCCAAAGTACTCGGCCATGCCAGTCTGGAAACAACACAGCACTATCTCGCTGTCTTTCCCGATGAGATGATCCGCGCCTACAGGACCTACATCGACAAACGACGAAGCATCCGGCCTGAAGCCGAATACCGGGAACCAAGCGAAAAAGAATGGGTCGAGTTCCGCCAACACTTCCACGAACGCAAACTCGAACTGGGCACCTGCGGCAGACCTTATGGAACCCCGTGCAAGCATGAACACGCCTGCATCAGATGCCCCATGCTTCGCGTAGACCCCCGGCAGCGTGGACGCGTCGTGGAGATCATCGCTAACCTCACCGAACGCATCAAAGAAGCCGAACTTAACGGCTGGCTGGGTGAAGTTGCCGGCCTGAAAACCAGTCGCGAAGCGGCAGTGAAGAAACTCACCAACCTCGACCGTGCGACTGCCACGGCTGCTCAAACAGCCTCAGGAAAGGCGGAGCTGGGAATCCCTGTGCTGCGAAGCTAGCGGATAACTGGCGCCTCTATACCCGCAGGGTATCGGCCGGATTCAATGCATGCGGGACCACTGCTTGATTCAGTACTTCAAGCGTGGGCATTCGTTCCTAACCTTCGTTGCGAAATGTCCTGCGGCTGAGAGGCTTTCGGGGTGGATGGGCTGCGATTCACAGCGGCTGGGCGCCGGGTTCGAGCAGTCGTTTGGGGTGCATGCCGTCGACCTGGCCGATGAACGGCGAGTGGATGCTGTAGCCGAGCATGCGGCGGATGTCCTCTGACACCGCACGCACCGTGTTTCGAGTCGTGGACAGGGTGAACGCCTCCTGCGGGCGCAGCCACGGTTCGCAGTACTGGGCGGTCACAGCCAGGCGCGGATACTGCGAGCGGTTCGCTCCGCCGCCGTGCCACAGCGTGCCCACGAAGAACACACACGACCCCGCGCTCATCACCACCGGTTCACGCTCGGTCTGGTCGGGTATCCGCTGCCCCCACAGGTGACTGCCGGGGATGATGTCGGTGGCGCCGTTGTCGGCGGTGAAGTCGTCGATCGCCCAGATCGTCGCCGCGCCCAGAGCGCCGCGCGGGCGCGGCAGTGGGTAGAAGCCGTCGTCGGTGTGCAGCATCTGCGCCTGCTCGCCTGGCAGGATGTTGATCACCTGCAGCATCGACAGCAGGTAGTTCGGCAGGAACAGCCGGTCCAGCAACGCCAGCACGCGCGGGTGGTCAGCGATCCGATCGCAGGTGCGGGTCTTGTTCAACACGCTGTACACGCGCTGGGTGGTATGCCCCTCGAACCGGTTACGGCCGTGCCGATCCAGCAGCGGCGCAACGGCTTCGCGGATGTCGTCGAGTTCGGTGGGGGTCAGCAGGCCGGGCAGGATCACATATCCGTCGCGCCGCACGGCGGCCAGATCCGTCTCGGCGACTAGCGCGTCGACACTGTCGCCACTGCTCCGAGTCCGGCGATAGGTCCCGGCCAGATCAACGCCCATTTCCAGCAACGACGACGCTTCGGTACTCATGAGGGACTCCTCGGGAACGGGAACATAACTGAGTTCTGTTATGCTTGCCACTGTGGCACGCCCCCCGACCGGGCGTCAACACCTTCTCGACGCCGCCCGCACCGAACTGGTCCGCGGCAACGGCGTGATGGAACTTAGCGCGCTGACCCGCCGCGCCGGGCTGAGCACCGGTGCGCTTTATCACCACTTCGGCTCCAAAAGCGGTCTGCTGGCAGCGATCTATGAAGGCTTCTACGAAGGACTCCGCCACGCCATCGGTGACTCGCACCTGCCCGCCGAGGCGGATTGGGGCAACCGCGAGCGCGAACGCACCCGCCGGTTCGTCGCCTACCATTTCGCCGACCCGCTCGCCCCGATCCTGCTAAACCGCGCCGTCCTGGACCCGCAGCTCACAGAGCTCGAAGCCGTCTATATCCAGAACATGAGCGACAACGCCGTGGACAACATCCGGCGCGGCCAAGCCTTGAGCCAGCTACCTGCCGACATCGACCCCGACAGCGCCGGCGCCTTCGTCATCGGCGGACTGCGCCACGGCATCGCCCAGCAGCTTCGCATCACCCCGCTCCCCAGCCCCGACCAAGCCACCGAACGCCTCTGGTACCTCACCGCTGCCGCCCTCGGAATCGCCTGATACCTGCTCCCGCGGTCGGGCCGCCAAGTCCTGCAATACAAAACCTTCGCGGCTTTAGTCCGGAGAAGCTTGGCCACCCTGGTCAGCGACATTCCCGCGTCGATCATCTGCTGGATACCACGGGCCCGCTGGGCGTCGGTAAGGTCCTGCTTTTGATCGTTGGTGACGATCTGGTGCACGATGCGGTCGATGGTCTCCTGGCTGGCATCGGCCGCAATGGGCGGCAGCACATAGACGGGAACGCTGGGCAATCCGACTTCGCGGGCAGCAAGAGTGCGCCGCTGGCCGTTGCGGACGCGCACCAGGGCGGGGTTCTCGGGGTCGCGTACACCCGTGATCGGCACCAGGACTCCGTTTTCGGCGATGCTGGCGATGAAGGCCTTGCTCAGGGCTGCATCGTCGCGCACATTGTCACCGATGTTGAGTAGCGTCGGGTCAAGGTGTTCCAGCGTCCCGATCGGTTGCTCGGTGCCGTTGGCCGCAATTTCAGTGTTGGCTGTGTCGGTCATGGTTGAACCTTTCTGTGTGAGCCAGGCGTCCGTGTGGCCGCCCGTTCTGTTTGCCTTCTGGCAATTGCGATTTGGGCCGGCATAGGGACGCGGAGCGCAAGGTCCGGGCGCACAGGTGCCAGCGCAGCGGCAGCTGTGCGAGCCTTGGCCCGTAGCGAAGCGGAGGCCGTGGCCTTGCACGCAGCGGACCGCCGGCATAATCGAAAGCCAGAAAGGCAAACAAACATCGGCTTGGGCCCTGAGGCCCAAGCCATTCACATTCATCAGCAGCGCCGGAGGCGCTTCAACTTCGACTCCCCACTACGATCGCGGAAATGGGACTTCGGCAAACCCGGCGAGGCTGGGAGGAACCGCGACCCTCGCACTGCCCCCAGTGTGACGGGGCGCTGGGTGCTCACCAGGTACTTGTTGGGGCAGTGCAGTGTATCTGCGCGACCATGCACCGCACTCACACGTGCCGGTCGTGTGGTGAGACGATTTACTCACCGCCACTTGGTCACTCGTGTTTACTGCAGAGCCTCGACGGTCGTCGATAATCGGCCGCCCGGCCGCCCGCTGAAGGTCCGGGACTGACAGCCGAGGGCTGCCTGTCACCAGCCGGGGTAGGCGAGGAGGAGGTCGGCAATGACTTGCCGGCGCGATTCGTCGAGGCGGGCAGCGATGCCGCTGAGGCCGTTTGCGCCAAAGGAACGCAGGAGCTCCCCGCCGGGATCAGAATTGTAGAAGCTCACCAGCGCCGCAAGGAACATCGCCGCATCCTCGTCGACAGCGCAGGCATGCTGGTCGCCGCCGTGGTCACCGAGGCCAACGTCCAGGACCGAGCCGCCTTCCCCAGACTCCTGCGGCAGGCGAAACGGGTCGCACCGACCATCGCCCACGTCTGGCTGGACAAGGGCTACACCGGCACAACCTCGCCGAGGCAGCCGCCAAAGCCGGCGTCAGCCTCGACATCGTGTCCGGTCCCCAAACCCGACGGCGGGTTCGGAGTCCAACCGCGACGCTGGGTCGTCGAACCCACCAACGGATGGATCAACGACTGCCGACGACTCGACCGCCACTACGAAGTCACCCTCGCAGCGCACGAGGGCTTTCTGGTCCTCAGCCAAATCGCCCTACTACTGCGGCGACTCGACCGCAGCCAGTTGTTCGACACGCGTTAGTCACAGGATGCGGTAGCGGATCTCGGCGGCTGCCGCTTGCGCGATCGACCACACGAGCGGGTGAGTGAGCGGGCGGGAGAATGACGGCATCGTGGGTATCGAGTCCGCGGCGGCATTCCACAGCACAATGTTCGGGTGCCCAGTCATGGTCGACGGGACGTATAGGCCGTCGAGTTCGGGCCAGGTCGTGTAGATAGCGCGGGCCCACCGGCGGCATATGGATCGGGGTGAGGCCAGCAATGCAGCGGAAGCGGTGTTGCGGAGCAGCCACGTTCCGGACAGGTCGAGCAGCCGCAGTCTGCGTTGGGGTTGCCAGGCGGTGAGAGTCGGCGCGCCGGCGCGGGTGTCGATGACGCGCGTTGTCTGGTAGACCTCGGCGAGGCTGGTTGCGATATCGGCGGCGGCGTACAGGACGCCCTCAGCCTGCGAGCTGGGCGCAGGGCCCGGGTGTGGGTCCCAGCGCATCGAGGGCAGCGGCCCGTAGGTGCGCAGCTTGTTCCAGGCCAACACGTGCTCGCCTTGGGTGCGGTGGACCCGCCATAGCGTGCCGGTGTAGTCGGTGCTGTCGTCAGGTTCCCTGATGAGCTGTTCGGGGGGTGTTCGTGGCGCCTTCGGTTTGGGGCGTGGGCTCACCAGCGCCCGAGATCTTGGATGAATCCGGCAACCAACGCGGGGTCGCCGCCAGCGGCCAGATGCTCGATCGGGGTCCGGTCGTCGAAGTCGGGCTGCGGGGTGTGCATGAACACATCCAGAACCGCGGGGGTGGTGGCACGTGGTATCGCGGGGACGATCACGTCCAAGCCGGGAAGCAGTTCATCACCAAGGAACTGCCACCTCGGGATGCGTCGGCTTCCTTGGAGATCGAAGGCCCATAATGCTTTCCCGGTGATGCGCCGCGACACGCGGGACCGGTCGACGCCGAGGATCGTGGCGGCTTCTTTGATGCTGACCGATCCTGAGAGTGCGCTGGTGAGTTGTCGCAATGCAATGCGGGCGCGGGCCTGACGTTCGTTGTCCGCCGACCATGCGTCGATCACTGCTGCGGCACGGGGTTCGGCGTGCGTGCGCAGGAAGTCCACTTCTGTGGTCGACAGGGTGGTTGCCCCGGGGATTGCCGCAAATGCGGAGTCGAGTTCGTCGAGGACCTCGTCGACGGTCAGGTCAATCTGGTGTTTAGCCAGTAGAGCGCCTAGTGCGGGAGCAGTCGATCCGTTCATACTGCACAGATTAGCACTGCCATGCGGGTCTGTGCGCACAGACTTCGATCGGACGCGCCGCGCGTCCAGTTCAAGGCACCTTCCTCGGAGAACTGATCGCGGACAAACAAACCGGACTACGGACTACGCGCCAGATCGTTCGCGCCGCAAGCTAAATACATGACATGTCCGGCAAGACCGGGGGTAAGCCCGGAACGTCGTGTTACAGGTCATCGCCGGCTCTGGCTCGGTCATTTGTTGTCCGCCTGAGTTCCCTGTGCGCGCGGGGCTCGTTTCCGGGGTGCGGGAGGACTGCTGGTTGGAGCTGTGTGGGGGAGTTGGGCGCGATACGCCTCGGCGGCTTCACGGGCGACTGTCAAGGCCTCAGTCAGGGTGTGCACACGTTCGTCGGCGTTACGTTGGGCTTGTGCGAGCTGTTCGGCGTGGTCGATGCGGAGCCTTTCGCGTTCAGCCCGTGCGTCGTCGCGCTGCCGCTCGAGCTCTTGGTTGAGGGACGCCAAGGCTTCTCGTTCTGCTTGTACCGCGTGTTGCGCGGCGGTGGCTTCAGTGCGTGCGGCGGCGAGATCGGCACGGATGGTGGCTGTTTCGGTTGCGGCTTGCTGCGCGGCCTCGCGCGCTGAGTCGACTTGGGCTTGAAGCCGCTGGCGTTCTACATCGGCATCGCGACGGGCTTGGTCGAGCTCACGGCGCAGCTGGGCAGCGGTCTGGCGCTCACGCTCGGCCGCCTCGTCGGCGGCGTGCTGTGCGGCCTGGGCGGAGGCGGCCTGGAGTCGGGCGGCACTGGCGTCCTGGCGTGCTTGCTCAAGCTCGGAGTCGCGTTCCGCGAGTTCGTTTCGGTGTTCTGCCTCGACCGCCGCCAACTGCTCTTGCGCCCTCGCTACCGCGGCGTCGGCCTCGGCGCGAACCTGGGCGATCTCGCCTTGCGTCTCCTCACGCACGCGCGCCGCTTCGGCGATCGCGTCTTCGGCCAGGGAATCGGCTTCTTCGCGTTCGCGCTCGGCGGTCTGTGCGCGCTCGTCCGCCAGTCGGGCGGCCCGCTCAGCGGCTGCGCTGCGCCGGTCGGCCTCGGTCACCTTGGTGAGCGCGTCGCGGTGTGCATCCTCCACCTCCGCACCCGCAGCCTCGACGTCGCCGGCGGCGCGGACGTGGACTAGCAGGTCGTCGAAGTATCCTCGCAGGTCCGCGACCTTCTCTGGCAATTCGCTTAAGCGCTGCTCCAGGGTTGCACGCGCCAGGGACACCGGGGCAGCGAGTCCGGTGTCCTCCTGTGTCGCCACGCCGCCACGCTGCGCGCGCCGGGCCCGCCAGGCGTTGGCGCGGTTATGCACGTGCCCTCCGCCGGTGTCGGGTTGTTCGCAATATCGGGAGGGGCGACCTGTGGCGGGGTCGGGACGGCTGGGGCGGGTGCAGCCGGGGTAGTTGCAGCGATCCCGCGGTTCGCCCCTCTCCGAGGCAGCTTCGCTCATTCACCGATGCTACGACTTTCGTCACCTGCAATCAACAACGCAACGTAACGTAACGAAAGCGACGAAACGAAAGCGACGAAACGGCCCGCCGCCGCGGGGTTCGGGGTGGTGGTGTGTGTCAGTTCTCACGAGAAGTGGCGAATTCTCAGGTGATCTGTCGTAGCGGTGGCGAGTTCTCACCGAAGTGGCGAAGATGGGACGGGTGGTGGAGGCTTTTGAGCTCAACGGGGTTTCGCTTGCCGTAGGTGAGGACGGGTTCGATGCGGTGTTTGTGACCGCGTCGGGGGACGAGCGGCGGGTGCCGTGGCGGTGGCTACCGCAGGTGGTTGACGAGATTGGGGGACCGGTGCGGGCGTTGCGGTCTCACCACGGTCAGCGCAATTTCCCGGGCTGGTATTGGTCTTCGACGTTGGGCCGGCGGGTCGGGTTCGAGTCGTGGTTGGCGCGGGATCATTTGTTGGCGCTGGATTTCGACCCGGACGTGGTGGACATCGTGTCGCAGCCGTTTTGGTTGGTCTGGCGAGATGGGCAGGGCAAGCAGCGGCGCCATGCACCGGACTTCCTGGTGCGGCGAACCGGCGGGCGCACGCTGGTGCTGGATTCGCGCCCGCGGGAGTCGATCGGGGATCGGGCCGCGTTCGTGGCGATGTCGCAGGCCAGCGGCATGGTCGGCTGGGAGTACGCGGTGTGGGATCGCCTGGATCCGGTGATGGCGGCCAATCATCGCTGGCTGGGCGGCTATCGGCACCCGCGTTGCTTCGACGAGGCGGTCGCCCGGGAACTGCTGGCGGTGTTCATCGAGCCGCAGCCGCTGATGGACGGCGCCGAAGCGGTCGGCGATCCGTTGGGAACGTTGC
>Ga0182014_10008230_pt1 | contig 10709 bp, 13 predicted proteins | sample 612S2DmetaG_FD_120489 | JGI IMG/M metagenome (GOLD analysis project Ga0182014, IMG submission 120489) | Permafrost microbial communities from Stordalen Mire, Sweden - 612S2D metaG | ecosystem: Environmental > Terrestrial > Soil > Wetlands > Permafrost | place: Sweden: Stordalen | collected... | reverse complement strand
GGACAGATCGACGGCTGGGTCCGCGTCGCGAAGGGTGCCGACGGCACCTGGGCGACCGAGGGCCTCGGCTTCACGCCCGAACAGTCGGCCTACGTCGCCGAGTCGGTGCAGTGCGTTCTCGAATCGCGCCGGCCGAGTCGCGCGCTCCGCGAAGCGGGCGACATCCTCGAACGCCGTCGTGGTCGGGCCGCTCAGCTCGGCGCACCGGTAGTTCCCATCGCTTCGACGTGGATCAAGGAGGCCGGCTACGACAAGGCCACTGGGACCATGGTCATCACGACCGAGGGCAAGAACGGCAAGAAGGTATACGGCTACGACGTCCCGATCGCCGCGTATTTGCGCGTCGCGAATTCCGAAGCGCCGGGCAGGGTCTTCAACCAGACGATCCGAGGCAAGACCACGACGGTCAGTGTCAAGGACTGCGACGAGTGTGGTCGCGTTTACGCCACGCGCAGGCACCGTTGCCCGGTGAAGGCCTCGACGCGTGCGTCGTACATCCCTCGGCTCAGTGCTGTGCGCGACTACCTTGAGCGTCGCCGGTAGTCAGTGACGTCGCTTCGAGTGACCTCTCTTATGACGCTTCGGTGTCGGCGGCAACAGAACTACGACGACGGCCAGCAGCGCGGCGGCGAAGTGCAGGGGAGCGATGCAGCTCAGGACTACGACAGTGACGCCGAGTGGCTTGGCGAAACGTCGGTTGAGCTGCTTGCGGGTCTTTCTGGAAATCAGTGGTTTGGTCATGCGCCGTACCGTCCGCGCGCCGGTCATCTGCGCAATAGGCGCAACCAGGTATTTCAGAAAAACTTTCCTGGTCGGACCTGCTCGCCGGGCCAGGTTTCTCAACTTCGGGGCACGGCACGGGTATGACCATCGTTCAGCAGCAGCGACCTGAAGAACTGAGTGAAGTCGACCAGTTTGGCGCAAGTCAGAACACTCTCGTTCAACGGATCGGCAATGGCCCCATCGTCAACCCCGACTCAGTGCCGGGGTACGGATCGATCTTCAACGCGGGTCTGTTGCACCACGACGGCATTTATCACCTGTTCGCCCGAGGGGTCCGTTCTGGCTACCGACTCAACGAACAGCCGGGGCCTCGATACCTCGATTACGTCTCGGACATCCTGGTGTTCACGTCGCCAGACGGCGACGACTACACCTTCGGCTACGTGCTGGCGAAGGCCGGTGACGCCGGCGTCGCGTGCTTCGAGGACCCGAGGGTCCAACGAGTCTTCAGTTACGGGTACGAACAGATCGTGATGACGTACACCAACCTGCCACCCGAGGAGAGTGGGGAACCGCACCACATCGGCGCCCACTACCTTGAATATGACGGCGAGCGGTTTCACATGATCGGCGTCCGCAGCCAGCATCTTGGTCCTGCCGGAGTGCCCAACAAGGATGCGGTGATCTTCAACCTCAGTGACGGACGAGTGGGTCTCATCCACCGAATCCACCCCGACATGCAGCTTGCCGTCTTCAACAACCTGAACCACCTCTGGAATGCCGGTCCAGACTATTGGGACCCCTACATGCACGACCTCGAAAGCCACGTGCTGCTGCAACCGACCCCTGGGGCACTCGGGATCGGAGCGGGTGCGCCACCTGTACCGAGTAGCGACGGGCTCCTCTTGTTCTTTCACGAGCGCGACGGCAACGGCGCGTACAACATTCAACTCGCGCTACTCGACCGACACACCGGCGAACTCGCCGCTCGGTTCCCCCAGCCGCTGCTCGTGCCGGAACTGGAGTGGGAACTCCACGGCGACGTCGACAACGTGGTGTTCGTTCAAGGAATTCACCTCGATGACGACAACATTTACCTCACGTACGGCGCGGCGGATAGCTGCGTGGCGGCAGCCACAACGACCGTGAGATCCTGTCTCGAAGTCCTGCGTGATTGCTCGATTTCGGATATCGCCGCCTGAGTTTGGTGGATGGGACAGGTTTCTCAACCTCGGGGCACATACTGAGCATGAGTACAACTCAGATCTCAGAGGCGAAGGTAGGTGCCTCGTACTGGCACCGCCAGTTCCAACTTCAGCAGAACATGAAGGACGTCTTGCAGGCCCAACTAAGGAGTGCGGAAGGCGTCATCGCTGAGGCGAAGGCGCTGCACCGCGAGTCGAAGTGGTCAGAGACCGTGTCGTACTGCGTGATGTGCGCAGAGCGGTGGCCGTGCGAGTCGGATGTTATCCTCACGCGCCTCGACAACGACGCCAGCGACACCGTAAACAGAGGAGATGGATTATGACGAACTGCCTCGAATGTGGACGCCCGTGGGGTGTAATCCTCGGACGCGGTGAACTGCCCAGCGACAAGGTCCAGCGTCTCGCGCAGTTAGAACTCGAAGAGGAACTGATGGAGTACCTCGAAGATGGCACTGGCGAAGGCGAAATCGTCAACCTCGAAGGTGTGCCGGAGGCGGAGCCGCAGGAGGTCGTCTTCGTCACTTACGCGCTGGCTAATTTCGCCTCGGAGCACTGCGGTAGCGAGATGTTCGGCGACGTTCCCGCGTGGTACGCCATCGACGAACTCGACATCCCGGCGTGGTTGCTGAGAGGCCGTGCCCGTCGTTGGTCGTACAAGTGGGACTGCTGCAACATGGACCTCGACAAGTTCATCATCCGGGTGTCGTCCGCACAGGCCGTGGCCGTGTCATGAGTGAAGTCCGCGAGTACCGACCGAAGCACTCCGTCGTCAAGGCGATGCGGTTCGATGTCGACTTCGATCTGGACTTCCTCGAACCGAACGAGCAAGTCCGGCTGTCATCCAACGGCAAGTCAATCCTCATCATCGAGAAGGACACAGATCGGTGCATCGCCTTCGTCGACCCCGGCACGTGGCTGGTGCGCAAAGGCGCGTACATCGGACAGTTTGACGACGAAGAATTCCAGCGGATCTACGAGGAGCAGTCATGACCGATCTCAAATGGGAGGAACGTTACGACGGGACCCGCTGGTTCTCGAACGGTGTGTTCCACGTCGTAGGCGCGTTCGAGGACGCCGAACGACTCGGAAGTCCGTACCTCTACTACGTGGTCACCGACGTCGACTGGGACGAGGCGAACACGGTCGGCGATGGACTCAAGACTCCTGAAGACGCCATGGCCCTCGCCCAGCGTTTGCAGAATGCCTTCGACGGCAGATCCATCGTTCTGACCAAAGAGTCGCTGAATCGGTTGATCGAGGAGATCGAGGCGAACACGATGTGGGACGTACGCGACGCCGTTGCGTTCGGCGCAGGGAAACTCCGCGATGCCATCATCGATGGCACAGTCAGATCCGATTACGCCGCCGGTAGTGCCGACTGATTTCAGCCCCGATACATAGGTAGAACATGAGCACACGTAAGCCAAAACTCGATGAAGTGATCAAAGGTGTGAGGGTGCGCGTTTACGCGACCCGCTCAGAGTACGAAGTCGTATTCAACGACGACGACGTGGACGACCCAGCGGCGCAGGTCCTTTGCTACCCAAAGACGTCAGGACCCAACGTGTGGGCGCATCAGGGGCGTGCTGAGTACGTTCCCGAAGGTGCGTCGTGAGCGGGCCATCCACGGAGAGTCCAACGACTACCCGAACCAAAGCCGAACTGCTGCAAGAGAACAAGCAGTTGCGCGCACAAATTGAAGTCCTCGACGCAGCGGTGAGCCAAGAAGTCACCATCAAGGAGTTGTCCGCGAAGATGGCAGACGACGGTTCGATGAATGTCCAGATTATCAGCGGCGAGAAAGGTATCTCTCATCCCGGCATCCGAGTGCTCGCGGCGGCGGCCCTGTCGCTGCTCGAGATTGACGGCACGGTGCCGCCCAACTACCGGACGGCGGAGACGTCGGGAAAGCTGGCCTCCGGCGAAACGTACTTCGTAGAGATGGCGGCATGTAAGTCAGAGAATCAGACTCCGCACAAGCTACGGATGAAGGCTGAGGCCGAGTGTGATGCCCTCAAAGACGAAGTTGCGAGGCTGAACGCCGTGATCGCAACATTGCAGGGTGCGCCAGAAGGTGGACAAGCGTGAAGGTTCGCCTGTGAAAAAACTGGTTATCTCAAAAGAGGTTTCACTCTCCGACGACATCGTCACGAAGACCGTGGCGATCCTTGCTCAACGCAGAAAAGGAAAAAGTTATACGGCATCGGTCATTGCCGAAGAGATGGTCGCGGCCAAGGTTCCGTTCGTGGTCCTCGACCCGACAGGCGCGTGGTGGGGTCTTCGTTCCTCAGCCGATGGCAAGAAGCCCGGTCTCCCCGTGGTCATTCTCGGTGGTCAACACGGGGACCTTCCACTTGAACGGAGCGCCGGTAAGTTCATCGCCGACCTTGTGCTCGATCACCCCGGCTGGTACGTCATCGACTTCTCCCTGTTTGAGTCCGGTGGAGCCGAGCGTCAATTTGCCACCGATTTTGCCGAACGGCTCTATCGCCGAAAGGGTCAACCTGGCATGGACTTCCCGTTGCACCTCTTTGTCGACGAGGCGGACCGCTTTGTACCTCAACGGGTGAGTGGCGGCCGCGGCGAGGGTCGCGAGAGCGACCAGCGAATGCTTGGAGCGTTCGAAGCCATCGTGCGTCGTGGGGGACTTCGAGGTCTTGGGACCACGCTCATCAGTCAGCGCGCCGCCGTCGTCAACAAGAACGTGCTGGAGCAGATTGACCTGCTCATCGCTCTGCGCATCATGGGACCGAACGACCGACGAGCGATAGAGGATTATCTCAAGGCCGACGCCGATGACGACCAACGCAAAGCGTTGATGGCATCATTGGGATCACTCGATATTGGCGAGGCATGGCTATGGGAACCCGGTGGTGAGCCTCCGCTCTTCGACCGTGTGCGCATCCGCGAGCGTCACACGTTCAACAGCTCGGCCACTCCGAAGCCGGGACAACGTCGTGTAGAGCCCAGCAAGTTCGCCGAGGTCGATCTTGCGGCAGTCAAGGACGAGATGGCCGCGGCCATCGAAAGGGCTGCGGCGGACGACCCCAAGACGTTGAAGCGCCGCATCGCTGAACTCGAGCGCCTCGTCGCCCAGAAGTCTCCCGCGGCGCCGGCGGCGAAGGTGGAGATCCGAACTGAGACCGTCGAGGTGCCGGTTCCGTTCATCCCCGAGTCGATACCGAAGATGATCGGAGAGTTTCGAGCCGCCACCGAGAAGTTCTTCAGCAACATCGAGACCGTCATCTTTGACGCGGCAACGCAGGAGCCTTCGCGCGCGCCTGTTCGCAGATCACCGCCGGTTGTCCGTGAGCCGGCACCGAAGGTTCCTATCACTGTGATCCCAGCTCGCAGACCACCACCGATCACGACGTCCCTCGACGGCGACGTGCGACTGCCCAAGGCGGAGAAGACCATTCTGACCGTGCTCGCGCAGTTCCCGGATGGTCGTTCACGTCGTCAACTCGCCATGCTCAGTGGCTATTCCAGCAAGTCGGGTGGTTTCAATAACGCGCTCGCCAAGTTGCGCACGGCGGGACTCATCAACAAGAGCGGCGAGCCAGTGAAGGCCACTCCAGAAGGTCTCGCGGCCATCGACGGTATGTTCGAGCCGCTGCCAACAGGACGTGCCCTGCTCGAACACTGGAATTCGAAACTCGGCAAGGCAGAACGTCTGATTCTCGGCGTCTGCATCGAGGCGTGGCCGGAGTCACTGACTCGAGACCGGGTGGCTGAGATCACTGGCTACTCAGGAATGAGTGGCGGGTTCAACAACGCGCTCGCCAAGTTGCGGACGCTCGAACTCATCTCCCGCGGTGCCGAGATCTTCGCCGACGAGACGCTGGCTCAGGAGGTCCACAATGGCTGACAACGACGTGTTGGTGCGTGAGCCGTTGCGGTGGGCTCACTGGAGGACCGATAGCAGTGTGATCGAGACGTGGGTCAATCCGCACTTCCAGATCATCAAAGACTCGGCAAAAGACGAGTACGAGGTGTATTGGAATGTCATACATAAGGTCGTGCAGTCATGCCCGAGCTTGGAAGATGCTCAGGCATTCTGTCAACGCTTACGCGACGTGCTCGACGGACGCGACGTGGCGCGAGAGATCGTCGACGCGCTCGACGCCAAGGCGACGAGGATGATTAGCAACGCGAACATGTTGCGCTGGGAAGAAGGCAAGAAAGAAGCGGCGGGGATTCGCGAGGCCGTCGAACTCATCGCCGAGGGTTGGCTGGGCAAGGGCGTGACGGAAGTGCCGGGACAGGAATTTCAGGCTCGGGGCACAGAACAGGCATGAGACTTCCACTTAGCCCCACACGCCCCAAGGTACGTCGGGCCATCATCTCCATTGTCAGCGTCCTGTTGCTCGCGACGGCGTGGTCCGTCGGCTACGTCAAAGGCGAGGCTCACGTCACCGCAGTGGTGCAGTCCGGTGTTGCCGCCGAGGCAAAGTCGATGGTCGCCAAGAGCAACACGGCCCTGTCGAAGTATTGCTCTAACTACTTCGGGACGAATACGTCCGTCGCCCGACAGTTCCGATCCCCGGCGCTCGAGCTTGATGTGACGTCCAGCCTCGTCGAGACCGGTCGGGCGATCTGCGCCTACCAACGCCACCAGCAGATCGGCGACGAACTCGTGCTGATTCTCACGTCCACCAAGCCGAACAACCTCGTGGGCAAGAACGGCGTGTTGACCGAGACCATCGTCCGTGGAGCGCCGAGCCATGGCTCGATCTTCGCGCTGGCCGCCAGCACCGACTCGAAGGTCCCCGTCACCGGCGCAGACGACGCATGGCTACTCTCTGCCGCACAGCGGCCATTGGGATGAGCGCCATCGAGGACGCCAGCGACGCATTCGTCTGCCTGCCGAGTGCGTCAGACACCGCCCTGTTGGACGACGCCTTTGCAGCGACCGGCGACGTGTACGTCGATGCCTGGCGTGCGTGCGACAAGTTCTGTCCGTTGGACGCCATGACTGGAAGTGGGCTATTCCGGCGACCGGGGGCCGAGAATGAATTTTCCGAACTTCACGACCTGATCAACCCCGAAGAATTATTCGTCGAGTTGGTCACGAAAGATCGTCGCCACCGTGCCCGCGGACTGGGGCCGAGCGTCGATCAGGTCTTCATGTTCTACGTTCGTAAGGCCATCGAAGATCATCGAGGCTATGTCTCGCTCGGCTCTCCAACGGGCGACGACGATTTGTACCAACCATGGCTGCACATCGGCTTTCCCCTGCCCTTCGAGAACGTGACCATCGAAACGACCGAGGACGGCCTGGACTGGCTACGTTTTGGCCTGGTGGGCCCCGTGGCCTTCGGATTCACCGGATCAGTCCCCACGCGGGTTCACACGGTCTGTTTCAAGCGCACTGACGACCTCGAGGGCTACGAAGTCGTCTTCGTCGGCGAAGAGATCGACGTCGCCGGCGGGGCGATGCTTTGATCGAGAATCCTTGCCATAGCTGGCCCATTCTTGTTCTCGCCGCATGGTCTTTGGTATGACCGCACAACTGGTGCAAGCCCCTTCCGTGAGGGCGGGGAGTGAGTCACCGCAACCTGGAGTTCCGATGCAGACGATCGATAGCCAAAACGCCGCCGTATCGGACGTTGTGGACCTTCGCCGCGAAGACCTCGACCCGGACGCGATCGCCAGCATCTCCGAGGGCGCGGCGCGCGAACACCTCGCCATTCCGGTGCGGTTCGACGATGACGTGCTGCTGGTGGCGGTGGTCGAACCAAGCGACAATCTCCAGCAGATCATCACTCTCGCCGTCGGAGGCAAGGTCCGTCTCGTCGCCGCTTCGCTGAGCGACATCATCTGGGCAATCGACAGCAACTACCAGGCGATCAGCAATGTAGAGACCCTCGTCAAGATATTCGAGTCGGTCGAGGGCGCCCGGCGCCTTTCGGTCAGCTCGTCATCTGTCGAGCAGTTGGACGCTGACGCACCGATCGTGCAGTTGGTCGACAGAATCCTCACTCAGGCGGTCCGAGACCGAGCGTCTGACGTTCACATCGTCCCTGCCGATCAGCACGTCAGAATCCGTTTCCGCACCGACGGCGTACTCAAGGACATCATTTCGCTTCCGGCTGCGATGGGGGCCGGACTGGTGAGTCGAGTGAAGGTCATGGCGAGCATGAACATCGTCGAACGTCGCAAGCCCCAGGACGGCCAGTTGACCGTCACCGTCGATGGTCGAGAAGTCGACGTGCGCGTCGCGACCGTCGCTACGGTCATGGGAGAGAACTGCGTCATGCGCCTCCTCGACAAGACCAGATCGGTATTGAAGCTGAAGGACCTTGGTATGCCGAGCGACACCCGCGACGCCTATTCTGCGGTGGTTCAGTCGCCATTCGGCATGGTGCTGGTTGCGGGGCCAACCGGGAGCGGCAAGACGACGACGCTCTACGCCACGCTTAGCGAAGTGAGCGACCCGACCCTCAACGTCATGACCATCGAGGACCCTGTCGAGTACGTCTACCCGTCGATGTACCAGATACAAACCAACGAACAGGCCGGGCTCACCTTCGCCACTGGGCTCAAGTCAATTCTGCGCCACGACCCCGACGTGATCTTGGTGGGCGAGATCCGCGACGTGGAGACGACCGGCATCGCTGTGCAGGCGGCCTTGACCGGACACCTGGTCGTTTCGTCGGTGCACGCGATCGATGCAGTGTCGGCCCTTCACCGTTTTCTCGACATGGGCATCGAGTCGTTTCTCATCGCGTCGTCCGTGCTCGCGATCGTGAGCCAGAGGCTCGTGCGGCGAATCTGTCCGTCGTGCAAGACGACCTACGTGCCGTCGGAAGCCGAGCTGGCCTTCTACCGCGAAAGCGGAGGCCCCGAGAAGGAAGTGTTCTACTACGGTGCCGGCTGCAACTTCTGTAGCAACACGGGGTACCGGGACCGGATCGGCGTCTACGAGCTGCTCCGCATGACGCCAGAGATCGAGCGACTAGTCGTCGAGCGCGCCACGCGCCAGGAACTTCGGGCACAGGCCGTGAAGCAGGGGATGCGTACGTTGCGCCACGAAGCAGCGAATCTCGTAGCGCAAGACATCACCACCGTGGCGGAAGCGATTAGGAGTGTCCACGCATTATGACCATCGAACTCAAATCACGCGTCTCTCGACGGGAGCGATCGGCAGCCAAGCCAAAGAAAGAGGGGAAATCGAGAAGGCACGTCAAGTATCAGTTCAAGGCCACTGACGCCTCGGGGGCGATCGTCAAGGGCGTGGAAACGGCGTTGACGTCGGGGGCCGTCCACGCGACTCTGATCGGGCGCGGTCTGCAACCGACCGAAGTGAGGCCGAAGCGGAACCCCTTGAAGTTCGAGATCACCAAGAAGAAGGTGCCTCGCAAGGACATCGCGAACTTCTCGCGTCAGTTGGCGGTGTTCATGAAGGCCGGTGTGCCGATCATGGAGGCGCTCGAAATCATCTCGAAGGAAACGCAGAACAAGATCATGGATAACACGTTGCAGGGGATCGTCGCCAGTCTGCGCGCGGGCCAGACGTTCGCGGACTCCGCCGCGGCACACCCCGAGGCGTTCCCACCCTTCTACGTTGCGGTACTGCGCTCGGCCGAGTTGACGGGCAGTCTTGACCACGTCCTGATCCAGTTGTCGAAGCACGTCGATCGCGAAACGAAGGCGCGAAGCAGGATCACGTCCGCGTTGGTCTACCCCATGATTGTTACTGCGATGGGCGTGGCGACGGTCATCATCTTGTCGGTGTTCGTGTTGCCACGCTTCGTGGTGTTCTTCAAGTCGCTGCACGCCAAGTTGCCATTCGCCACTCGACTGATGATCAACGGGTCGTCGTTCACGACGAAGTGGTCGCTGGAGATCGTGATCCTCGTAGTCGCCGTCATAGCGGGCTTCATCACAATGCGACGTATGAAGGGTGGTAGAGCGGTGCTTGACCGCATCGTGCTGCGACTGCCAATCGTTGGTGCGATCATTCAGGCGTCGATCTTTGAACGGTCTTTCCGAGTGATGGGCGCCATGCTCAGAGCCGGCGTCGACATGCCGCTCGCGATGGTCGTCACCGCCGAGTCGGCTAACAACGCCGTGTTTCGCAAGGCGTACGAAGGCATCCGTGCGGCCATGATGGAGGGTCAAGGATTGGCGGGTCCGATTGAACGAACGGGCCTCTTTCCAGAGACCGCACGGCAGATGCTCCGCGTCGGAGAAGAGACCGGAACACTCGACCAGCAACTTGAGGCCGCCGCCGAGTATTACGGCCAAGAACTCGAGATCAAGATCGATCGCGCGACGTCCATGTTTGAGCCGGCGATGATCATCGGCGTCGGGATCGTGGTTGGCTTCGTGGCCGTGGCGCTCATTTCAGCCATGTACGGCATCTACGGCCAAGTGAAGGTTGGCTGAGTGAGGCGTCGCCCCGTAGGAGAGAGATCAGAAGCCGGACTCACGCTGGTGGAGTTGCTCGTTGTGACCGTGCTGCTCCCGATAATCATCGGTTCGCTCGCGCTGGCAATCACGGTGGCCTTCGGCGTCCAGTCGAGCGTGACGAGCCGTATTGGCAGCGCGGGCGACGCGCAAATCGTGTCCTCGTTGTTCTACCGGGACGTGCAAGGCGCATCGATGATCACGACCAGCGCCGCCGCGCAATGTGGGATCGGAGCACAGATTCTCGGACTGGAGTGGGGTCTGTCGACGACGAATCCGCCGATTTTCAGTGACGTTGTCTCCTACGTCATGGTATCGACCGGATCGACGGCAATGCTGGTGCGCAACTTCTGCGCGTCGGGCGACAGC
>Ga0182014_10008228_pt1 | contig 10712 bp, 11 predicted proteins | sample 612S2DmetaG_FD_120489 | JGI IMG/M metagenome (GOLD analysis project Ga0182014, IMG submission 120489) | Permafrost microbial communities from Stordalen Mire, Sweden - 612S2D metaG | ecosystem: Environmental > Terrestrial > Soil > Wetlands > Permafrost | place: Sweden: Stordalen | collected... | reverse complement strand
TCGCGCGAGCAGATCCCGGATCTGCCCTTCGCGCCCGGACAACGCGGCGTTGACGTTGTGGATGATGTCGCCGATCTGCGCCAGTCCGCCGGAATTGATCACGACCGACAGTAATGCCAGGGTCTGCTCCGTGGACGGGTAGGTCGACGACTTGTCCAGCGCGATGGTGGCGCCGGGCTTGAGCCGCCCGCGCGGCGGCTGGCCGAGCGGCGGATTCAGCTCCATATGCATGGAGCCCAGCAGGCTGGTCTGCCCGACCTTGGCCACCGTGTTTGCCGGTACCACGACATCGGGCTTCACCGACACTTCAACGTCGGCGTGCCAGCCCTTCACCGTCATCTTGCCGACGCTGCCGACTACGACGTCGTTGATCATCACCGGCGAATTCGACTCTAGGTGCCCGACATTCGCGATCTCGACGTGATAGATGCTGGCTCCCGGGCCGCGCCCCACCGCCCCGGGCAACGGCAGCGAGTTCACGCCTTGGAATGCGCATCCGGTCGCGGTCAGTATCACGAAGGAGCCTATGACCAGCAGCCCGCGTGCGTTGAACCGGCCGGTCACGACGGCGGCCTTTCCGCCGGCAGCAGCATGTCGGGCACGTTGGTCACGGTAGGCACCGGTGCCCCCGGGTACAACGCCGGTGACGGAAATGCCGGCAACGGCGCGTGCAGGCCAGGGGGCATGGGCGGCAGGCCCGCACCACCCCACCCCAGGGGCGGCGGCACATCGTTGTTCAGCCCGGTATAAGCCGACACGGCAGGAGGAATCTCGGGCGGCGACGGCTTCGGCCCCGCACCGCCGGGCGCCAGTCTCGCCTCGGAGTAGACGATGTCCTGCGGGTCCATCGACTTCATCAAATATGGGTTAAAGGGCGCTGTCATGAACAGCAGGGGCACTGGAGCGAACAGTGTGGCTAGGTTGGCAAAGTTGGCGTTCAGCATTCGCAACCCGGGCCCCAGATACTCCGCGCACAGCTTCGCCGTTTCGGGCGCAGTGACGTTTTCGATGCCGCCGATCGCCGAACAAATGAACTGCACGGGATTCGACAGGTTGTTGAACACGAACACTCCGACGGTGCTTCCCGTGTCGGCGTTGTAGAAATTGTAGTAGTTGGCGAACGCGTTCGCCGCAACGTGAAGTACGTTCTCGAGATCGGTCTTGTGATCGGCCACGTTCTGTGTGACGTTGGCCAACCGCTGAATCGACTCGCTGGTTTGATCGCGGCTTCCTGCGATGAAGCGCTGAACCTCGCCAACCGCAACCGACAGATCCTTCAGCGCCGCGTCCAGATCGGACCTATTGTCGTTCACCACGCTGGTGAGTGTGGCGAGCCGGTTTTGGAACTGCACGATTTGTTGGTTGCTGTCCCGAAGTGCGGTGACGAAGGTCTGCAGGTTTTTGATGATGTCGACAATGTTGCCGCTGCCGTCGGCCAAGATCCGGCCCACCCCGGACAGCTGGGCCAGTGTTTGCCTGAGCTTGTCGCCATTGCCCTTCAGCGCGTCGGCGGAGCTCTCGATGAACCGGCCTATCGGACCGGTCGGCATTTTGCTGGTTGGTCCCAAATCCGTTGCCAGCCGGTCGAGTTGAGCTTTCACCTCATCCCACTCGACGGGCACTGCCGTGCGTTCGACCGGAATCACCGCACCGTCGCGCATCGTGGGGCCGCCCGACCGGTACGGCGTGAGCTGGACGTAGCGCGACGCCACCAGGTTCTGAGCGACGATCACTGCTTTCGCATCAGCCGGAATCGGCACGTCGCGGTCCACTTTCATGGTCAGCTTGGCCCGAGTGCCCTGAGGCTGGATGGAAGCGATGCTGCCCACCTTGATGCCGGAGACGCGCACGTCATCGCCGGGATAGATCGCGGTTGCGGTGGTGAAATAGGCGCTGACCGTCTTCGGCCGCAAAAAGGTCTCACGGACGATGAAGAGCGTTGCCGCAACGATGAGCCCAGCCAGGACGATCCCGACCGCGGCCGCCAGCCTGTTGCGCGACATCATCGGCCTCCCACCGTACAGCCAGGGCCTGGTGGGCACGGTGGAATAGCGTTGTACGGCCAGGGGAACAACGCCCGCGGCATGGGCGAAGGGAAGCCAGGACCGCGAGCCGTGTCAAAGGTGCGGAATCCCCACAGGTAGTCGAGGAACGGCTGAAACAGTTCCATGGGTTCCAGATTCGGCACGTATGCCTGGTAGAAGGGGCCGCTGGCCACCGTCTCACCCTGAGTGACCTCGAATTTCGCGAACCCCGGCAGGATCTTGCCGATGTTGTCGCGGTTCTTTTCCAGCATCGCTGTCACCGAATTCAGCTTCTCCAGCGTGGGTGCCAGCTTGCTTTCGTTGTCGTGCACCAATCCCGAGAGCTGCTTGGACAGCGCAGACGTGTTGGCCAGCAGCGCAACGATCGCGTGCCGCCGGGGAGCCAGTACCCCGAGCAGATCGTTGGCGTTGAGGATCAGCGTGTTGACCTGCTGGCTGCGTTCCGACAGGATTCCCGTGACATCGCTGGCACTCTTGAGAAGATCGCGCAGTGGTTGGTTCCTGCTGTTGAGGGACCGCGATAACCGGGTCAGCCCATCAAAGGTGGGACCGAGTTGCGGTGCGATCTGATCGATTGTGGCCGACAGGGCGTCAAGGGACTGGTTGAGCGTTTGGGTATCGGTGCCGGCGGCGTTCGTGGTGAGGTCGCTGAGCGCCTCGGTCAGCGAGTACGGGGAAGACGTGCGCGAGAGCGGTATCACGTCGTTCGGGCGCATTGGGCGCGTGCCCGCGGATTCCACGGTGAGTACCCGCTGGCCCAGCAGCGTCCCGGTGCGGATGTGCGCGGTACTGTCCGACCCGAGCTGAACCTTTCCGGGGACGGTGAAAGTTACCAGTGCATAACCGTTTTGCAGCGCAGTGTGCGACACCGTGCCGACTCTCATGCCCGAAACCGTCACATCGTTGCCCACGGCGAGGCCGCCGGCTTCATCGAACAGCGCCCGGTATCTGACCGCCGTCGCCCACGACAGCAGCCGGTCGGGCGATAGACCGACCAAAATGACGAGCACCAGCAGGATAGCGCCGATGAATCCCGGTCGAATGAGGTTGGCTCCGTGGTATCTAAGCATCAGGGTTCCCCGCACCTCCCGCCTTCTTGCTTGATCCAGGGGAAGAGCGCGGTGCGGCCCTGAAGATCGGTGACCCGGAAGCTGATTCCGCAGAGGTACCAATTGACGAAGCTGCCGTAGGAGCCGAGCCGTACGATTTTGCGCAGGTTTTCCGGCGACTTCTGCAACTGAACGTCGATGCGATCCTTGCCCTGAAGGAGCAGCGGCGCGACCCGATTCAGCTGGTCCACCGTGCCGGCCAGCGGCGGGCGCGCATTGGTCAACAGGTCGGCTAACGAGGCGGTCGCGTTGGTGAGGGAGTCGATCGCGGCGCCGATCGGATCCCGGTCGGCCGACAGCTCGCTGACAAGCCGCTCGAGGCGGTCGACCGTCTGCGAGAACTTATCTCCGTCTTTGGCGATCGTGCCAACGACCGTGTTGAGATGATCGATCAGTTGCTCGATGACTTGGTTGTGGGCGGCCAAGGTGTTCGAGAACGACGATGTTCTCGACAACAGAGACTCCAGGGTGCCGCCCTCGCCCTGAAATATCTGCAGCAGCGACGAGGTGAGCGCATTCACGTCTTGCGGGTTGAGGCCCTGGATCACCGGTTTCAGTCCGCCCAGCAGCAGGTCGAGGTCCAGTGCCGGGGCCGTTCGGTCGACCGGGATCTGCGACCCGGGCGGTTGGATGCTGGTCGAGCCGGGGCCGTCGACGAGTTCGAGATAGCGATCGCCGGTCAGGTTGAGGTAGCGCACCGCCGCTTTGGTGCCGGTGGTGAGCACGATGTTGCTGTCGGCGTCGAACTTCACCAGCACCGTCTTGTCCGGGCGCAGCGAGAGGCTGTTGACGGTGCCCACCCGGATGCCGGCCACCCGCACGGTATCGCCGCCCTTGAGGCGCGACACGTCGGCGAATACCGCCGAATACCCAGCCGTCGACCCGGTCCGGTACTGACCGAAGATGGCGAACAGGAAGACAATCAGCATCACCATCACGACCGTGAAGGACCCCAACTTGATCGCCGTTCGCCGTGCGCCCGTCATCCTGGTTGCCCGATCTGTGCGGTGTTGCGAGGCGGCCCGTCGATAGGCCCGTACAGCCACTGCTTGAGGGCGTCGAAGTTCAGCAGAATGCCCTGGTTTCCGTATTGCGTGGGGTTGGCACCAACGTCCGTGACGACGAACCGCGGATGCGCCTCCATCGGCACCTTGGGAAGGAGCTCGCAATGCGGACCGCCCGTCGCCGCGACCTTCGGCAGGTCGTGCGGGTACCGATACCGTTCGATGCCGAACGTGAAACTGACGTTCACGTAGACACCCGGGAACGCCTCCGGCGGCGACGTGGCCAGTGGGATCATGCCGGCGAGCGCGCAGTTCAGCCCTTGGTTGTACTGGTTGGTGAGATCGGTCGTCGGTACCAGCAAATGCAGGACATCTGTCAGCGCTTGCCGGTTGGTTCCGACCACGTCGTTACCGATGTCGGCCAAGCCGATTGCGCTGATCAACAACGCGTCGAGGTTGTGTTGCTCATCGACGATCGTCTGGCTCACCCGCGTCGCGTTGTCCACGGTCTTGACGAGGTCCGGCGCCGCATCCGCATACGCGTTGAGCACGTCGGGTGCCACGGCGAGGTCGTGGCTCAGCGCCGGAAGGCTCGGATCCACCGTGGCGAGGAACTCGTCCAGATCACCGAGCGCGTGGCCGAGCTTCTGGCCACGGCCGTTCAGCGCTTTCGCGATCGCACCGACGGTCTCATTCAGCTTCACCGGCTCAATCTTCGACAGCACCGCCGTGAGTTGCTCGAATACCGTGTCGATTTCGACAGTGACGTGTTGGGCGTCGAGCACCTGTCCGGCGTGCATCGGCTGCGGTGACGGCTCGGCGGGAGGCATCAGCTGCACGTACTTGGCGCCGAATGCCGTCGGCGGCGCGATTTCCACGAGCACATTGGCGGGAATGAGATGTAACTGGGACGGATCCATGGCCAGGTGGAGGGCGGCTTGCCCGTTGGGCAGTGCATCGATCGAAGCGACCTTGCCCACCTCGACACCGCGCATCGTCACCCGGGCGTTTTTGTTCATCACCAGACCGGCCCGCGGCGACAACACGGTCACTGGCGCGGCTGGAGTGAAACTGCCGCGGAACGCACCAACGGCAAGGGCGACTATCGCCGCAATCGCGACATACGTTGCCAGACCTGCCAGCGCGGGCCCGATACCTGGTCTCATCGACTCTCCCCTACCCCGAGAGGTGGAAGTTGCCCTTGGTGCCGTAGACGGCAAGCGAAACAAGCAAAGTTACCGATACCACGGTGACGAGCGAGGTCCGCACCGCATTGCCCACCGCGACACCAACGCCGGAGGGTCCACCAGTGGCGTAATAGCCGTGGTAGGTGTGCACCATCAGGACGGCCAGCGCCATCAATATGGCCTGCAGGAACGACCACAGCAAGTCGATCGGGTTCAAGAAGGTCCGGAAGTAGTGGCCGTACAGGCCTGGGGACTGCCCGAGGAGGATCACAGTCACAGTTCGGCTGGCGACGAACGAGAGGATGACGGCGACCGCGTACAACGGCGTGATCGCGATCATCCCGGCAACGATCCTGGCGCTGACCAAGAACTCAACGGAGCGGATAGCCATGGCTTCCAGTGCGTCGATCTCTTCGGCGATTCGCATGGCGCCAAGTTGTGCGGTCACGCCGGCTCCGAACGTGGCCGCCAAGCCGATTCCCGCGACCACGGGTGCCGAGATACGGATGTTGATGAATGCCGCCAAGAACCCCGTCAACGCCTCGATGCCGATGTTGCCCAGCGAGCTGTACCCTTGGACCGCCAGCGTGCCGCCCGCGGCAAGGGTCAAAAACCCAACAATCGCCACGGTTCCGCCGATCATCGCCAAGGTGCCTGTGCCCATGCTGATTTCGGCGACGAGCCGAGTGACCTCACTGCGAAAGTGGACAGCCGCGTACGGCACCCCACGGATCGCCCTGCCGAAAAAAATTGTTTGATTGCCGGTCTTGCTCAGCGCGCCGATGGGCTTCTGGTAGTGCCGCGCAAGCCGCGGATGGGCAGCTCGGTATGTCATAGGATGCCCTTCCTCACTTGGCCGTCATCTTGATGCCGATGGCGGTGATAACCACGTTGACGACGAACAGCGCTATGAACGCGTACACCACGGTTTCGTTCACGGCGGTGCCCACGGCCTTGGCGCCCCCGCGGGATATGATCAGGCCGCGGTAGCAGGCCACCATGCCGGCGATCGCGCCGAAGCATGCGGCCTTTATCCCGGAAATGATCAACTCACGGATACCGGTCAAAAGGGTGATGCCCGCCATGAACGCGCCCGGGTTGACGTCTTGGACGAATACCGAAAAGACATAGCCGCCCACGACGCCGACGATGACGACCAGGCCGTTCAACAGCAGGGCTATCAGCGTGGATGCCAGCACGCGAGGAGTCACCAACCGCCGCACCGGGTCGATACCCAGAACTTCCAAGGCGGCGATTTCCTCGCGAATGGTGCGCGAACCCAGATCCGCGCACATCGCCGTGGCACCTGCTCCCGCGATGACCAAGACCGTCACCAGCGGACCAACCTGCGTGACCGCACCGAACGCCGCGCCGGCACCGCTCAAGTCGGCAGCACCGAGCTCGCGCAGCAGGATGTTGAGCGTAAAGCTGACCAAGACCGTGAGAGGTATTGCGACCAGCAGCGTGGGAGCCATTGAGACTCGGGCCACGAACCACGCCTGGTCCAGGAACTCGCGCCATTGAAACGGCCGGCGAAAGATGTATCTCACGGCATCGAACGACATCAAAAACAAGCCGCCGACGGCCTGCATCGGCCCGGACATGTCTCGCCCTAAGATGCCCGGAGACCTGGGTTCCCACCGGTTACTCACCATTGGCGCCAGGTCCCTTCAGAATCGTCACGCCGATACCGCAGTCGGGCCACCGATATTGTGAGCCAGCGCAATTCGTGGACCGTCGACCTCGTTGCAGGCGTCGCCGCGCAGCTGTTCGAAGAGCTCCACACATTGTGCGATTCCGGTCGCTCCCGGCGGGTGGCCCTTCGACTTCAGGCCACCGCTCGGGTTAACCGGCAACGAACCGCTAATGCTGGTGACTTCCGCCGCCTCGACGAGTTTGTCTGCCTCGAATCGGTCAGCGAAACCCAGGTCCTCATAGCTGATCGACTCGATTCCGGTGAAGAAGTCGTGCACTTCTGCGACATGCGCGTCAGCCGGCGTCAGCCCGGTCATGGCGAACGCCTGATTGGCGGCGCGGAGGTCGCCGCGAATGTTGTCCTATCGTGCTTGTGCTGGTGCATGACGAGTCGAGTCCCAGCCCGACGCCGCGGAGCCAGACCGGCCGGTCGGTGAAGCGATCGACGACGCCTTCGGGGCGAGCACCACTGCGGCTGCACCGTCGCCCTGCGGTGGCCAGTCGCAAGGCCGAACCGGGTTACCATTGCCCGCGCGTTGAGAGCCTGATCCATCGTGATCCGCCTCCGTTGATCCCGAAAGTATTGCTCATGCCGCGTCTTTTCGGGCTCGAATGCGTAACCGTAATCCGGGACTTCATAGCGGCACATCCATTCGTCTGGACCAACCCTATTTGTCTGGACCAATAACCCGAGTAAATCCTCGCCAAAGCCCACTGCCCAACAATTTCAAACACCGCGCCAACCGCGTTCGTTGAAGACCGACGCGGTCTTCTCGGGTAGACGTCGAAGTCCACGTTGACACCGTCGGCAACCGACTCCGGATACGTGTAATCGGATATCAGGTTCTGACGGAAGAACGCGAACGTTTGCTTGCCGGGGGTTGAGCGGGTGCGTGAGAAGTATGCCGCCTGGTTGGTGCAGCAGGAACAAGCGGGCGTCACCTTCAACGAAGTCGAGCGGTGGTGGCTGGATCGCATGGTGTCGGTAATCGCGAGCTCTGCGGGCCTCCATGTCGAGGATCTCGATGACGCGCCCTTTACCGAACGGGGCGGAACCGACGGAGCGATAAGAGATTTGGGCGATAAGGCTGCGGAGTTGATCGACGAATTGAATGCGGAATTGACGGCATGAGTTGGCCGATCGTCACACTGGGTGAGCTAGCGCTCATCGTCCGCAATGGCATGTTTGCCAGCCGACCGACTGATGAACCCCCCGGCACACGAATATTACGGATCTCCGCTGTGCGAGATGGCCGCGTAAACAATGCCGATAGCAAGTTCGTTGCGAATCTGATGAGCGATCAGATCGAAAAGTTCTCTGTCCGACCCGGCGATCTGTTGGTCACAAGGTACAACGGCAGTAGATCACTGGTGGGCATAAGCGGTATCGTGCCGCCTCACGAAGATCCGATTGTGTATCCAGACAAGCTTATTCGAATTGTCGTCGACCGCAGTCTTGCGGATCCACGGTTCGTCAATTATCAATTCCAGTCATCGCATGTACGCGCGTATCTGGAACCTAGAATCCGTACGACGGCTGGCCAGTCGGGAATCAATGGTGCGGACTTGCGGTCAGTGCCCTTGGCCTTGCCGCCATGTGAAGAACAGCGCCGCATTGTCGATCTTCTCGAAGACCATCTGTCCCGCCTCGACGCCGCACGACGTTGGGTAGGTCAGGCGCGCATCAAGCTTGATGCATTGGTACGGAGTTCGCTGGAGGCTCAGTTCTCGGGCGACAATGTGGTTCCGCTGCCAGTGTCTTGGTTCGCCAAGTGCGACCGAGGCTATTGCTCAGCGACAAGATCTTACGTATCACCCCAAAGGCAGGAGTTAGCACTGAATGGTTGTGGCGTGCACTCCAGTCGCCCTCGGCGCGTGCACAAATCACCAAGCTGGCAACGGGAACCAAAGAATCGATGCGCAACATTTCTCAGAGTTCTCTGCGCCGAGTTCTGGTTCCGGTCGCGGATGCTTCCAAGCAAGTCAGTGCCGTCGCAACGTTCGATTCGTTGGCGGTTTCCTCTAAGCATCTCCGTGCCGAACTCGTCCGGTGCGAGGCTAGGTATCAGGCCCTCCGACGGTCCCTGTTCTCCGCGGCGTTCTCCGAACGGCTCACCGGGGGTAGCTCCTCGCCGTAGGAACCTCCTTCAAGAAGCCTAGAACCGTAAGGCGTCAAGCAGATTTCAAAGGATCACATGTCTCAATCACGCCGTCTCGTCGACAAGCTCTGGTCGTACTGCAACGTGCTTCGTGATGACGGCGTCGGGGTCATCGAATACACCGAACAGCTCACCTACCTGTTGTTCTTGAAGATGGCCCGCGAGCGCGCCACACGAAAGCTCAATCCGCAGAAGATCGTTCCCGACGAGTTCTCTTGGCAGAAGCTGCTCGACGCCGAGGGCACCGACCTTGAAGTCCAATACACCAACATCCTCGTCGGGCTCGCTCAGCAGCCCGGAACATTGGGCACGATATACCGCAAGGCGCAGAACAGAATTCAGGATCCAGCCAAACTCAAACGGCTGATTGTTGATCTGATCGACAAGGAGAACTGGTCGGCCTCGGGTACCGACCTCAAGGGGGACGCCTATGAGGAGCTACTCGCCAAGGGCGCCTCAGACAAGGGTTCCGGCGCCGGCCAATACTTCACCCCTCGTGACCTCATTCGCGCCATCGTCGACGTCATCGACCCAACGATCGCCGATTCAGTGGTGGACCCGGCCTGTGGCACCGGAGGCTTTCTGCTCGTCGCGCACGAACACGTTGCCGAAGGGGCTGACAAGCTGCCTCCGCCGCAACGCACCCACCTACGTGACACCTTCGTCAGCGGCTACGAACTCGTCGACGGAACCGCACGGCTCGCAGCGATGAACCTTCTACTGCACGGGATCGGTACCGCTGACGGCGCGTCACTGATCGAGGTCCGTGACGCGCTGATCGCCGACCCCGGCAAACGCTGGTCCGTGGTGTTGTCCAACCCGCCGTTTGGACGAAAGTCATCGCTGTTTGACGGTCGGTGCCGATGGGCGGGAAGCACGTGAGGACGTCGAAATAGAGCGGCAAGACTTCGTAGCCACGACGAGCAACAAGCAGCTCAACTTTCTGCAGCACATCATGACGATCCTCGACATCAATGGACGCGCAGCCGTCGTCCTGCCCGACAACGTGCTCTTCGAAGGCGGCGCTGGCGAGAGCTTGCGGCGAAAGCTGCTCGCCGACTTCGACTTACACACCATGCTGCGTCTTCCCACCGGCATCTTCTACGCCCAAGGCGTGAAAGCCAATGTGCTGTTCTTCGAAAAGAAGCCCGCCTCCGAACAACCATGGACCAGCAAGCTCTGGGTCTACGATCTGCGCACCAATCAGCACTTCACGCTCAAGCAGAATCCACTGCGCAGGCACCACCTGCCCTCCCGGTACGACGCGACCGTGACCGGCTTGCCCGTCAGCGCCGATTCCCGGTTCTGGGCTGATCAACGTTGGCCCAGGTCGACGCTGCATCACGCGCTTGCAACGGTCCATCCGGTCAGGAGGCGTCGCAGAGAGTCCTACGACCATGCGATAGAGGACTAACGCCTCATGATCTGCGACTCGGTTCGGCCTAGCGTTCTTATTTGACAAGGAGGAGCGCGAAATGTCATCACAGGCCAAGAAATACGGGATCATCGTCGG
>Ga0182014_10008227_pt1 | contig 10712 bp, 11 predicted proteins | sample 612S2DmetaG_FD_120489 | JGI IMG/M metagenome (GOLD analysis project Ga0182014, IMG submission 120489) | Permafrost microbial communities from Stordalen Mire, Sweden - 612S2D metaG | ecosystem: Environmental > Terrestrial > Soil > Wetlands > Permafrost | place: Sweden: Stordalen | collected... | reverse complement strand
CCCAGCGCATTCTGAGTCATCTATCTCTCTTTCTCTCTCTGAACCGTACGGAAATGGCAACGTGGTGCCCCCGGCTTCCAGTGGCAACCATAGAATCAACACCACTGCGATTCACATCCTCGCCGGTACATCGTTCGCCTTCTTAGACCCAATTCATTAAGTGTCGTTTGTCATCGCCCTGATCACGTTGCCAGAATCCCGTTGCGGATATTCTTCTAATCTGACTATGTGTTTTTTTTGAATGATTTTTGGTACCCTGCTGACCCGCTCAACCGGCTCCCTTCATGTGCGCATGGATCTCTGACGGCCAGGTAGCGCGTGAAGAGCTCGAGTTCGAGAGTCCAAACGATTCTTCCTGTCAGCCTGTGTTGCAAGGCTTGCAACGAACCGCCCAATCCTGAGTTTCTCTTCTCGGGCTCTCCCCTATGCGCTATCTTGTTTCGCTCGACCTTGAGAAACCCGCACAGATGACTCTGATTCATCCTACTCTCCAGCCGATTGTAGAAATCCGTCGTGCCCCCAACATATTCTCAAAGACCTATGAATCGCTCTCATTCTCTTCATTGGTCTTCTGGTCGCGCGTTCTGCGTAGTCGTTCATCGAGTTCTCCAGAGCCGCCACCGCGAACATTATGGTGGCCTGCGTGTACCCAATGTTGGGTTGTGTTCACCGCTGGTATTCTTGATACGTCGATACTGGAATTCCCGTACTGCGGTTACCTCAAGGTCCTCCTCCCAAGAGTCATAGGGATTCAAGTCGAGACAATAGGTCGCGCTCGTCGCCGCCGTTCGGGAATCACGTGATAAACATCGGATATCCCTTCAGCAACCAGACACAGCCTTCGTGGTCAATCTGCCTGTGGTCCATACAGGGTGAGATGCCCGGAAAGAGCTATGCATTCGGCAGTGTCGTTGCTTCGAATTCGTTCATCATGAGGGAACTTGGTCCCGCACGATCATGGACCTCTTCACATTCGAATTCTGACTTCGCGATTCTGGGGGTTTTTACTCATCAAAAGTGACGCGAAAAACGCCTATAGATTCTCCAACTCCCCCTCACATTGGAGTCCACTCGATTCGAACAAACTGATCCGCTATCACAATTTCAACCTTCTCCTTCGAGAAAATGCTATGCGCACTAAGAACATACGATTTGACAAAGACCGACCATCTCAAACCGAAGGTATGGCGCAGTGTCATGGAGTGATGAATCGATCCATAGCTGCCCTCAATGTGGAACCAATTCGAATGTCTTGCGAGCACCTCCGTTATGAATTCTTGAGAGGTTAAGATACGGTCGTTGCTCTCGTAGAGCTCATGGACTAGTTGCGCGTTGTTCTGGCCTATTTCCGAAGCGACTGCCTCCAATTCGTCTGCGTTGGTGGCACTTAAGATAGTCCGAAACGTGTTACTGCTTAGCCTGATCTCTTCAAACGCTGGAAACAGTGGATCAATCATGAGACGGTCTTTCAGCATTTCGCTCACAAAGGTATTCTCTGTCAGCTGTGCGCGTTTGGCGCCCCTTCCCAATGCCTCAACCAGCGAGATATCAAAGCGGAATGTCTTGGTGCGGGTTTTCGTTGGTTCTTGCACGAAAGAACGGATGAATACTTCATGAACTTGCTATTTAGACTTGTTCCAAATGAACATTTCATCGACAACTGCTAATGCGCTGCTACTGATTAGTTTGGAAGATCTTGTCAGGAAGATGCGTAGAATGGAAATGACTTCAAATCCTCTACAATCGATACCTGCAGCTCAGACACTTGTCTTACATTGTAAACGTCAATATGATATAGCAATCCATCGTTCTAAGACACGAAACGAATGAAGTCCGTATTGGCTGTTTCAGCATTTGTGGTGATTTCGCTTCTGATTGGGAGCGGAGTGGTTGCTGTCGCAGACGCGAGTACTAGTTCAACGAGTTCGACCCCGGCTGAAGGGTTGCCCGCGGGCCCTCTTGCACACATTAGCGCGCATCCTTCATCCGAATCCGTCGTTTCTCCCATCTCTGCAGGTGGGTCTGGAAACAAGACAGGGACAAAACCCCTGACAGTGGAGGGAAACTGCACAAATCCAAGCGGCTGCGCTGATGAGGTCGCGATTGCCAGTTCGGCGCAAAGCACATTCACTGGAGCGATCACTAGTGAGACAGGTTACCAGTATGAGGCAACATGGACAGCGACGACCACAACATCGAATGACTACGCACTGGTGCTAACTGCTTTACCCGCGACGGGCGGCAGCAACTGTAACGCCTACGCATGTTCTGAACAATTCATCTACTTTTACAATGCCGGTACAGCCAAGCTCGAGATCGAACAGTTTTATCTCGCAGACAGCAGTTGTTTCACCCCGTTCACGTATGTCTCAGGGCAGGGGTGTGTCGACACACAGACATCCAGCGCTCTTAGTAGCAGCTACGACGTTTCGCCCGGTAGCCTGAGTGGAATCTCCTTACAGGGGTACTCCTCTTCCACCGCCGATTGGGTCCAAGTGTGCTACAACTCCAGTTGTTACAAGTACTCTGTGTCAGACTACATTCTGATGTACCAGGTATGGGAGCAAACCTTGTTCAACATAGCAGGTGATCCGCATCAATCAGGTTCTAATCCCATTGCAGTCTTCAATGGTGGAACCGCGGTGGGTCTGACTGACACTGCGGGTTCTGGCTCGGTGAGTTACACGACTACAGATGCAATAAATGAGGCCGTTGACTTCACAATTGCGAGTCAATCGTCTTCCGGATCAACCCTAACATATACCGAGAACAACTTGCCGACCATTTACAGCATCTCAACAGCGGGCAATAGCTGCCAGCCTTCAGGCTGTGCAACCTATGGCATGTATTGTACGGCGGCAACTTCATGTTCGGTCACTGGGACTTTCGCGACTGGTGCATTGGTTATCCTGGCCTACCAACTACCGTCTGGCACAATCACTGCCGGAGATACCATTATCGATGGTAGCTGCAGCGGTTATATTATTTGTGAGACGATGGTCGCCAGTTGGTCAACGATAAATGGCGAGGCGGTCGGATTGTCGTATGGATACGGAACGTTGCTGGGAGGCAGTTCTGACACTTTCACTGTAAGCACAACTGGCTCGGCCGGAACCATTGGGATAGAAGTGTTGGAGGTTCTTAATGGTGTCGCCTTCTTTGGTGGTACACCTTCAGCATGGCAGTCTTACAGTGGTACCTCTTCGGGATGCGCAACGTCCACGAGCATCTGTATAAACTCGGGACTTACGCCTACAGATGCTGTCAACCTGGATTTCGCTTCAATCTATGCTGCTCCTGGGTACAACGGAGTCTCAGCGGGCACCTATTACTCCGGATCATGTGCGACTAGTAACAGCGCCAGATGCGTGATTTACGCGGATGACCTTTCCACATCCTCCGCCACTCAATTTCCTGCCACCGACGCCGTGAGTGCAAGTTACTGGGGAGACGGCGGGTGGACTTGGGACCTCTAGTAGTGTGTATGGGTTTGGTAACCACGACACGATCATGTCTTGAATCGTCTCCGGAGTAGTCTACCTCAGCATACTCAAGGGCCGGAAGACCGCGGTTTTTGTCCGCGCCACTAGAGGACCGTCCTAAGCGCTCTCCGGAGCTCGTAGACCGACACCGACACCGCGGAAGCGTTCGCAGCCAGCGCGATGAATTCGAACGACGTTATCGTCGCCGTGATACTCATTGCCAAGATGAGTAGCATCGCAGCCATAGTCACGCAGAAGAACGAGGCATAAGCTGCTTGGAATGGTACTATTCTCCCCCTGAAGAGAAAGAAGTTCTCTATCGCGACTTTGTCAGCGACGTATCCTAACCCTTCCTCGCGGACTAGTCCGAGGTCAATCAGCTTTCTGAGGTGGTAGTGGGCCAAGGAAGGGGAACTCAGTCGAAGTCTAGCTTGGACATCCGTCACGCGGACCGGCGCCCGGGCTTTGACAACGTACCGATACACCCTCAAGGTTGTACCATTGAGTTCTCCCCTGCGTTCCAACTATGTCATTCCGCGTTTTATCGGGCCCTTGATTATAAATCAACGCTGTTGAAAATCACATCCGAGTTTTCTACGAAGTAGACGTATCTACCCTGGTCGGCAAAGCACCTACCATGGCGTTCCAAACGAAGACAATGCTGACGTATACCGCGGTAGCGCTCGCCTGCGCTGTGATGATTGTCCTCGCCGGAGTTACTTTCTTCCCTGCAAGTACAACAAAGAGTTCTCTCGCGTCCTCGCGGGGACCACGCCCTACTCCCTCCTACCGGGCTTGCAGGGTAGCATCTTTGTAAACATCACAACGGGCGCTGGTCTGATAAGCCTCCAGGTTAGGGAGTTAGTCGACTCTTCGAGTGTTGCGATAACCTTGGTAGGCATCAGCCCACTTGTCTCAGGTCCTATTGACAACATGGCTTTCACTTACAATGGGACAACCGTGAGCCAAGCGAGTCCGCTGCCGCTGGGCCAAATCGCCAGCGGTATGGGCGTGTTCAGCTCGGGTGGACTGGTGGGTCGCAACTATTCGGTGGCCGTCGGAGTCACTATGGCTGACGGACGGGTCTTACTAGATAACATCTCGATCAGAGCAGTCGCCATGGTCGCCGGGACAAATGCTGTTCTAGCATTTTCTAGAAGTGGGAATCTTATCGTCCCGGATCGGACCGGGAACGGCATGCTTACGGTGGTGATTCTCGACAGCCTCTTGGATTACGGCGACACAGTCAACACGCTGAGCATCACCAGTGTGACATTCACTAGCCTAATTCTGCCAGCATCGACCGGCGGGTCAGACGTCAATAATACGGAAACGACAATCGCCGACATCAGCGGACTCACACTTACGCATCAGGGCGAGCAGGTGAGTCAGACGGCCCCTCTCCTTCCCGGGGAAGATGCCGCCGGCTCGATTACCGTCCCCGGCGTGAAGGCAGGCGAGACTTATCAAGTGAACTTTTTCATCACGTTCAACAATGGTTCGAGCCTGGAAGGGGGGGTGGAAATTATTGCGCAGTCCTGAGGAGGTGATGCCCGAAGATAAGGATCTCCAATTATTCTCCGGAGATTCCATCCTTCGAGTCATACGGCCTGATTCTCCGACCACCTTGTGGCGCGCGGTCGCACCATGCTCAGCAGACACCAGACAGGCAGGCTTCGATGGTCACGGATGTCGTCGTCTCAAAGAAGGGAGAACAACTACTGCTCAAGGAACTTCGATACATGATTGACAAGCACGTGGCATTAGCTATCGAGGTTGTCGAAAAAATCCTAGGAGCTGAGATGGCATTGCAGAGAGTCTCTGAAGCCGATGTTACGGCCACAAACTACATTGAGGCCCTGAGCATTGTCGACATCAGAACGAAACTGATGAAAGATGCCGAGGTCGAACCGGCATAAAGCTGGCGCGACAACTTTTCAGTTTCTCCGGTTCCGGACCGCTCTTCGGGTCCGTCTGTCTGCTCTCCAAAGCTCTGGCCTAGATGCCGCTAGTGCCACGGCTCGCTTCGGTCTATCTATTCCTTCCCTTCTTCTGTGACAGCTAACGCACAAGATTTCCAAGTTCCCGGCGTCGTTCTTCCCTTCATCGCGCCGCAGTATCCGGCGGTGAACTGTGAGGTTGCTTCTTTTTCCGCACTCCTCGGAAGCTACGCCGAATCGATCGCTCAGATACTTGGGAAGCTGATTCTGCCACTCTTGTTCTTTGCACAATCTCGCGGATGTCTTTCCAGTCGCCTTTGCCCTACCTCAACCCTTGAGCCACTCTCCGAACTCCCCTCTCAATAGGTGCCCTGCTGGGTATCCCTCGTTGAGGCCTGTATGCGAGATTGATGAAGATAGATCATGCAGAGAGAAACGACGAGTCACTGTCGACCTCAGGAGGCTAAAGAGATTCGCTCGCGTCAGCCTTCCAAGCGGTCCTTGATCGCCTCCTTCGCCTCGTCCTACATGAAGACGACGTGGTTGTGCCTAATCTTAGAATATTCCGCCTTGATGTGCACGCGTGCCGGGGAAGCTTAAGTCAAGGTCCGGGATTCTGAGATTGAGCGTCTCTGCAAGCCGCATCCCGGAGTAAACCAACGCGGAATTAGCGCGAGCATCTTCGGGTTGGGAAGCCCGAAGTAGGGGAAGTTCCTGATGGTCCCAAGGGTGAGGCGCTGTTCGTCAATTTTCGTCACTCCGAGGGATGCTCACCTTGTTCCTGTACCTGCTCTCGTCTGTCTCGATGTCCTGATAGAGGAAGAGTCGCTTGATCCCGCTGAAGTAATCGATTATCGTAATCGACCTTATATCTCTAGCGTCATCCCATTCGACGAACCTGTTCAGGACAACCTACATGTTCTGGTCGTTGACTTCGGCAATCTTTTTCTCGTCGGAGAACCACCCGAACTTCGCAGAGCGACCTCGTAAAACCTCCTGCTGTGGACGGAGTGGCTCTTCCTGCACATCGCTTGGATGAACTCTTCCTTCCCCAATCGAGCGTCACTCGGAATCCCCTAGACGTCTCCCGCGGCTTTAACGTGCGGCATATCCGCCTCTCTTCTTTTTTTGCATGATTTTCGGGGTCCTCGCGGAGGCTCGGAGCTCAGAGACCTCATCGTCGCCGAAGAACGGGCCGTCCGGTTCGCCTGTCGCGAAGAAGGTGGACCTCGGGGTGCAACCGGCATCCCTCAAACGCTCGAACTCATCCTTGAGGACGGTCCGTTCCTCCTCCTCCGGCACAGACCCTCCCTGCCCGGCAGAGAAGCACAGTGCTGGAACCGGGCCCTCCCAGATCGGAAAGAACTGTTCTGACTCTTCGACCAAAGCTTATCGGCCATCTTACCTCGGCACGACACAATGCCGGAGGACATAGTGGCGGGACATTTAACGCAGGACGGGGAAGACACTGGACGGCGGACACTGCAAACCGTTCAAGCGGAAACCCATCCTCGTTGGAAGCATAATGAACCCTCCTTCACCCTAGGACAACGACTCTTGTCCTGTTGAATCAGAGACCAGAACATCACACAGCGACTGGACAACGACCGAGGGATTATATCGGGACTGAAACATCTCCTCCAGCGTGAACTGTGATGACCGAGAATAATGGCGATTCGTTTACCTCAACGAAGGCGGAAGTGTTCGAGGCCCTAGGGCATCCCACAAGGATTCGGATACTGCAGGAACTCGCCAGCAAACCTCTCGCCTATTCCGAGCTGAAGCGGGCTGCCGGTATGGAGAGCAACGGTCTGCTCACCTTTCACCTTGGTAGGTTGAAGGACCTGGTCGGCCTCAACGCCGAAGGCAACTATGCACTGACGGACGAGGGAAGAGAAGCGCTTCGCATCGTCGAAGCCAGCAAGAGCGAGGTCAAGAGACAGGAGGTGGTGTCTCAGCACTTCTCTATTCGCACTCGGCACCCTACTCCCGTTCTCGTGTTCCTGATCGTAGCTCTGGTCGCCCTAGCCTCAGTCTCGATGGTGGAGTACACACAGGTTCAGGCGCTCGATTCGAATCTGAACAACACACCACCCATTCCATCGCCTTGCACCATGCAGGTGTCACTGGGTGGCGTCGAAACACCGGTACTGCTCATGCAGCCCGGGACGACTGGGTATATCTGTATCACCTATCAATCTGAGTGGCAGGGGAATTCGGGTCAGTATCAGAGCGGGCTCTTCAGCAATGGCATCTTCCCGTTTGGTTTCTCCATACTGAATGCGACTTGCGTGAACAATGCGAACGCGAATGGTTGCCGCAGTAGTACCCTCTCAAATTCGTTCGCGTTCAGCGCCTCTCCCAGCTCAATCCGACCAACGTCGACAACCGATTACATTGTAGTCGTCTATTCTGTGACCGCCCTCGGCAACTCGACGGGGTTCTACGATTACGGAACGTACGGATTCTGCGGTGGCATGCCGATGGCCGTTGGCTACACCGCATCCCAGGTGAACTCACCCGACTTTGTTCCCGGGACCATGCCTCAAGGGTGCTTCCTGCTCGCGTTCCATGACGTCGCCGTGAGTGTGGGTCCTGGCATGAACGTCGCGTACGTAGCACTTAGCTAGACCGAGATAATCGGGGCTCCAGCAACTAGCCTGATTGTATTCCATCGACCTGTAGCTCCTCTTTCTGAACTATCTACTTGTGCCATCTTGAGAGCAACCGAGAGACAAGTATTCTCGAGCCAGTCACTCTCGCGCCTTCAACCCCAGTGCGCTGGGACCGATTCCAAGCAGTCTTTTGCCGCGCCGTCGCGGAAACTGGTTCTACCAGGTCGCGGTTCTCGGCATGAGAAACGGCGAGCACGACGATCTGGCCATCCCCTCGACCACATATCCCGGATTAAAGCGGATTCTCACTTTTTCACGCGGCATGGCCCTGTTGGCAATCTCCGAAATCCAAAGGTCTCCAAACGAGAGCGCGGAAGCTCGTGAAGTCTCCTCCTTCCAAGGAGGAGGTTATCGGCTATGATAGATCCCTACTGGGCGCATCACTCATCATTGCCAGGATCTTCTCAAGAAGATGAGTTGTCTTCAAAGGATGCGTACTCTTTCCAACCGACTGACACATTGTTGGCCCACACTACTTATGGATTCCGTAACGATCAATGTCCAAGATGTACGACCGTGTGTCTTAGCTCAAGCCATAGGTATTACTTTGTATCCTCTCTTATTAAGTACTATCGTGATGAACTAACGGACATGAATAGCAAACTGAGGTTGATTGGGGCCGCCTTTTTGGCGATAATAATGATGATGAGTTTTGCTCAGATTGGGGCGGTGACGGGCACTGATGCCAGTTCATCTTCCAACTCTTCTGGTCCTGCATTAGCCGCCACTGCACCGAGCACAACATCCATTCCCACCGCCCTGACTAGCTATGTGGAGAGCCTTGCGAATAGCCCAAATGTGTCCCATTGTGGCGGGGGTACCTTGGATCCATTCACTGTCAACTCTACACCATGTACTCCACCAAGTAGTGTAGTTCCTCAGACAACGACCAACTGCGGTACAGAATGTCAGACCGGGGGCTACACCACCGACTCGACTGGATACTATGGCTATGAGGCGGTCACCACTGGGCCATCTAACCCCACAGTTTCTCCGAGTTACTACTATTCGAATACTTTCACCGATTGGATCGGTATCCAAAGTTGTGTAGCATCGTGCGGCTCCATCTACCTTCTCCAAGCTGGAGAGTATTGGGGCCTCTCCAGTACCTACTCGTCGTCCAACCCGACAGTATTCGTGGAGTTCTGGGAAACCTCAGGTTACTGTAGTGGAACAACCTATTGCGGCAACACCGGAACGTGGGGAATAACCTCTGGCGACGGTCTTTCCTTTGATGTCTCCTACACAACTTCGAGCCAATGGCTACTCTACGCTGCAGACACTGCACAGAACCAATACATATACTTCTATGTAACAGTAGGCTCCGCAAGCGGCGACATACCTAACGGACCCTCGGGTATGCAATACGGCATGATGGTCAGCGAAGGCCAAGCGACTACAGCGAGCAACCAGTTTCCTGCAGGAGTCAACTTTTACAATGTCATAGGGACAACCTCCTCAAGTGGCACATATTATCTAGGGGGCCAAACTCAATGGAATCTCCCAACAAGTGGTTCACAAAGTGTGACCCTAGCTTGGACCACTGGCACTTGCACATGGGGCAGCAACACATGCGGAGACCAAGATATAATAGTCTCATAGAACACGATTTCCGTCCTCAGAGGGGTTCTATCTTCTGAGCCCGGGTATCTCAACCAAGATTCTCCCTTCCACTCCCCTCATTCACTTTCAGCCACCTCCCTCGCATCCCGGTCGCCTTCACAAACGTGAGCCGTTATAGCCTTCTGTGTCCTCCCCGAGGCCATGATATAGCATCGGTGTTATGTCTTCCCTGCAGGAGGGGTAGAGGGACCAGCGAGGATTGGACTATGAACACAGTCATCCTCGAATGCATCAAGACCAAGCCAGTCAAATCGCAAATGTTAATTCGGGGCATGATGAAGACAAACTAAAGCATCGGAACGCCGACATGACCACGACTAGACCTGTCTATGTGAATGAGGGCTGGACGCCCGAAGGATTGGTTCGCAAGAACTGGGCGCAGGATAACAGGAAATGCGCCTGGTGTAGCGGATCCCTTCCAAAGGGTCGAAGACTATACTGTAGCCGCAAATGTGGTTTGAGATTCATCGAAGATCCCCGATATCACAATACGATGCTGCTTTGGACTCGGATTCGGGCCGAGGTCTTGTGGGAGACTAAGTTATGCCAGAAATGCAAAGTCAAGCCTTCTTCTGAGGTTGACCACATAAGAGAGATCGCTCTGGGAGGCGACCCATTCGACAAGGCCAACCTTCAGGCGCTCTGTCGTCAGTGCCATAAGGAGAAGACCGTCTGCTTCCTTGTGGAGGAGATGGGAAAGAAGGGACGAATCGGAAAGCGATTGGCGAGGACGCGGGTCAGGAAGCATAGATGGCAGTTGGAGACCGATCGAAGGCCATATGGTGGCGCTCCCGTAGAAGAGTTCTTCGCAATTGCCGAGCAGAGTTCGATTGAGGATTTCTAGGCCGGAGGCTTGGCGGCTTTGCTCGTAGTTCCGATTCCCCAAGACCACCTTAAATCAGTCTCGTTCCTTACGAGTATGGTGGTGTGTTTTGGCTGAAGCAGGCAGGGAAGACAGGTCCTGGACGAATCCTTCGGTCAGGGCCCTCACT
>Ga0182014_10008224_pt1 | contig 10715 bp, 10 predicted proteins | sample 612S2DmetaG_FD_120489 | JGI IMG/M metagenome (GOLD analysis project Ga0182014, IMG submission 120489) | Permafrost microbial communities from Stordalen Mire, Sweden - 612S2D metaG | ecosystem: Environmental > Terrestrial > Soil > Wetlands > Permafrost | place: Sweden: Stordalen | collected... | reverse complement strand
CCTGGGCTCCGGCTTCTGCGAGCCTGGTGGCGATTCGCTCGGCGATACCTCTAGTGGATCCGTGCCCGGTCGCGTAGGCGACCAGAACGCGGGCGCCCTCGCTCACGTCCGCGAGCCTACGCCAGTTGAAGGATGACCGACATTCAGGCAGATGACCAAGCCGTTGTCCTCGTCCGTGCCGGCTCCTGCACGGACCAGGTCGGCCAGCTCCTTATACGAGGGACGCTCATCACCGACTGGCACGTCGTGATCATCCCGCAGAGGTGATCAAGCCCAGCAACCCGCGGTGGGTATCGCATCTCTCGGGCTTCAATCGGCCTGTGGGGTGTGGTTCGCGGTGAAGGCCAGCAGTGGCACGGCGGTCCGCGGCGGATCCTCGAGGTTGGGTGAGTGCCCGGCACCGGGCAGCATCTCGACTATCGCGCCGGGAACGGCGCGGTACTCGGCGGTGGACGAGGGGCGCCACCTGCGATCTTCCTCGCCGTAGATCACCAGTAGCGGCTTGCCGAGGGGCGCCAGCCGTTCTGGCAGTCCCTGTTCGTTCAGGTACGCGCGGACCCCCAGTGAGGTCGCGGCGAACACGTGGAGGTCCATGTCGCGTACCTGGTCCAGGAACGGCTGGGGGATCTGATATCCCGGGGCGAACCCGGAGCTGACGGCCTGGCGGAGCTGTTCGTCTGTGAAATCCGGCCACTGTTCCGGGTCGATGGCGGCCTCTTCCCCGATGTAGGCGGCCATGTTGGGGCCGAAGTTGATGAACACGAGGGCGGTCACCAGGTCGGGTCGTTGCTCGGCAAGGGCGGTGGCAACCGCCACGCCGCTCGAATGGCCGGCCACGATGGTGTGCTCGACGCCGAGCCGGTCCAGTGCCGCGCCGGCCCGGCGCGCCTGGTCCGGGATCGCGTAGCTCGCGCGGTCCGGTTTGGCTGACTGGCCGCATCCGAGCAGATCGATCCGGATGACGCGATGGGACCCGGTCAGCAGCGGAACCATCGGCTCCCACGAGCGGGCCGATGCGGCGGTCCCATGGATGAGCAGGAGTGCGGGGGCGTCGCACGGGCCGTCCTGGCACACGTGGATCTCGCCGCCGTCCAGAGGCAAGGTCGACTCCTCGGTGGCCGGGGCGTGCAGACGCGACTTATCGCTGGAAACAGTCATGGGTGGATTGTCGCCGCCGGTGCGCGCCGGCGGCTTGGACAAATGTTCCGGTCGGCCGGCGTGCGTAGCATGAAGGAATGTGGTCCGGCGGGTCCGAACGGGACGACGGGGTGTTGTGGGACATCGCATGCCCGGCCCAGCCCCGTCGCGTGCCTGGGGTCACCATGGCCGGGTTTCGTGACCGCGGCATCACCCCGCCCGGCCTCCGGCTGATCCCGCACCCGGCCGTGACCCTGATTCTGGTGTTCGGCGGCACGATTGCCGTGGAAGATGCCGCCGGGCGGCGGCAGCAGGGCAGTTTCGTTACCGGGCTCGGGTTCGGCGAAGTCCTCCGCGCGCTGCGGGCGGAGGCCTTTGAGTGCCTGCAGGTGCGTCTGTCACCGCTGGTCGCACAAGTGGTGCTGGGTGCCGCAGTGGCCGACCTGGGCGGCGCTGTGGTGACCCTCGATGATCTGTGGGGCCGGGAGGCGGCACGGATCAGTGAGCACTTGGGTGATCTCTCCTCCTGGGAGGATCGCTTCGCGCTGACCGACGCGTGGCTCGCCCGCCGGTGCGCGGCGGGGTCGCAGGTAGCCCCGGAGGTCGCCTGGGCCTGGCATGGCATCGTCGCCGGCCGTGGCATGGTCCGGATCGAGCACCTGGCGGCCGAACTCGGCTGGAGCCGCAAACGCCTGTGGTCCCGGTTCCATTCGCAGATCGGCCTGCCGCCCAAGCGTGCCGCGAAGCTGGTCCGCTTCGACCATGCCGTACACAGCCTGGTCGCGGGCCAGGACGCGGCCGGAGTCGCCGCCGACGGCGGTTACACCGATCAGTCCCACCTGCACCGCGACGTCGTGGCGTTCACCGGGTTGACCCCCGCGACCGTGGTCAACGAGCCCTTTCTCGCGGTCGACGACATCGCATGGGGCTGGCCCGGACCGCGGAACTCTCGCGGTCGGCCTTACCGCACCCCGCATCAAAGTCCTCGTCATGCTCACCCGCGGCAACCCCTGGCTCCCCACGACTAACTGATCTCTACTCAGCGACCTGACGTTGCCGGGCTCAGTCACGCGGCTTCAAGGTCGGTGGCCGACAAGTAGGCCCCGTGCTTGCGGAACGCAGCCGGAGCCCGGGCCAAGGCATCGGCGCGCTGAACCTGAGTTTCGGCGGGGAACCACGGCTGCCGCAGAACCCGCAGCTCAGTCCAGGCTGGCGGGGCTAGGTCATGCTGCGCCGCAAGATGTTCCGCCAGTGCCGCCAGCAGCGCATCCCACCGTTCGTCACCCACGAGCAGCGGCTCATCTACCAGCAGCGAAGGCTGGACGTCACCGGGCTCCCACCGGTACTCCTCCAGGAACTCCCAGACCAGCTTCCACCGCGTCCGATCATCAGCCGCCCGGGACAGATGGCGGGCAAGGTCGGCTATGGTCATCTGCCCTGTCCGGTGCCGGCCGTCCAGCATGCTAGCTCGCGGGCCTCCACGCACACGCCACTCATCTGGGCCGCACTGCTCTAGAATCGAACCCGGCAGCCACGGCCAAGCCGACCGGTCGTCCTGCTCCTCCTGCTTGTTTCGCGGGTGCGCGGCCAGGTCGTCAGCGTAGGTGTCCAGGTCGTTACCGGTCCAGGGCTGGCCGGACCGCCCGCCGCCACGGCGGTCATGGGCGATCGCCCGGTAACCGTTCGAGGCCACCAGGAACAACTGGTCATCCCAGGCATCAGCGGTGAGCGGCCAGCCGTGGCTGAACACGACCGGCTGGCCGCTGCCCCAGTCCTTGTAGAAAATCTCGGTGCCGTCCGTGGTGGTGATGGTTCCCATCACATTTCTCCTTGGTTTGCGGGGGATTGGATCTACTGGTCGGCGAGCCAGCTGCCGTGGAATCCGAGCGGGATCCGGGCGGGCAGGTGAACACGGGCGACGGGCTCCGCGGTGAAGTCCTGCGCGGCGAGGATGACCAGGTCAGACGCGCCACGGTCGGGGTTGTGCACGAAGGCGAGGACGTAGCCGTCGTCTTCGGCGGCCTCCGGGGTGGTGGGGGTGAACACGGCTTCGCCGGCGGTGGCGTCCCGGCCGAAGTCGTGCGCTTCGGCGGTGCCGTGCGCCAGGTCGTGCTTGAGCAGCGCGTTGGTGAAGGCCTCGTCGGCGAAATCACCGGTCAGCGGCGAGATAAGCTGGCCGACTTCGCCGATCATCGCGCTGTAGCCGTACCGGTGCGGGCGCGAGATGACCCGGTCATCGACCCGCGGGAACTCCTGCGCCCGGTCGTTCAAGGTCTGCTGGCTCACCTTGCCCGCGGCCGGGTCGATGATCCACCGGTCGAGAGTGGCCGGCCCGTGCCCGTCCCACAGCGTGGCCACATCGAACGGCTGCGGGTACTGGCACAGGTCGACCACGACCCGCGCGCCGTCGTCGTAGGCGTTGAGCGTGTGGAACACCCAGCAGGGGCTGATCTGCAGCCAGCGGACACCGGTGGCGCTGCCGTCCCGGGGCAGCAGGCCGACGCGGGCCTGGTGCGCGGGGTTCCACGTGTAGGGCAGTTCCTTCCCGGCGGAGACTGCGTCCATGCTGAACGTGACGGGCAGGTCGAAGAAGACCACATATCTGTCGGTGAGCGCGAAATCGTGCATCATCGGCCCGTCGGGGACCGGGATGTCGGTGGTGCGGCTCACCTGGCCGGCGGCGCCGACGACCACGTGCTGGACGTGGTCCCAGGCCCAGTAGTACGCGATGGCGTGCAGTTCGCCGGTCCGCTGGTCGAGCTTGGTGTGCGCGGCGAACCCGCCGGGCAGCGTCCCGCCGAAATCATGCGGGCCCTGGGTCTCGAGCTCATCGGAGAGCTGGTATGGCAGCGGGCCGGCCTCCACGGTGGCCAGGATGCGGCCGGCGTGCCTGATGATGTGCGTGTTCGCGGCGAAGTCCATGTTCTCATGCACCGGGCCGGCTGGCCATTTCTCGCCGAGGGCGCCGGTGACGGCCTTGGAGCGGACCCAGCGGTTGCGGTACCACTCGGCGCGGCCATCCCGCAGCCGCACGCCATGCACCATGCCCGCGCCCAGGAACCAGTGATAGTTGGGGTCGTCCAGGCCCAGCGGGTTGGGGCCGTTCCGCAGGTAACGCCCGTTGAGCCCGGCAGGCACCCGGCCGGTGACCGGCAGGTCGAAGGCCGTGGTCTCGCTGGGGACCGGGGCGAACGAGCCTTGCAGGAACCGACTTTGGGCAGGCATCGGCGAACTCCTTCACAGTCGGGGGCGCCGGCTGGCGTCCCGTTCGGGCTGGTTTGCCGGCCCTTGCCGGGAGGCAGCCGACTGGCTGATGGCACGGATCCGGCGGCCCTGCAGGACGCCCAGCCGGGCCAGCACCTGGCCGAAGGCCATCAGCACCAGCGCGGTTGTCCAGATACTTGCGCCGGTGATGTCATGACGGGCCGAGAAGGATGCGACCGAGGAGCCGCCGCCATGGTAGGCGTAATAGGCAAACCCGAACCGGAATCCCATGCCGGCAATCCATGTGATGACCGAGACGGCGCCGGCCCGGAACATCAGCCGCCGCTGGTCGTCCCGCCAGATGCCGTCGGCGGCGCCGCTGAGCGCGCCGAGCACGATCCCGGCGGCGGCCAGGATGACAATGAGGATCAGGTCATTGCCGCGCAGGGTGAACGGGCGCAGGTAGACGATCCCGGCCAGGATCAGCAGGGCCAGCGGGAGCAGCGCCGCCCGGGGGCTCAGCTCGTGCGGGCGCACCTGACGGAAGATAACCAGGATTAGCAGGATGTCGATCACGTAGTCGGTGATGCTCATTGAGCTCTCCAGCTGGTGGCCTGGCAGCGAGTGCGCTGAGCCTGCGGATTGGCGCGCGACCCGGGCCCGCCGCGGCTAGTCATCGGTGCCGGACCGGGGCCTGGGCGGCCAGGTCGTCCCGGGTGGTCGGAGTGCCGTCGATAGCCTCATACGCGGCTTTCGAGCGGCCGAGGGTGCCCATCAGCGTGGATGGCCCGAAGAACGGCTGACCGCCGATGTGCCAGCTGTCGCGGCCGAGTTCTTCGATGAGCACCCAGACCACCTCGCGGAAGGCCTCCGAACCCTCGAAGGCGACTATCGTGTCGGTGATCTTCGCGGCCAGGTCATGCTTTTGCTTTTCGGTGAAGACTCCCTCGATGACCTTGACGGTAACCAGCGGCATGACGTGCCCTCCACGGGCGGTGATCCCCGCGCATGCAGGGGCGGGGCGTGGATCGCCCGTGCCAGAAGCATCCGCCCCGGACGAGCGCACTCGCATCTATGGGATCCCTAGTTGGCACCATGGCATCGCACCCGGGCTCCATGGGGCTGTTCACCGGGCAGAGCCAGTTCTACTGTGGTGAGCGAGCCACCAATTGGGATGGTGATCCTTCGCGGCCGCGCAAACCAGTGCCTAGCCCTTGACGGGCTCCTCGCGAACGTCCGGTCAGGGCGCAGCCGGGCGCTGGTGGTGCGCGGTGAGGCCGGTATCGGCAAGACCGCGCTGCTCAGCTACGCCGCCGACACGGCACCCGACTTCCAGGTGGCACGCGCTGAGGGCGTCGAATCGGAGATGGAATTGCCCTTCGCGGGGCTGCACCAGCTCTGTGGCCGGATGCTGAATCGCAGCAGTTCGCTGCCCGGGCCGCAGCGCAACGCGCTCGGCGTCGCGTTCGGCCTGCGTTCCGGCACTGCGCCGGACCGCTTCCTGGTCGGACTCGCCATCTTGACCCTGCTGTCTGACGTAGCCGCCGACCAGCCGCTGCTGTGCCTGATCGACGATGCACAGTGGCTGGACCAGACCTCCGCCCAAGTCCTGGCCTTCGTTGCCCGCCGGCTGGACACCGAATCGGTCGCCATGATGTTCGGCACCCGCGACCCCGGCACGGCGCCTGGCCTCACCCGCCTTCCCGAGCTGACACTGGAAGGACTGCCCGATACTGACGCCCGGGCCCTGCTCGCCTCGGTCATCCCCGGCCGGCTCGATGAGCGAGTCCGCGACCGCATTGTCGCTGAAGCCAGCGGCAACCCTCTGGCCCTGCTTGAGCTGCCCCGGGGGGTAACCGCCGCGGACCTGGCCGGCGGGTTCGGCGTGGCCGGCCCGCCGACGCTGGCTGGCCGGATCGAGCAGAGCTTCCAGCGGCGGATCGCGCCGCTTCCGGAGATGACCCGGTGCCTCCTGCTGCTGGCTGCTGCCGAGCCCTTGGGCGACCCGGCGCTGCTGTGGTCTGCTGCGAGGCACCTGGGCATCAGCGCGGACGCCGCCGGCCCGGCGGAGGCAGACGGACTGCTCACCGTGACCGCCAGGGTGACCTTCCGCCACCCGCTGGTCCGCTCCGCCGTCTACCAGGCGGCGCCGGCAGGGGAGCGCCGCCGGGTCCACCACGCCCTCGCCGAGGCCACCGAACCGGGATCCGATCCCGATCGCCGGGCGTGGCACCAGGCCCAGGCAGCAGCCGAGCCAGATGAGGACATCGCCGCCGAGCTCGAGCGTTCGGCCGGCCGGGCGCACGCACGCGGCGGCCTAGCCGCAGCGGCCGCCTTCCTCGTACGCGCCGCCGCGCTGACCCCGGCCGCGCCCACGCGCGCGGCACGCGCACTCGCCGCCGCGCAAGCGCAATACGGGGCCGGGATGCCAGACGCGGCAGTGGAACAGCTGGCCGTCGCCGCGACAGGACCGCTCAGCGAGCTGGACCGCGCCCGGCTGGAGCGGCTGCACGCACAGATCGCGTTCACCCGGCTGCGGGGCAGCGGCGCTCCCCAGCTCCTGCTCCAGGCGGCCCGGCGGCTGGGCCCCCGGGACGCCGCCCTGGCCCGCGAGACCTACCTGGAGGCGCTGTGGGCGGCGATCCGTACCGGCCGGTCCGGCAGCGGTCACACAGCACGTGAAGTGGCCGAAGCCGCCCTGGCCGCGCCACTCGCAGCCGACCCGCCGCGGGCAGTTGACCTCCTGCTGGATGGCCTGGCCGCCCGATCTACCGAGGGCTACACGGCGGGCGTACCCGCCCTCCAGCGCGCACTCAGTGCGCTACGCGCCGGGAACGGCGACGACGACACACGCTGGCTATGGCTTGGCTGCCACACCGCCATGGACTTGTGGGACGACGAGGCGTGCCGCACATTGGCCGCCCGGCACGTCCAGCAAGCCCGGGAAGCCGGGGCCCTGACCATGCTCCCGTTCGCCCTCAACTACGTCGCCGCACATCACATCTTCGCCGGCGAGTTCACCGCAGCCGCGGACCTGCTCGACGAAGCGGACACAATCACAGCGGCGACCGGGAACGTGCGGATGGCGGACTTCTCGCTGCTGCTGGCGGCCTGGCGCGGCCGGGCATCCGGCGAGTTCGAAGCCGGGATGCAGGATGCGGCTGCCCGAGGCGAGGGGCTGGCGATGGCCAGCGCCGAGTTCGCGTCCGCCGTGCTCCACAACGGCCTGGGCCAGTACCAGGCCGCGCTCAACGCCGCGCGACAGGCTTGCACGCACGACGAGCTCGGCTTCGGCGTCTGGGTCCTGCCCGAGCTGATCGAGGCAGCGGTACGAAGCGGGGAAAATGAGGCCGCGGCGGTCGCCCTGCACCAGCTGTCCGAACGAACCAGCCTCAGCGCCAGCCAATGGGCACACGGCATCGAAGCCCGCTCCCGTGCCCTCATGACCGACGGGCAGGCAGCCGAGGACCTCTACCAGGAGGCGATCAGCCAGCTCGGCCGCAGCAGGATGACGGTCCACCTCGCCCGAGCCCATCTCATCTACGGAGAATGGCTGCGCCGCGAGAACCGGCGCGCCGACGCCCGCGAGCAGCTGCGCACCGCCCACCAGATGCTCGCCACCATGGGAGCCGACGGCTTCGCTGAACGAGCCGCCCGCGAGCTGCGAGCCACCGGCGAGCGGCTCCGCAACCGCACCACCGGTAGCCCCGTCCAGCTCACCGCCCGGGAGACCCAGATCGCCCGGCTGGCCGGAAACGGCCAGCCCAACCGCGAAATCGCCGCCCAGCTCTTCATCAGCCCCCACACCGTCGAATACCACCTGCACAAAATCTTCGCCAAGCTCGCCATCAGCTCACGCAACCAGCTGCACAGCGTCCTGGCCGGCGGCAGAAGCGAGGCACCTGCACGCCCGGTATCTCCCGGCCCTTAGAACAAGCCACGCAGCTGCTCCGTCGAATGCTCAGCATGTGAACGGGCACTCACTGACGCGCCGGCCAACGACGGCCGACAGCAACAGAACGCGCAGTTCTACGCGCCCCCGCCGACCCAGAGGAGCCGCCTGGACAACCTGTGTGGTTATCACAACCTCGGTGGATTATGGCCGCATTCGCACGTTGCTCCTTCGGTGGGCCGGCCAGTCGTGGTGCTGTCGGTGGGCCGCGGCGTGCCTGCTTCCTGCGGTGTCCGTGAGGGCAATAATTGAGTCATGGAGACTCGCGAACTGCCGTCGCGCTGGAGCGACTACGCGCGTCGCCTGCCGTCTTCCCTCAAAGACCTGAGTGGGCCAGCTGCGGGGATAGTCGTGCTGCCGTTGCATGTGGCCTGGTCAGGCCGGCGGGCATACGACGTGAGTGATGAGCGCCAGCGTCTCATGCTTTACGCGCTGCTGCTTGCGGAGGCCCAGCGCGAGGATCTTGAGCGGTTCCTGCACTCGGAGTCGCTGGTGAGGATGTGGCCGCAGTTGCGGCGGCTACTGGGCCCGCATGCGCGGCGGGCGTGGGAAAAGGAACTGATCCCGGCGCCCCGGCAGTGAGCCTGGACGGGCTGCCTGCTGGCCACGTGCGCGTGCTGCTGGATGGCCTGAGCGTCTTCGAGCAGCACGGGCTGTTGCTGGCCGGAGGTACGCATTCCGGGCCCATGAGATCTTGTACCGCCCGTCTCAGGATGCTGGCCACCATCCCGGAACCGCTGATCGTTTGGGCGGGGCACAGCCCAGGCCAGGTTGAGATCGGGGGCCGTCCCCGGCCACCGCGTTGGATGCCGATCGTGTCCATTAACGGAAATGAACCGCGGGACAGTCACCGTGCTGGCCGGGGCTGGTCAACCGGGTGGATCGGGCGGCACCGCCGGTCAGCGACCAAGTGAATCTTCGTGCTTAACCCACCCCTGGAGCGCCCCAACCCCTCCCGGTCGCGGGGATTGTTGTCATTCGCTGCCCCCTGTGGGGTCATCACAGGCTGGGGCGCGGCGGGCGCCGACGGCATGCCGGTGGGCACGGCGATGGTCGAGTCCGCGCTGACCGTCACTCCTCGCCCTCGGCCACGTCGCACCCGGCCCGCAGCCCATCAAGGATGTCCTCTCAGGTTCCACCCAGCGACCAGCGGTCACTGGGACCAGGCGAGTACGCCGAAGTACCCCAGGGCGTGGTCCACGACTGGTGGCAGGTGGGCGACGAGGAGGCACAGGTCGTCGTCGAGGTGACACCGGGTGACCGGTTCGCGGAGATCGCGAGAACCATGGTCGGGCTCGCCCACGACGGCAAGGTCACCCGACGGGGTGGGCCGTCCCTGCTTCAGTTGGCCGTCATCATGCGGGAGTACCACGACGTCTTCGTCATGGCCTCGCCGCCACCGTGGGTCCAGCGGCTGCTGTTCGCAGCGCTCACTCCGGCAGGACATCTGATGGGGGCTGCGCGCCTCGTACCCGAGGTACCTCGAATCCGCCGACATCGTGGAACCCGCAGCCGAGGCGCTCGCTCTGCTCGATGAGCACGGCCGACTCCGCTGGAACACAGACGCCCGCCCATAGCAGGCCACTCACACGGCAAATCCCTGTCGGCGGTTCGATGGAGCCCTGCGCGCCTTTCCGGAGGTACGCCCCATGGCGGGGGTGAGCCGAGTGTTCATGCAGCGGGCGGTGTGCGGTTAGTTCGCCGCAGCGGCATGGCGCGGCCCCCGGCACCTTCATGGTCCATCTCGCCGTCACCGACGGCACGGCCGAATGGGCCGGACAGGTCACCGACGGCATTCAGGCAGATGACCAGGCCGATGCCCTCGACCCGGCGGGCGATGCCAATCACGGTGGGCAGGATGTAGACCGCGGCCAGCCCGTCGATGATCGCCAGCCAGAACAGCCAGCTGTCCGCCACCGCCGCGGGGATCACCGCTCCTCCCCGCCGGTGGCACGCCGGATCTCGCTGCCGTCCCGGAAACAGCACGGGTAGAGTTCCCCAGCTGCCGTACCAGCCGGCGCCAGTCCGCCGTCGTCCAGCATGGCCAGCTCGTCGGCCTCCACGCACACGTATCACTCGTCCGGCCCGCACTGGCTGAATCGAGCCCGACAGCCACGGCCACACCGACCGGTCATCCTGCTCCTCCTGCCTGTCACGCGGGTAGCGGACAAGCACCGGGCTGTCATCGGGGAACCTGCCGTCGTTGTCCTCGTCCATGTCGGCTCCTTCGAGGAGCCGCCCGGACAGCGTGTGTCGTTATCGCAACCTCGACGACACCAGGCCGCATTCGCAAATAGGTCGCCGAGCTGGTAAAACGCCGTTTTAGTGCTGTGCTAGCGCCAAGGTTTTGTCGCCGGATGGAGGATGGCGGCGATATCGTCCACGGTATCGAGTTGCCCGGCGGCGACGTTCATCACCAGTT
>Ga0182014_10008221_pt1 | contig 10720 bp, 15 predicted proteins | sample 612S2DmetaG_FD_120489 | JGI IMG/M metagenome (GOLD analysis project Ga0182014, IMG submission 120489) | Permafrost microbial communities from Stordalen Mire, Sweden - 612S2D metaG | ecosystem: Environmental > Terrestrial > Soil > Wetlands > Permafrost | place: Sweden: Stordalen | collected... | reverse complement strand
GTAGGTTGTAAGTCGATTCGTGGGAACTACCTAGGTCTCAGTACTTCCAAGGGCCGTAGCTCAGTGGTTAGAGCAGGGGACTCATAATCCCTCGGTCGTGGGTTCGATCCCCACCGGCCCTACTTTGCCTCGTTTTCCGAGGCGGACGACATCTCATCTGCTTAGAGCGAAAAGGCTTGTAAAACCTATGATATTTCGCATTTCAAACAGTTTCTGGACTACGTGTCGGAACTCACAAATTTTGCCAAAAATGAGACTGGCTTTGTGCGGCGTGTAAAAACGGTGTAATCCTGACCATCGTTGGAACGATGGCGGCGATATGCCACGCTGACGATAGGGGTAATGAAATGGAAAATGAGACAAGTGAGGACGATTGGCCCGATGTTCTCTTCGTGAACTCGGAAATTAGAGACAGTCCCCAGTGGTCACTTCTGAGAGAAGTCGTTCCGATTTTCAGCCGCCGACCATACGAAGACTGGTGTCTACTCTTCACCGAAAAGTGCGAAAACGACGGGAATCTTGAGTGGCATGAGGCTGGGTTTGCCCGGTGCAAGCCCGAGCAAACAGACGAAGTTTCCGCGCGATTCGCGGCCAACACAATTGCAGCAAATATCGATTTCCGGGCATTTCTGGGCAGAGGGCTCTTGAATGACGATGCCCCTCACATCTCAAGGCAATTTCGTGACCTCATAAAACTGGAAGAGATGCTTGCCGCGAGCGGTCCTGATGATGGTGCTCGGTGCGGTCCGGTTTAGCTACGGGCGCAATTTTTAGGGTCTTTGTTAGTCTCGGCCAATGGACCTGACGAACTCTCATGTTGAGTGTTTTCCGGAGTCCACGCAAGAGCGTTACGAATTCTACGAAACGCGCAATGCTTCGGCGATATTGAAGGCGACGAACCCAGTCCGATTTGAAGAAATCATAGAAGTTTTGAACGGATTCTCTTTGTGGACATCCGACCTCGTGGTGCCTGGGGGGAACGAAACAAAGTTGGCCGCGAGGCTTAACGCAGCGTTTAGGAGACATGGTTGGCGCGAGGCTCGCGTTGACCAAATAATTAGATTGAGTTTGGTCAAGCAGCCGCACCGCCCTGCGGGTGAGACGGTGCCCGAGGTGGTGGACACTGAAGTAGAAAGTATGGGTTACAAGGTTGACAATTTTGTTGACCGTGTCGCATTGGACGTTGAATGGAATGCGAAAGACGGCAACCTTGACAGAGATCTGGCGGCATATCGCTCCTTGTACGACGCAGGTCTGATTGATGGCGCAGTGATGATCACCAGGACTTCTGATGACCTTCGGAAATTAGCAACCCGACTAGGGCAAGAATCTGGGCTCACTCTCGAGAAGTCCAAGCGAATACTCGCTTCCACTACCACAACCAATACCGGCAAGTTGATCCCGAAGCTCGTCCGTGGAGACAGCGGAGGATGTCCCATACTTGTGATAGCCATTTGCGCAGAGACCTGGGACGAAAGTCCGGAGAATTAATCCCACACATTGAATTACACTCGTGTAAGATCTAAAGTGAGATTTAAGATCTTTACTAGCGAGGACAACTTAGATGAGTCTGGTTCACAAAGACCGCGAACATTCCGTGCCACCGCTTCGTCTCGTCAGTCAACCGCCTCCGCTTCCAAAAATAAGTGGCGGCTTTAGCACGATCCTTGCCGATCCACCGTGGAGATTCACAAATCGGACGGGAAAAGTGGCACCTGAACATCGTCGCCTTGACCGCTATTCCACCCTTGATCTTCAGTCAATATGTGAAGTTGACGTTTCAAACGTTTCGGCGAAGAACTCCCATCTCTATCTCTGGGTACCGAACGCAATGCTTCCAGACGGCTTAAGAGTTATGGAGTCGTGGGGCTTTCGCTACATTTCAAACATCATCTGGGCAAAACGGAGAATTGATGGCGGACCCGATGGGAGAGGGGTCGGGTTTTACTTCCGGAATGTAACCGAAGTAATTCTCTTCGGCGTGCGAGGAAGTATGCGAACCCTTCCACCTGCCCGGAGTCAAGTGAACATGATTGAATCGCGTAAGAGAGAGCACAGCCGGAAGCCAGACGAGCAATATGACCTCATAGAATCCTGCTCTCCAGGCCCATACTTGGAATTATTCGCTCGGCATCCGCGCAAGGGCTGGACCGTATGGGGTGACGAAGCGTCAGACGAAGTGACTCCGAGAGGACGAACGCACAAAGGATATGAAGGTGGCCCCATAGTTGTCCCGCACATAGATCCAAACGTGCGATTGCCGGGCCAGGTCTCGGATCACCTTGGAGCAAAACTCAGAGAGCGCTATGAGGCGGGCGCGAGCATTCGCCAGTTAGCGGAAGAGACTGGCTACACGATCACACGGATTCGGGGGCTGATTGAGAGGGCCGGGACCCAGATTCGGGGGCGAGGGCGAGGCTCTAAGGCTCAGCAGGCGGGATAACTTCAAGATTCACGATTGGCCTGTAGCTCAGAATCGCTTTGATGTTCGCTTCCAAAGCTTCTGCGTAGTCAGGATGGGGAGATCTAAGTAGTTCAATGAACTGATTGATTATTGGGACAAGCAAATTGACAAGTGAAATTGGCGACCAGGACACGCTCATTTCCTGGCCCGGTAGTCCGGAAGATGTGCGCCCCCAGGTCAGATGAGCAAGGTGCTTATTTATCTTTTCCAGTTGTTGCTCAACTTCCCCTGCTTCGGGAGTTGACGGCCACTTCCAAGTAACGCCGAAGTTGGCGGGGGTGACGTCGTCGCTCAGTACCCGTTTGTTTGCGCCCAAGAAGGTCATCAGAACCCTTGCATGGACCAGATACGCCTCTAAAACCTCGTTTTGCCAGCGACCGGCTTTCATTGTTTCAAGGTTTACTCCGCCTTGCAGGAATGATTGCAACTCATAGACCAGAGCTGTAAATGCCTGTTGTAACTGGTCCGCTGTGTGCGGATATGCGCCGTCACTTTTCTTCATCTCTGGGCTCACAAGTCGGAAACCGTGACGTCGTTATTTAGGTTCTTCTCTTCTTTCAACGTGCCGTCATTCCGGCGATGCCAGTGGACCCCGCTCGCGTCTACAAACCACGCTGAAACAAGGACAACACCTGGGAGGAAGAACTGTAGGTGTTCATATTCGCCAGTGGGAATGTCAAGTTCCAAGTGTGGGAAAACATGAAAAGTGGGGGGATTCGTTGGGCTGATGGTGGCGAGATGTCTCCGTATTGGCTCCGCCGCTTTTTGAACGCACAGCCAGACATCCACATTGCGAAGAGTTTGGGCACTGGCGTTAGAAACAACTAGGGAGAAGTCAATGAACCTGCTTGAGTTTGCCCGCTTTCTAACAATTACGCCTTCCACCCAACAATCAAAAAGCGAAGCCTGTAGTCGTTTTGCGGCATCCATCTCTTTATTGAGATCCTGCCTCCGCCTCCGAACCTCTACGGTAAAGACAATGACGCCGAAGAGAAACGTGAGAACAGCAAGACCGGCGATTACTGAGTTGATTTTGTCGGCAGTCGTCACGACCTGAGAATACCCTCGGGCTCCGTTCCGCCCACTCCTACCAATGCGATACGGAAGACTAAGAATGCACGCCAAGGGCTTCGCGTACTCGCCACGGTTCCACCATGGGAACGACTACCGGTATTGGCGTCAATTGGTCTGAAGCCTGGCCTTGGAAGTGCGCGTGTCCCGGTCGTCCGCTCATGGGTAGCGATCGCCATTCGGGTCCGAACAACATTTCACGGCCCGTAGCGGAGAGCGAGAACCCAAGACGCGCGGTGATATTATCGCGTAATTCCCCTGATGAGAGCACAGAAATGTCGGGCCGCTGGATGTTTAATATCAGGAAGACTGATACTTGACGTGAAATTCGGGCGATGTTCGCGAGTATTGCCCGCGAACTACGTACACGTTCTCTGGCACTCTTAGGGTCCTCTCCTGGCAGGTCCTCAGCTAACAGGCTCGCTACCTCATCAATAACAAGATAGAGCGGCCCGAACCGAACGTCAGGCGGGAGTTGTAGACGATTTTGGGCGCGATGCGTTTCTAAGATTTCAAAACGTCTGAGCATTTCCGCGTGAACATTCTCAAGTATTGCGAGAGCTTCGGTATGGTCAGTTGCCACGGCGTTAACGCGCGTGCCACCCGTGAATTGAGCGAAGCCTGTCCGCTTGGTATCAATGAAAGTGAACCGTGCTGACTTCTCACTACAAAGAGTCGCGACGAGGCCGAGCGTTGCGGAGGTTTTGCCGCAACCAGTTGGACCGGCGATAAGTAGATGAACCGCATTACCGTGCTCGGGCAGCCATATTGCGGGACCATCATGCGTCTCTCCGATGCGACCTGGAACGTCGCACCACTCAACGGCACCGAGCGGGTCCGAGAAGAGCATACGGATCTCGCACAGATCGGCACGACCACTCGGTGTGACTCGGCATGACAGAGCCTCAAAGGACGCTGCTAAGGATGCATCAGCTTTCATAACGTGGTCAGTCGTCAGCCCGCGTGGAATCTTCACAAGGGCGGTAAAGCCTCCGGGAGATTGCGCCAGTCTGCAAACGACGAGCCTCCGATTCTCAGCGCGCAGACCGCAGTCCCAAGCGTGAGACACCAAACATCGCGCAAGGCTTGCTTCCTCGTCACGTCGTTCGGCCTCGTGCCAGAGTGCTGCACCGCGCGGGGCGGCGAAGACCGCGAACACTGAGAAGGCCGAGAGTAGAAACGGCCAGAAGGACAAATCCCACGGCAGAATCGCATTGACTGACGAGGAAAAGATCACGCCGACGAGCAGCGAGCCTATTCCGATGGCGACGACGAGGACGAGGCGATGCGTCCAGACTTCACGAGCCTCGGGTCTTTGAGTGACGGGCGTCACAACTACCCCCTTGGCTAACTGCCGTGGTCTAAGTGGCGAAGCAGCGAACGTAGAGCCACGGCGTGTGTGTCGTCGCCATTAATCTCGCCGCTCCACGCCCGTACTTCGTCGCTGACAATTGCTGCGACGGAGGAAGGTAAACAGTCAGCGAACATCAACGCCGATATCATCAACCCCCTCCCGCGTCTCTGAAAACCAGACGCGCCGAATTCGTCCGCTTCTTTAGCTAAGTGGACAGCCTCTGCCAAGAGTTCGGCCAGGCGACGAACACGCTGTTCAGTTAGGTCCAGATATTGCGATTCACTCACTTCGCAGCCGCAATGCTCTCGGCCCGGTACGACACCGCAACCCTGTTGTTATTTACGTAGGGCGCGGCCACAAGACCCACCAACGTAATAGCGGCGAGCGGGGCAAGTTCCTTCGGCACGTTCGTCGCTGGCACCTTCACTCGGATCTCTTCGGCACCCTCAGTTGTGAGCACAAAGAGCGACACGCGGACGAGCGGGCGGCCCTTGTCATCCATCTCGGTCGCCTCTTGGCGAACGCCGTCTGCGTACTTGCTCACAGCCACCGGCTCTACTCCGGTCGCAATCACTTTGAGGCCCGATACATCTACTGGAATACTTCGCATTGGTTTATCTCCTGTTTCGTAGCCGGCGAGCAACTTGCGCACCGGCACGAATAACAGTTACGGGCTACCGCCCCAACGCAAGTAGGTCAATTTCGTTAAAAGGAACCTGTCCAACGGACAGAGCTTCCGTTTCAACTCAGTGCGAACAGCGCGGCCATTAGACCGAGGAGCGCTCCCAATACATAGGCCAACAGGCCATATTTGGTAACGCGACTTGGCTTTAGTGGCGACATCGCACTCGTGATCGCCGTCCGCATGAAGTTCTTCTCTCTTCGCTCTGCCTGCGTATCGCGTTTTACGCTGAGTAGATCCAAGACCCGATTATTGGGGTCAGCTAGGTATTCGGCGTCTAACGCTTGAGCTCGCTCCATTTCTTCCACAACCTTCTGCGCGGCCTGCGAACTACGGTCGTAGTTCACCCAGACAGTCCAGGTTCCGAACAGTTCGCACAGCGCCGAAAATCCGCTCAATAATCCAATTGCAAGTCTCACTTGTCCTCCCACGATTCAGCATTGATCCAGACCGAGAAGTTGCTCCTCGCTACTCCGTGCGGGCCTTACCCGAATTATTCCGATTCCATGTGACAGTGCGACGTCACCATAGGGGTGTGGAGACGTTTACCGACAACATTGAACGAGCGCATAGGAAGTTGGGCCTAACGGTCTTCGCATCGCCCAGCGAAATTAAGAAGGCCTGGCGCAGATGTGCTCGTGAGACCCATCCCGACCATGGCGGAAATGGGGCGGCGTTTGAAGAGGTACAAGTAGCAGCGAAAACCTTATTGGCAATGGGAGTACGCGAGTCCTATCAAGCGGAAATACAGCGCCGTGAAACCATGAAGGGTTCGGCGTCTAATTCGGCGGCCCCCAACTCGGGGGAAGTAATTCATACACAAACGAAGACGCGTCGGTACAAGAGTCTGTTGCTCGCGGCGATTTTCGGCGGCCTCATTGCTACACATGTCCATCAGAATGGGGTCGCAGAATATCCTCTGGAATTATTTTGTTTTCTGATGCACTCCACCTACTGGATCTTCTTTCTTGCTTGGTTGGGCATTAAGAAGCGAGCCATCAAGTCGTCAAACTGATGCGGCTAACCGCCAGGGTCATCAATTCGCTCCGCGCGGAGTCCGGCAGCCAGCAACCACGCGAGGGTTGCGGCAACGCCTGAAGTCTCTACCAAAGTCAGCAGACGCGGAATTTCTCCGCGAGTCGCCAAACACCACCAGTCCCGCTGGTGCACCTTGATGACCGGCACGCCGAGGGGATGCTTATCTTGCGAAATTTCGCGGTCAGTTCTCGTGTCTTCACCAATACCCAATGACGTGGACAATCCGTGGCTAACCCGCCAAAATCTCAGTCCGCGTACCGCAGTTTCGTACTCCCACCAACGATGCCACGCCACAGAGTCTCCCTGCGCAGCGTCGGCGAGTAACTCAAACACTGGCCTGGTTGAATGTTCACTTCGGCGTCTTGTCTTTAGATCACCGCGAACCATCTCCGCTGATAACTTGCCCGAGCGCATTCGGGACGCAGCGACAGCGGCGCCTTGGTCCTTAGCGAGATAGTCAGACAGCAATCGTGAGTCCTCTGGTCCGTACGCTTGGCGCCAGTCAAAGGCGTATTGGGGAAGCGCGGGAGGCAACCCCGCTTTAACGATGATGGCCAGCCAACGCTCGCGGAGCCAGACCCTGAACCCCGCCTCCTCTTCAGCACTCCACCTCGCGGGCCGATCTGTTTCACTCTTGACCCATCGTCCTTGTTCGCGCTCTACGGGCGCACAACCCTGCAGGATGCATAGATGGACGTGCGCGTGCCACCCAGCGCGGTCGGCATTGTCTGTTATTTCAACGACACCGACCATTCCGAGACCGAAGTTTTCTTTGCGAGATTGCCACGCTTTCCCCGAGGCCAACTTTTGCCAAGCGGACCTAATCACGTCCAACGAGGTTTCAAGATTCATGCCGCGATAGTGACGGAGAGTGAGCGTCACGAAATAAACACCAATTTCTTGGGCTTGTGCTGCGTCAATCATTTTCAATAGGTGTTGGCGACGTTCTTCCCTGATTTTTGATCCGCAGGTGGCACACACAAGAGCGCGTCCACATGTGACGATGCCGCGAGTTCCAGCCTTTCCTGCGGAAGCATCGTAAGTTACGATCGCGTTTTGCCCAAGCACCCCACGTCCGCAATTTCGCAAGGTTGTAATTGCTTTCGGGAGATCTACGGAACCAAACACCCCCTGCTCATCAGGGTGCCGCAGTCTTTGAGCCGCGAGTCTCAATGACATAAGGTCAGCGCGCCTCTCTTGACCTTTCGGCGTCCATACGGGCGCAGCATTTGTACGTGCGGGTGAAACTCTGTTCACGAGGTACCGAGTTCTGCGCACACGGTGACGAACGCGACGGCCACGACTGCGCCCCCCGCCTTCCTCGCTCCCGCCTTCGGCTTCGCTCGTCGTCCGGAGTCGTAGTCTTGTGGCCGCGCGTTCATCGCAACTGTGAAGTCGGTGGATCGAAAACTCATGATGGCGGCTGCTCCTAAGACGAGGAACCCGCTACCGTTTGCGCCATCGGGAAAACACCAAACGTGTAGAAAATCTGTTTCTACGCGATCAACGTATGACCGTGCACCCGACGAGACTGCTCACAAAATGCGGGAAGTTAGACGGCAGCCTCCGCGATTTCCCCAAGAGCTACCGCGATATTCGGCGCGAGGATCCGCTCTTGGGCAAACTCGCGCCCCCAATAGACCTCCACGACGATGATGTTCGTGTCGCGCCACTCTATGTACGCATTCGGTCCGCCATAAGTAATAAGTAGCCGAGCGCCGACGACGCTCCATTCATTAGTAGCGCTACTCCGCTCGCCCAGGGCGATGAACTCCAAGCAATTCTGATTGACGTAGTCAACGACGCATGGCTTGTAGTTGGAGGCATCCTCCCCGACACTTGAGGCCAACTCCAGCCAAAGTTCTCGGAGAGGGTCTTCTAAATCGTCGTCAAAGTTCTTGGCATTTTCTATTAGCTCCTCAAGCGCCAATACTTCTTGGACGATGGATTGGCAATACTCGTTCGCTTCCACTTTGCTCTGGGTAATTGGCTCTGACATCACGTCTGCTTCTCATTTCTTCTCGTGTCGCAGCCACGGCGGCTTGCCAGATAGACAGTGATGTCCGCCAAAACCTGTGCACTCGGATGACGACAGAATGTGCCACGACACATCTGAAGAAGTGAGTAGGTATTGTAAAAATGTGATCCTCGCGTTAAGCATCGTGGCCCTAGTGCTGGGCGGCGTTTCGGCTTTTTACGCCTGGAAGACGAGTCGCTCAGCGGCAGATTCGGCGGACTCTGCGAAACGTTCGGCCTGGGCGGCCGAAGAGTCCGATCGTCGGGCAAGGTTTCCGCAGATTGACATTGTTAGGGGCAGCGCAGCAACCTATCCCATTGACAATGTCATTTACACGGTTCGTAACAATGGACCGCAGGCCCTGGAAGAGATCGTAATTTTCAGGCCCCAGCACCGCAGCGCGGATGGGATTATTTATCCGCTGGGCGTTGTTGGAGGCCCAGGCTATGCAAAGGACGAAATCGTTCTGGGGCCACTTCCCCTAACGGGTGAAGGACGATTCGTTCTGTGCTGTGGTGGCGCTGAACACTTGCCAGAGTTTCGCGTGCACATTCAATTCCGAGCTGGTGCGGATAGATGGGAATCTACGTACCTACTGCCCGATCCAAGAAAGCCCTGACCGGTTTTCAGTGCGCGAACTCGTTGCCAACGGTGACCGTGGCCTTTCGCATCGTTTCATCTTGGAAAGCGATGTAGTACCGATCGGTTGTTTTGGTGGTTTGGTGGCCCAGCACTGCTCTTGCCATTCTCACGTCACCGCCCGTTAGATAAACACGGCTGGCACAATATATTCGCAAGCTCATAAAGGTTATTCTCACGAAACCTAATTCTGGATGGTCAACGTAAGCCTCCTTCCGTGCCTTGTCCAACTTGCGATTCAGAGTGTCAGGGTTCCAGGGAATGTGTCCGGTCTTGGGTTCGGAAAAAACAAAGTGATTTGTCTTCGCGGGCACGTACATTTCGGCGATAGCGTCCCGCAGCTTTTCATCAAGTGGCAGATCTCGGTGAGATTGCGCTCCGGTCTTTGTTCCCGTCACGATGTAAGAAGGTTCGCCGAGTTTTCTCTTCCTGCCCGCCGGGTTTGCGACTATTCCACGCTGTATCCGTAAAGTGGCGTTGCTTCCCTCCTGCATCACTCGCCCAACCAGGAAGTCGGACCATCTCAAACCGCCCAACTCGCTGCGCCTAAGTCCAAGGGTTGCGCATAATCTCACTGCCAGCCACATTGTCTTGTCGCGCTCCCAGAGATATTCCAGCAACTGGTCAACGTTCTCTTTGGTGGGGGCGCGCGGCGGCAAAACCACTTCCCTCATTTTCTTAACGTGATCCATTGGCTTTGAACTGATCAGTTGCTCGCGGTATCCGTAGTTTGTCATCGCGGCCATAAGCGAGTAGAGACGAATTGTGCTGTTGATTGAAATCGGCTTCGGGTGCTTGGGGACATTTGGACGGATTTCCTTGTAGAACTTCTTAAGCGCGGACTCTGACGTGGTGGTTCGGATTCTCTCAAAGAACTCCTTCAGTTCTTCAGGAGTTACATCGTCTACGACTCGGCTGCCGAACTTTTTTCGGATCCATGTGTCATAACGCAATTTGTCATGGTCTCTCGTCGTCACAGCACGAGGCTGCCTTTGCCAAATATCAAAGAGTTTGTTGAAGGTAATCTCGCCTCTGATTGAAACGCCTTCTTGGGACTCGGCAACGAGTTTTGCAAGCGCTTCTTGAGCGTCTCTGTATGGCCCCTTAAACGTTGTGGCCTTGCTGCGTCGCTTCAATGGATCAGTTGCTAAACGCGGTAGTTCAACACGAAGAGTCCATACAGTGTTCGCTGCGAGCGTCCCCTTGGGGCTACGGCGGTGGATGCTTCCCTTCACGCTCATCGTGTTACCTTAGTGCATGGCGTGTAAAAAATGCGTAACAAATATTGCGTAAAGCCATGTATATATAGAGTTTCGCTTCTAAAACAGCGGTCTCATAATCCCTCGGTCGTGGGTTCGATCCCCACCGGCCCTACCGATAGCGGCATTCACGGACTTACTCGACGCCACGTGCGCGAGTAGCGTCACCTCAACGGCGCTGAATCTGTAGAACCAG
>Ga0182014_10008220_pt1 | contig 10720 bp, 8 predicted proteins | sample 612S2DmetaG_FD_120489 | JGI IMG/M metagenome (GOLD analysis project Ga0182014, IMG submission 120489) | Permafrost microbial communities from Stordalen Mire, Sweden - 612S2D metaG | ecosystem: Environmental > Terrestrial > Soil > Wetlands > Permafrost | place: Sweden: Stordalen | collected... | reverse complement strand
TGCCCGCGCCAGCTGCAAACAACAATCCGAATGGTGATATCATGACTATCTCTCGTGCCACGCCGGCAGGCGATCGCATCATTGAACCGATGATCGCGCTGGCACATTGTTCGAAGCAGCACCGTATCGTCGTCGCCGGCGCCAGGGGCGTCGAGCTGATGCTGGACCTGCAGCACCGCGGCTATGCGCGCACGGCGGCGACGTCGAATTGCGGCCATCCGGCCGGCCAATACGACGTGGCGCTGGTCGATTGGCGGCGGCGCACCTTCAAGACCCTCGAGGTCGCGCTCGACTGGCTGGTCGGGTTCCTCAGTCCCGGCGGGGTGCTGGTGGTCTGGGTCGACCCCCAGAAGGCCGTGGCCAACGAAGCGCTCCGCCGCGCCGTGGAAAGCCGCGGCTTCGTGATCGAGGCTGGAACGGTCCATGATTGCGGCTGCGCCGTTTCGGCGCGACGGCGCGAAACCAACCCGCTCCGCAAGGCCGCGTAACCTGACGTCATTTAGCGGTACAGGCGGCCTGGCCGCCTGTACCGGCGCGAAAACGTGGTAGGCATGCGCCAGATATTGGAAGGAGCTGGCTAGCGCCGCATCATGGAAACCAAAGCGCCGATTCCGCGGGCGATCCTCGTCGGCATCCAGATCCCGGGTGTCGACGACGTCACGCACGCCGCCAGCATCGAGGAACTGGGCCGCCTGGTGAAGACGCTCGGCTACGAGGTCGTCGGCACATTATCGCAGAAACGCGACGAGGTCGAAGGCGCAACCGTGCTCGGCAAGGGGCGGCTCGAGGAACTCGCGGCGATGACCGGCGGCACGGGGGTCGTGGGATCGATGGCGGTCGCCCGCAAGTCGAAGGCCCGCGAGCGCTTCGACAACGCCGACGAGAAGAAGCCGAATGAAAGGCGGATCGAGGCCGATCCCGAAGGCCCGGCGAAGGCGGATTTCGTGATCGTCGACCATGACATCTCGCCCAACCAGGCCCGCAATCTCGAGCGCGCCACCGGCGCGCAGGTGCTCGACCGGACCGGCGTGATCGTCGAGATTTTCCACCGTCATGCCAACAGCCGCGAGGCCAAGGTGCAGGTCGAGATCGCGCGGCTGAAATACGTCTCGCCGCGGATGCGGGAAGCGGCCGGCGGAGGGCGGCAACAGGGTGTCGGCGCTGGCGAGTCCGATCTCGAGCTGGATCGCCGCAAAATCCGCGATCGTCTCGCGGAGCTGAAGGACCAGCTGGAGGATATCCAGCGCGACAACGACCAGCGCCGCTCCGCGCGCCGCGACCAGCTCCGGGTCGCTTTGGTCGGCTACACCAACGCCGGCAAGTCGTCGCTGATGCGGGCGCTCACGGGCAGCGAGGTGCTGGTCGCGGACAAGCTGTTTGCGACCCTCGATACCACGGTGCGCGCGCTGCAGCCCGAGACGCGGCCGCGCGTGCTGGTCTCCGATACGGTCGGGTTCATCAAGAAGCTGCCGCACGATCTGGTCGCGTCGTTCCGCTCCACGCTTGCCGAGGCGCTCGAGGCGTCGCTGCTGCTGTTCGTCGTCGACGCGTCCGATCCGACCTACGAATCGCAACTCGAGGTGAGCCGCAACGTGCTGCGCGAGATCGGCGCGGAAGCGGTGCCCTCGCGCCTGATCCTCAACAAGATCGACCGCGTCAGCGAGGCCGATCGCGCCGCGCTTCGCGCCAAGCACCCCGACGCGATCCTGCTCTCGGCAAGGTCGCCCGAGGACGTGGCGGCGCTACACGACACCATCATCGCGTTCTTCGAGGCCGTGATGGTCGACGACCAGCTGATCTTGCCATACGCCAAGCAGGGCCTGCTGAGCGAGGTGTACGAGAACGCGCGCGTGCTGTCCGAGGACTATGACGAGACCGGCCGGATCATCCGGGTGCGCGGCCTGCCCGGCGCGATCGCGCGGCTGAAAAGAACGCTCGCCGCTTCCTGAGTTCGCCGGTTCCACTTCGCCTGAAAACGCTCTATCGTCAAACCCATGCGATTGAAATCAAGTATCTGGGTAGCCGCCTATCTGCGCCGCTGCCAGACCGAAGGGGTATTCGGCGCCGTGCGCCGGCGCGGGGCGGAAGAGGCCGGGGCGGTCTTCGTCAAGGTGGCGCTGCTCGACGGCAACGCCATGCTCTACATTCCGGCGCCGCAGACGGTCTATGACGACAGCCGGCCGATCGAGCGCTTTTTCATGCCGATCTCGATAGAGCCGGTGCCGGAAGCCTCGGTGGAGGAGCGTCTCGTCAAGGAAATCCGGTTCGACCCGGACGCCTGGATCGTCGAGACCGAGGACCGGGCAGGGCGGCATTTTCTCGAACTGGCGAAAGCCTAGCTAGCGCCCCGTGCCTTGCGAGCCGCTGCGCGGTACGACGGCGGTGCCGGGCGTTTGCGCCGCCGGCCGTGCCTGGGCGCTCGCCGGGCGGGCGCGGTTGCGCTCGTCGTCGTAAAGCGAGGGACGGAATTTGGCGCGGGTGGCGGCCATCGTCGAGCCGCGCCAGGCGGCCAGCATGACCAGGGCGGACCGCTCGCTCAATCGGTCGTAGAGCCGCGACAGCCGGTAGACGATGTGCACCGAGGATCCGAATTCGGGCTTGAGGAACAGCAATACCCGCTGAAACATCGCGCCCGGCATGTCCAGCGCCCTGGCCGCGCAGGCCAGCGGCTCGCCGCCGGGGTCGTTGACCACTTGGGCGGCCACCCGCCAAGGCAGGATCAGGGTATCGCCGAGCTCCAGGGTGAAGTTCTCGATGTCGGCGGCGAAGGCGGCCATCTCCAGGGTCTCGACGGCACGCCGGGCGCGCGGGCCGGGAATGCGCGCGGCGGCCCGCAACGGGCTGTCCTGCAGATTGAGCAGGATCAAGGCGCGTTCGCTCGCGCTGGCACGGGAAAACATCTCGTTGATTTCGGCGGCGTCCTTCGGCTGCATCGACAGGTTCGATGCCATCCGCAACTGTGCCTCGGTCGGCGGCCGGGCCGGCGGCGTCAAGGGCGGGGCCAAGGGCGGGGAGGCGGCGATCTCGCGCGCCAGCGGCACCGGTTGATCGGAAGCCGCTTGCTTCAGCCCGAGCTTGTTCAGGACCGCGGCCGGGGTGCCCGGATAAATCGCAAGCCGCGCCCGCACGGCGGCGCGGGTCGCATCGTCGACCTCGTCGATCAGGCGGGTCGTCAGCTCGATGAACTGCCGCTCTTCGTCGCCGCTATGCGCGTGGGCCTGCACGTAGAGATCGGTCAGCACGCGCAGCAAGGTGGGTCTGATATCGACGCCCTCACGACGGGAGAGCGTCATCAACCCGTCGAAGCCGGGAAATAATGGAGGTGTGGTCATGCCAGGATACGCGACTGAGTAATTCTCGTCCCCAGCCTACTTCGGTTGCTTTAACAGCTCGTTAAGGAAAACAATCGGTGAAGGCGACCGCCGGATTCAAGCCTGCTTGTGCCGCATCGGAGCAGACGCGCGCATCGGCGCGAATTCGGAAAGCCGGTGGCGTATTAAGATGCCGTTAACCACGTCCTGATCTTAATGATGCATGTCGCGGGCCGGATCGGGCCAGAGCGGCAACCAGAGAGATGAGCTTGACATGGGCACCATCATTGAATTTCCGGCGGATGCGGCATCGCGGCGGCTGGGCTCAACCATGGATGGCGCTCCGCGCGAAGGCATGGGGACCATCCTGATCCTTCCCGTGGTCCGGATCGAACGTGACCCCGATGAAACCAGCGGGGGCCGTGGACCGGAAGAAGGTACCGCCCCGGGCCGTCGTCGCCGTCGCCGCTGACATCAGGAATTTTCGATATGCCGGAGACCTGCTTTCCGATCCGGACAAGCCGGCCGGGCCGGCGCTTGTCACCGGCGCTGGCGCTGTTTTTGATCGGCACGGCGCTCGGCGGCTGCAGCGGCGGCGATTTCGGCCGCACCCGCCAGGACTTTCTCAACGACGACATGCACCGCTGGATCGGCGGCGAGGTGACCTCGAGCGTCGGCCTGCGCGCCTCGCAATTCCAGCTCACCGACAATGAACGGCAGTTGCGCGACCTGGCCTACCCCCTGATCGAGCCGCCGCATTCGCGTCCCGCCTGGCGCAGCGTGTTCGGCGAGTACAGTGCGCTGCCCTCGCCATGGCGGCAGAAGGTAGTGTTCGACCGCACCGCCTATGGACGGACGCTGATCGACGAGCCCCACCGTTCGCACGCCTCGCGCTACGCCCAACTGATGGATGACGTCCGCGACGACATCACCCGGTTCGAGCCGTTCTTCGCCTCCGCCGTACGCGTGATCGAGCTCGACCGGAAGCGCAACGCCAGTCTGGCGCATATTTCGGGGCTGACCCCGCGCGAGCGCGACGATGCGGTCGCCCGCATGCAGGAGAACAGCCTGATCGTGCAGTGGGTGCAGCAGTGCCTGGAGCGAAGAGTCTCGTCCTACCGCTGGGGGCTGGAGCGGCTGGTGCTGCAGGCGCCGGACAACCAGGCCGCCGATGCCGACCGCCTGATCAACGAACTGGCGGCGCAGACCGCGAACCCGCCGGTGGCGGCGCAGCCCGTGGCCGGCGCGGCCGTGAGCGTGCGCGGCTAGGCTATTCTTCGGTGTCCACCTTCCGGGCGTCGTCCTGCTCGGCGGTCACGAGGCCGGCGAGCAATGGAACGTCTTCGAGCCTCTGCCGTGCCGCCATGTGGATTTGCGTGCCGGGGATGGCGTAACGCCTGGTGAGACCGGCGGCGTCGGCTATCGCACGCAATCGCCGCGCGTCGTAACCCTCGGCGAAGAAGATCACGGTGTCCGGAGAGGTCGTCGCCTCGCCGGGCGCCGTTCCATCGCCCTGCAGAAACGGCACTTCGCTTTGCGTAAACCCATTTGGGGCTATGGCGGCGACGCTGTTGTCGACGAGCAACCGGCCGAGCATCGGCCGTGCTGCGCTGATGGCCGCCACGGCGCCATCGGTCGCAGCCTGCTGTGCGCGGGACGGCGGGTCCCAGAACGCCCGAGGAAGGGGCAGTCGTCCGGGATCGTGGATCCCGATGGCAGGGAAGAAGCTCAACGCCAGCAGCAAGGCGAAACCCGCGATGACCGAGGTCGGGTCGCCTGCGTTCCCGGTCCGCTGCCGCTGTCGCATCACGGCGAGGAGCGGCCAGGCCAGAGCGATAAGAAACGGAAAGGCGTAGTAACTCACCAGCGTGCCGGCGAGCGGGCTTTTCGCCAACAGGTGCAGCAGCAGCCACGGAATGCCGGCGGCAAACGCCAGCACGATGCAGGGGTTCCGTGCTCGCACGGCCCATAGGCAGGTACCAAGCGCCGGATACAGGATGTATGGACGGCCGACCACGAAGAAGTGGATACGCTGTGCGATCAGCCCGGCACTCAGATGGGCGAGGGGCGGGTCACCGAGATATACCCGCGCGAATGCCGAGGTTCCCGGGAATACGAGGCGCTGCGCGGCCATCACGGCGATGGCGCAGAACAGCGCCGCCAGCGCGAAGCTGCATTCCGTACGCTGCTGCCGCAACGGGACGCCACAGGCGACATTCAGCGTGACCAGCAGGCCGAGGACGGCCAGATAGTGGAACCCGGCATCCTCGCGGGTCGCCAGACCCAGGACGAAGAAGACGACGGCGAGGCGGGGATGGCCAAGCAGCTGTGCCACGGCGAACAGCAGGAAGAAGGCCGCGATCAGCGTCTCGAAATGCGGGTAGCGCGCAATCGCGATCGCCAGCCCGCTGAAGGCGAAGCCCAGCGCGGCCAGAGCCGCGATCCACGGGCCAGCGCCGCGCCGCAGGCCAAAACCCTCCACCAGCAGCCAGAACACGGCAAGCGCCAGCAGCGCGTGGCTGAAACCGACAAAGCCGGCGAAGAACTGCGGCATTGAAAATGGCAGCCACCAGCTCAGCGCCGAGGTCAGCAGGAACAGCAGCGGCACGTGCGTGCCGAAAAAACTGGCTCCGCCAAGGCTGGCCGGTTGCGTGAGCGCCGCATCACTGTGCCACATCAGCGATCCAAGCAGGCCGGTATCCAGCACGAAGCTGCCCCGCGCATAAAAGTGGAACAGCACGAGGTTTGCGAATGCCAGGAAGGGAACGCCGATGGCGAGCAGTGCCGCCGCGGCAATGCCCACGGCTTGCCATCGAGCGGGGACGAATACGCCGGTGTGGGGCAAGCCGACCGATGGGCGCTCGGAGTTCATGCTATCGTCTCCGCAATTTCCTGCTGCGCCCGCCCGACGTGAATTGGGCCAGAACCACGAACGGCCCATTTCCGTAGCATAGGGTTGCTTTGCTCAAATTTACGTAAAGCGACATGAGGCCGCGAACCCGCCGGTTGCGGCGCAGGCGGGGCTGGCCTCACGTTCTACTTTAACTTCAATCTCTGGCACGGCGACGTCGCGCCGGGCGCGTGCAACCCATTTCGGATGGTAACGAACATGTCGGCTGAGACGGGCGCCACCGCTCGATTTATCGACGCTACAATTGCTGCGATTTCATGTGGTTGCATGCCCCGGTTAAACCGATCGCTGCGGCTCGCAGGGGCGGGGTCCGACCATCGCGGCGCTGACCAAGTCGCCACCTGCGAGGCGCTTCTTCATGCGGACGTTTAAGTCGACGCGCGACGGTGAAGTGACGACTTTCGACAGTCGCGAACCGGCCGACGTCGAGGTGCGTCGATCACGCGAACCGCTCGCGCGCCCGGCCTTCGCTAGCGCTTGGCGGCGGGTGCTTCCGCCTGCTTCGCCGGGGCGTCGGTCTGCACCTTGCAGCTCGACGCGGCGAGCGAGGCTTGCGCCTGCGGCATCAGGCCGGGTTCCGGCGCCAGCGCCTTCAGCACGATCAGGCCGGTTGCGGTCGGCGAGTCGATGATCAGCCGGTCGGCCGCCGTGACCTCCTCGTCCTCGGGCAGTTCGGCGTGCTGGGCTTCCGTCATCAGGTCGAGCTCGATCACCTTGCGTCCGGCGGAGCGGTCGTTGATGGCGTAATAGGCGACCTCGTTGCGGGTGTAGAAGGACACCGAGGTATAGGCCTGGCTGACGGGGACCGAGAGTTTGATGGAGCCCTGGGACAGATCGTAGCGGCAGATGGCGATCGCGAATGCCGGATCCATGAACGGCATCGGCGCCGTGTTCGGGTCGGTCAGGGGAAGGGGGGTGACCGCGTTGAGCCTGGTCGTCGGCGCCAGCCGCGAATAGGCGTCCTGGGTCGCAATCCGCGGCAAGGCCAGCACGCTGACCAGGTGCACGATGCCGCCCAGCAGCACGCCCGCGATGATCGTGAACAGGATGCGGATCATGGGCACCCCACCGTCGCAATGGAGGGCATCGGCGCATCGCGCTGGGTCCGGGTCGCCACGCCGACCGGCGTATCGTACAGCCGCAGCATCAGGGCGTAACGCTCGATGCCGCCGGTGGGGAGCCAGTTCCCGGCCCGGGATCTCGACGCCACCCGGATCTCGAACGCGCCATCGGCGCCGCGGATGATTTCCTGGCTGGTGAAGCCGTAGCGTTGCAGCGAATTCGCGACCAGACGCCCCTTCTGGTCGTAAAGCGTCAGCGTCCAGAACCGCGCCGCCGGCGTCACGCCCGAGACCACCACGTCGCAGCGCCCGTCGAGCGGGCGCTTGCGGTCGTCGGTCGTTGCCGAGAATGCGACGCCGTCGCCGGTGCCGACCGGGAGTTCGCCGCTGCGGGCGATGGAGGCGCGGGAATAGGGGTCGATATCGGCGGTGCCGGTCTTGGGCCGGGCGATCCAGGCCCCGATCCTGAGCGTGCCGAGATCGGTGCCGCGGGTCGCGGTCATCCACGTCGCGCCGAGGCCGACGGCGGTGGCGATGATCAGCGCCAGCAGGGTGATGAAGATCAGCCGCACGGTCAGTTCTTACGCGGCGCTGCGGTCACCGCATTGCCCGGTATCGCCGCCGCGAAACTGTCCGGGAATGGAACGGCGTTGGACGACACCGGCTTGACGGGTTTTGCGGGATCGCCCGCGGTCCTGGCGGCGTCGTCGAGCATCTTTTCCACCTGCACCAGGATGTCCGCGCCGCGTTTGGTCAGGATCGGCGGCGGACCCGGCTTGATCTCCGGCGCCTTCGGGGTGCCGCCGGCCGCAACCACCGCGGAGGCCGCCGGCGCCGGCATTCTCGTGCCCATCCCGACCCCCGGAATTTCCTTGATCTCGACGCCCTGATGGGCGGCGACCATGATGTCGTGCCAGGTCTGCGCCGGCAGCGCACCGCCGGTCATGCGGTTGGTGGGGGAGTAATCGTCATTGCCGTACCAGACGGCGCAGGTGAAGTTGCCGGTGTATCCGACGAACCAGGCGTCGCGGTAGGCGTTGGTGGTGCCGGTCTTGCCGGCGGTCGGAATGCCGTCGAGCGCCGCGCGCCGCGCGGTACCCTCGCTGACGACGTGGCTCATCATGCCCGCCATATCCGAGGCGACCGACGCCGGAATGGCCTGCAGCGGCTTCGGGCCGTCGCGGTCGTAGCGCCAGACCAGGTCGCCGGCGCCGGTGCGGACTTCCAGCACCGCGTGCGGGGTGACCGATCGGCCCTTGTTGGGGAAAGTCACGTAGGCCACGGCATGCTCGAGCACGGTGACTTCGTCGGCGCCGATCGGCAGCGACGGCGTATCCGGCAGCGGCGCCTTGAGGCCGAAGCGGCGCGCCACTTCCACGATCTTGGCGCGGCCTCGCTTGGCGGATTCCCACTGGTTTTTCGGATCGTTGCCGATCGCGATCGACAGCTTGACCGGCACCACGTTGATCGAACGGGTGATCGCCTGCGTCAGCGTCACGGCGCCGGAATAGGAGTGGCCGTAATTCTGCGGACACCAGTTGCCGAGGCAGACCGGGCCATCGACCACGATCGATGTCGGCTTGAAGCCGTTGAGCAGCGCGGTGGTGTAGACATAGGGCTTGAACGACGAGCCGGGCTGCCGGTAGGCGTCCACCGCGCGGTTGAACTGGCTGGCGCCGTAGTCGCGCCCGCCGACCATGGCGCGGACGCCGCCGTCGAGATCGGACACCACGGTGGCGGCCTGGGTGGCGTGATAGTCGCGGCCGAACTGGCGCAGCTGGTTCTCGATGGCGTCTTCGGCGGCGTGCTGCACGTTCATGTCGATCGAGGTGCGAACCACGAACACCCGCTCGGTGTAGGATTTCGGGAAAGTGTCGACCAGCTTGCGCATCTCGTCGAACGCCCAGTCGAGATAGTAGTTCGGCGATGCCTCGTCGCGGCGATCGACCGCGGTGGCCGGATTGCGCCGCGCGCCGAACACCTGGCCCTCGCTCATGAAGCCGGCGTCGACCAGGTTGTCCAGCACCACGTTGGCGCGGGCGCGGGCGGCGGGCAGGTTGATGTGCGGCGCGTATTTGGTCGGGGCCTTGAACAGGCCGGCCAGCATCGCCGCTTCCGACAGATTGACGTCGCGCGCCGACTTGTTGAAGTAGAAATGCGCAGCACCGTCGACGCCGAAGGTGCCGCCGCCCATATAGGCGCGGTCGAGGTAGAGCTTCAGGATCTCGTTCTTGGTGAGCCGGGTCTCCAGCCAGATCGCGAGGAACGCCTCGTTGACCTTGCGCTCGATGGTGCGCTCGTTGCTGAGGAACAGGTTCTTCGCCAGCTGCTGGGTGATCGAGGAGCCGCCCTGGCGCACGCCGCCGGCCTGGGCGTTGGTCAACAGCGCGCGGAAGGTGCCGGCGACGTCGATGCCGAAATGGTCGTAGAAACGGCGGTCCTCGGTGGCCAGCGTCGCCTTGATCAGATTGTCCGGAAAATCCTCCAGCGGGATCGAATCATTGTGCTTGATGCCGCGGCTGCCGATCGGATTGCCGTAGCGATCGAGGAAGGTCACCGCCAGATCGGATTTCTTCAGCCAGTCGTCGTCGGCGGTCTCGCGAAACGCCGGAATGGCGAGCGCCAGCATCAGGATCATGCCGCCGAGGCCGATGGTGGCGGCTTCCGACAACGGCTCGATGAAGACCCAGCGCTTCCAGCGGCCGACATAGAAGCGGTCCATGAAGGTGGAGTAGCGCTCATAGAGCTCGCGCACGCCCTTGCCGGTGGAGAACAGGGTGGAGTCGATGCGCGCGTCGAAATCCAGCATCCAGTGCCGGATCTTCTTCTTCCATTCCGTTGGCACGATCTGGCGCACCGAAGCCCTTGGTCAGTTCGAAGGCGCTCGAACACCCGGTCGGGCGCCGTCGAGACGTCTTGCGGGAATGTTGCGGCAAACCCAAGGCGCTTTGGCGCCGTTGGGGACTCGGCTGAACTTCTAACCGAGCGGGGGCCATAAACCAATGGTGTGGCTCGCGATTTTGATCGGCAGGGCTAACGCTGTCCCGGGCTTTTATCGGCGGCCGGCCAGCTCCGCTTGCACGCGGACCGCCGCAAGCCTCCAGCGCCCGTTTCGATTGAAGCGAAACGGGCCTCTAGATTCTTGATTTGACGCGTTTTCTCCACGCGAACCGGTTTCCACTTCACTCGAAAACGCTCTAGAAGGGCCGCAACCGCTCCTTGTCCGGAATCGCTGGAAATCATGACCGCTCGACCCAAGCCGCCCTCGGGCCAAGAGGGATTCTTCTGGAAAACCAAGACGTTGGAAGAAATGTCCAGCGCCCAATGGGAAAGCCTGTGCGACGGCTGCGCGCGCTGCTGCCTGGAGAAGCTGGAGGACGAGGATACCGGCAAGATCTATTTCACCCATGTCTCCTGCAAGCTGCTCGATGCCGGGC
>Ga0182014_10008219_pt1 | contig 10720 bp, 5 predicted proteins | sample 612S2DmetaG_FD_120489 | JGI IMG/M metagenome (GOLD analysis project Ga0182014, IMG submission 120489) | Permafrost microbial communities from Stordalen Mire, Sweden - 612S2D metaG | ecosystem: Environmental > Terrestrial > Soil > Wetlands > Permafrost | place: Sweden: Stordalen | collected... | reverse complement strand
GCGATCCGCAGATGACCGAACGGGTGCACATGGTCTTCAACTACCTGACCGCCCACGCCGAGATCGACGACTACAGACCGTTATTGGTTGCGCCGCTGACCATGGCCGAGAGCTTCCTCGGCCTCATCCGCCGCGAGCAGGAGCACGCCCAGGCCGGACGCCCCGCCCATATCGTCGCCAAGATGAACGCGCTGCTTGAGCCTTCGGTGATCGAGGCGCTCTACAAAGCCTCGCAGGCCGGCGTCGAGATCGACCTGATTGTTCGCGGCCTCTCCATTCTGCGCCCCGGCGTCAAAGGCCTCTCGGAGAGGATTCGCGTTCGCTCCATCGTCGGCCGCTTTCTGGAGCACTCGCGCATCTTCCACTTCGCCAACGGCGGCAACGACGAAATCTATCTCGGCTCGGCCGACTGGATGCCGCGCAACCTCTTCGAGCGCTGCGAGGTGGCCTTCCCGGTCCGCGATCCGGCGGCTCTCGCCCGCATCCACGACGAGATTCTCCCCGCTTATCTTGCTGACAATGCAAAGGCCCGCCTGCAACAGCCCGACGGCAGCTACCTGCGCGCCAGCAAGATGCTCAAGGACGCCAAGCCCTTCGTCAGTCAGGAGTTTCTGATGCAGTTGGCCGAGGGTAAGGCGGAGCTGAGCGCCATCCCCAGGCCCGCCGCCGGAAAGCCGCCGGCAAAGAAGGCCAACTCCGCCGACTGATCACTGGGTAGCTCCGGGATCAAGCGACATTAGATTTTGAACATATCGTCCATAATATCAATACCTTACGAAATGTATATCATAGAGTAGCTCGACTCGCTGCGACGAGTTACGCCAGCAATGAACCCGCTAACTTGCTAACTTGCGATCACCGCGAAGCGGTGGCTAACTTGCTAAATGGTTAACCAGTCCTCGCGGGCTCGACGAAAGGATGGAGAAGACCTAAAGTCTCAACCTGTCTTGTTCATGAGAAGCAGCCCAACTTGCCGTTGCAAGTGACTCCAGAAATGAACGAGTCGCCTCAAAATTCACCCCGGAGGGGTGATGGAAAATAGCCCCGGGTGGAGCGCAGCGCAACCCGGGGAATGCCCGCCCATCAATGATTTGCGCCGTGGAGGGGCGCTGCGAAATGATTTTGTTCATAGGGAGTCCGAGCGTTAACGCTATTTCGGAAGTCATATGACATTTGCGTCGCCTGTTGCGCGGACGTCGCCCGTCGCCCAGCCCTGCGTTCCCAGGCTCTGACAGGAGAGGGTTGCGATCTGCGCGGCGCGCCGCAGGGCAGGCTCAAAGTCATCACCAGCTGCGTAGAAATGCGCGAAGGCTCCGTGCAGTACGTCCCCCGCGCCGAGCGTATCCGCCGCGTTGACCCACGCGACCTCAATCTCGAAGCGGCGTCCGCGCTCCCAGCCGAGGATGGGCCGCGCGCCGCGCGTGAGCGCGATGCAGGGAACGCCCCGGTCCGCAAACCAGGCGAAGAGCGACTTCGGTTCGTCGGCTATGCCGGGAACCGCAAAGCGCTCGCTGCAAATCGCGACGGAGAGCAGGGTGGCCAGTTCCGCGGTTCCCGGTTTCCAACTGCCCCCGTCCAGGCAGATCGCGGCTCCCGCAGCTTTGCAGGCGGCCAGCAGCGGTAGAGTCTCTTCGAGATGGAAGCCGTCGGTGAGAACAACCGGCGGAACAGCTCCCCAATCGGCGGGTACGCTCTTCTCCCAGCTTTCTGCCAACGGTGTAAGCCACACTGCGGAAAGAGGCGGATTGAGAATCGTTCGGCTGCCCGTGGCGGCGTTGATCAGGACCGTAGTCAGCGGCGTTTCAAAATTCGTGCCCGCGGCCAGATCAAGCAGCGCAATGCCGTGGCCTTCGATTTCCGCGCGCACCGGAGCGGCCCACGGCCCTCCGCCGACAGCGCTGATCAGCATCGCCTCACCGCCCAGCAGGGTATGGGTGATGGCGGCGTTCAGCGCTGGGCCTCCCGGCGCGGCATGGAACTGCTGCGCGTAGACCTTGGTGTCCTCGGCGGGAAGACCGTCGAGGCGATAGAGAGCATCAAGAGTGCTTCGGCCGAGAAAGAGAACGCGCGGTTCCATGATCGTCTCTCTGAAGCTCCGTGTGAGGTGCATTTATTCCACCCGCATAAAAAACTCTACGCAAGTCCTGTTTTGTGTCAGGGCACGACTTTAGTCGTGCCGTTAGTGCCATAAAATCAAGCGAGCTTTTAGCCCCTGAGGGAATGTCGGTTGCGCCAAAAATGATTTGTGCAGAGTTTCCTTCACGCCGTCTCCGTCAGCGCTTCGGTGCTCTTGCTCATCTTGGCCGTGCGTTCCAGCTTGTCCCAGTTGAAGGGCTTGCCGTCGATGGCGCGCTTGACCGTCTTCAGCAGCACAATCGAGAAGACCTGGCGGTAGGCGAAGCGTTGCAGCCAGATGTGGAAGAGCAGCCAGCCGTCGCCTTTGTTGGCGGGGTGGCGCCGCTCCAGGCTGAAGGCGATCGACGAGGTCACGAAGTCTATCACCAGGAAGCCGAGGAAATAGAGCAGTAGCTTGTCGAAGTCGGCGGCCGAGGCTGATTCGGGGTGGAAGTAGCGGTCCATGAAGTAATTGATGATGCCCCAAAGGAACATCATGTCGATGAAGGGCGAGACCAGGGGCAGCAGCATCTGGAAGATGAGGATGTTGGGAAGCGCGAACAGGCCCATGGCCTTGTTGCGCACAAAGGCCAGGCGATGCTTCCAGACCGCCTGCAGAATGCCGAAGGACCAGCGGAAGCGCTGGCGCATCAGTCCCTTGGCGTCGATGGGGGCTTCGGTGAAGGCCAGCGCGCGGTCCTCGTAGACCACCTTGAGGCTCAATTCAAGCAGCGCCATGGTCAGGTCGGCGTCCTCGGCGACGGTGTTGACCGGGTAGCCGCCGGCGGCCTTGACGGGGCCTGTGCGCCATGCGCCGATGGCTCCGGGAACCACAACGACGACGTTAAACAAATCAAGAGCCCGGCGCTCGAAGTTTTGGCTGGTGATATATTCGAGGGCCTGCCAGCGAGTCCAGAGGTTGACGCGGTTGCCGACTTTGGCGTTTCCGGCGACGGCGCCGACCAGCGGGTCTTCAAAGTGCGGAATGAGCTTGCTGATGGCGTCGGCGGCGATGACGGTGTCGGCGTCGATGCCGACGTAAAACTCCTCCGTCATGCGGTCGAGGGCGAAGTTCAGTGCGGCGGCCTTGCCTCCGTTGGGCTTGCTGAGAACCTGAACGCGGCCGGCGGCGATCTGGGCGGCGTAAGCCGCGCGCGCGACTTCCGCGGTGCGGTCGCTGGAGCCGTCGTCGATGACCATGATATGAAGGTTGGCGTAGTCCGAGTTGAGCACCGAGCGGATGGTGCGGACAATGACCTTTTCCTCGTTGTAGGCGGGGATGAGGACGGCTACGCGGGGATTGAAGCCGGGCGAAGCCACGGCGTGGGGGCGCAGCAGGCGGTCGATGATGGCGAGGATGCCCACCAGAATCAGCCTCGCGCTCATCAGAATGTCGCCCAGGAAGAAGACCAGCACGATGAACTTGCCGATGATTGCCATGCTGGAGAAGGCGATGGAGTCCGGCAGGGCGCGCAGGTATTGGCGGAAGGTGAGCTTGGGCATCACTTGAGCGGTGGTTTTACCCATCAGCGCGGAGACTGGAACGATGGTGTAGCCGTTGGCGCGCAGTGCGTCGATCAGCACCGGCAGCGCGGCCACGGTGGCGGAGCGGTCGCCGCCGCCGTCGTGCAGCAGGATGATGGAGCCGCGGAACTGCGGCTTGGCCTTCATGGCCTCCAATTGTTTGAGGATGGTCTCGGTGATCTCGGCCGGCGACTTGCGCGGATGCTCGTTCCAGTCGTCGGTGTCCAGCTTGTTGCCGACGATGGTGTACCCGGCCTGCTGGATGCGCTCCACAGGGGCGGCCTGGTCGTCGGTGTCCGGCTCCTCGTCGATGTCGTAAGGCGGACGGAAATAGAGTGGCTGAATGCCCAGCTTGCTGGCGAAGAGCCGCTCGGTCAGCTTGAGTTCGAGGTCGAGTTGACGGTTGGAGATTTCGCTGATGTCGGGATGGCTCCAGGTATGGTTGCCGATCTCATGGCCCTCGCGCACCACCCGTTGCATCACGCCAACGTACTGCGCGGCCTCCGCGCCGATCAGCATGAAGGTTCCCTTGACGTTTTTGTCGCGCAGAATATCCAGTATCTTGGGAGTCCATTTGGGGTCGGGTCCGTCGTCGAAGGAGAGCGCGACTTCGTTGGCGTGGTAGCCGTACTGTTCGATGGTATAGGTGCGCGGATAGACGTCCATGTGCTCATCGATGATGAGCTTCTTGCGCGGATCGAGCTCATCGCTATCAACCTCGATGGTGCGCTTGCCCGACTGGGGCAATCCGGTCACGCGGATGATGTCGCCGTCGCCCTCGTTGTCCACGTCGTGGCCGGGCAGTACGGAGCCCAGATCTTGCAGTGCGTCCGGGCTGGTGGGCTTGTCCCAGATATTCCACAGCGAGCTGTCCTCCTCGCCCAGCCGCCAGAGCGCAAAGGTTTGCAGGCCCATGGCGCGGGCGGCGCGCAACTCGTTCAGCATCGTCACGCCATCCAGGAACCAAACGATATGGCGCTGGTTCAAGTCCTCGTCAATGTACTCGAAGTGGGGATTGAGGGTGTCGTAATCCAGGTTCAGGTCGGCATCGGCGTCGGAGGCGCGCTGCCACACATCGGAGACGTGCAGGTCTTCGGTCGCCATCACAAGATTGGGATGCTTGCTGGCTACTCTCTTGTTTTTGGTTGGGGCGGGGATCGAAAGCGTCCAGTCGTAGCCGTAGTTGCCCACCGCGCAGATCAGCTTCTCCTTGGGCACCAGCGTGAGCACGCGCCGCAGGTTGCCGACGAACCACTCCTGGCTGGCGATGGGGCCCGGCTGGCTTTCAATCTGGTGCTCGTCGTAGTTCATCAGGATCACGCCGTCGGAGTTGGCGGCAATCCCTTTGAAATCGTCGTCAGTGGTCAGGATCTGGGTGTTGACGTACAGCTTCAGATTGCGCGCGTGCAGGTCGCTGGAAAGCTCCCGCAAAAAGCTCATATACGCCGGGCTGGCCTCATCGGGCAGGTTTTCGATGTCCAGTGAGAGGCCGTGATAGGCCGGGAAAGCGGCAAAGAAGCGTAGAATTTGCTGGCGCAGCGCGGCGCGCTTGCTTGGGTCGGCCAGCATCGCAGCGATGGCCGGATCCCAGCTCTGGGTGTTGGGGTTGAAGTTGTTTAGGTGTGGAAAGATTTCCGTGTCTTCCTTGGCCGCCTGGATCACCCGCTTGATCCTGTTCTGGTCGTCGGGATCATGCACGGTGTTGCCTTCAATCACCGCATACTCATGGTGATTGTCGCTGCTCATGGCCAGCAGCGTGGCCTGAGGAGCGTCGATGTGCAGCCATTCGGGGAAGAGCAGATCGATCTGATGGACGTGCGCCTTGAAGGAGGAGTAGCTGGCCGGGTCATAAGGCACGTAGTAGGCGGCGCGCAAACCTTCGCCGGTGTTGAAGGGAATCTCCGAGGGCTTGCGGGCGGTCTTGCGCCGCGCCGGGCGCGGGCCTTTCGGCGGTATGCGCTCCGGCAATGCCTTGTAGTTGTGCTTGGGGGTGGCCAGCAGCAGCTCAGGCAGCTGCTGAAAGCGCAGCACGTTGAAGATGAAAACCGCCAGAACCAGCGTGAAAACCACGGCCGTCACATCGAAGATGCGGCGCAACCGCTTCCATCGCTTGCGTTGTGGATCGAAAAAGATCTGTTTATCCGGCATAGATGCTCTGGCTTATCCTGATTGCGAAAACGGGAGCTGCGGAAAGCCGTGAAACCGTCTACGCTATACATTACGAATCGTATGGAAGCTGACTCCACTAGTCAATCCGGAACCCGCCGCTGGGCTTTTGTTCCATCGGCTCCGGTCCTGTCCGTCTCGCTGGCCCTTGCCGCCGGCCTGGCGCTGCGCCTGTGGATGCTGAAGAAATACTTCCTGGTCAATGGCGACTCGCTGATCTACGGCGACATGGGCAAGAACCTGCTCCTCCATGGTCAGTATGCGCTCACCGGGGTCGGTGGCAGGCTCAATCCGACACTGATTCGCCTCCCCGGTTATCCGCTCTTCTTGGCGCTCTGCTTCCGCGGCTTCGGCATGGAAAACTACGCCTCGGCAGCCTGGGTGCAGATTGCGCTGGAGCTGGCCGGCTGCCTGCTCCTGGCCGATTTCGCGGGCCGCATCGCGCCTGTCGCGCTCCGCGGCGGCTTCGGCTGTGGAGCGGGATTCAGCCGCGGCGCCGCACACGCTACGCTGTGGCTGGCCGCGCTCTGCCCCTTTACGGCGATCTACGCCGCCGCGCCGATGCCCGAGGCGTTGACGCTGTTCATGATCGCACTGGCGCTGTGGTCCGCGGCGCGCTTCCGTGAGCGGCCGGGATGGGGTCCGGCGCTCTGCTTTACCTTTGCCGTCACCTATGCGGCCCTGCTCCGGCCCGACGGCGCGCTGGTCGCCGTAGCACTGGCCCCGGCGCTGTTTATCGTCCTGCTGCGCACAGATCCTGGGTGCCCCATCCTTGCGACTTTTTTCTGTCGCAAGGGTGGGAAGCCCCAAAGCCTGACCAGCCCCTGCCTAGCCCGCATCGCCGTGGTCTGCCTGCTCCTGGCGCTCGTTCCCTTTGCCGCCTGGACCCTCCGCAACTGGCAGGTCTTCCATCTCTTCCAGCCGCTGGCCTCGCGCTACGCCAACGACCCCGGCCAGGAGACCTATCCCGGCTGGCAGCGCTGGGTCAAAACCTGGTCCCTGGACTTCGTCTCCACCTACGATGTCTATTGGGAGGTGCCGGGAGCTCCGCTCGACCTGGCCAAACTTCCCAGCCGGGCCTTCGACTCGCCCGCGCAGTACCAAGAGACCGCCGCTCTGGCCAGCAACTACAACGACCGCGACAAAGCCAGGGACATTGTGCCGGATGTGGATGCGCGCTTTGGCAAGCTGGCCGACGAGCGCATCGCCGCCCATCCGCTCCGTTATTACCTCTGGCTGCCGCTGGGGCGCGTGGCCGATATGAGTTTGCGCCCGCGCGTCGAAAACATGGACATCGATCTGGACTGGTGGGTCTACGCGCATCACCGCGCGGAGACCCGCTTCAGTTGGGCCTACGCCGTGCTGAACGCGCTCTATCTGCTGTTGGCGCTGGCGGGGCTTTCTTTGCGTCCGCGCTTCTGGCCGTGGATAGTGGTCTACATGGTGATGCGCTGCGCCCTGCTGATGACCGTCGAAGCTCCCGAGGCGCGCTACACGCTGGAGTGCTTTCCCATGCTCTTTGCGCTGGGCGGAATCGCCGTCTGCGCGGGCTTTATAAGTCGCTGCAAGAACAGGTAGCGCCGGCCTCCCGGCCGGCTGTCGCGTGGACCTCCCGGTCCACGCCGGACTCTACACCAACAGGAAAACGCACTCGCTCTCTACAGAGCCAGCCCCTTCAAGTACGCCCGGAACGGCGGCCCAAGATCGCCGCGTTTCAGCGCAAACTCCACTGTCGCCTGCAACATTCCGAACTTATCCCCGACATCGTACCGCTTGCCATCAATAATATAACCAAAAACCTTTTCTTCCTTGAGCAGCGCCTTGATGCCGTCGGTAAGTTGTATCTCGCCGCCCGCGCCGGGCTTGGTCTCCGCCAATAACTCGAAGATGCGCGGAGTAAGTATATAGCGGCCGACAATGGCCAGCTTCGAGGGCGCATCGGCAAACTTCGGCTTCTCCACCATTCCGGTGCAGTTGAATATCCGCCAGTTATCAGGATCCTCAGAGCCGGCCAGCACGCCATACGCGCTGATTCCTTCGCCCTCCACAGTCTGCGCCGCCAGCACCGCGCCGTCCCGCTCGTCGAAAACGCCCATCATCTGCTTCAGGCAAGGAACCTCCGCATCGATCACATCGTCAGGCAAAAGGACGGCAAAGGGCTCATCGCCCACCAGATTCTTGGCGCATAGCACGGCGTGGCCCAGCCCAAGAGGCTCCTTTTGCCGCACATAACTGATCTGCGCCAGCGACGAAACGCCCCGCGACACGGCGAGTAACTCATGCTTCCCCTTCCGTGCCAGCGCCGCATCCAGCTCGAAGCTATGGTCGAAATGGTCCTCCATAGCGCCTTTGCCGCGCCCGGTCACGATGATGATGTGCTCGATCCCCGACGCGACAGCCTCTTCCACGCCGTATTGGATGACAGGCTTGTCCACCAGCGCCAGCATCTCCTTGGGAATCACTTTGGTGGCCGGCAAAAATCGCGTGCCCAGCCCACCCGCCGGAAAAACCGCTATTCGCACCTGCTTGCTCATCTCATCGCCCTCATCTCAATAACATCCCTATGGGTGCCCCTGGGATACGATACTGCTGGGTGCCCCCGGTCTCGATTCTGAGACCGGGGATACTATACTGCTGGGTGCCCCATCCTTGCGGTTTCCTTCTGCCGCAAGGGTGGGAAACCACACCGCTCACAGCGCCGGCGAATCATCCCCCAGCAGCGCCTCCCGCACAATCTTGATCGGCGGAAATCCCTGCCGCAGGAAGTTGTTATGAAACTCCTCCAGCGAAAACGCCGCTCCCTGCTTCTTCTTCAGATCCTCGCGCAGCTTCATGATCTCCAGCTTGCCCAGCGTGTAGTAGAGATAAGTCGGATCACCGGCTCCGCGCTTGGTCTCCACCGTGGCTGTCTCCTTCGATTGATAGCCTTCTTTCTGAAAAAACGCAATAACCTCATCAAAACTCATCTTGCCGCTGTGCATTTGAATGCCAACGATAAAGCGCGCGTTGCGCAGCAGCGCGTCCTGTAGTTGGCCGAGTCGCAGAAACTTCGCTTCGCGCTCATCCTTCGCTCCCGCTCCCGGCTGACCATATCCTTCGTCGAGCATCATCTGTTCGGTGTAGTGCGCCCATCCCTCCACGTCGGTGTTAGCGCCCAGCAGTTTGCGCACCCGGCTGGGCGCCTGCGGCAGCCAGAGAAACTGAATATAGTGGCCCGGATAAGCCTCATGCACCGCCGTTGAAATTACTGTGCCGATATTGAAGGAATGCATGTAACCCTCAACCTGCGCGGGCGTCATCGACGGATCGGGAAGAGTTACGTTGAAGTAAGCCTCCGTCGCATGACTCTCATACGGCCCCGGCGTATCCATGCTGGCAAAGGTCGTCGCGCGCATGAACGGTGGCGTCTCTTCCACGATGGGCCGCACATCCGAGGGGATAGTTACAATATGATGCGCGCGGATAAAGCCGATCAATCCGTCGAAGGTCGCGCGGAAGCTATTCAGCAATTGATCCGGAGCGGGGTGATTCTCTCCTAACTCTTCAAGCACCGCGATGGGCGTCTTGTCCGGCTCCAGTTCCTTAGCAACTTCGTTGAAGTGCGCCTGGTTCTTGCGCAGATCGGCCCAGCCAATCTCAAGCAGCTTGTCCAGCGGAAAATCCACCATTTCGTCATACTGGAGCTTCTTCGAGAATGTCTCCGCGCCGATGCGAAAATCTCCGTTGGACTGCGGCAATAGGTCTGTCTTCAGCCAGGCAAGATAACTGTTCAGTGCCGCAACCACCGCCGCGTTCGTTTGCGCAAACTCCGCCTTCAGCGCCGGGTCCTTGGCGTCGGCAAAGGCCAGCGGAACATCGTGTTCAAAGAAAGTTATAATGTCCGGTAACTGCTCAATGGCAATCTCCGTGAAAACGCGCGGCGGATTCTTCAGGTTCACGCGCGCCTCGGTCAGCACAACCGGCATCTGTTTTTCCCGCGCGATCAGCGAACGCAGCCGCTCATCCGGCGTGGCGAACTTGCGCTCCATCAGCACAAACGCCCCATTCGCGCAGGTGCCCGAATAATTGTCCGCATTCTTCTCCCATGGCCGGATCGTTTCCAGAGTCAGGAGCGTGGAGCGAATATTCGATAACATAATCTCGCGGTCGCTCCTAGGAACAAAGTCCGCCGCGGCTGCATTGGGATGAATCGCCTCAATGCGTTTCTCGATGCTCTTGAGCGCGGCGATCTCCGCGTCGATATTCTTGCGCGAGTAATCTTCTAACTGCGTGTCGTACTGGTGATAGCCAACCTGAGTTCCACTTGTCGGGCTATAGTGAAAATACACCTGGTCGAAGTAATCGTTGGAAACCTTCTCGAACTGCTGCTTCCAGCTCTCATTCGCGGCATAAACAGGATTCGTCGAAGCCATAAACACTCCAATCGCCAACAAAACAGCAAATTGCCTCATAATACTCCTCGCTATCTGACTTCATCTCTTCTTAGGCGTTCACCGGCGCGGGCGCCAGGTTGGCCAGCAACTCGTGAATCTCCAGCAGCACTTCGTCGCTCCGCGTGGCAGTCAAAGGATACTTCAATAGGCCCTGCGGTGTGAACTGCGCGCCGCGTTTTGCATTCCGCGCCACCAGGCGCATGAGAGTCTGCGGTTCGATAGCCGCATTTTCCATGAAGCGAATATGCAGCTCGGTGCGCTTGCGATCCACCTGCGCAATGCCGATCCGCTCGCATTCGAGCCTGATCAGCGACGCCTCCAGTAGGTAAACCGTCGCATCCGGCGGCGCGCCATAGCGGTCTTCCATCTCCGCGCGCACTTCGTTTACCGCGACTTCACTGGCAGCTCCGGCGATCTTCTTATAGAGTCGCAGCCGCTGATTCTCTTCCGGCACATAACTCTCATCGATCCGCAATGCAATT
>Ga0182014_10008218_pt1 | contig 10721 bp, 8 predicted proteins | sample 612S2DmetaG_FD_120489 | JGI IMG/M metagenome (GOLD analysis project Ga0182014, IMG submission 120489) | Permafrost microbial communities from Stordalen Mire, Sweden - 612S2D metaG | ecosystem: Environmental > Terrestrial > Soil > Wetlands > Permafrost | place: Sweden: Stordalen | collected... | reverse complement strand
TTCCGCTGCCGCGGCTGCGGGTCGCCGACCGCGGCCTGCGCGAGGGCATGCTGGTGGAGATGATGCGCGAGGACGGCGCGATCGGCGGATGCCGATAGCCGCGTCCGATCGCGATGTGCTAGAAGATCGCTTCTTTAGTTGAATTGGCGCATGCGCGAGTTCGGTCACCTCGCCCCGCTTGCGGGGAGAGGTCGGATCGTTCTTACGATCCGGGTGAGGGGGGCTCTCCGCGAGTCCGAGTCTGACGAGAGTCCCCCTCACCCCAACCCTCTCCCCGCAAGCGAGGAGAGGGAGCAGCCGCGCCAGAACCTGGTCTCAAGAGCAAGCAAACCGATATGGCAAAAGACACCACCGGGCGGCTGCACGTCACGGTCAAGACCGGCGGCAAGCGCAAGCTGTCCTCGAAATTGTGGCTGGAGCGGCAGCTCAACGATCCCTACGTGGCGCAGGCCAAGCGCGAGGGATGGCGCTCGCGCGCGGCCTTCAAGCTGATCGAGATCGACGACAAATACCACTTTCTCAAACCCGGCATATCGGTGGTCGATCTCGGCGCCGCGCCGGGCGGTTGGAGCCAGGTCGCGGCCAAGCGCGTCGGCGCGGCCAACGATAAGGGCAGCGTGGTCGCGATCGATCTGCTGGAGATGCCGGAGATCCCCGGTGTCAGCTTTGCGCAGCTCGACTTCCTGGCCGACGACGCCCCGGCCAGATTGCTGGCGATGATGGGCGGCCGCGCCGACGTGGTGCTGTCCGACATGGCGCCCAACACCACCGGCCACCGCAAGACCGATCAGCTGCGCATCGTGGGCCTGGTGGAGGCCGCCGCCGCCTTTGCCGCCGAGGTGCTCAATCCCGGCGGCACCTTTGCCGCCAAGGTGTTTCAGAGCGGCGCCGATGCAACGCTGATGAATGAGCTCAAGCGGGATTTTGCCAGCGTCAAGCACGTCAAGCCGGCCTCGAGCCGCAAGGATTCTTCCGAGCGCTACGTGCTGGCGATGGGGTTCCGCGGCGTGCCGAAGGATCGGCCGGCGGAATAGTGGGCTCTCCTGATGGCGGGGCTGGTTGCGGCCATCCGCAACGGCATCGGTTCGCTCAGGCTACCAGCGTCTGCAGAATCGCTGCCAGGCGCAATCGTTCTCCGGCCTGGGTCAGACGGGAGCCTCTGACGAGCCCGGCGCGCTTGAGCGTCCGCAGGGCGGCGGCGTCGCATATTTCGACGGACATGTCGGTTCCCAACAGCGCGATCGCGCGCTGCTCCGCCGGGCTCAGATCAGTCCATGCCAATTCGTCCATCGCATGCTCCGCATTCTTCGGTCTACTGGTTAGAAGATACCGAGCAACCGCACTCCCGGCGATTGAGTCAGACTCGTCTGGAAGCGCCTTCGATGCGCTCGTGCAACCCTTGGGCGCCAGTGCGGGCATATTACGCCACGTCATGCTTAATATTTGGTTCGGTGTCCGCTACCGTACTTTCCCGGTTTCATGTGCAATACCATTGTCTTGCGCGCAGGGGCAAGCGCAGTTCCACCCAATCTGACGTCCGTAGGAATCCGGAACGCGAACGATCGAGAACCCGCCGGATGGATCCTTGCATTCGTTGTGGCTCACGGGAAATGCAGAGCAAAAACCACAAGGTGGAATCAAGCCGACGCAACGCCGCTACCCCAGCCGCTGATCCCTGGCGTTGGCGGTCTCGGTGGCGGCGGTCTCTTCGGGTTCGGCATCGGGTTCCGAACTCGGCACCACGATGACCCCGCGTCCGGATACCTGATGGCCGGCATCGACCGGCATCTGGTAGAAGAAGTACGCCGAAATCGTCGCGATGATCGACACCACGACAAAGGCGGGCGCGAAATCGGTCGCGCTGAGGTCGCTGACGTGACGGAACCACATCGTCGATTCCACCGAGAACGCGCCGACCGCGACGCCGGCGGACACCGCCAACTGCTGGTTGACGCTGACCAGCGTGGTGGCGCGGCTCATTTGCGCAGGATCGACTTCGGCATAGGCCAGCGTGTTGATCGCGGTGAACTGCAGCGAGCGGAAGAAGCCGCCGACCACGAGCAGGATCATGATCAACAGCAGCGGCGTCGCGATCGTGAACAGCGCGCAGGCCGCCAGGAACACCGAACTCACGACGGCGTTGATGGTCATGATGTTGCGAAAGCCGAAGGTCCGGATGATGCGCGCCGCCAGCGTCTTCATGCCCATGGCGCCGACCGCGGAGGCGAACGTCACCAGGCCAGAGCGAAACGGCGACAGCCCGAACCCGACCTGCATCAGCAGCGGCAGCAGAAACGGCAGCGATCCGATGCCGAGGCGGAACAGAAAGCCGCCGATGATGCTGGCGCGCATCGTCGGCAGCCGCAGCAGCGCGAAATCCAGCACCGGCGAGGCGGTTCGCCTGGCGTGGATCACATAGAGCGTCATCGAAATGCTGCCGATCCCGATCAGGGCAACGACCGCCGTCCACGGCAACAGATTGAGGCCCGCGACCGAAAGCCCGAACGCGATGCCGCCGAGCCCGATGCCGGCCAGCACCAGACCGTAGAGATCGAACCGCTCGGGGTCCTCGCTGCGGATCGGATCGATGTAGCGCATCGCCAGCACGATCCCGAGCAGGCCGATCGGGATGTTGATCAGGAAGATCCAGTGCCAGGTCAAATAGGTGGTGATGAATCCACCGAGCGGCGGACCGACCACCGGCCCGACCAGTGCCGGCACCGTGACCCAGGCCATCGCATTCACCAGCGCGCTTTTGTCGATCGAGCGCAGCAGCACCAGTCGCCCGACCGGCGTCATCATCGCGCCGCCGAGGCCCTGCAGGATGCGCGCGATCACGAAATCGGTGACCGAGGAGGACAGCGCGCAGCCGATCGAGCCGACCATGAAGACAGCGATCGCGAGGCTGAACACCATGCGGGCGCCGAAGCGATCGGCGGTCCAGCCCGAGGCCGGAATGAACACCGCCAGCGACAGCAGATACGAGGTGATGGCGAGCTTGAGCGTCAGCGGGCTGGAGCCGATATCGGCGGCGATCGCCGGCAGCGAAGTCGCAATGACCGTCGAATCCATGTTCTCCATGAACAGGGCCGTGGCCACGATGAGCGGGATCAGGCGTTCTTTGTTCATCCGGATGCGAAGGAGAGGGGCGGAAGGGGCGGGGTGCAGCGGCTTAACACCCCGTGGCCGCGCCGGCTATCGCGGAACCCGGCAAAGCAGCTAAATCCTGCGTGACCCGTCACGATCGAGCCCGGTTTCGGGTCGCGTCAGGAAAACCCGTGAAATCAACGGCCTGCGGCTCCGCTTCAATTCTCTGCGGAAAAGCCCGCAACCCCTTTGATTCGTCATGGGGCCATGCTATCGACCGCCGCCAACCCTACCGATGGGCGATTCGACGGCGATGCCAGTGGCGTCGCCGACCTATCTTTTCATCCCTAAGGTTCTAGCGCGGCGATCGGGCCGCTGAATGGAGTTGGCAATGGCGGTAGTTCAGGGGATTCGCGAAGCCTATACGTTCGACGACGTGCTTCTGAAGCCCGGGCTTTCGGACATCCTGCCCTCGGAAGCCGATATCCGCTCCTACGTCACCCGCTCGATCCCGCTCAACATTCCGATCATCGCCTCCGCGATGGATACCGTCACCGAAGCGCGGATGGCGATCGCGATGGCGCAGGCCGGCGGCGTCGGCGTGATCCATCGCAATTTCGACGTCGAAGGCCAGGCCGCCCAAGTGCGGCAGGTCAAGAAGTTCGAATCCGGAATGGTGGTCAATCCCCTGACCATCGGTCCCGATGCGATGCTGTCGGACGCGCTGGCGCTGATGAACGATCACGGTTTCTCGGGCATTCCGGTGGTCACCGGCGCAACCAAGGGCGTACCCGGCAAGCTGGTCGGCATCCTCACCAACCGCGACGTGCGGTTCGCCACCGACCCGCGCCAGAAGATCTCGGAACTGATGACGCACGAGAATCTCGTGACCGTGCGCGAAGGCGTCAGCCAGGACGAAGCCAAGCGGATGCTGCACAAGCACCGGATCGAGAAGCTGCTGGTGGTCGACGATCAGTACCGCTGCGTCGGCCTGATCACCGTGAAGGACATGGAGAAGGCGGTCGCCCATCCGCTGGCCTGCAAGGACGCGCAGGGCCGCCTGCGCGTTGCCGCCGCCACCACCGTCGGCGAGGGCGGTTTCGAGCGCACCGAGCGGCTGATCGACGCCGGCGTCGATCTGATCGTGGTGGACACCGCGCACGGCCATTCCTCGCGGGTGCTGGAGGCCGTCAACCGCATCAAGCGGCTTTCCAACGCGGTGCAGGTGATCGCCGGCAATATCGCCACGCAGGACGGCGCGCAGGCGCTGATCGATGCCGGCGCGGACGCGATCAAGGTCGGGATCGGCCCGGGGTCGATCTGCACCACCCGCATCGTCGCCGGCGTCGGCGTGCCGCAACTGACCGCGATCATGGATGCGGTCGAGGCCGCCAAGAAGGCCAATGTCTCCGTGATCGCCGACGGCGGCATCAAATATTCCGGCGATCTGGCCAAGGCGCTGGCCGCCGGCGCCGACATCGCCATGGTCGGATCGCTGCTCGCCGGCACCGACGAGACGCCGGGCGAGGTGTTCCTGTGGCAGGGCCGCTCCTACAAGGCCTATCGCGGCATGGGCTCGGTCGGCGCGATGGCGCGCGGCTCTGCCGACCGCTACTTCCAGCAGGACATCAAGGACACGCTGAAGCTGGTGCCGGAGGGCATTGAGGGCCAGGTGCCCTATAAGGGTCCGGTCGCCAACGTCATGCATCAGCTTGCCGGCGGCCTGCGCGCGGCGATGGGATATGTCGGGGCGCGAAACCTCGCCGAGTTCCACGCCAAGGCGCAGTTCGTGCGCATCACCGGCGCGGGCCTGCGCGAGAGTCACGTCCACGACGTCACCATCACGCGGGAAAGCCCGAACTACCCCGGCGGAGTGTAATTCGCAGGATCCAAATTGCCCCCACAAGGGCGGTGAAACGCGGTATCGTTCGACGGGACGCCGCGCGGCCGCAAAATGGCTGCGCCTGCTTCTGCCTTGCGGTTTTGCGTATTTCTCTCAACGAAGTTCAAACGAGAAGTTGGTCATCATGGTCGATTGGTCGGACGACAGGATTGCGGCGCTTTCGGATCAGGATCTGAAGAATCTGCTGGCCAATGCCGAGCGCAAGTCCGCCGCCGCCGTCATCGCGCAGTGTCAGGCCGAGATCGAAAAACGCAACGCCGCCAAGCCGCGCAAGGGCCCGAAGCCGCGCACCGAGGTGAAGGAATTCGAGCACGACATGTCCGGCAAGCTTGCCGCGGTCGGCAAGGAGATGGCCGAGAAATACGATCTGTCCGAGGAGACCGCGAAGGCGAAGTCGGCCGACGTCAAGGGATTCCGGTCCCACAAGCTGCTCGATGCCAAGGGTTTTGCAAAACTCGGCGGAAGTCAGCGCGATGGCACGGTCGCGGTCGATCGCTATATCTCGTACCGGCTCGGCAACGGCATCGTGTCGCTCGGGGTCTGGCTGTCGAAGGACGCACCGATCGAGGATCACGAGTTCCACGTCAGCGCGCCGGCCGGCATGATCGAGGGCGGCAAGGTTTTCGCCGACGTGCGGCCCGGAATTTCCGAGAAGGAAGCGCAGGAGACGCGTCAGATGCGCGCCTTCAAGGATCTGCCGAGCGCCGCCGCTGCATTCGACGCGGCACTGGCGAAGCTCACGGCTTGATCCAGCCGTCATTGCGAGGGCGACTTTTCCGCCCTAGTTTACGGGGGCAAAGCCGAAGGCGGCCGCCCCATTCCTCGTCATTCCGGGATGGTCCGAAGGACCAGACCCGGAATGACGCAATCTCTACCGCTCTCGCTCTACCGCTCTCGCTCCACAATGACGAAATCCAAAAAGCAGAGGAAACACCCGTGTCGCAAGCAAAACGCGTCGTTCTCGCCTCTCGCCCCGCCGGCGAGCCCAAGCCGTCGGATTTCCGCATCGAGGACTACGCGATGCCGACCCCCGGCGACGGCGAGGTCCTGCTGCGCACCATCTGGCTGTCGCTCGATCCCTATATGCGCGGGCGCATGAGCGATGGGCCGTCCTATGCCGCGCCGGTGCCGATCGGCGGGGTGATGGAAGGCGGCACGGTGTGCGAGGTGGTCGCCTCCAACAATCCGGGCTTTGCCAGGGGCGATATCGTGCTGGCGCGCGCCGGCTGGCAGACCCATGCGCTGTCGGACGGCAAGGGACTTGCCAAGATCGATCCGAAGCTCGGTCCGGTCTCGGCGGCGGTGGGGGTGCTCGGCATGCCCGGCATGACCGCCTATACCGGGCTATTGGATATCGGCAAGCCGCAGGCGGGCGAAACCGTGGTGGTCGCGGCCGCCTCCGGCGCGGTCGGCTCCGCGGTCGGGCAGATCGCAAAAATCAAGGGCGCGCGCGCCGTCGGGATCGCGGGCGGCAAGGACAAGTGCGATTACGTCAGGAATGAGCTCGGCTTCGACGATTGCCTCGATCACCGCGATCCCGATCTGGCGGCAAAACTGAAGGCGGCCTGCCCGAAAGGCATCGACGTCTATTTCGAGAATGTCGGCGGCGCGGTGTTCGAGGCGGTGTTCCCGCTGCTCAACGCCTTCGCGCGCATGCCGGTGTGCGGCCTGATCGCGGAGTACAACAATTTCGGCGAGACATCACCTAAATGGGCCGGCAAGATGATGCGCGCGGTGTTGACCAAGCGCCTGACCATCCGCGGCTTCATAGTCAGCGATTTCGCCGCGCGGCACGCCGATTTCCTGCGCGACATGTCGGGCTGGGTGCGCGAGGGCAAGGTCAAGCATCGCGAATTCATCACCGAGGGCCTCGACAGCGCGCCGTCGGCGTTCATGGGGCTCCTGAAGGGCGCCAATTTCGGCAAGCAGCTGGTGCGGGTCGGGCCGGACCAGGCCTGAGCCGGGTCGCGTCGCCCGAGGCAACGCGTCAGGCGGCGGCCCGCTCCGCGTCGGGGCGGCGCAACACGGCGAGAAACCGGTTGACCTCGCTGGTGAGAGACCGGGCCTGCTGCGAGAGGTTCCCCGAAGCGGCCATCGTGGTGCCCGCAAGCCGCTCGGTCTCGCCTGCCGTCGCGGTGACGTCGCGCACGCTATCGCTGATTTCTTGGAAGCCGGCGAAAGCCCGATCGAGATGGCTCGAGATTTGGGCCGTCGCGACGGTCTGTTGATGCACGGCTCCGGCCAGATGCTCCGTGATCTCGTTCATCTCGGTGATGATCGAGCCGATCTGCGTGACGCAATCCGCCGCGATTTTCGTCGCGGATTGCGTTTCGATGATCTGCGCAGAGATCTCGCTGGTTGCCCTGGCGGTCTGACTGGCCAGGCTCTTCACCTCCTGCGCCACCACGGCGAAACCCCGTCCGGCCGAGCCGGTGCGGGCTGCCTCGATCGTCGCATTGAGGGCGAGCAGGTTGGTCTTTTCGGCCACCGCCGTGATCATCTCCACCACCGAGCCGATGCGTTCGGCCGCGCCGTTCAGTCCACGAACGACCTGGCTCGCTTCCGCGACCATTTGTACGGCGTGTTGTGCGATCTGGGCTGACCGGTTGACCGCCTTTCCGACTTCCCGCGCCGTCACCGATAGTTCGCTGGCGGCGGCGGTGACGGTTTGCACGTTCCCGGTGGCCTGCTCCGACCTCGTCGAGACCATTGTCGCGCGCTCGCGCGTGGTGGTCGCGCCCCGATTGAGCCGTCCCGACGTTTGACCGATATTCAGGGACGTATCCGCCAGTGCCCCGGCAATCGAGCCGATCGCGGTCTCGAACTGGGCGGTGTCGGCGTTGAAAGCGGATACGCGTGCCTGTATCGCCTCCGACGCTTCATTCATGGTCGTCGCCGCGATCCGCAGCGCGCCATGCAGACCCTGCGGCAGAATGCGCCGATAATATTTGTTGTCGCGCAGCGCGCCCATCGCCGCGGTAGCCTCGCGCACGAAGGCGTCGCAGCGGTCGATCATGTCGTTGAGCCCCTGCTGCAGCCGCTGCAATTCGCCATGATCGCCAACCCGAAGCGCCCTTGCCTCGAAGTCCCCATTGGAGATGGCGCGGCAGACCAGCGCGGCGCGGCCGACGATCTTCTGCGCCCTGCGAACGAAAAAAGCCGCGACCGTCAACATCGAGCCGGCCACGATCGCGGCAGTCGCGGCAATGTCGGGACGATCGCCCAGGGCCGCGATGGCGGCCACGGCCAGTCCGATCAGCGCGAGTCCGATGCCGGCCAATGCCTTAGAGTGAGAAGATAAGTTCATCATAGGAAATGTTCCTGGCGGCGATAAGCTCGGTGAGCGCCCGATATCCTGCGGCGAGCGAATCCTTGCCGTTGCGATGTCGTTGTTCTTCGCGCCGCAGCTCGGCGTAAATCGGCGCGATCACGTCGCGCACGGTGCGCGGGTCGGGGATGCGGCGGCTGGAATGATAGCCGACAGTCTTGCGAGCGGCGTCGTGCGATGGCGTCACGTGAGCAAACACCCAGTAGAAATCGCCGCTCCTCGCCAAGTTCTTGACGTAGGCAAAGACCTCGCGGCCTTCGAGCAGTGTATCCCAGAGATATTTGAACACGGCCCGCGGCATGTCCGGATGGCGGATGATGCTGTGCGGCTGGCCGAGCAGCTCGGCCTCCGAATATCCGGCAACCCTGCAGAACATCTCGTTGGCGTAGGTGATGCGGCCGGTCGTGTCCGTCTTCGAGACGATGAGGTCGTCGAAGAAGATTTCCTTTGCATCCTGATGCAGTTGAATCGCAGTCGCCATGATCTCGCCTCGCCAGCGACAGTCCCGGTTGAATCGGGATACGTGGTTTTTACGGGGGCAAGCTAGCGCGCGATTTCGTAGTAATTTGTTAACCCTGGGAACGCCCGGTCCGCACGATAAATGCCGTATTTCGGAACGCTTGTCGTGAGCCGCTTCGGCGCAATTCGCTCCGGTCGAGAGCCGCGACCGCTGCCCGGTGGCGGCTTCCGGACCTTGTTGGCGGTCGTTAATCCGGCGTAAACGCCGAATGGCGGAGGGCCGGATCGGTAATGATCCCTTAAGCAACCGAACTTAACGTTGCGGCGCACGCCTGACGCGCCGTGAATTTCCGGTCACGAGCCATTTCGTGGACTTCACGTCGGCTGATGCGTGAGCGCTCCGTTTCACCAACGCTCCCGGACCAGCTCATCATGACTTCTGCCCACAATCCCAATCGCAGCCTCGTTCGCATCTTCTGCCTGTCGCTGAGCGGCCTGCTCGCGGTCTACGCGTCGATCGCGGTTTATGGCCTGTTCCAGCTGGAGACCGTCACCGCGGCGGAACTGGCGACCGGCCTGCTGCGGATCGCGCTCGGGGCGGTCGCGGTCGGCGTGCTGTTTCGCTGGGGCTGGTACGACGAGCCGCTGGAGAGCCAGGTCCGCCTGATGGGCGCGAGCTTCGAGCTCGACTACGCCAATTTGAGCACCAAGACCAAGATCAGGCTGATCGTTCTGGTGACGATGCTGAGCCTGCTGCTGGAACTGGTGATGATCCGCTGGCTGGCCTCGGTGTTTCCGGTCTATTCCTTCTACAAGAACTTCACCATGCTGGCTTGCTTCCTCGGCCTTGGCGCGGGCTACGCGGTCGCGGAAAAGCAGCCCTGCGCGCCGGCGCTGGTGTTGCCGATGCTGGCGCTGTTCGTCGGCGTCATCACGCTGCTGCGCTACGATACCGGCTCGGCCTATCTGATGTTCTCGATCGGCTGGCTCTCGACCTTCGACATGCCGGTCTACTTCCTGCTCGGCGCCAGCTTCATCATCTGCGCCTGCATCTGCTATCCGGTCGGCCAGCTCTGCGGCAAGCTGCTGCACTCCTCGAATTCGCTCAACGCCTACAGCCTCAACCTCGGCGGCAGCATTCTGGGGGTGATCGCGTTGTTCGCGATGAGCCTGTACTGGACGCCGCCGGTGATCTGGTTCGCGGCGACCGGCGGCATCCTGTTGCTGTTCGTGCTCTCGCGCGACGAATTCCTCAGCGTCGGAATCGCGAGCTTCTGCGTGCTGCTGGCGATCCTGGCCTGGCCGGTGCAGCCGGAGACGCAGCGGATCTATTCCCCGTACCAGTTGCTGGAGCGCACCGCCAAGGCCGACGGCCTGATGCAGATCCTGTCGGGCGGCAGCTACTACCAGAAGGTCTATAATTTCGCCGACAACCGGCGCGGCGTGGAAGACGACGCCGATCGCTTCGTCCGCGCCTACTACGAATTCCCGTACAATTTCAAGAAAGCGCCGGAGCGGGTGGCGATCGTCGGCGCCGGCAGCGGCAACGATGTCGCGACCGCGCTGCGGATGGGGGCGGCCCATGTCGACGCCATCGAAATCGATCCCGCGATCGCCTTCCTCGGCAAGAAGTATCATCCCGAGCGGCCCTATGACGATCCGCGCGTCAATCTGGAGATCAACGACGCGCGCAACTTCTTCCGCACCGCCAACCAGCAATATGACCTGATCGTCTACGGCGTACTGGATTCGCACACCGCGCTGAGCCACGCCTCCAATCTGCGGGTGGATTCCTACGTCTATACCCGCGAGGGCATCGCCGAGGCCTACCGGCTGCTGAAGCCCGGCGGCGTGATGTCGATTTCGTTCACGCTGGTCAACGATGCGCTCGGCTTCAAGCTGTCGAAGATCCTGCGCGACCTGCCGGGCGCCGCCAAGCCGCTG
>Ga0182014_10008217_pt1 | contig 10721 bp, 8 predicted proteins | sample 612S2DmetaG_FD_120489 | JGI IMG/M metagenome (GOLD analysis project Ga0182014, IMG submission 120489) | Permafrost microbial communities from Stordalen Mire, Sweden - 612S2D metaG | ecosystem: Environmental > Terrestrial > Soil > Wetlands > Permafrost | place: Sweden: Stordalen | collected... | reverse complement strand
TCACCCCGGACCCGGACTTCCGCTCCGTCGTCGAGATGCACCTCGCGGAATCGCGTTTCTAGGAAATATTTTTTCCGTAACGGACCTACCGGGGCTCGTCCCCGTCCCGGGGTGCCCGTCCCGCGGGTGCCGGTTGGCTGCGGGCACGGCGGGTAACGGAGTTGCCATGGCGATCTGGGTGGGAACGTCCGGCTGGAGCTATGACCACTGGGAACCCGAGCTCTACCCGCCGGGGCTGCCGGCCCGGGATCGGCTGGCCCGATACGCGGGAGCGTTCCGCACCGCGGAGCTGAACAGCAGCTTCTACCGCTGGCCCCGGCCGTCTGCGTTCGGCAGCTGGCGGCGCCGGCTACCGGAGGGTTTCCTGCTGTCGGTCAAAGCGTCCCGCGGCCTGACCCACGCGCGGAAGCTGTACGCCCCGGAGGCGTGGCTCCGGCGGGTGGGGGAGGGCTGGCATGAGCTAGCGGACAAGCGCGCGGCGCTACTGGTCCAGCTCCCGCCGTCGCTGCCGCGCGATGACGCCCGGCTGGCGTACTTCCTGCGTCTCGTCCCGGACTGGGTCCGGCTCACCGCGGAGTTCCGGCATCCGAGCTGGCACTGCGAGGAGGTCTTCGCGCTGCTGGAGCAGCACGGGGCCGCGTACTGCGTGATGAGTGGCGCTGACCTGCCGTGCGTGCTGCGCGTCACCACGGACTTCGCCTACGTCCGGATGCACGGCCCGGACCACCATCACCTCTACGCGGGCTCCTACAGCGACACCGACCTGCGGTGGTGGGCGGACCGGATCCGGGAGTGGGACGCGGTGGCCAAAGACGTGTTCGTGTACTTCAACAACGACGGCGACGCCAACGCGGTGCGGAACGCCCGGATGCTTAACTCTCTGCTGGGTCGGTAGGCCGGCCGTCCTGGTGAACCGGAGCCGGTTCCTCCGTAGCGGAGGGTGCGGCCGTGCCGGGCGGTTTCCCTGTGGCGGATGGTGTGGCTGTGGCGGCCGGTTCCCCCGTGGTGAACGGGTTGGCTGCGGCGGCCGGTTCCTCCGTGGTGAACGGGTTGGCTGCGGCGGCCGGTTCCTCTGTGGTGAACGGGTTGGCTGTGGCGACGGGATCCCCCGTGGTGAACGGGTTGGCTGTGGCGACGGGATCCCCCGTGGTGAACGGGTTGGCTGTGGCGGACGGCGCGGCGGCCGGGGTTTGCCGGGGCTCCGGCGTCGCCCGCTCGATAGCTTCCCAGCCGGTGTCCCGCTGCCGCACGGCCCGTTCGGCTCTGCCTCCGCCGTGCACGCCGAACAGCCGCTTCGCGTATACCAGGTAGACCACGATGACCAGGTTGATGACCAGGGTGACGATCTTCAGCGCCGAGATGCCCTTGGTCAGCTCATAGATCTCGTACGGCACAAAGACCACGGTGGCGACAAACGTCAGGTACTCGGCCCACCGCTTCCCGAGCCACAGCCCGATCGCCTCGACGCCTTCCAGCGCGGCGTACGCCGCCACCCCGGCCCCGAGCAGGTAGAGGTTGGTCGTAGTCAGGGCGAACAGCCGCTCCAGGTCGTGCAGTAGCCCGTGGTTGGTGTCATTGACCGGCCCTCCGACTCCGCCCTGCAGCTCCTTGAGGATCCGGGTGAACTCGCTGTTCAGCGTGGCCTTGTCGTTCGCGAACAGGAGCAGCGCCGCAGCCAGCGCGGACAGCACCAGGAAGTGAATGATCCGATCCAGGGCGATCAGGCGCAGCGCGTAACGGTCCCGCAGCGGGCGGCCGCGCAACGGCAGGGTGATGTCTTCCCGCTCCGGCGGGTACTGGACCGCGGGCTGGCTGGGCGGGCTCAGCGGTATCCAGGAGTCACAGCGCATGCACCGGTACCAGCGCAGCCCGTCCATCTCCCGGGCGAACAGGCTGTCCTGCTCTCGTACGTCAGCCGCGTCGGTGCCGACCAGTTCATGCCCGTGCAGCCCGCAGCCGATGAGCTCGTACCGCAGCTTCGGGCGGTATCGCCGGGGCTGTTCCGCACCCGGTGGCGTCGGGGGAAGCTCCGCCTCGGGCGGTGCCTGGGGGCCCTTCAGCTCAGGTGGTGCCGGTGAGCCCCCTGCCCCGAGAGTTTTACGCCGGCCGCGAGCGGCGTTGTCACTGGCCATCACCGAACGGTACCCGCGCGATGGCTCCTTTAGCGGTCTGCGCCTTCGCGGCGGACGCTACCCGCGGTTGTTGACCAGCCAGGCAGCGATGTGCGCGCCTGCGTAGGTGTAAGTGCTGGACACTAGCCCCACGGCGCTGCCGCACTCGCCGGCAAGCGGGAACCCGGATCCCGGAAGGCCGGATGGGACGGCGGATGAAGACCTGTTTCTACCTGTGCTGTTTCCGGGACCGCGGGTGCCCTTGACCGGTCGTGCCGGGGGACAAAAGCCCCCGGCTTGCAAGGCCGAATTGCCCTAACGCATGGGGCGAAGGGCCTGGATGTTTACCGACAGGGCGCATGGCAGTGCGGCCACGCCGAGGTTGGGAGTTAGTACGATGAAAGCTGCTGTCGTTACGTCGTTCACCGAACCGCTGCAGATTCGCGACGTGCCGGTGCCGGTGCCTGGGCCAGGGCAGGTGCTGGTGCGGATCGAGGTCTGCGGCCTATGCCATACGGACATTCATGCCGCGCGTGGTGACTGGCCGATCAAGCCGACGCTGCCCTTAATCCCGGGTCACGAAGGCGTCGGAATCATTGAGGGGGTTGGCGCCGATGTAGCCCAGAGCCGGGTCGGGCAGCGGGTGGCGATCGCGTGGCTCGGATGGGCGTGCGGGTACTGCGAGTTCTGCGTCTCCGGCCATGAGACATTGTGCGAAAGCCAGGAGATGAGCGGCTACACGATCGACGGCGCCTACGCGGAGTACGCGGTCGCCTCCAGTGCTTTCGTGGTGCCCGTGCCCGCAGGAATTTCCTCGTTCGAGGCGGCGCCGTTGAGCTGCGCAGGAGTCACGACGTACAAGGCGGTCAAGGTTTCTGGTGCCAGGTCCTCCGATCTCGTCGCGGTGTTCGGCGTCGGGGGTCTGGGTCACTTGGCGGTGCAGTACGCGAAGATCGCGGGGGCCACGGTCGTCGCGGTCGATCTGGAAGAAGCCAAGCTTGACCTGGCCACCAAGCTTGGCGCCGACCATACGGTCAACGCCCGGACCAGCGACCCGGTCGCGGCGATTCAGGCGCTGGGCGGCGCGGACGCCGCCATCTCAGTGGCGGTGGCCCCCGTGGCGATGCGCCAGGCCTTCGACTCTCTCAAGCGCGGCGGCCGCCTGGTGCTTGTCGCACTGCCGAAGGATAACGCGCTCGAGCTCCCGATATTCGAGACGGTGCTCAAAGGCATTTCGGTCATCGGCTCGATCGTCGGCACGCGGCTTGACGTCGCGGAGGTATTCGAGCTGCACGCCGCGGGCCGCACCCGGGTCATCGCCGATGTCCGCCGGATCGAAGACGTCAACGCCTGCATCGACCAGGTGCTCTCCGGACAGGTCCCGGCCCGATTGGTATTCGAATTCTGAGTTCCGGGAGGCCTATCAAAAAGGTCACCTAAGCTCACCGTTTAACCTGTCTGCTTTACGGCGTTCTTCTTCGGCGTGGTCTTCTTGCGGGCCCGTTCACGATGCCGGGATCAGCGCCGGTACGCGAGGACCGTAGGCCATACGGGCCGGGGTCCCGGTCGCCGGGCAGGTGACCGGCCAGCAGCCGGATCCTTTCCGGATCGCCTTCCTTCCGGACTGGACCGGCATTGCGCTTGACAATGCCGCACTCTTGGGCGGGGCGGCATCCGGATGCCGCCCCGCCGCCGTGCCTCGCCCGGCTAGCGCCCGATTGCGGCTAACCGCCCGCGGCGCGCGCCGCGGGCGGTGCGCAGGCGGGCGTACGGGTAACGAAGTGCAGGTTGTCGCCGGCCGGAAGGGAGAAGCCCTCGGGCTCGCCCGCTGCGACGTCCAGGATGAACTGGTCCTGGTGCCAGGCCTCGTCCAGCCGCCGGTCGATGTAGAACAGGCAGCCGTCGATCTCGCCGAGCAGCACGTCAGCGTCCCCTACGATGAGCTCCCCGCCGGGGTAGCACATCGGGGTGCTGCCCGCGCAGCACCCGCCGGACTGGGCGAACATCACCGGCCTGCCCTCGGCGGCGCGCAGGCGAGCGATCGCCTCGCGTGCCGCCGGGGTGGCCGTTACACGGTCAGGTACCGTCTGGGACATCGTGATCTCAGAACAGGCCGAGCGGCTTGGTGCTGTAGCTGACGAGCAGGTTCTTCGTCTGGCTGTAGTGATCCAGCATCATCCGGTGGTTCTCCCGGCCGATGCCGGAGATCTTGTATCCGCCGAACGCCGCGCCGGCTGGGTACTGGTGGTAGCAGTTCGTCCAGACCCGGCCGGCCTTGATCGCGCGCCCCATCTGGTAAGCGCGGGTGCCATCGCGGGTCCACACGCCCGCGCCGAGGCCGTACAGGGTGTCGTTGGCGATCGCCAGGGCCTCAGCGTCGTTGCGGAACGTGGTGGCCGCCAGGACCGGGCCGAAGATCTCCTCCTGGAACACCCGCATCTTGTTGTCGCCCCGCAGGACGGTCGGCTGGAAGTAGTAGCCGTCCGCGAACTCGCCGCCGACCGCCGCGCGCTCGCCGCCGGTGAGCACCTCCGCGCCCTCGTCCCGGCCGATCTGGACGTACGAGGCGATCTTCTCCAGCTGGTCCGCCGATACCTGCGGGCCGAGCTGGGTCTCGGTGTCCAGCGGGTTGCCCTGCTTGATCGCGGCGATTCGGTCCAGGCAGCGGGCCATGAACTCGTCGTAAATATCTTCCTGGATCAGCGCACGCGACGGGCAGGTACACACCTCGCCCTTGTTGAACGCATACAGCACCAGGCCCTCGATGGCCTTGTCGAGGAACTCGTCATCGCGGGCCATCACGTCGCCGAAAAAGATGTTCGGTGACTTCCCGCCGAGCTCCACGGTGGAGGGGATCAGGTTCTGCGCGGCATATTGCATGATCAGCCGGCCGGTGACCGTCTCGCCGGTGAAGCTTATCTTGGCGATCCGCGGGTTGGTCGCCAGGGCCTTGCCGATTTGGCCGCCGGGCCCGTTGACCACATTGATCACGCCCGGCGGCAGCACGTCCTCGATCGTCTCCATCAGCTTCAGGATCGACCAGGGCGTCGGCGAGGCCGGCTTTATCACCGAACAGTTCCCGGCCGCCAGCGCGGGCGCGAGCTTCCACGCGGCCATCAGCAGCGGGAAGTTGAACGGGATGATCTGGCCGACCACGCCGAGCGGCTCACGGAAGTGGTAGGCGACCAGGTCCTTGTCGATCTCGGTCGACCGGCCCTCCTCGGCGCGCGCCGCCGCGGCGAAATACCGGAAATGATCGACGACCAGCGGGACGTCAGCGGCCAGGGTCTCCCGGACCGGCTTGCCGTTCTCCCAGCTCTCGGCGACCGCGAGCATCTCCTTGTTCTTCTCGACCGCATCCGCGATAGCGTTCAGGACCTCCGCCCGCCCAGCCGCCGGCATTTCGCCCCACGCATCCCTGGCCGCGTGGGCGGCGTCCAGCGCCAGCTCGATATCCGCTGGCGTTGAGTTCGGAACCTCGGTAATGCTGCCCGCGGTGGCCGGGCTCAAGTTGACTCGGTACTTGCCGTCGGTCGGTGCTATCCACTTGCCGCCGATGAAGTTCTCGTAACGTGCCTCGACCGGCACGACACTGCCCGGCTGGCCTGGCGGGACAAATCGCATGTCCATCTCCCATCGTGTCACTGAAGGTGACTTATACCGACTCAACTCGCGATGCCGGATGTTAGAAGTGCCGGAGGTCCTGCGTACGGGCCCCAAAAGAACCAGGACCTGGACACGCGCTGCCGGATGCACCTGCTGCGTTCGCCCGCGTTTGAGGATCGCGCCGGGCGCGTCGAAGCCGGCCAGCGCGCCGGACCGGTGACGACGGGGCAAGCCCCCGTCAACCCGGTTAGATGCGGCTGGCGACCGTCGTCAGCGTCGCACTCGTTTTACCGCCATGATGATCGTTACGTGCCCGGGGTGACCAGGCCGGACTCGTAGGCGAGCACCACGGCCTGGACGCGGTCGCGCAGGGCCAGCTTGGCCAGGATGCGCGCCACGTGCGTCTTCACCGTCGCCTCGCTGAGCGTCAGCGCCGCGGCCAGCTCGGCGTTGCTCAGCCCGCTTCCGACCAGGGTGAGCACCTCCAGCTCGCGTGGCGTCAGCACCGACAGGTCGACGGTGCCCGCCGCCGGCACCCGCGGCGCGAACCGCTCCACCAGCCGCCGGGTGATGGACGGCGCGAGCAGCGCGTCGCCGGGCCGCACCAGCTGGACGGCGGCGACCAGGTACTCGGGCGTCACGTCTTTGAGCAGGAACCCCGACGCCCCAACCACCAGCGCCCCGTACACGTACTGATCTAGGTCGAATGTGGTAAGCATCACGACCCGGACGTCGGAGCCGGCGCCGACGATCTGCCGGGTGGCCTCGAGCCCGTCCATCACCGGCATCCTGATGTCCATCAGCACAACGTCCGGCTTGTGCTCGAGCACCGCTGCCACGGCCTCCTTGCCGTTCGCCGCCTCGCCCGCCACGTCGAGCCCGGCCGACTCCAGGATCAGCCGGAACCCGCTCCGGACCAGCGCCTGGTCGTCGGCGATCACCACGCGCACTGGCTCAGGCACCCGCGAGCTCCTGCTGGGGAAGCGGGATCGTCGCGCGCAGCCGCCACCCGCCGCCGGGCCTGGGGCCGGCGTCGACCGCTCCGCCGTACAGGGCGACCCGCTCCCGCAGCCCGAGCAGTCCCCGCCCAGGCTGCCCGTCTCCGCCGCTACCGTGTCCGTCGTCACTGACCGTTATCACCAGCTGGTCAAGACGACCGCTTATCCGAACGACGGTGGTTGCTTGCCCCGAGTGACGCAGCACGTTCGTGAGGCCTTCCTGGACGACGCGGTACACGGCCAGGTCAAGTCCGGGCGGCAGGCCGCCCGGCGGCAGGCTGGAGTGCAGCTCGACGGGCAGCCCCGCCGCCGACACCCGCTCGACCAGCGCGCTGACGTCGGCCAGCCCGGGCTGCGGGGTCAGCGGCGCGTCACCCGAGCCATCAGCCGTCTCGGGGCCGACCCGCGGAGCCAGCAGGCTGAGCAGGTTCCGCAGCTCGCCCATCGCGGTCCGGCCGCTCGCCTCGACGGCGAGCAGTGCCTCCTCCGCGAGCCCCGCCGCGTCTTCCCGCGGGCTGCCGAGCACCTTACGGGCGGCGCCGGCCTGCACCATCATCACGCTCACATTATGGGTGACCACGTCGTGCAGCTCGCTGGCGATCCTGGCCCGTTCCAGCTCGATGGCACGCATCGTGGCGGCCTCGTGCTCGGCCTGCACTGTCCGGAGCTGCGCCGCCGAGTCGCCGGCCCGCCGCCGCCACTCGCGCATGCCGAGCCCGGCCGCCGCGGTCGGCACCACGACGATCAGCGCGGTATACCGCTCGGAGATGCTCGACGGGCTGTCCGGGAACGTGAGCATGGTGGCGAGCGCGCCGGCCAGGGCGACGCCGACCGCCAGCTTGCGGTGCGGGCTGTATACCACCGCGCTGTACACCGCGAGGATCGCGGCCCCGAACCCAGCCGGTGGCACGTGATGGGGCAGCGCTATGGCGGCGGCGAAGATGATCGCGCACGCGATGACCGGATACACCCGCCGGATTGCGAGCGGCGCCGCCATCAGCGCGACCCCGGCTAGCAGCCACACCGATGGATACCAGGCGGGCTGTGGGAAGCCGCCGCCTGGCAGGACGATGGTGATGCGGGGGACCGCGAAGGAATCCCCGTGGGCGCGCGAGATCGTCTCGCTGATCGCCAGGGCAGTGGCCGCCGCGGCGATCACCGCGTCCAAGGCGAGCGACCATGCCGGGACCTGCGGCCGCTCCCCGGCGGCGGACAGCCTGGCCATGGGACGATTGTCGCATTTCGCGAGCGTCATAACGCCGGCCGTCCGGAGTAAATGCCCTACATCCCCGGGATGACGGTCAGCCAATTACGGTAGCCAGGTTCCGTTCTGGGGCGGATGTGGCGGGGGCCGCGGCGGCGTACGGTCGCGGCATGGAAGCGCTTGTACAACTGGATTGCGTAACGAAAACATACGAGGGCGGGGCGGCGTCGGCGGTGTCCGACGTCAGCCTCACCGTAGCGCCCAGCGAGGCCGTGGCGATCATGGGGCCGTCCGGCAGCGGGAAGTCCACCCTGCTGAACCTCATCGCCGGCATGGACCGGCCGACCACCGGGGAGATCCGGGTCGGCGGCGAGCGGGTGGACAAACTCAGCGAGACCGGGGTGGCCCGGTTCCGCCGGAGCCAGGTCGGCATGATCTTCCAGTTCTTCAACCTGCTGGACGACATGACGGTCATCGACAACGTGCTGCTGCCGGCCCAGCTGGCCGGCATGCCGTCCGCCAGGGCACGGGCGCGCGCCGAGGAGCTGCTCGCCGCGCTGCGGATCACCCCGCGCAGGGATGCCTACCCGGCCCGGCTGTCCGGCGGGGAGCGGCAGCGGGTGGCGATCGCCCGGGCGCTGGTGAACCGGCCGGCCGTGCTGCTCGCCGACGAGCCGACCGGGGCGGTGGACTCGGCGACCGGCGAGGAGATCGCCGAGCTGCTGCTGGACCTGAACGCGTCCGGGCAGACGCTGATCCTGGTCACGCACAACCCGGAGCTGGCGGCCAAGTACGCGCACCGGGTGGTCTCCATCGAGGACGGGCGGGTCGTGTCGGACACGGACTCGGGGGCGCGGCGGTGAAGGCGATCATCCGGGCCGCACGGGGCGGCCTCGGCGGCCGGCGGCTGCAGGCCGTCGTGATCGGCCTGGTGGTGCTCGCCTGCACCGCCGCCTCGGTGCTCGCCGTCGGCATGCTGGTGGACAGCCAGTCGCCATTCGACCGCGGCTTCGCCGCCCAGCACGGCGCGGATGTGGCCGCGGACATGTCGCTGTCGGCCGCGTCGTCGGCTCAGCTCGCGGCGACCTCGCACGTGTCCGGGGTTACCGCCGTCGCGGGCCCGTTCCCCGAGACCACGGCGGGCGCCAAGTTCACCATCCCCGGCGTCAGCGGCACCGGCAATATCCAGGCGCACCTGGTCGGACGGTCCTCGCCCAACGGGCCAATCGATGACCTCACGCTCAAGTCCGGGCACTGGCCGACGGCACCGGACCAGGTCGTCTGGTCCCAGGCCGGGCCGGTATCCGGAGGCCTGCAGCTGGGTTCCACGGTGACCATTCCGGGGGCACCGGGCTCGCCCACGCTGACCGTGGTCGGCTTCGCCAACTCGATCACGAACACGGCGGACGCCTGGGTCCTGCCTGCGGAGATCGCGGCACTGTCCAGCCCCGGGTCTCCGCCGCAGGCGCAGATGCTGTACCGGTTCTCCAGCGCCTCGACGGCGACGGCGATCAACGCCGACGAGAGCGCCCTGAAGGCCGCGCTGCCTTCCGGCACGGTGCAGGGAACCGCGTCCTACCTGGACGTGCGGACCTCGGAGCGGAGCAACGTGGCGATCTGGGCGCCGTTCATCATCGCCTTCGGCATCATCGCGCTGGCGATGTCGGTGCTGATCGTCGCCAACGTGGTGAGCGGCGCGGTGATCGCCGGCACTACGAGGATCGGGGTGCTGAAGGCGATCGGCTTCACCCCGGCCCAGGTGACCGGCTCGTACGTGCTGCAGGTGACCGTGCCGGCCCTGGCCGGCTGCGTGGTGGGCGCGGTCCTCGGGGTCCTGCTGGCCATCCCGATCCTGTCGCAGAACGCGAGCGTGTACGGGGTGGGCTCGCTGTCCATCCCGCTGTGGGTCGAGGTGACCGTGCCGCTGGTGATCCTCGGCCTGACCGCGGTCGGCGCCATGCTGCCCGCGCTGCGGGCGGGGCGGATGAGCGCGACACGGGCGATCGCGACCGGCCGCGCGCCGCGCGCCGCGCACGGCTACCTCGCGCACCGGCTGCTCGGCAAGGTGCCCCGGGTGCCGCGCGCGGCGACGATCGGGCTGGCGGCCCCGTTCTCCCGGCCGACCAGGACCGCGGTAACCGCGGTGGCGATCATGTTCGGCGCGGTGGCGGTGACGTTCGGGATTGGCCTGTCCACGTCGCTGAACCGGGTCTACGTGGACCTGCGGCTGGCTAACACCGCGCCGCTGCGGCTAAACCCCGCGCCCGGCGGCCCGGTTGCCGCCCAGCCCGGACAGGGCAAGAAGGTGATCGGCACCGGCGGGCCGCCCAGCGCGTCGCCGGCCGAGCAGCGGACGATCGCCGCCGCACTGACCGCCGACCCGGACATCGCGCACTGGGTGCCGGAGACCGACGCGACGGCCGGTGTCGCCGGCCTGTCCCAGCAGGCTCAGGTGACCGCGTTCGACGGCAACGCCAGCTGGACCGGGTACCCGATGATCAAGGGGTCGTGGTACTCCGGCTCTGGTTCGGTCGACGTCAACACGACCTTCCTGACCGATACCGGCACCTCGGTGGGCTCGACCGTCACCCTGACGTCCGGCCGGCGCTCGGAGACCGTACGGATCGCCGGCGAGGCGTTCGCGAATGACGCCGGCAACCCGGGCGTGTTCATGAGCGGGTCCGACCTGGCGCGTATCGATCCGGGACAGGCGCCGACACAGTACTACGCCGGCGTCAAGCCGGGCACCGATCCGCAGGCGGCCGCGAACGTGCTGTCCGCCAAGCTCAGCCCGAACGGCCC
>Ga0182014_10008216_pt1 | contig 10722 bp, 10 predicted proteins | sample 612S2DmetaG_FD_120489 | JGI IMG/M metagenome (GOLD analysis project Ga0182014, IMG submission 120489) | Permafrost microbial communities from Stordalen Mire, Sweden - 612S2D metaG | ecosystem: Environmental > Terrestrial > Soil > Wetlands > Permafrost | place: Sweden: Stordalen | collected... | reverse complement strand
GAACACCGGCCGCCCCACCAGCATATGGCATCCGGCGCAGCTTTCATGCTCGACCTTGGGGGAATACCCCCTCCACCCAAAGCGCAACCAAAAATGCCGCGGGCGCAATCTGGTAAAATCTACCTGTCGCTTCACCCAGTAACGTGCATGCAATTCCACCGTTTCGATCTGAATCTCTTGATTGCGCTTGACATGTTGCTGCGCGAGAAGAACATCACGCGCGCCGCGGAAAGGGTTTTCGTATCCCAGCCCGCCATGAGCGCGGCGCTCCACCGGTTGCGGGACTACTTCGGCGATCCGCTATTGGTGCGCGTCGGCCGCGAAATGGAGCTCTCTCCGCGCGGTCAGTCGTTAGTCGACCCCGTGCGCGAGGCGCTGCTGCTGATTCAGACCACATTGGGTTCCCAACCCAGCTTCACCGCCGCGACCACGCAGCGCGAATTCACGCTCATTTTGTCCGAGGAAGCGGTCCCCGGGTTGCTGCCGGCCATCCTCGAGCGGGTCTCGACCGACGCTCCGGGCATCCGCATCAACATCGAGCTCATCACGCAGAGCGCCCTGTCGCGGCTGGAATATGGCGACGCGGATCTATGTCTGTGCATGGACAGCCTGCGGCTGTTCGATCTGCGCGCCTTCCCCGAGACCTTGCACCGCACGCGTCTGCGCCCGGTCCGCTGGATCTGTGCCGTGGATCGCAACCATCCGACTGTCGGCGACACCCTGTCGGCGGAGCAATATTTTTCGTTGCCGCATGTATTTGCCAGACCCAACGGCTCCACGGTATCCACCGAGCAGTTGGTTCGCCGCCTGCTTGGCATCGACATCTCCGTGCACATCACGGTTCCCAGCCTGTTGCATCTACCGCTGGTCCTGCCGGGCACGCGCCTGGTCGCCACGCTGCCGGAGCGCATCGCGCAGATGGGTGCCGCCACGATGACGCTCAAGACGTTCCCGTTGCCGGTCGAGACCGAGCCGCTGCACGAACTTCTCCTGTGGCACAAACGCCATGAAACCGATCCGGCGCACGCCTGGTTTCGCGACTTGATCGTCCGCCTCAGCCGCGGCGAGATGTAGCCCTCCGCCGTCAGGAACGCGGCAGTTCACTCTGCAGCGAATCGCCGCTCCTGCTCGTGATAGACAACCCCTCGAACGAGCGGAAGATGGCGACATGGCCAACTACCCAAAGACACCGGGATTCACCGGCACACTGCGTCCCCTGCGATTCGAGGGCGACATCCACGACCTCGAGATCGACGGTGAAGTGCCGCCGCAACTGAACGGCACCTACCACCGTGTTCATCCGGATCAGCAATATGCGCCCGTGTTCGAAACCGACCAATTCTTCAACGGTGACGGCATGGTTGCGTTGTTCCATTTCGAGAACGGCAGGATTCATTTCAAACAGAGGTTCGCCCAGACGGACAAGTGGAAACTCGAGCGCGAGGCGCGCCGCGCCCTGTTCGGTGCATATCGAAATCCGCTCACCGACCACGAATCGGTGAAGGGGAGGATCCGCGGCACGGCGAACACCAACGTGCTCGTGCACGCCGGCAAGCTGTTCGCGATGAAGGAGGACAGCCCTGCACTTCTGATGGATCCCATGACGCTTGAGACCTACGGCTACACCGACTTTGCCGGGAAGATGAAAGGAGAAACCTTTTGCGCCCATCCGAAGATCGATCCCGTCACGGGCAACCTGTGCGCCTTCGGCTATGCCGCGAAGGGGGTCTTGACGCGCGACTGCCATTACATGGAGATTAGTCCGACCGGCGAACTCGTTCAGGAAACGTTCTTCGAGGCGCCGTATTACTGCATGATGCACGACTTCGGGCTGACGCAGGATTACGCGGTGTTCCATGTCGTTCCGATCACCAGCAGCTGGGATCGCTTGAAGGCGGGGCTGCCCCACTTCGGCTTCGACACCACCCTGCCCGTCTACCTGGGCGTGCTGCCTCGACACGGCGACGCCGGCGCCATGCGCTGGTTCAAGGCGCCCACCGTTTTCGCCAGTCACGTCATGAACGCGTTCAACGACGGCACCAAGGTGTATTTCGATACGCCGGTGGCCAAGAACAATATGTTTCCGTTTTTCCCGGACTGGCACGGCGCGCCGTTCAAGCCGATGGAGTCCCAGAGCTTCCTCACGCGCTGGACGGTCGACATGGCCTCGCCGAATGACTCCTTCGACAAGGTCGAGCGCCTCACGGACTTGTTCGGCGAATTTCCGCGCATCGACGACCGCTACGCCTCGCAATCCCACCGTCACGGCTGGTTGCTGGTATCGGATCGCGAAAAGCCCTTCGAGGGACCGGGCGGACGCGCCTCGGGACTCATCATGAACTGCATCACACACATCAATTTCACCAACGACCAACAAACGACATGGTGGGCGGGACCACAGACCATCGTTCAGGAACCCTGTTTCATCCCCCGAGGCCCGAATGCGCCCGAGGGCGACGGTTACCTGATCGCCGTGCTCGACAACCTGGTCACCAATTATTCGGATCTGGCGATATTCGATGCCCAGCGCATCGCCGACGGCCCGCTGGCCAGGGCCAAGCTGCCGTTCCGAATGCGCCCGGCGCTTCATGGCAACTGGGCCGATGCCAGCAAGCTCGCCGCCGCGTGAGTCTGCGGCTCATGGGCCGGGTCCTCAGCTCATGGATTGATGCCGTGCTTGGCGAAGGCCTCCCCGATCGGCGGCCACAACGCCGCGGCGGCGGCCATGTCGCTGTCCGCATCGGCGATCTTACCGCGCCGCTTCTCGTCGGCGCCGAGACCATAGAGCGCCCAGGGATTCTTCGGGAGCCGTTTGAGCGACTCTTGGTAATCGACCATCGACTTGTCGTAATCGCCGAGCCGTAGCCGCACCAGTCCTCGATCACTCAAAATATGCGCCTGCGCCGGGTCATCTTTCGAGGTGCGTTTCAGAGCCCCGTTGCAGTCGTCGAGAGCCTTGGACAGATCCTGTCCCGCCAGCGCCCTGGCCGCGCAGCGCTCACGCAACGCGCCCGGCACCCCGGCATCCGCGGCATGGGCCGCCAGCCAGGAATCCAACTGATTGATGGCCTGCGGCAGTCGATCGGCGCCGAAATAGACGGCCGCCATGCGCAATCGCGCATTCGCCTCCTTCGCGGCGAACCGGTCCGCGGCATCAAGATCCTCCAGCGCGCCTGCCACGTCGTGTGCAGCGAACCGCAATTCCGCTCTCGCCAGCCGCGCGGGTACGTGCTCGGGCTCGAGTTCGATTACCCGGTCGAAATCCCCCCTCGCGGGCTGCGGCTGCCGACTGTCCCGGTACGCGATGCCACGTTCGTAAAAATAGTCGGGTACGGTAGGCGCCAGTTTGCAGGCGCGGGTCAGGTCCGCCAGCGCATGCTCGAAGTCACGGCGCCCGGCGAACGCGGTGCCTCGCCGGCTGAACTCGGCGGCGTCCTTCGGCTCACCGGGCCCGATTGGTCCTCCCGCGTCGCCCGCGGAGACCGCCGGCGGCGCTGCATCGGGCCCGGCGGCATCAGACCCGGGCGCATCCGCCGCTGGCGTCGGCCCCGACCCGGGTTTGGGCGCCGCATTCGAAGCCAGGTTGAAAACCGGGCCCCCGTTGTAGGTGAAGAAAAGCCGATGCTGCTTGCTGGCCACGTAGAGGTGGTGCGACAGGAAAAAATCGGTGCCGATGAGCATGTCGGCGATATCCGTGACCGTCTCGCCGATACGCAGGTGGGTGTTGCGAATCTCCTCGTCGCCGATTTTGAAGCTCGCGACCGGAACGATCCAGGTCTTCACCTGCTCCCGCCCGATGCCGCTCGAGTATCCGGCATAGGTCACCCCCGGGGCATTCATGTCGATGCCCGCTCGTTCGGCCGCACGCTTCGACAGCACCGAGGCGTAGGCGCCGGTGTCGAACAGGACCCGGATCTTGAGTCCATTGACGATTGCGCTGCCGAGGGTATGGCGGCTCATGGGCGTCGTCGTCTGAATGTCCATCACCGAATAGGGCGCGCCGGCCCCGACCCAATAGGCCAGATTGACCTTCCGGCAATCATCCTCGTGGATCAAGCGGATGACGCCGTTGGCCAGGTCGTACTCGACGTCGCCGATGCTGAAGACGTTCTGACCCAGAACGCCCACGCTGCCGCTGCCGACCTCGCTCCCGCCCACGAGGAACTCGATGTTCGGTATGGGGACGCCGGCCAAGGTGAAGGTCTTGACCCGTGTCACCGTGACATCGGCCTGGCCGCCCATTCCGGTCACCCTCAAGCCATACGGTGCCGGGTAGGTTTTCAGGCTGAATTCCGTGGCGGCGGCAGGGCTGATCATGCTGTAGAACGCGCCGCTGTCCGCGATGAACATGGCATCCACGCCATTGATCTTCGCCGTCACGATCGGCCTTCGATCGAGCATCGTGGCAGGGAGATCCGCGATTTTACTGATCTCGCACTTGGTCGCGGCTGCCGCCGGCAGCGGCGCCAGCACGACGAGCATGGCCAGCATCGCCGGCATCCCTACCGATAACATCCCTCTATCGCGCATCAACCGGCTTCTCCTTGTCCGCCCGAGCCATACCCGCGTACGTTACCGCAACGCCATAAAGCACGCACTCGTCCCCATTGGCGCTAGAGTCCTTCCATGCCGCCCACCGAACCGCCAACGAAGCCCCCCGCCGTGCGTCGAAACCTCAACGTAGCGCGCCATGGCGTGGCGCGCGTGCTCTCGAAGCTGGGAATCGGATCACGCACCCAGGCGGCTCGCTGGGTCCTCGACGGCCGGGTGAGCGTGAACGGCACCGTCGTACGGGACCCTGAGTTTCCCGTACGACAGGGCGTGGACCGACTCGAATTCGACCAGCGGGAAGCTCAGGTTGCGACGCGCCTCGTCATCATGCTCAACAAACCGCGCGGCCTGGTCACGACCGCCCAGGATGAGCAGTCGCGCGACACGGTTTATCGTTGTCTCGAGGGTGCCGGCCTGCCCTGGTTGGCGCCCGTTGGGAGGTTGGACAAGGCGAGCGAGGGGCTGCTGTTGTTCAGCAATGATCCCGAATGGGCGGCCCGGGTCACGGATCCCGGCTCCGGTCCCGAGAAGACTTATCACGTACAGGTCGACAGGCTGCCGGATGACGATTTTCTCGCCTCGCTCGAGCGCGGCGTCCACGTCGACGGCGAACATCTCGGCGCCAGGAGCGCCCGCTGTCTGCGGATGGGCGGCAGGAATGCATGGCTCGAGATCGTGCTGGAAGAGGGCCGCAACCGCCAGATACGTCGCTTGTTGGCCGCGTTCGATGCCTCGGTCCTGCGCCTCGTCAGGGTGGCAGTGGGCACGCTACGGCTGGGCGATCTTCCGAAGGGCGAATGGCGCGCCCTCACGGAACAGGAAATCGCCGCGGTGCCCCGCCAGAGTTCCGCCGCAGGAGCGGGTCAGAAGCACCGTCCTGCGGCGGCTGGCTAAGATCTCTGTTCCGGTGGAACCTCGGTGTCATTGGCCAATCCCACCTCTTCGATGGCCGTGATGACCTGACTGGCGTCAGCGCGTTCCTGCATCGCCATCGCTTGAGGGTCGACGCGATTTTTGACCATCGGTAGGTCCTTGCGAAGCTCCTCCATCAGATGGATCAGCTTCGTCACCTTCTGCTCCGTCAGAAGATTGACCTGCAGCCCCAGATGAGTATGTTGCTGCTCGAGGTGGCTCTGCCGATTTTGTGAGATCAAGACGATGGTCGTCGTGAGCAGCGCGATCAGCGTCAGCAATCCGGCAAGCAACTCGAATGGCAGGGGGTCCCAGGGTGTCCTGCCCGACGACACCAGCCCCAGATTCACCGCAATCCAAATGGCCACGAAGACCAGAAGGCCGACGAGATAAGCCGGCCGCCCGATGAACCGGCCGACACGTTCGACCCGGCGTTGCGACAGGCTGGTCATCTCCCACTCGCGCCGCTGCAGAGCAACCACACTCTCGATATTCTGGCCGATGTGTTCCGACAGCGAATTTGGTGGAGGGCGGGTCGGTGACTCCTGCATGTCTTTTTCAACACGTTCATTGCTCATAGCTGCCCGTCCTTTGAAATTGGGTACCATCGCGGGGTTTGATTCCCCGTGGAACGGAGGGTTCAGCAAGAATCTCAGAGCCTGCCGGCGGAGATCTCCCGACCGATGTAATCCGCCTGCCGGAGCACCAATGCCACGATGGTCAACGTGGGATTCGCGGCGCCTGCAGTAGTCTGAACGCTGCCGTCCGAGATGAACAGGTTTGAAATGTCGTGCGTACGCCCGAAAGGAGTCGTCACGCCGTGCCCGGGGTCCTTGCTCATCCGCGCGGTGCCCATTTGATGCGTCGCAGGCGGCGTCGCGCTCGACAGCGTGCGCTTGGCGCCGACCGCTTCGTACATGCGCCGCGCCTGCCTTTGCGCATGTGATCGCAGCGCAATGTCGTTCGGGTGCTCCTCGCAATTGACGTGCGCGACCGGCAAACCATGCGGATCTTTGAGCGTCCTGGACAATGTGATCCGATTGTCGGATCGCGGCATATCCTCGCCGTTGATGAGTATGCCGGCCATGTTGCGATAGTTGTCCATGATCGACGCGAAATCCCGGCCCCAACCATAGGGCAGACCGACGAGGGGCAGTGTCGGAAGATCCAGGGAAGCGAGTTCCAGGTGATAACCGCCCACGAACCCGCGCCTCGGATCGTGGACATTCTCGTCCTCCACGACGCCGCCGAGCACCACGCCCCGGGTGGCATTGACCGGCTCGTCGAATATTCCCCAGACGAATCCTGTCAGATGGTGGCAGTAGTTGCGCCCCACCTGGCCCGACGTGTTGGCGAGCCCCTGCGGAAAACGCGCGGATTCCGACAGCAGCAGCAAGCGGGCCGTCTCGATCGCATTGCCCGCGACGCAGATGATGCGCGCCTTCTGGCGCTGCTCTTGCCCCGCTGCGTCCCGATAGATCACCCCGGTCGCGCGACCGGACGCATCGTGTTCGATGCGCGTGACGAAGCATTCGGTACGCAGGTCCAGACGCCCGGTGGCCTCCGCCCGTGGAATCTCCGTGTAAAGCGTGCTCCACTTTGCGCCGACCTTGCAACCCTGCACGCAGAAGCCCTGCTGGATGCAAAAGCCGCGCCCGTCCTGGGCCCGCGAGTTGATGGCCAGATAATTGGTGTGGACCCGCTTGTAGCCCAGCCGCTTCGCGCCGTTGTACATCACCTTGAAATTATTCGATGCCGGCATGCCCGGGTTGCCGTTGCGCCGCGTGACGCAGAGGCGCCTTTCGGCCACGAGATACCAGCGCTTGAGTTCCTCGTAGTCGATGGGCCAATCGGCCAACGACGTGCCCGGCACGTCACCATAGGTCGTGCGTGCCTGCATCTCGTAGCGCCGCAGGCGCGGCGTCGCGCCGGTCCAGTGCACCGTCGTCCCGCCGACCGTGCGGCAATGCCAGGCAGGCTGATTCGGCGAGTTCTTGACCGGATCCCAGGTGCCGGTCTGCGAGCGGGGCTCCAGCCAGGTCAGTTGAGCATACGCCGTGCCGGGATTCTGGGAAAAGCTCGCGAGCGTCTCGCGGCGCCCGGCCTCGAACAGAACGACCCGCAAGCCACGCCGGGTCAGCTCGTGAGCCATGGTTCCACCCCCTGCGCCCGATCCGACCACGACGACGACATCGCTGTCCGTGAGATCGAATTTGCTCATACCGGCATGCGACCAGCCGCCGCGATCGGAACGTCGGGCAGCCACTTCAGGTCATTGAATCCCCGCAACAAATAACCACCCTTCGAGAACGCCTCGCCCTCGTAGCCGAAATGCGTCCACGCAATGGGATTGTTGTAGAGCACCAGCAGTGTCTTGATCCGCACCGACTGAAAGAATGGCGAAGGCTCGACCGCCTGGAGTCTGCGCACACGGACCGGCTCCGGATCGTGCGCGAATTCGACGCCGAGACCGGCGAGTCCCTCGGTCAGCACCCGTCGACTCTCGGCAGACGAAGCGGCGTCGGCGTCCAGCGACGCCGCGACGAGTGCGTAGGCCGCGTCGTCCAACCCGTCATGCGGCGCGATGGTATGAATCATCGCGAGCAGCGTGCTCGACTGATCCGGCGACAACGAATGCAGCTCGACCGCCCACGCACGATCGAGCCCCGTCAGCACACCGCTCAACACCGCGGTGACAACCTGCACGAATCGTCGGCGGCCCAGAGCCACTGCCGCCTCCGACAGGTTGGCCGCCTCCGACATTACGCGGGATCGATCCGGCCCACGACCTGATCGCGGCCAATCACGGTTTCCGGCACGGCCAAGATGGTCAGCTTGCCGGAGGCCGGCGCGGTGATTTCCAGCTGGGCCTTCTCGACCATGATTTCGGCAATGGGCTTTCCCTGGGTCACGATGGCGCCGTTCTGGTAGATCCAGGTCACGACCACGCCCTCGAGACTCTCGCCCCACATGTCCTGGGGCACCACGATATCGACGCTCACTTCCTTGCCTTCATGGTCGCCTTCACCGCGGTGACGATCCGCTCCACATTGGGCAGGCAGAAATCCTCCATCGGCCGGGAGAACGGCACCGGGACATCGGGATAGGCCACTCGAACCGCGGGCGATTTGAGCACCGACGGATCACGCTCGGCCACCACCGCCAGAACTTCGGAGGTCACCCCAAAGCTCATGTAGTCCTCATCTGCCACCACGAGGCGTCCGGTCTTCGCCACCGATTTGAATATCCCGTCGCGATCCAGCGGCACGACGCTGCGCAAGTCGAGCACTTCGGCGGAGATGCCTTCGCCGGCCAGCTGTTCCGCGGCCTGCATCGCGTTGTGCACGGTCAGCCCCAGGCCGACGATGGTCACGTCGCTGCCTTCGCGCCAGATTCGCGATTGCCCGAAGGGGATCGTGTAGTCGTGCTCCGGTACCGTCGCCAGAGCCTTGGGCAACGGGAAGCCGAGCCAGCCCAAACCCCACAAACGTTTGTGCACCATCCAGATCGTGACGTTGTCGTCCTGCAGGCACGAAGCCATCAATCCTTTGGCGTCGTAGGCATCTGCCGGCGTGACGATTTTGATCCCGGGCACGTGACCCAACGTCGCGAACAACACTTGGGAATGCTGCGCGGCATCATTGTAGCCGCCGCCGTAGCCGATCATGAAGGTCAACGGCACCTTGAACTGGCCGCCCGACATGTAGTGGGTCTTCGCGGCGAAGTTGTAGATCTGATTGAAGCACACGCCGATGAAGTCGACGAACGCGATCTCGACGACGGGACGCATGCCCGCCATCGCCGCGCCCGTGGCAATGCCGATGAAACCGGTCTCGGAAATCGGGGTGTCGATGACGCGGGCGTCGCCGAACTCCTCGGCCATGCCGACCGTGGTGCCGAACACGCCGCCCAGTTTGGCGACGTCTTCGCCGATGACGAACATGTTCGGATTCTTGCGCATCTCGCTGAACACGGCCTCGCGTCCGGCGCGCGCCATGGTGAGCGTGCGTTCGGAGCCGGGAGCGGCAGCGGGTAAAGGTTGGGCCATTGTCGAATTCTCCGTCAGGCGTACAGGCGCTGCAGCGCCTCGGTTGCATCCGGATACGCGCTGTCGCGGCCGAACTTCATTGCTTCATCGACTTGTTGCTGCACGGTTGCCTCGAGGGCCGTCATCGCCGCCGCCGAGATGACGTTCTCGGCTAACAGCCGCTGGCGGTATGTCGGCACGGGGTCCTGCATCGCCTTGCGTTCGGGCTCCGGACGATAAGCTCCGCTGTCGCCGATGAAATGCCCGTGCAATCGCTCGGTTTCCAGCTCGAGAATCGTACCGCCCAGGCCGCTGCGCGCACGCTCCACGGCGCGACCGGCCGCCTCGAAAATGAGGTCGGGATCGTTGCCCGGCACGTATTCGCCCGCGAGCGCGTAAGCCGGGGCGCGATCGGAGTTGCGATCGATCGCGGTCGAGTCCTTCTTGTGGACCGACACGCCGTACTTGTTGTCTTCGATCACACAGATGAAGGGAAGCTTCCACAGCCCGACCATGTTCAGCACCTCGTGGAACGCCCCTTGATTGGCGGCGCCATCGCCGATGAAGGCCACGGCGATGCCGGGCTTGCCCTGCATTTTGCGGGCGAGCGCCATGCCGGCGCCCGGCCCCATGCCCTCGGCGATGATGCCGCTGGAGAAGAAGTTCACCTCCGCGTCGTACAAATGCATGTGGCCGCCGCGTCCGCCGGACAGTCCGGTCTTTTTGCCGAACAGTTCGGCCACCATTCGATTGAGGTGCACACCCCTCGCCACCGCGACGTGATGCGGCCGATGGCCGGCGCCCACCGCATCGTCCTTGCCTAGGTGCGCGCACACGCCGACCGCACACGGTTCCTGCCCGAAGGACTGGTGCATTTCTCCCGGCAACGGACCCTTGCCCATGTTGAACACCGGCGTTTTCCCTTCCATGTAGGCCGCGAGCACGGCGTCGTCCAGACGCCGGCTGCGATACATGGCTTCATACATCCAAATACGTTGTTCGACGCTCGGCTTCATTTGGCACTCCGGTTACAGGTCACTGAGACTCACTTCGCGCCGCTGCCGCCCATGTTATACCGCAACGTCCGGACGCATCGACCATGGCGGCCCCGCTCTGATTCTGTCCGAACACAACATACCGCTTGTCGGTGAGCTTGGTTCCACCCACAGTGAACTGCCAAACGCGCCCGGGTGCTTTGTAGGTCATATTCGTTTGCCCATCGCCGTTGCCGT
>Ga0182014_10008215_pt1 | contig 10724 bp, 10 predicted proteins | sample 612S2DmetaG_FD_120489 | JGI IMG/M metagenome (GOLD analysis project Ga0182014, IMG submission 120489) | Permafrost microbial communities from Stordalen Mire, Sweden - 612S2D metaG | ecosystem: Environmental > Terrestrial > Soil > Wetlands > Permafrost | place: Sweden: Stordalen | collected... | reverse complement strand
ACCCCTTACCTCACAGAGGATAGGCAGTCTACTATTGTAGGTACTAGAACTGGAGCTTCAACAGCGGCTACTTGGGCGTTAATGAAATATCTTGGAAGAAATGGTTACAAGAAGGTTGCTGAAAGATGTATGGAGCTCACCAGACTTCTAGCACAAGGTGTACATGAATCAGGATTTTTACTGGTAACTGAACCCCAACTTAATATTGTAGCTTTCAATTCCGAGGAATTGACTGTATGGGAGATTGAAGACCGATTAGAGAAAAGAGGATGGGCAGTATCAATAGCATCATATCCTCAAGCAATTAGAATTATTGTGATGCCGCATCTTAACAAGGAGCATATAGAATCATTCTTAACGGATCTTCGTGAAATAAGAATATAAAATTTCTGAGTAGAATAAATATGGACGACTTGAAGAAAATTAAAACACCTATAAGTGATGAAACAGTACTTAACCTCAATGTTGGAGATAAAATCGCTGTTTATGGTAATATATTCACTGGAAGAGATGCAGCACTCCCTAAATTAGTGAAATCTATTAAAAATGGAGAAAATCTAATAAACCTTCGAGGTGCAGTCATAATGCACACTGCAGTAAGTCAAGCTGGAATATCCCCCACTACAAGTAACAAAGAAGAGATAGAAGAAAATATTCCATTTCTTTCAAAATCTGGAGTGAAAATGCATATTGGGAAAGGATCCTTAAGCGCAGGCACCATTGAAGCTCTAAATAATTATAACTCAGTTTTTGTAGTAACTCCTCCGGCTGCAGCACTTCTAACAAGTAAATTAATATCGAAAAAAGTTGTTGCATTTAATGAAGAAGGTATGGAAGCAATATATAAACTCGAAGTCAATGGTATTCCTGGAATAGTTGCTGTGGCACATGGTGAATCATTATATTAACATTAGTTAATTCTAAATTAAAATGATTTTTTTTTATTCAACAGGTTTTCCAAAGGCAATATCACCAGCATCACCCATACCTGGAATAATATATCCATCCTTAAGTTTATTCTCAATAGAACAAGTATAAATCTCCACTTCAGAATGGTTAGCTAAAACTTTTTCTACACCCTCTTCGGTGGATATTACATTAAAAATAGCTAATCTATTGGGAGTTGCCAGTTTTTTCATCTCTTTAATAATAATATTCATAGTATTACCCGTTGCAAGCATTGGATCAACTATAATAACTATTTTATCACTGATATCAGGTATTTTAAGGTATCCTACTTTAACTTCGTATGGATGTTCCTTCTCACGCCAAGCACCAACCATGCCGTACTGTGCTTCATCGAAAACATTCATAACACCCTCCACCATTGGAATAGCAGCTCTTAAAACAGCTACAACCACAATATCTTTAGTATCATTTATCTTAATTCCATTAGCAACACCTAATGGTGTTTCAACCTTAACTTCTCTAATATCCATATTGGAAGCGAATTCATATCCAATTAAAGTACCCATTTCAACTAATCCTGCTCTAAACTGGATACTATCTATTTTAACATTTCTTATTTTAGTCAATCGATCCTGCAAAACTATATTCTTAAGTATTTTTAACATTCAGTTGCACCCATTAAAATTATAAAAATCTCTAATTAACTATTTCACCTGTTTATATTATTATGAACTTTATAATGGATTATTCTTTTTATTTTTAACTCATAGTGAATTAAAAAATTTGAAATACAATTAACTACTATAATATTAAATTAGTGCTAAAATTGAAAAATAGAACTGTAATTATATTTTTTGCATTAGTTATTATTCTAATTATAGCAGTAGTTTTAACTTTTACTTTTTACTACTCTACAACATCACAAACATCAACCGAGAATTCTGAACCCGTAGTTTTAGCCCAAAATCTCGACGTACCATGGGCTATTGATTTTCTCCCGAATGGTACTATGATATTCACTGAGAGAGTTGGCAGAGTAGATATACTTGTGAACAACACAACAGTAGAAACTGTGGGAACCATCAATGTAATACAAAGTAATGGAACAGAATCAGGATTACATGGAATAGCTGTTGACCCTAATTTTAATGAAAATCATTATATATACGTAGAATACACTTATGGCAACAACTATACAAATAGAATATCCAGATTCGTGTTAAGTAATGGCATGATTAGTAATGAAACAGTACTTTTAGATAATATCCCCGGATCATATAATCATGATGGTGGAAGGTTGAAATTCGGACCTGATGGTGAATTATATGCAACCACAGGTGATGCTGAAAACAATAACTCTGCTCAGGATATTAATTCATTATCAGGAAAAATATTACGTCTTAACCCTAACGGATCTATACCTAGTGATAATCCATTCGGAAACTATGTTTATAGTTATGGACTTCGGGATCCGGAAGGAATAACTTGGAATCCATCTAACGGAATTATGTATGATTCTGATAATGGCAATATTATGGATGATGAAATTAACATTATAGTAAAAGGTGGAAACTATGGATGGCCGATTCTCCAGGGAAATGAAAGTGCACCCGGTTATATCAGCCCTATCGATGTCTACACTAACTTCACTCTAGCACCTTCTGGAATAGCGTATTATCAAAATCATCTCTACGTCGCTGGACTCCGAGGACAACAACTCAGAGTATTAAACTTATCTAGTGATGGAAAAACAGTCACGAGTGAAAGTGAAATACTCACTAATTATGGAAGATTAAGGGAAGTGGTAGCACATGATGGATACCTTTATATTACCACTTCTAACGAGGATGGTAGAGGTACACCTCAACCAGGGGATGATAAAATAATCCGGATTAAAGTTTAACTATCTAAAATTATAATCGTGAACTATATTCACTTTTCATCCGAATTAATTACTCTTTTACCTTTTGCACTGGGTATAATCTCTAATTTTCCACCTTCAAATTTATTAGTTAACTCTTTTCCTTCGAAAAACAAATGAAGAAATATTGATAAAGCTGAAACTTCTGAATGTGGTTGCGTAGTCACGGAAACATTCCAATTAGCTTCCCGGTAAACTTTGCTGGGAACTCTAGATCCGCCCACTACGATAAGTTTATCTTGAATTGATTCTTTTATTTTTCCCACTACTTCCTGAACGGGTTCACCATACATTGTTAGATGAATTATTTCACTATTATTCTTTTTCCATTCATCCAGAAGATTCTCCCAATTCTTACGGTATTCGATTTTAAATTTCCCTCCCCATCGTTCTGTCACGCTTCTGACATTTTCAATGAGTTCGACATCTTCATCTCCACTTAAAATAATTTTAGAAGCTCCAAAAGCTCTTGCTGTTAAACATACATGTGTAGTTATCCTAGCATCCCTTCTTCGACGGTGATCAAGTCTTAAAACATATATTTTCATATTATCAAACCTGTAGTGAATAAAATCATAATTACAAGGGCAATCATTCTGGATATCTCATTAGAAGCCCCTAACACATCTCCTGTTGCTTTATTAAAATTTTTTCTAGCTATAAAAACAATAATCGATCCACCAGCTAAACCTCCAATTATACCAAGAATTCCGACGGTTTTAAGGCTTAAAAATCCGATAAATAACGTTATTATTAGTATTAAAAGGAGTTTTTTCATATTCATGGCATTTATAAAGAATCTACCTGTTCCATCTTCAAATGGTTTGGAGAATGTGCAACAAGTTACTAATCCTAATTTAGCGGATATTTCTGATATAAATAGGATGGGGAATACGATGATTGCAGGGATGGTTGCTATGGATGCAAATGTTATTATAGCGACTATAAATAGATAGGCTAAACCTCCAGTTCCAATTCTTTGATCACGCATAACTTCTATTCTTCTCTTAGAATCCCCATGAACCATCATGCCATCGCCGAAATCGATTAAACCATCTAGATGATGGAATCCGGTAAACCAGATGGCAAAACTGTAAATTAATCCTGCAGCTATAAGTTGGGGTAGGTGAATTATATTTATTAATGTAAATCCTAAAGTCCCTATAATTATTCCAATGAATCCCCCAATTAATGGCCATAACCAAGTTAACTTTGACATTTCCTGTATGCTACTATGAACATGCAATGGGAGAATGGTTGAGAAGGATACTAAACCTAAAATTCTATTAAGAAATTTCATTTTCAAATCATCCCAAAAATATCAAACTGAACCGTGGAATACATTTTCATTTAATCCTCAAATATCTTTGACATACATCCAGCAATTAATCCTGCAAATATGTCATCAAGTACCGGACCAAGATTCGCTATTACACCAGGCTTCTCTTCATCATATCTTTTGAAATTAAAAATAGCTTTAGTTCCAGCAATCTGATTAGCCACACTCATTCCCATCACTTCATCAGAGTATAAGTATGCAGGATCATCATCCACATTTACGCCTTTCACCCTATGCTTTTCATAATCTTCTTCGAGCCTTATTCCAGCAATAATAAATGAAACTACATTTAAATCTTCCAAAGACTTTAATATTTGATTATGGAGTTTAATCTTAATTTCTTCACTCACTTCAACTCCTACAAGAAGTTCCATACCAGCCTCAACTAAATCATCTATTTTTATGCCCAAATCATTAATGAAATCCATTACATTTTTAGGGAATCCACAATTCCTCAAAGCACCACCTGCTGCTTCTCTAACACATTCTTCAACCATATTTTTAAGATTTAACTGATCTTCAAATACTTCTGGTCCTGTGACTTCCTGAGATCCAGAACACGCCACTAAAATGGATTCTCTTCCACCATCAAGAGGATCAAATGAGAAGTGATTAATAACACCATAATCCCATAATGCTGCAGACTTTGCTTCAATAACAGCTTTAAATAACTCTAAAATAGTTCCACTATCTAATTTTTTATCTAAAATCACTATAATATTCATTGAATTATTTTTTTTATAATCCGCGTTTACTAAAGCGGTTACATTTCCGAGCGTAATATTAACAGTATTTTTTATATCATAATAACCCATCATGGCTGCAGCAGGCTCAGATACATTATTATCACATATGAAATTTTGTAAAAACTTCACATCTTCATTTTTGCTACGAAATGATGAATATTTATCATATTTTACACCATAATTTATTATAGATTCAATAGTATGGATACCATTTCCTATTGTAGAACTGCCAATAGATAAAAATCCATCATTCCTTTGGATTAAGAGTCTCTTATCATCCATTTTAACAGTAGCATCATTTAGACAGATTTTTGTTTCCATTTATTTATCACCATTACTTGATTATATCAATATTAACAAAATAGCTTAATAATAAATGTAATATTTAAGTTTACCTCCGAGCACAATACATTCCATCATTTGCCATTTAATGTCTTGTTCGAAAGATTAAATATTTTCTTATTTTTTTTCTTTAATTAAATTATAAAATAATGTAATAATAATTATTAGAATAAAATACTAGTTTATGAAGCACAAATATAAGATTGATAAAGTGAAAAAGCATTCTTTATTACACATTAACTAATCAAATTTTATGAGTGATTAAATGGTTGTAATTATCTATTCACAAAATGCCGGTATAGCTGGAAATATGGTGTTAGGAGCACTTTTAGATCTGGGAAGTAGATGTAGGAGAAGCTCAAGATGTTATGAAATATTATGCATCTTATTTTGGTGATATCAGCATTAAAGTAAATAAAATTCAAAAATTAGGAATTAATTCAACTTATGTAAATATTAAATGCCATGATAAAAGTTCTATAACATATATGGCGTTATTGGAGCGTTTAAATACTATAGAGCACCAACTAGTTACTGCTGATATCTTAAACTTTGCAAAAAAAGGTTTTCAGAGTACTGGGAGAAACTGAAGCTAAAATCCAATGAAAAACTTAGATTCTCTTAAAAAATGTAATGAAACTGGCTAATGAAGAGTTTAGGATATTGTTTGATACGAATTATTTACAGATATCTTAAAATAATGATAAAAATATTTTATTTTTAGATGTGAAATTAAAATAATTATTTTTCTTTAAATTAATTTATTTATACACTATAGGTGTGAAAAATGGATAAATCAAAAAATAAAGCCATAGCAGTGCTGTCTGGAGGTTTAGACTCAACTGTAGCAGTGGCGTATTTCAAAGATAAATATGAAATTCATGCTTTAACATTTGATTATGGGCAAAGAAGTGCTAAAATGGAAATTAAATCAGCTAAAGCTATTTGTGAACAATTAAATATTAAACATACAGTGATTGATCTTCCATGGCTTAAAAAACTTGGAAAATCTGCTTTAACATCTGATGAGGAAGTTCCAGAACTTAAAATGAATCAACTGGATGATAAATCAATTTGTGATGAAACTGCAAGAAAAGTATGGGTTCCTGGAAGAAACATAGTATTTACAGCTATCGCCACATCATTTGCTGAAGCTGAAAAAGCAAAGATAATTATCGTGGGATGGGATTTTGAAGAAGCAGTTACATTCCCAGATAATTCTAAAGCATTCTTAGATGCATTTAATAATGTATTAGAAATTGGATCACTTGAAGATATAAAAATTGAGGCTCCGGTTATAAAAATGAATAAAAATGATATAGTAAAACTTGGTGATGAACTAAATGCACCTATGAATTTAAGTTATTCATGTTATATGGGAGAAAAGGAGCATTGTGGTACTTGTGAATCGTGTATGAGACGTATCAGAGCGTTTGAAGATACTGACGTGTTGGATGAAACTAAATATGTATAATTAAAAAAAAAGAGTTAAATAAAGTAATTTGGAATTAATTTTTTTCATTTTATAACAATTAAGGTGTCACCCGCATTTACAGTGTCACCTTCTTCAATGAATACTTCCTCTACAATTCCGGATTGATGAGCATAAATATCATTTTCCATTTTCATAGCCTCAAGAACTGCTACAACATCTCCTTCTTTAACATTATCTCCTTTACGGACTTTGAGTTTTAAAATCATACCCTGCATTGTGGAAATAACACTCCCTTCTACTGATCCCATATGTGCATTATTAGATTTTGATTCAATTTCCATGTAACCAACAGGCAACACTTTCACATCGAATACTTCCCCATCAATATCCACACTATATTCGGTGGGTAACCCACTCGGCTCTTCCTGTGAGATTGATTCCACTGGTGGGTTTAAAGATTCTTCTTCTACTTCTCCCCGCAAAAATTTGGGGGCTATGGATGGATATAGTGCATAAGTTAAAACATCTTCTTCCTTTTTAATAATTCCAAGCTTTTCACCCTCTTCCTTATATTTTTCAAATTCAGGTTCAAGTAAATCAGCTGGTCTTACAGTTATGGGTTGTTCATCTCCAATTATTTTTTTAGCTATTTCCTTGTCTATAGGTGCCGGTGGTCTTCCATAATATCCTTTAATATATTCCTTAACTTCTGTGGAGACGTTCTTATATCTTTCACCACTCAGAACATTCATAACAGCCATTATACCCACAATTTGACTAGTAGGAGTTACTAAAGGAGGATATCCTAATTCTTTTCTAACTTTAGGCACCTCTTTAAGCACTTCATCATATTTATCAAGTGCATTTTGTTGTTTAAGTTGTGAAACAAAATTTGAGAGCATTCCACCGGGAATTTGATATATTAAAACATCTGTATCGACTTTTTCTGCAATAGGATCTATTAAACTACTGTATTTTTTACGAATCTCTTCGAAATATTTTTTAATATGCGTAAGAAGCTTTAAATCTAACCCTGTCTCATAAGGAGTATTATTAAGGGCAGCTACAATACTTTCTGTCGGTGGTTGTGAAGCACCCCATGATAGAGGAGATATAGCAGTATCTAAAAGATCAACCCCTGCCTGACAAGCTGCATAATAGCTTATTGGACTCATACCACTTGTACAGTGACAGTGCAGATTTATCATAAGATCTGTTTCTTCTTTTAAAGTTGTAATGAGTTCATATGTATCGTGTGGTGATAGTAGCCCAGCCATATCCTTTATAGTCAAAGAATCGCATTCTAAATTTTCTAAATCCTTAGCAAATTCCACATATTTTTCGATAGTGTGAAATGGACTGATAGTATAACTTATAGTACCCTGTACATGGGCATTCTGTTCTTTAGCTACTTTTATAGCCATTTCCATATTTCTAATATCATTCAACGCATCAAATATACGGAAAACATCTATTCCATTCTCGTAGGATTTCTCAACAAATTTACGAACTATATCATCAGGGTAGTGTTTATATCCAACAAGGTTCTGTCCACGGAGAAGCATCTGTAAATGAGTTTTTTTAATAATGTCCTTCAGTTCAATTAAGCGTTCCCACGGATCCTCGTTAAGATAACGGATACATGTATCAAAAGTGGCACCGCCCCATACTTCCAATGAGAAGAATCCCACTTTATCCATTTCCTCGGCAATGGGTAACATGTCTCGTGTTCTCATTCTAGTTGCCAGAAGTGATTGGTGTGCATCTCGAAATGCTGTTTCTATGATCCTAATCTTTTTCATTTGCAGATCCTCAAAGATTAAATTTAATTATAAATGTCTTGTAATAGATAGGCCGAACTCTAATATAATATTATCATAATTCAATTAGCTTAATTTATAAATTCATAAAAGAATTTGAAATTTATCATAAATAGAATTCAATTATTATATTTATTGTACTTGACAAATAATATAATCATTATTTTGATATACTACTTTTATGAAATTGGGAAGTATTTGATTAATATGTGATGGAATATCTTCACTGAAATAGTCTAATGGATAAAAATCATCACTAACTTGTTTAATATAAAGTGTTCCGTTAGTTGAGTTGAAAGTTAATCTTTTATCTAATACAATATAACCAATTCCGCCATTTTTAAAGGCGTATTCGGGAATATTCTGATTGAAATCCTCAAAACCATAATGAAGAGGCATACCCGTCTCTGCAACTAGAAAAGTGCCTGTATAAAGATTATTCGTTAATATAGATTTATTTTTATCCCCATATTCATTGAACCATCTCGCGAGATCAATCTCAGATGAGGATGGGGGGGCGATTTGAATAGTTCCATATTGGGTTTCAGTACCAAATATTGCTATTTTAGGGTTTTCAACAGTTAAAATCCCACTGAAAGTGGCTAATACAAACACAGATATCAAGAATGATATTCTGAATTTCTTCGATGAAAAATTTTTATAATTCTTAAATTTCAAATAAACCTGATTTAAACCGAATCCCCCTAATATGGAAAGGGGTAATAATAAATAAATAAGTACACGGTAGGTTATAACGTTTACACCGAACCAATAAGCATTGCTTAAGAAAAACATGGTAATAATCCAGGTAAAGATTAATATATCTTTCTTATCTCTCCTTTTGAATGCTACTATAGCCCCTGCCAAGGCAAATAGTAAAACCAGAACTCCTAAGAATCCGAAATAAGCTAAAATACTGGTTGATTGATTATTGGAGATGGAAGTAATTAATCCTGTTGAAGCTGTAAGTCCACTGTTAAGTATACCGTAAACAATTTGAGGTGATAATATAAGAAGAGCCACCACTCCGGTAATAAGTAATGAAATAGGTAGAAGAAGGAATGTTCCATAATCTTTGAAAACATAAATATTACGATAAAAAATTAATTCAACCAGTGAAAATGCGGTAATTATTAAAAATAAACTTAATGTAGCTGCTTCATGAGTTAAAATTATAATTACAAAAAGTAATCCTGATAAAACTGCATATTTAAGTGATTTTTCTTTTAGGGAGTAATAATAAAAATAAACAGATAAGGGAAGAAATATTAGAGCTAGATTTTCTGGTAGCGGAAGAATTATACGGCTTAATAATAAACTCGATATCAATAAAAAACCAGCAGAAACTCCTGCAATAGTTCCATATAACTTTCGAGCTACGTATGTAACTGATAACACTATGAACATTGCTAGGAAAGGTTGCATAGTCCTGGCGATTTGAAAGAAATCTACTTTACTTACAACACCTAAAAAAGCTAAAAGTAAATGGAATAATGGAGGATAACCTATTTTTTGGCCAATAGGCGCATTTAAGAGGGGATCAGTTAATACTAATCCATATTTAGCATAAATCTGTGCATACTGAACGTGATAAATTATATCCCAACTTAAAGGCCATTGATATTTTAATGTAGGAATCAGAGCTATTAAAAAGACGATTATCGCTGGTATGATCCAGATTATGTTTTTAAGATGTTTTTTATTGAGCATTCTATCTATAATTTTTTGATTTATTTTAAGTTAAGGGATTAAATAATACCAGTTAGAATTCATTTATTCCTAGAGTGATTAGTAAATCTATTAAAAAGTAGTATAATCCTATAGAAATCTTTATTCCACTATTTTTCTTTTGATATTTATAAGCTTTTGAATATTATTCCAGTATTACCGTAATGTATATATGGTTGAACGAACAATTTGATTAATATCGGAAGAAGGAAACCTCCTTCCGGTTAATAAAGTTTAGTTTATAAGAGAGTTTAAAATGGTAAGAAAAATAGCAATTTACGGAAAAGGTGGAATTGGCAAGTCAACAACTCAACAAAACACTGCAGCAGCATTGGCTCATTTTCACGATAAAAAGGTAATGATTCATGGTTGTGATCCAAAGGCAGATAGTACCCGTCTGATTTTAGGAGGTAAAATGCAAACCACTATGATGGACACATTACGATTGGAAGGAGAAGAAGCATGTATCCCAGAAAACGTGGTT
>Ga0182014_10008213_pt1 | contig 10725 bp, 9 predicted proteins | sample 612S2DmetaG_FD_120489 | JGI IMG/M metagenome (GOLD analysis project Ga0182014, IMG submission 120489) | Permafrost microbial communities from Stordalen Mire, Sweden - 612S2D metaG | ecosystem: Environmental > Terrestrial > Soil > Wetlands > Permafrost | place: Sweden: Stordalen | collected... | reverse complement strand
GTCGCGCACCGTAGGCAGACTCGCGTGGGCCGCAACTTGGAAGACGCTGAGAGTTGAGCTGATCATGATTCCGATCGCGAAAACACTTCGAAATGGCTTCACGAAGGCGGTCATAGGTGGCTGCGCGCGTTGGGGGCGGGTTGTCGAGAAAAATTGCCCACTGCCTGCTAAATGATTCGAACAGGAACGTCCCCGATGGTCACGTGGCGGCGGATTGGCCTACGTTCTGACGAGCTGTTCAGGCAGACTGGGATTCTTTAGGTGAAGAATCCCAGTCACTCCGCCGGACGTGCAAATCAGATGCACTGAGCGGTTACCTGATTTGACGGCTGTGGCTTTCCTGATCTAGTAACAGGCTCCGGCGGTCGAACTTGGGTAGCCCCATCCGAGGTACTGGTAGTTCGAGGAGAACAGTGTCAACTGGTCGCCATTGACCGTCGTCCAACCAGGCACCGACGCTCCCGCGTCAAACTGGGCCAAGGTGGGTAGCCGCGTCAATTGGCCCGAGGACACCACCGCCGCCAGCGACGCAGAGTTCACCACTGTCGACGGCAGACCAGCACCTGACCATTCGGCGGGGTCGTAGACCAGGTCGCTGGCATTGCTGCTCACGGGCTGGATGACGCCGGCACCGGTGACGACCGGTGGCTGGCCTTCTGGAAAGATAAGCATCGTCTGGCCGTCCTTGGCATTGGTCATGGCGTAGTCCAGACCACCGAAACTGATGCCCCCTGCACTCGACTTGGTCGTCTGTGACAACAGAGTGACCATATTGTTCGCACTCGTGGCATTCGAGTTGAGCGACGACGAGAAAGTCGTGGCCTTCGCGGCGGTATCGAGTTCGGTGATGAACCCTCCCAGAGAACTCGAGCCATTGGTCGTTATGGCCACACTCTGGGTGTCGGACGCCGCGGTCACGTCGGTCGATAGTTTACCGTTGGCGTTGAAGGCCCAGGCATCGAGCTTCCACGAACCCGGTGTGGTGCCCACGGTGAGCGTGAAGTCGTAGTGACCAGTGGAGTCAGTGGTCACCGTTACCGGATAACCATCGGGACTGTTGAGTGTGGAGGTCGGCCACACTCGTGAGCCGTTGTAGCAGATTGACGCGCGGGCCCCCGCCGTGACGGCCTCGTCGGGGGTCTTGCCGGGTTGCACCTCGAGCTGCACCTGCACACCTGCGAGCGGCTTGCCGTACTGGGTGGTCGAAACCGTACCGCTCACCACTTCGTAGCCGTTGGCGACGACGCTCGACTGGCTGAGCTTGAGCTTGAGCTCGATGCTGGTGTCGAGAATGAAGTTGGCTTCCGTCCTCTTTCCACCCTCGACTGACGCGGAAGTGACCTTGGGTGTGTAACTGGGCGACGCCTTGCCCTGGGGTCCTCCAGATGGCTCAACCTGGTACTTGCCTTTTTCGAGTTGCATTGCGTAGAACCCGTCACTGCCCGACGTTGTCGTGGCGCCGTGAGCACCATAGGCCTTAACGGTCGTTCCCGCGACGGGGCCGCCATCCTTGTCGACTACGTAGCCGTAGAGGACTCCCTGACCATCGCCCACGACGCCGTAGTAGTCGCACGACTCCCACGCCCCTTGCACGTTGGAGCCGTCGATGCACAAAGTGGTGTACTGCTGATCGGTGGACGCCGTCGCCTTATATTCGCAGTACGTCCCATCTACTTCGCAACCCTTCACGCCCTTGCCAGGCACTACTGACCACGCCCACTCCACGTCCTTCGGTGCAGCACCGCAGATGCCTCCGTGCGTGTGTCCGATTACCTCTTGACCCACAAAGACGACGTGGCTGCTCACCGTCATGCCCTGACAGCGCGACTCAATGGGATAGCCCGAGGGCGCTGGGCCAAAACTACCTGAGGACGCGCCCGACGAGACCGTCTGGGTGAGGATGGCGGAGGAACTCATGATCAGAATCGACAAGAAGGGCATGAGCCACCGCTTACGAATCGAAGGCCGGGACCGACGATGTGCACTGCGGGTGGAGACTTTCATAGCGTTAATCCCTCCTCCGGCGTGAAGAGTTGTAGCTGAACCCCACGCCGTCAACGACGAATCGTAGCGCCGACCGCTCGCAATTGCACGAAAGAGCCGAGTCGACCCGTGGCGAGAATTGTTGACGTCGGGCCGCCGACACCAGCACGCTCAGAGTGCTGGATCCTCGGCTCCCGCTTCGCTGATCCTCGCGTGCCAGTGCTTGTCGTGCCAACCATCCGAGTGCAGTAGTGCACTCGTCTTTGTGCCTTCCTGGGCATATCCAGCATTTGTAGCAACTTGTCGATAGCAACCGGTGCAAAGGCGAACGTCTTGGGCTAGAAATGGTGGACGAATTGACGCCGTCGGGTGTCAAACGTTGGATCACTGAAGACCCGGACTGTCCGGGAAGTTCATGATTTGTCCACAGCAGTGTACTGCTAGACGGGGGGAACCAAATGTTTCGAGTCAGTGTGATGTATCCCAATGGCGAGGGTTCGACGTTCGATCGGGACTACTACTTGAACACCCACATGCCGATGGCTCGAGAGGCGCTTAAGTCCGTGGTGCTCAGAGACGAGATTTGGAGCGGACTCAGCGTGCCCGGATTGCCTCCGTCAACGTACGAGATTCTGCTGCACATGTACGTTGACAACTTGGAGAGTTTTGGGGCAGCATTTCAAGAGCACGCCGCAGAACTCATGGCCGACATTCCCAACTTCACGAATATCCAGCCCATCATCGAGCTGGAAGAGACGGTGTGAGCTAGCGACAGCCGCGATTGCGCAAGCCGGTAACGGGATGGTTGATGTGGTTCCAATCCTCGACTGTCACGAATCGGTTTGCGTTGTTCATGGAGTTGCTTGCGAGCGACGGCACAAGGGTTCACTCGGCGGCGATTCGGGCCAAGCTCGATTCGTCGAGATTTGACGTCAACTAGGCGATCGCGATGAGTGAACTTGACCCGCTTTCCCACGTATCGTGTCACCGACCATTCCGACTCCACCGGATCATCCGACAGGTTCCAGAGTCGGCTCGGGCGTTGAAGTCTCTCGAGTCGATCCTGGCCGCGAGACGGACTGGCCGCTCTCGAAGACCCCTCCTAGAGTTCGATGACCTGAGCCTCGGCTGGCAACAGACTACCGGCGCGGGCCCCGCCCGCGCTCGAGAGCAGCAGCCTGCCCTCGACCGCGACCGCGACCGCACTGTCCGTGTCCGAGAAGTTGACGACGACCATCACGCGACGACCCGCATGATGCCGGATGAATCGGAGCACACCGTCCGACGCCACGAGTCCGTCGATGTCGCCGTGGCGGAGCGTGTCGTCACGGTGACGAAGATCGAGCAACGTCTTAGTGAAGTGGAGCATGGAGTCGGGATCATCTCGCTGGGCTTCGACTGAGAACTGCGACGCGTTGTCCACGAACGGCAACCAGGGCGTCGCCGGCCAGCCGTGGAGCGCGTCGACGTCCCAGGGCAGCGGTGAGCGACAGCCGTCCCTGCCCCCTGGATCTACAACGCGATCGGGTGGAACAGTCGCGTCGCGAAGCCCCAATTCCTCTCCGGCGTAGAGGAACGGCGTCCCTCGAAGCGTCAGGAGCAACGTCATCGCGGCTCGCACGCGTCGGTCGTCAGCCCCCAGTCGCGTGGCCACGCGTACGTTGTCGTGATTGCTCATTACCCAAGTCGGCCACGCTCCGACCGGATTCATCGCCGCCTCCGTTGTCGCAATCAGATCTCGCCACGCCTCGGCGTTCCAGGGCGTGTAGAGCGACGCGAAGTTGAAGGATAGGTGCAGCTCGTCGCCGCGGCCGTAGTACGCCGCGACTCGATTCGGGTCAATGAGATACACCTCGCCCACCGAGACGCGTTCGTTGTCGTACTCCTCGAGGACCGCGCGGATCTCGCGCAGGTACTCGTGCGTGACGGGCACGTCATTGAGCGGCACGTGACTCATCGCCTTGAGGTCGTCCGGATCGTCAGCGTCGAGATCCTTGCCGAGGAGGTGCACGACGTCCATGCGGAAGCCGTCCACGCCCCGATCGAGCCAGAAGCGCAATGTATCGTGCATCGTCTGGCGCACGTCGACGTTCGCCCAGTTCAGATCGGGCTGGCTGTCGAGAAAGCAGTGCAGGTAGTACTGACCGGTCGCACCGTCCCAGGTCCACGCCGACCCCTCGCTCCAGGCCCGCACCCAATTGTTGGGCGGAGATCCGGCCTCGCGGGCGTCACGCCACACGTACCAGTCGCGCCGGGGGTTGCTCCTGGACGAACGCGACTCCGAGAACCAGGGATGCTCGCTCGATGTGTGGTTGGGCACCCAGTCGAGCAGGACGCGCAGGCCCCTCGCATGCGCGTCGCGAATCAATCCGTCGAACTGCTCGAGCGAGCCGAAGAGACGTTCGACGTCGACGTAGTTGGCGACGTCGTATCCGAAGTCCTTCATCGGCGAGGGATAGATCGGCGAGAGCCAGAGGGTATCGACCCCGAGCCAGACGAGATAGTCCAGCTCGCTGCGGATACCCTCGAGGTCACCGACACCGTCGCAGTCGGAGTCGCGAAACGACCGGGGGTAGATCTGATAGACGACGGCGTCGCGCCACCAAGTCATGGCTGCAGGCTACCTTTGCGCCAAGGTGGGCCTACCAACCAGCCGCACGGGGCATCTGGGCCCGTTGGTCCAGTTCACGCCACGTTCGACGCACCCACGCGGGACGACGGTCACCGATCTGGCCGTGAGCGGCCAACCACGACTCCTCAAGCTGCGCCGCTTGCCTGAAGGCCTCGAGGCTGCCGGGTGGATCGGCGATCCACGACGACTCCAATTCGTCACGTGTCGTGGCGAACGAGGCGCACTGGCCCGCCAGGTCGCGCGCCATGGTCCGATGAACTCTTTCGTGACGCCACCACAGCGTCGCCGCGTCAAAGACGTTGGTCGGTGGCGGGCCGAGGTCCACTGGGTCGCCAACGCTCACCTGCTTGAAGGTGGAGGTGCACGGCGCCGACGTTCCCGTGACCCAGTGTCGAACACCGCCGCGCAAGTCCGAGACCATCGAAGCGGTCGTCTGGCTCGACGCCAACACGCCACCGGCGTGCACGCAGGGCGCCCGAAGGGTCCCGTTGAGCCGCGACCACGACGGTGCACCGTTCGGGCCGTGATCCCGCAGTGCCCGCATCAGGGCCGCGGGTCCGTGGGAGCCACTCGAAGCGGACTGCGTGCGTAGTTGGCGAGCCCGTCCGCCGGCCACGGCGGTCCGTAGTCGATCAGAGTGGGCCGCGGAGAAAGCGGGAATGGACAGGGCGTTGGAGATCGTGCGCACGCCGTGTCGCACGTGGTCCGTCGCCCATTCGCGTCCAGCCGTCTCGAGCACCATTGCGCCGTCGCGATCGGCGATCAAGAAACTGTTGTCGTACGTGAATCCCGGCTTCTCGTGGCTGCACGGTCCACCCTGCCCGTAACGTTCCAGCAGGTTGACGATTACCTCCGCGGCACCGTCAATGTCACTGGCGCGTTCGAGGGCGAGTCGCACCAGGTCCATGCCCAACAGAGCCGGGTCGCCCTTGCCCGCTGTCGTGAACACCGCCTCGTTGCCTATGACGAGCCCGTGCTCGTTCGCCCCCATTTCTGCACCCCACATCCACCAGGGCCGCGAGAGTAGCACTGCGTTCGTCAGCTCCACCTGGCTAATCTCGATCCAGGTGCACTTGAGGGGACTCGTCACGTCGTGACGAGCGGCCGCCACCCACTCGAGGAACTGCGATTCGTTCGCGTCGCGATCGGAGTTTTTCGCGAAGAGGACCCCGTCATCGGTCACGTCAACGATCGAGTCGCACATCGTGATTCAATCCGCGGACGCCACGGCCTCGAGGTTCTGGCCAACCTCGAAAGCCTGGGTTTTGGAGAACATCTGTGCGCGACCGGCCGTGATACTCGGCACCTCGCTCGCCGCAGTCAGCGGTGGTCGATTTCGAAGGCCCAGTCGAGGGTCGATCGCTGATTCGTGACCCATCCCGCTCCTCCTCCGCTACGCACCACAGTAATCCCGAGAACTTCGACGCTGGCGAGCGCTGAGGAGAGCATCGGGAGCGACCGTTGGCCGGAGCCGGGGACCACGTCGTTGTAGGGGGATCGAACTGGTCCCGCCCCGAACAAAGGAGTCGGTGCCTAGGGAAGACACCGAAGATCTCCACTTCCGTCAAACTTCCCCGTCGCCTACTCTTCAGAATCGATGCAACTGCCGAGCAGCTCCGAACCAGCGCGGAGTGCCTCGTCAACCGCATCCATGTCGGTGATTGCACCACTGACGCTGGCAGGCTCATGCAAGATCTCGCCTGAGGCAGAAAAGTCATCCTCCGCAACGAGTACTCCGAAGATTCTACGAACCTCCGGTTCAATGACCTCGTCGAGGGAGTGTTCCTGCCTCTCCTTGGCGTCGATCGCGATTGGAGAAATAGCCTCCCCCAAGGAGGAAGCGGACGTGGGTCGACAACGATGACTTCGCGCGGATTCGCCATGTTTATCATCGTCATCATCTTGTTCGTGGTGCCGAAGCCAACTGAGTGGAACTAAACTTCACGAAAGTCCCCGTAAGTCTTTCCCTCGCGCAAGGTCCTCGCGATGATGGACACTTCGATCATGGCTGCCCTTCTCGAGCCGACGACTCTGATGCAATCATGAGAGGACCAACGAAGGACCTCTTTCGAGGCGAAGCGACCGAGGGCGTGTGACGTCAATCGATGGGAGGGTGCGAGTGGCTGAATTTGGTCGAGTGCCCTTGTCACGGAACCGGTCCGGAGGTACAATGTTATTGAGGGTCTGGGGAGGTCCTTAAGGAGGTGCCGACGCAGTGAAACCTCAAGGAATTCAGTCCTGAGAACGGGACGCGCGGGGTTGTACGGGAGAGATTCCGGAAGGCCCGGGCGAGTTCAAGGCAAACTCGAAGGTGAGAGTTGCGACGGACGAGAAGCACGTACGCTTCCCCGGGTGCCATTCCCCGAGTGGACCGTTCCGGGAGTACAAGTTAAGTAAAGCGCCTGATTCCCATGGTATTTGGGACAGGCGTTTTCGTATGTAGGGGCACTTTTTGCCTGGCCCGCCTGCTCTTGGCGTGAGATGGTCATTGCGTGAATGAACCTAGCTGGGTGCACGTGGTTGCATCGAAACGCCGCCGGTCCTCCTGGGTGGATTGTGTGCGCGTCACAGCCTGGATTTTCGTGTTGGAACGCGACTGGACCGACTAATCCGGGCACGGCAACTGACGACGTTGCCAGGGGGCCGTAGCGGGGTGAGCGAAGCGAACTCTGAGTAGGTGCGACGAGACACCGCGGTTCCTCTGAGCGAGCAACAGCAGGCCGCTCAGGAGAATGGCCAGCCCGCAACCCATCGCGATGTCAAGCCCCACGCCGTGACTGGCGACTACCCCACCACTGACGCCGAACCGGGTCTTAGTGGCTGCGTGAATGAACAGGGCGTTGCCGAGCAACTCGACCGTCCCCGCAGCCAGGGTGACCCACGCCGTCGTTCGTCCCTCGAGACGTCTGGTCATCGGCAGCCGTGAGGTCAGCCGCGGGAAGAACAGTCGCAAGGCGACCATGATCGCGAGCAACCAGGCAGCGACACTTAACCATCCCCAACGGTGGAAGTTCATGAGTTCTGATACATGAGAGTGCGTCAACCCGATCACTTGGATCGACCACCAGGGCAAGAAGAAGGAGACGAGCAGTGCGACCAAGGCGGCGACCAGAAGTACCGGCCCCGCGAGTGCAGCAGGAGCGCTCGTCCGTGGGGCCGTCTCCGCATCGTGCAAAGGTCTCATGGCGTCCCTTCCGCGCAGAACCGTAGAAACCCGGACAACTCAAACGTAGTTCCTTGCGGACATCGTGGCCGCGCACTCCCAATTGGCCGAGCTCGCGACGTAGGCCCCGGACATGTTCGCGTAATGGCACACCGGCGCGCCTGACGCAGAAAGGGCCGGCTTCGGACGCGAGGATGCAGCGGCTGGTGTCGAGCCGGACCGTGGGCTGCTGGCAAGCGCCGGGCCGATGAATGCGAACTGCACCATACTGAGGGCGAGGAGCAGCACCGCCCAGCGTCGCCGAGGGAATCGACTGCCAGGCGCAGCTGGATGCGCTGCGGGGCATCGGTTGGGAGTACGGCCAGGGCTACCTGTTGTCTCGGCCGGCGCCGGCCGAGGACTGCGAAGCGCTCCTCGCGGCCCAGTAGGCGAGGTCCTGGACGACCGCATGGCGCCGGCGCCCGCACTGAACGGACGCCGCCGGACGGTCCCATGTGTCGAAGGAGGCCACCCGCCCAACGGGTCCCGTGGCCTCTCGCGACCATTGGACCGAGAGTTCGAACGTTCCCTCACTGGTCGGTGAGGGGTCGTCCGCGCAATGGCCGAGGCCTCGACGGTCGCGCAGCGGCGGTGACCGCATCGGACCCTGGCAACGCAGCACGAGGAGGTCGATCCGACCAGGGCGAATCGCGTGAGATGGCCTCGCCACGTTCGCGCGACGTCGGTAGGCTGAGGCGGTGGCCAGCCTCCTCCAGCTCGAAGGTTTGCGCCAGCGCTACGGGACGCTCACCGCGCTCGACGATCTCTCCTTCAACGTGGCCGCCGGCCAGGTGGTCGGGTTCCTCGGCCCCAACGGGGCGGGTAAGACGACCACGATGCGGGCCATCTTCGGCCTCACCGACCTCGACGCCGGCACGGTCAAGTGGAATGGCGCCAAGGTCAGCCAGGCTGAGCGCCGCCGCTTCGGCTACATGCCCGAAGAGCGTGGCCTGTACCCCGGCATGCACGTGGGCGAGCAGCTCGAGTACCTCGGCCGACTCCACGCGATGAGCGCCTCGAGCGCGCGCTCGGCCGCCGAGATGTGGCTGGAGCGCCTCGGGATCGCCGACCGCACCGACAGCAAGGTGGAGTCCCTCTCGCACGGCAACCAGCAACGGGTGCAGCTCGCCGCCGCGCTGGTGCACGGCCCCGAGCTGATCATCCTGGACGAGCCGCTCGCCGGACTGGACCCGACGGGGATCGACGACATCGGCAACGTGCTCACCGAGCAGGCCCGGGCGGGCCAGTGCGTGCTCTTCTCCAGCCATCAGCTGGACCAGGTCGAGGACCTCTGCGAGTCGGTCACGATCATCGATCACGGCCGCCTGGTGGTGAGCGGCCGGGTGGACGAGCTGGCGACCAGCGGTGCGCGCCGTCTGGTGGTGAGGGTCGAGGGCGACCGGGACGCGTCGTGGGCCAACGGCATCGCCGGCGTCACGGTCTCGGAGGTCAACGGCGGTGAGGCGCGCCTGGTGCTCAGCGACGGCGTCGACAGCGAGTCGGTGCTGCGGGCGGCCATGGCGAAGGGTCGGCTCACCGAATTCGTGTTCCAGCGCCGCCGCCTTTCAGAAGTGTTCCGTGAGGCGCTGGGATGAAGACCTGGGTCCTCCTCGTCGTGCTGGTCGCCCTTGGGGCACTGCGGGTGTGGCGGCGCGCCAAGCGCCGTTCGGGTGCTCCACGCCAGTCCCGCCTTAGGTTCGCGCCGCTCACCAGCGACGTGGGACTCGTGGCGGCGCGAGAGATGCGCGAGCGGTTCCGCGGCCGGATATTCCGGGTGGGGACCGTGCTCATCCTCCTGGTGGTCGCGGGCGCCATCGTGATCCCCACCCTCAACAAAGGGAAATCCGAGCCGCAGCGGATCGGCGTCGTTGGCCCCCTCGCCGCCCCCCTGCGGGCCGTCGTCGCGAACTACGCCCGGGGTGCCGGCCTCACCGTGTACTTCGTGCCCGAGTCCGGCGTCGGCGCCGCCAAGGACGACCTTCGTTCCGGGCGCATCGATCTGGCCATCATCAACGCCGGCCAACTGCTCGTGGACAAGTCGACGGGAGCCGACGCCACCTCGACGATCCCGCAGCTGGCCAGCGATCTCGGGGACGCCGAGGCGATCGCGGCGGCTCACCTGAGCGCGGCGCAGGCTTCGGAGCTGGCCGGCGCCAAGGCGCTGCCGATCATGAGCCTGCAACCAGGCCCGGCGAACAAGACGCTCGCCACGTCACTGATCGGGCTGATCCTCATCTTCGTGATGCTCTCGCAGTACAACACCTGGATACTCATCGGGGTGATGGAGGAGAAGTCCAGCCGGGTCATCGAGGTCCTCTTGGCCGCGGTGCGCCCCATCCAGCTGCTCGCGGGCAAGGTCCTCGGGATTGGCCTGGTGGCCCTTACCCAGGCCACCGTCATCGTGGCGTTCGCCCTGCTGCTCGCCAAGGGCGTCGGCTCGAATCTCCTGCACGGCACCGGGCCGTCGGTGGTGCTCAGCACCCTGGTGTGGCTGTTCCTCGGCTACGCCTTCTACTGCTGGGTCTACGCGGCCGCGGGGTCCATGGCCGAACGGCAGGACCAGGTCCAAAGCCTGGCCTTTCCCCTGAGCATCCCGATCATCTTCGGCTACGTCATGGCCCTCACCGCGGCCAGTTCGGGGAGCGTCTCCTCGTTCTTCAAGGTTCTCGCCTATCTGCCTCCGACCGCACCCTTCGCCATGCCGGTGCTCGTCGGGCTCGGGGCGGTCGCCTGGTGGCAGTTCCTCGCCTCGGCGGTGATCAGCGTCGTGTGCACGATTGCCATGGCCAGAGTGGCCGCCGGCGTCTACCGCCGGGCGATCCTGCGCACGGGTGGACGCGTCAGGATCCGCGAGATATTCGGTCGGGCGAACGCGAGCTGATCGTGGCCCACCGTGCGATGCGGAGAG
>Ga0182014_10008211_pt1 | contig 10725 bp, 8 predicted proteins | sample 612S2DmetaG_FD_120489 | JGI IMG/M metagenome (GOLD analysis project Ga0182014, IMG submission 120489) | Permafrost microbial communities from Stordalen Mire, Sweden - 612S2D metaG | ecosystem: Environmental > Terrestrial > Soil > Wetlands > Permafrost | place: Sweden: Stordalen | collected... | reverse complement strand
TCCTTCAAAGTGCCAAGCACAGCCAGTTTGCCCATGTGCATGATCGCGATGCGATCGCAATGGCTCTCGGCATCTTCCAGGTAATGTGTGGTCAGGAACAGCGTAGTGCCGTAGTTGGTCCGCAGATCAACGAGATGTTTCCAGACCGCGTCGCGCGCAATCGGATCCAGCCCGACGGTCGGTTCGTCGAGAAAGAGTACGCGCGGCCGATGCAGCGTGGCTTGGGCGATCTCCAGACGGCGGACCATGCCGCCGGAGTATTGGCCTACCAGGCGGCCAGCGTCGGCGGTCAGGCCCACAAACTCCAGTTGCGCGCGGATGCGCGCCGCTTGTTCTTTGTGCGGAATGTCGTAAAGTTTGGCGAAGATAAGCAGATTTTCGTAGCCGGTGAGCGAACCGTCCACAGAAACCGCTTGGGGCACATAGCCGATGGCGCGGCGAACCTCCACCGGCTGAGTGGTGATGGAGAAGCCGCCCACACGCGCTTCGCCTGAAGATGGCGGCAAGAGCGTGGTGAGCATCTTGATGGTGGTGCTCTTGCCAGCCCCGTTGGAGCCAAGCAAGCCGAACACCTCGCCGGCATTGGCCATCAAGGTCAAAGAGTCGACCGCCGTGAAAGCACCGAAGCGGCGGGTAAGAGTTTCGATTTCAACAACCGGACTGCTCATCGCTGAATCTTAAACAATCCAGATATGTGCGCGCGGTTCACAATTGCACATATTGTTTGCTGACTTGCGTTGAACGCAGGGATGATGTCGCAATTTAAGATCCTGAGATATTCAGCGGGAAGGACAAGAAGATTAGACCCTCTCTCTCGCGTTCGCTTTGCAGCATAGGTGCTTTCGCCTCATCATCCAACTGATTGCTGTTCCAGCCGCAATGCCTACCGCGAATGTCGCCACTACTGTTCCAATCGGATGCCGTTGGACTCGCCTTTTTGAGTCATAAAAAAGCTCTGCTGCGGCACAGCAGCCTTGTTGTGCGGTATGCCGCGCTGCTTCCACGCCATCCTCAACCGCATCCACAACAGCAGATGCCGCCCTGGAAGCCCTGTGCGCCGAATCTGCAAGTTGCTCGCGCGTTTGTTCAAACTTTGACTCTGTCATGATGATTTGACCTCTCTCGTCTCCGAGTTTGATGTTGATTCGCTTACTCTCCGATGGCCTTTTCAACCTTGCCGACAAAGTTCTGAACTGTTCCGGCATTCTTTTCAGCATTGCCATCAGCCGCCAGGTCAGGGTTCTTGGTAAGCTTGCCGGCCTTCTGCTTAATTGCGCCTTCGACTTCGTGCAGCTTGCCTGTTGTCTTATCGCTTGTGCTTAGTTTCATCGTGAAGTCCTCCTCTGTGAGATGGGTTCTAATCAGTGTCCTATGATGAAAAAGTCGCAACGTCTCGTATTGCCCGACTCTCGTTTTGCTAAGGTGAAACCAATCCTACACGCATGTTCGCTTTCAAAACGGTCAAAAGCGAACGCCTCTTCAATGCAGCGGACCTGCGCACCTTCTGACTGCTCGCGGTATTCAACCGGTTGCCATCAATCGCTTGCTATCTACTCTCGAATGAATGCCAACAGGTCCGCATTCACCTGTTTTTTGTGGGTCGAGCACAATCCGTGAGACGCGCCCGGGTAGACCTTCAGAGTGGATCCCTTGATAAGATTGGCCGACAGCAGCGCTGAGTCTGCAATGGGTACAATCTGATCGTCGTCGCCATGCAAAATCAAGGTGGGAACGTCAAACTTTTTCAGATCCTCGGTAAAGTCAGTTTCGGAAAAGGCCTTAATACAGTCCAGAACGCCTTTCATTCCTGACAGCATACCTTGCAGCCAAAAAGTGTCGCGTACGCCCTGCGAGACGGTTGAACCGGGCCGATTCGCCCCATAGAAGGTTACAGCAAGGTCTTTGAAAAACTGCGAACGGTCAGACAAAACTCCAGTTCGGATTCCGTCGAAAACCTTCATCGGTAATCCGCCGGGATTGGCTGACGTCTTTAGCATCAATGGAGGCACCGCGCCAATCAGCACCGCCTTGGCCACCCTTTTCGTGCCGTGGCGACCGATGTAGCGCGCTACTTCTCCGCCACCGGCCGAATGGCCAACGTGGATTGCGTCCTTCAAGTTGAGCGCCTCGGTCAACGCCCAAAGGTCGTCGGCATAAGTGTCCATCTCATTGCCATTCCATGGCTGGCCCGACCGGCCGTGACCGCGGCGATCATGTGCAATCGTGCGATATCCTTGAGCGGCCAGAAATATCATCTGGTCTTCCCACGCGTCTGAGTTGAGTGGCCAACCGTGGCTGAAGACCACGGGCTGACCCGTTCCCCAGTCCTTGTAGTAGATTTCAGTTCCATCTTTAGTCGTGATTGTGGGCATCAATCCTCCTTCGTGTTTCTGTCTCGAATCAAATAGGTCAGTTTGTTGCACTCTGCGAGCGAAAGTACGGGCAGAAACTTCCTCTTTCTAGGCCCGAGTAGAATGAGACGGCTCAATAACTTAAGGTCACACCGTCTCAAAACTGGCATCGATTCTTTCGTATCGAATGCTGCGATCTCTATCAATGCACGCTCGGGCCATTCAACATGAATGGGTATCGGTGCACAGTGCGATTGTCAATTTGCGACACGGCAATGAATGTATCCGATTGAACAGATTGTCAACCGTGCCTGATGCGAAGATCCTGTTGAGCAGGGGAAAAATCTTTGCAGGTCAGCGCGCAGACCTTAAGTACTCCTCCTTTCAATACACAAGGCCAATAGTGTGGCTCTGATTTAGCCGATGCAGCGGGCAGTGACTAGCCAATTGAACGAAGAATCCAGGAGAGAATGATGTCCGCAACAAACTCAGTTGTTGCCATATATGACACCCACGAGCAGGCGGAGAAGGCGATTAAGGTGCTTCAAGAGGCCGGGATCGATATGAAAAGCCTTTCGATCGCGGGAAGAAGCATGCACACTGATGAACATGTGATCGGCTATTACAACGCTGGCGACCGCATGAAGTACTGGGGATCTGTCGGAGCATTCTGGGGCGGACTGTGGGGCCTGTTGTTTGGGTCCGCTGCATTCGCCGTGCCGGGAATCGGGCCGATTCTCGTAGCCGGTCCGCTGGTTGGCTGGATCGTCGCGGGTCTCGAGGGAGCCGTGGTTGTTGGCGGAGTCAGTGCGCTCGGGGCAGGCCTCGTGAGCATTGGCATTCCGAAGGACAGCGTCATCAAGTATGAAGTAGCTTTGAAGACCGACAAGTTTCTGCTCATCGTCCATGGCGCGCCGGACACTGTGTATGTTGCACGATTGGTCCTGGATGGGGCCTGTCCCGGCGTTTACAACGTTCATGGCCAGCCAATGCTGACTTGCTGATTATGCTTCGTGCAGCCTGACCGGAAGACCACTCTGGCTCGGGGCGATCTTGATCGAGTTAGCCCCCGCACAAAGCATTTATCTACAGCAGCCTGATCCTGCTCAAAATTTAGGGGAAGGAATGGGACAAAATAAATTCATACCAGCAATTGAACCCGCAATACGGTCAACCCTTCACTGCGCGCAAAAGGTTGAACGACCGTCAGTCTCATCCGAATCTGAATCCCGTCGCCGACGATTTCGACACTTGGTGGCAAAAGACTTTTGCGCAGCATACGGCTTTGGTGGCGCAAGCTTCTTCACTCATGCGCGCGCATCAGCGAGTCAGCGTGGCCAGTGAGTCTCGCGTCAGCCACGCTCATTAATCACGACAGTGGTGGATCTATGCTTGGTAAACAGGTTTGCGTTTCAGGTGGCCGACTGTGAAAGCAAATAGCGTTGTCGCCACCGCGCCAGGTACTCAAGCTGCGAAGCCGGTTCAGGACATCGCCTCAAAAGGGCTCTCAAGCGATGAGGCGCGGACCCGTCTTGAAAAAGACGGGTCTAATGCAATGCCAGACACCTCGGCTCATCCACTGCGTAATGCATTGGCAAAATTCTGGGCGCCTGTTCCATGGTTGCTCGAAGCTTCAGTCGTCCTTGAACTCGCATTGCATAAGTATTACGAAGCTGCTGTCATAGCAGCCCTGCTCGTATTCAACGCGGCGCTCGCCTACTTCCAAGAGAGTCGTGCTCAGGCCACCCTTGCCGCTCTCAAATCCCGTCTTGCACTCAACGCGTCGGTTCAGCGAGACGGCACATGGAAGACGGTCCCGGCGGCGGAACTGGTATGCGGCGACCTGATCAAGTTGTCGCTCGGCGGCGTGGTTGCTGCCGATGTGCATCTGATCGGAGGATCGGTCGAGCTCGATCAGTCGATGCTTACAGGTGAGTCCTTGCCCGTTGACGCTGGTCCGGGCGTAGACACATATGCCGGAGCGCTCGTCCGTCGTGGCGAAGCAACCGCTGTGGTGACGGCCACCGGAATTCGCACCAAGTTCGGCAGGGCTGCGGAACTCGTTCGAACTGCACACGGAGTGAGCACTCAGCAGAAGGCCGTGCTCAAAATCGTGCGCAACCTGGCAATCTTCAATTTTCTCGTAATCATCTGCATGGGAGCCTATGCATACGCCCATGCGATGCCATGGAGCGAGATTGTTCCACTGATGTTGACGTCGGTTCTTGCCATCATCCCCGTGGCATTGCCGGCGACATTCACTCTTGCCGCGGCAATTGGAGCTCGTGCTCTGGCAAAGCTGGGCGTATTGCCAACACGCCTTTCTGCCGTGGACGAAGCTGCATCGATCGATGTCTTGTGCTCGGACAAGACCGGAACTCTGACCCAAAATGAGCTTTCTGTAACAGCCGTTCGCCCATTGCCCGGTTTCGACGAGGCACACGTTCTCGGGATGGCATCGCTGGCAAGTTCTGAAGGAGGCCAGGACCCTGTCGATGCGGCAATTCGCGTTGCCGCATCGCACAAGCCGGCTTCCGACTTGCCAAAACTGACCGCCTTTGTTCCGTTCGACCCGGTTAAGAAAACCTCGGAAGCGACTGCGACAGATCCAAAAGGTGGTTCGGAACGAATCATCAAAGGCGCATACACTGCGGTTGTCGCCCTCACGGCTCCCTCGCCCGCTGCTGCTGCCATCGTTGAAGAACTCGAGAAGCAAGGATTTCGAGTTTTGGCAGTTGGGTCGGGACCGGCGGCATCCGCACAGATCATTGGATTGATTGCCCTCAGCGATCCGCCGCGGACTGACTCCATTTCTCTTATCTCGGAATTGAATAGTCTTGGCGTGCGCACAGTCATGGTGACGGGGGATGCTCCGGTCACAGCCGCCATTGTTGCCCACGCGGTTGGATTGAAGGGCAACGTCTGCCCGGCCGGGAAGTTGCCGGAAGGCATCAATCCCAAAGATTTCGCGGTCTTTGCCGGCGTTCTTCCGGAAGGCAAATATAACCTCGTCAAGGCGTTTCAGAAGAACGGATACACCGTCGGAATGTGCGGTGACGGGGCCAATGACGCACCTGCACTTCGCCAGGCCCAGATCGGCATTGCAGTATCGACGGCAACTGATGTAGCCAAATCCGCTGCCGGCGTGGTGTTAACCAAATCCGGACTGGGCGGCATTGTGGCTGCCGTGAAAGAGGGAAGAGTCACATTTCAGCGCATTCTCACTTATACCCTCAACTCAGTTCAAAAGAAGATATTTCAGGTACTCCTGCTGGCGGTTGGCCTAGTCATGACGGGGCACGCGGTATTGACACCCATGCTCATCGTCATTGTGATGATCACCGGCGACTTCCTTTCCATGTCGCTGACCACCGACAGAATACGCCCCTCAACGATGCCGAACTCCTGGCAAATCGGCCGAATTACGGGTGCAGGAGTATTCGTTGGTATCTGCTTCCTTGCATTCTCCTCGGCAATTCTGGCGGTGGGCAAATTTCAGATGCATCTCAGCATCGAAGCACTTCAAACGCTCTCCGTGGTCAGTATTGTATTTGGCAGCCAGGCCACAACGTACGTTATTCGCGGACGCCAGCATCTCTGGGGATTGCGCCCCAGCGTTTGGCTCGTACTCTCCTCAGCAGCCGATGTTCTTATCATTTCAACTCTCGCGACCTTTGGAATCGCAATGGCGCCATTGCCCATCGCGGTCATAGCCACCGAGTTTGGCGCTGCTGTTGCCTTCGGTGCGATCCTGGACGTTGTCAAGATTCCAGTCTTTGCTCACCTCCGCATCTCCTGAATCTTCCATATGAGTTCAGCATTCAACCGCATAAGTGCACATACCGTGCTGCGAAAGAGCTGGTTCCACAATACCGCTTGGGAACTTGTTGAAAAACTCTTGGATTGTGTCAGGGAACGACTTCAGTCGTGCCGTAAATGCCGCAAAATCAGCGAGGGCTTTAGCCCCTGAGGACTGATTTTCTGGTCGAGCTAGATTTTCAACAAGTTCCTAGTGTGGTGTCCCCGAAGTCTTTTGCATAAGAAGAAGAAAAAACAACCGCAGATCCTTCGACTCACGACCCCCAAACTGAAGTACGTTTGGGGCCCCGTTCGCTCAGGATGACAGAAGTTATTCTGATAGGAACTTTTGGGACAAAACACTAGATGGATCTCCAACGTTCGCACTTTCTCCACCCTGCGTTGGTGGCGATCAGCGCCGCTGAAACGTGCCTTAAGAAACGTCTCAACCAGCTCCCAGGCCAGTGCTGGCCCGATCATAATCGCTCCTCTTGCCCGAACATTCCTTCGTTCTTTTGAAGGCTATGTTTTTTAAAACATGATCCGCATTCTTATCCCGAGCAGGGCAGTGGTATAAGTTCTACCTGCATAGGTGGGATGGTTTGATACTTCCAGGTCCGGCCCAAGGTCAACACTCTTCGTCAACCGAAGCCGGTAAAAAGTCTCCATTACGCTCTCGTGATGTTTGGCGCCAAGACTCGGCTCAGAGTGAATGACAGAAATGCCGAACATGTCCCCGCGTCTTCCAAAAGGCTTTACTTGGGAAAGACCAAGCTCTTCCACTTGCTTGATCGAGGTCCCCGTCTTCGACGCAAAGCCAAATCTACCAAAGGGCGCCCAGCCATTGCGCAGTTCATGCTCGAAGCCGATGCCTCCGCCCACGCCGCTGCCCAGCGTTTCTGTGTCATCGCGCCAGAAATTCAATCGAAAATCATTGAATCGCGCCCCGAGGGAACCCGAGAGCCACCCAGCCTCAATAGATTCCATGTACTTTCGATCAGCCAGTGTTTTAAGGTTTCCTTGCGCTGAGCCTTCCGTATCGATGACGAGTGCATGAAAGTAAAAGTGCCGCGTTGCCTGGTATTCAACTGCTGCTCCGCCGGCATATGCTCCATCGGAGGCGAATGTCAGATTGCCGTCGCTCCCCCCGTTCAGGAATTGGGCGCGTTCGTCGTTGTTGAACATGCTCAGGCTGATGTATTCGTTCGGATGGATTTTGCCGATGTAGAACGACAGCCTCTTGTTGATCAGATCTTGACGCCAGTAAAGGATGTTCACCGTGATCGGCTCTTGCTGACCCCCTCCCTGCAGACAATTGAGAGTAAGTCCAGACCCAAGACTTTGGCTAAGATTGAATTGCTGGCTGATGCCGATGTTTACTCCCGTTCTTGCCAGAAGACTAATGGCCCCGGCATTGCTTCCATGGTCGTAAACCTTCCAGGCCGCTGTGAAATCGCCCCGCCCGCTGGTTTGATCGTGCCGCACGCCGTCCGGTGTGGCTGTCGCATACTGGCTCAGGAACGTGTAGGTCTCGCCGATCTTGAGCCGCGCTGACGTATTAATCCAGTCAGTAAGTCTTTCAAACGGATCAAAGAATATCCCAAACGGATCAGTCGTAAGAACTGGGTCTGCTGGTACCCTCGACAATGCGACTGCATCTCGGTCGAGTTCTTGGCGAAGATCATCAGGTACCTGTGACAGGCTTGTATAGGCTGCAGCGTCCACGCTCTGCGTACTTTGCTGGGTTAGTCCGGAATTGGCGTTTCTATTCTGGCCGGCAGCCGTAATGCCAAATGCAACAAGAAACAACACCGGCAATGCCCTCATTGCGATTCTCCCCCCAGGGGTTCAAATTGATCAGCTTAGAGTGTTGAGTTAGATGGCGAAGATACTGACTAGGGCGCTTGCCCTACACGCTGGTCGAATTGAGCTGACTTGCTTCCGGCTTTCTATGCCAGAAGGCTTCGATCTGCTCTAGAGAGCGCCCTTTCGTTTCCGGTACCAAATAATAAGAAAACAGCCACGAACCGATCGCAAGGACGCCATAGAGCCAGAAGGTAAGGCTCGGTCCGAGCAGCTTCAGCAGCGACAGGAAGGTGAGCGAAACCGCAAAGTTGGCAATCCAGTTTGTCCCAACTGCGATACCTGCGGCCAGACCGCGAATCTTCAACGGATAGATCTCGGCAATGAGCAGCCAGAAGATTGGTCCCAGGCTGATGGCGAACGACGCTACATAGAACATCAGAATGACCACGGCAAGGCCGGCTAATTCTCCGCCTTGTGGGAGATGGAAGATATAGCCGAGCGCTCCGAGGCTGACGATCATTCCGGTTATTCCTGTCAGGAGCAGAGGCCGTCTCCCAACGCGATCGATAAGCCACATAGACACCAGCGTCATCACCACATTCACGGTGCCGATGCCCGCGGTGGCCAGGATAGAGCCTTGAATCGAGCTGATTCCCGCAGTGCGAATGATATAGGGTGCGTAATAAATGATGGTGTTGATACCAGTCACCTGTTGGAAGACTGCAAGACCGATACCGATCATCAGGGCCGGACGGACGGCGGGCAGGAGCAAGTCAGAGACGTGTCCGCGCAGTGCCGACGCCTGAGATGCCACCTTGATTTCCTGGAATTCTTTTTCGACGTTCTGCGTGCCGCGGATCTTAACCAATACAGTGCGGGCGAGATCGAAGTGCCCATGGTGTACAAGGAAGCGAGGGGTTTCAGGCAGGAAGAGCATGCCCGCGCCAAGCAGCCCGCCCGGTATCACAGCCAGGCCTAGCATCCATCTCCACGCGGCCGAAGGTGTGAGAGCATAGTCTGCAAGATATGCCGCCAGGATTCCCACGGTAATTGCCAATTGAAAGAGCGATACCTGCCAGCCGCGTGCTTTGGCCGGAGATATCTCGGAGATATAGAGAGGAACAACAGAGCTTGCAAGGCCAATCCCCATCCCAACGATGACTCGCCCAAGGATGAGTATCTGAATGGACCCTGCCGCGGCACACACCAATGCTCCTGAAATAAAAACGACTGAAGTGATGAGCAACATCTTCCTGCGCCCAAACCGGTCCGACAAGCTGCCTCCGGTTATGGCTAGAACCGCCGCGCCAACCAGAACCGAGCTCACGGTAAGCTCTTGCTGGAAAATGGATAATCCAAAGCCCTGCTTGATGAAGATCAGCGCGCCGGAAATCACTCCGGTGTCGTATCCAAACAGCAAGCCGCCGACTGCAGCGAAGATTGCGGCGATATAAACGTACCTCTGGCTTGCGACTGGAGCTTTGGGGGATGGCTTGTCTATATCGGGTTTAGCTGTAGTTGAATTCACTTTGTACATACTTTCTCAAAGTTGTGGTAGAGACTGATCAGAGCGTTGGTCGAACTGTCGTGTGTGAGCTTTGTCTCTGTCTCGGACTCGAGTTCGGGGATGATGCGCTGGGCCAGGATTTTCCCTAGTTCCACTCCCCACTGATCGAAGGAATCGATCTTCCAGATGGCGCCCTGAGTAAAAACGCTGTGCTCGTAGAGGGCGACAAGTTTTCCCAGCGCTGCCGGAGTCAACCGCTCCAACAGGATCATGTTGGACGGCCGATTGCCTTCAAATGTGCGATGAGGCGCAAGCCACGCTGGCGTGCCGTCCGCCTCGACCTCCTGCGTGGTCTTGCCAAAAGCCAATGCTTCAGCCTGCGCAAAGACGTTGGCCATAAGGATGTCGTGATGCCGGCCGATCGGGTTCAGCGGCTGAGCAAACGCAATGAAGTCGCAGGGGATGAGCCTGGTTCCCTGGTGGATGAGTTGATAGAAGGAGTGTTGGCCGTTGGTGCCTGGCTCTCCCCAATAGACCGGCCCGGTTTGGTATTCGACTCCCGTTCCATCCACTGTTACGTGCTTGCCGTTGCTTTCCATCGTCAACTGCTGCAGATAGGCTGGGAAACGCTTCAGGTATTGCTCATAAGGCAGGACTGCAACGCTTTGCGCGCCGAGAAAGTTGTTGTTGTAAATTGCCAGAAGGCCCAAGAGAACAGGAAGATTCCGCTCAAAAGGTGTGGTGCGAAAATGAACGTCCATCTCGTGAAAGCCGCCGAGCAGTTTGCGGAAATTGTCCGGACCAATCGCGATCATAGTGGAGAGCCCGATTGCCGAGTCCATCGAATACCGTCCACCAACCCAGTCCCAGAAGCCGAACATATTGGCCGTATCGATGCCGAACGTTTTGACCCCCTCGATATTCGTTGAGACGGCGACAAAATGTTTGGCAATCGCTGCGGAGTGCTTCAGCGTTTCAAGTGCCCAGGCACGCGCTGTGTGCGCGTTAGTCATGGTCTCAAGAGTTGTGAAGGTCTTTGATGAGATGATGAAGAGCGTCTCCTCGGCATTCAGATCGCGCGTCGCCTCGACGATGTCTGTACCGTCAACGTTCGAAACAAACCGGAAAGTCAGATCGCGCTGGGAATAGTGGCGCAGAGCTTCGTACGCCATGACTGGGCCAAGATCGGACCCGCCAATGCCGATGTTGATGACATTGCGGATTGGTTTCCCCGTGTAGCCCTTCCACTCTCCGCTACGCACG
>Ga0182014_10008208_pt1 | contig 10730 bp, 6 predicted proteins | sample 612S2DmetaG_FD_120489 | JGI IMG/M metagenome (GOLD analysis project Ga0182014, IMG submission 120489) | Permafrost microbial communities from Stordalen Mire, Sweden - 612S2D metaG | ecosystem: Environmental > Terrestrial > Soil > Wetlands > Permafrost | place: Sweden: Stordalen | collected... | reverse complement strand
TCGTTCATCGGCCGCTGGGCCCACGACGTGTTGTTCGTGGATCTCCCTCCCGCAGTGCTCGCCGCGTGCTACAGCGTCTTCGGACTGGCCGTGCTGCTGATGTTGATCCTCGCACCGCCGCGCTGGCCGTGGAAGAAGGAGAAGTTAGGGGGCCATTGCGGGGAGCGGGAAACGCGCCGCAAATGAATGGTTGAAGGCGCTATGTTTTCCGCGGACGCATGGAGATCGGCTCCAGTCGGGGCTCCTTCAAAGGGCCTAGCGGTCCGTCCCATGAAAATTCTGTGGTTTAGCTGGCGTGCTTGCACGCCGTGTGTTTTTGTTGGGCAATTTGCCCACTTTTCACGGCGTGCAAGCACGCCGGCTAAACACGGTCAACCCGACAATTATGCTTTGCCGCACTGCTAACCGGGGGACATTTCTATCGGTGACAATTGGGGCAATTCTATCGGTGAACAACATTGCAGCGCGGGGGTATTGACAGCATTCTTGGGCCATGTTATGGTCAAGATTACATACATCCACATCCTTTCCTACCCACCTACCTACCTTTAGCTTGCTGCACTCCCCCCTGACATGGCGTGACGCGCACCAAGCGGCCTCAGTTCCAGAAACCGGTGTTCAATACTATGGCGGACTCTACGCGCCGCGCTGAAATCGCGGGCCGCGGATAGCGAAGAACGTAGCAGGGCGCAGGCCGGCCACGACCATGGCATCCCTGAGCCGGCAACCAGAGAATCGGAGCGTCTGAACCAGACCTGTAGGGCACCCACGAGGAAGGAGATTCGTATGGCGACGCATGTAATCCGCAAGGTCGTCGACAAGGGCGTAGGCTTTTCGGCCGTCGATCTGAACGATGTTCGCCACGTGTTTGCCACCGCGGTCCCCCGCCGCGGCTCCACGCTGGCCGAACAGGCCGGCGACGCCCTCCGCACCATCGAAGCCGTCATCGAACAGGAAGGCACGGCGAAGTCGATCGTCCAGCAGGCCGTGTTCCTGGCCGACGTCGGCCAGGTCGACGAGTGCCGCCAGATCATCCGCAAGTTCTACGGCCGCGAGATGCCCGCCACGAGTTACATCCCCCAGCCGCCGTGCGAGGGAAAGCTGCTGTCGATCGAGGCCATGGGCGTCGGCCGCGGCAAGCGCGAAGTGGAGATTCAACGCGTCAGCGAGCAGTTGGTGATCGCCCGGCACAACGGCATTGCCTGGGTCCATTGTGCCCAGACCGTGCCCCAAGTCCAAGCCGAGGGCGTGTATGCCGGCGGCCTCAATGCTTTCGAGCAGATGCGGGCGTTGTTCGCCAGCGTCGGCGTCCGTTTCGAGCAAGTGATTCGCACCTGGCTTTACCTGGGCGGGATCGTTGCCGACGAAGGCGAAACGCAGCGTTACAAGGAACTCAACCGCGCACGGACCGATTTCTTCCAGGACCTTCGCTTCCTCGTGGGTCGCGTGCCCGACAGCTTCCGTGGGGCGGTCTATCCGGCCAGCACCGGGATCGGCACCGAGGGGCGGGGCATCATGATGAGCGCCATCGCGCTGGCCACGGACCGGGACGACATCCTGGCCGTGCCGTTGGAGAACCCGCGGCAAGTCAGCGCCCACGACTACCCCGACCACTACAGCCCGAAGAGTCCCAAGTTCGCCCGCGCCATGGCCCTCTCCTGCGGCACGTACGCGACGATCTTCATTTCGGGCACGGCGAGCATCACCGACTCGGAAACGCGGCACGTGGGCCAGGCGGCCGCCCAAACCGAGGAAACCCTGGACAACATCCAGGCCCTGATCTCCGAAGAGAACCTCTGCGGCCACGGTCTGCCGGGGCTGGGGACCACGCTGGAAAGCCTGGGCCTGGTCCGGGTCTATATCAAGCGGCAGGAGGACTACGCCAAGGTCCGGGCCGTGTGCGAGCAGCGGCTGGGCGAGTTGCCGACCATCTACGCGATGGGCGACGTTTGCCGCCCGGAACTGCTGGTAGAGATCGAGGGCATCGCGTTCTCGCACAAGGCGTCGGCTGCGCCATCGGGCGACGATGGCCCCTCGGTTCAGCACCTGATTGCACACCCTGGGAAGCCGGGACATGCCCCTCACCACTCCATCGCGGCGAAAGCCCGCGATAAAGCCCGGGTGAGGTGAACGATCGTGGGGCCCCGAGGGGTTCCACCCCTTCTTCCCACGTAACCGTTTACGGGGCAGCGGTCATCCTGAGCGCAGCGAAGTATCTCTTCGGCCCTCTCGGTTCTTAGAACGTGTTTTGAATATCTCCCCTCTCCCTTTGGGAGAGGGGCCGGGGGTGAGGGCGGCTACGCCGAAATCGCACAAAATGAATGGTTTGCGAGTCGTTCGCCCTCACCCTAACCCTCTCCCGAAGGGAGAGGGGACCAATTTGCAAACAACCTCTTACGCAGATTCTCCGCGTCGCTTGGAATGTCCCCTGGGCGCCAGGCTTTTTCGACAACGAAGGCCCTACTCCGTTCTTTCGCCCGCGAGAGCAGTTGCGTCCCCTCGTCGTCGGCCTGCGATTATTTGTTCCCCAGGACGAAGCTCGCTGGCGCAAAGGCATCCAGCGGAACGATTGCTGCGCCGCTGGTAACCGGAATCGGCGCACCCTTGGGCCGGCCGCGCAGGTCGACAGGTTGGATGTCTGCAACCTTCATGTTCGCAGGCAGCCGGACGGTGCACTCGCCCTTGCGGCCTGTTTGTTCCCACAACCGTAACAGCGTTCCAGGCCCGTCCGGGTTCGGGCCAAAGGCGGTAACGGCCACGCCGTCGCGGGAAAGCTCCAGACCGCTCTGCACGACCGGCAACGAACCCGCCGGGCCGCGCGACTCGGCGGCGAGCAAGGGAGTGCGGGCCTCGATGCCCGGCTGGTACAAGCTCGCGCCGTTCTCATATTTGTCGAAGGCCCACAACCGCACGCGGGAGGAGAGCGATCCGCCCCACCAACTGCGGAAGTTCGTGTGGTACTGGTTGTTGAACAGGTTGACATAGACGCGGGCCTGCTTGGGAACGAACCGGCGGCTGTAACGCATCATGCCGGGTTCACCCAAACTCACCAGCGGCGAGTCGATGGGACACAAGCCGATGCCCGCCCCCGCAGGGTCGGTGACCGTCATGCCGCTGTTGAGCCACAACAGGTGCGAGTTGCAGCCGTCGATAGTGTCGGCCACCGCATCGATGATCGAGCCCAGCCGTCCGAGCCGGAACGTGGGGGGATCGACCTTCAGAGGCAGACAAATCCAGCCGGCCTCGGGCCAGCCGGCCGCTTTCTTCGTAAAGGCCACGTCCAGGTCAGCGACCGGCAGATCGTGGTACAGCGTCAGCGTAATGGAAACCGCGTGAGGAAGCTCCGTCGTTGCGGGCGTCGACATGACGGCCGAAACGCTCGCCGCCGACTTCACGATCCGCAGCGTCATGTGGGATGCGGTCGCTGCGCGGTACGGCACGTCCGGCACGCCCGTCTTGGCGATGGCGGGGGCGGCGAACATCCACTGGGGAACCACGAAGGCGCGGACGTAATCGTCGACGTTTTTCTTGCCGAAACGCTCGTAGAGATATTGCCCAAACCCGACGGGCGCCGACTGGTCGACCAACTCGCGTCCCGAGCACTTGTCGATCAGGCTGGCAATCGCTCCCCGCGCCGGATCGAGCCTGGCGTTGAACCGCGGGCTTTCGATCGTCGCCGCGGCGCGATCGGCCGCTAGCCCGTCCGGCGGCGGCGAGGCCTCGCTCGCAACGTAGCTGCGGTATCCCAAGGACGGCACGTCCTTGGCCACAAAATGGATCGCCTGGCCGTCAACGTCGACGGGCGTCGTCCGGCCGTCATCCGCGGATTTCAGTCGTGCAAAGCGATTCGCCCCGGCGGTTACGCTAACCAGGCCGCTTCGCTTCCACGGCAGGGGATTGAAGACCACGATCCGCTCGCCGTCGACTTTGACGTGATCGGCAAGACTCTTAAGCTCAGCCGACAGCAGAGGCTCGATCAGCGACCGCGCGTCCTTGATGTACGCTTCGTGCTCGTCCCAAGACGCCTCGCAGCGTCGATAGTTGGCGTCCAGGCCCTTGGCCAACAGATCGTCCCATGCCTTGCCATAGACCAGATTGATAATGTTCTGTGTCGCCAGTCCCCAGGTGTGCTCGCCGTAGAGCAAGCTCTTCTCGTAAGCCGCGGCAATGGTGTCGCGCGTGTCGGCGGCGTCGAGGCCCCAGACCTTCGACAGCGTGCCAAGGCTCTCCGTCGCGCCGATCATGGGGCGAATATTTTGGGCCATCTTGCATCCGGCCGGCGCGCTCATCGGTCCGTGGATCCACATGTCCGGCATGTCGCCGCGAACGATGGGCAGCGCAGGCTTCTCCGCTATGATCGCGTCATAGAAATCGGACAACTGCCCGATCCTTACCTTCGCCTGCGGCGCCTGCTGTTTCAGGCTGGCCAGCACCGCTTTGACGTGTTCCGGCGGCGGCGGTCCGCAGTTGTCGCTGGTATGCAAAAGCGCCAGCCAGGTCGCATGGGGCCAGCCCGCGGGAGGCATCGGCCAGGTGCCGTAGGTGTGCGTGTACATCGTCATCAGACGGGAACCGTCGGGCCCCTCCCACCAAAACAGAATGGGTACGGCGGCCGCCTGATTCGAATCGTTGCAGCCGATGTGGAGGAAATCCACGCCCGCATGTTTGAGCAGGGTTGCCATCAGCCACGTGTGGCAGCAAACGTCGGTCATTTTCGCGCCGCGGGGCAACTCCAGGCCGTACGTCCGCGCCAGGCGCGACGAGAACCCCAGGCCGCGCACCAACTCTTCCAGCCCCAAGGTTTCGGTATGCGTGCTGAAGGGCAGGGCGTGGACCGCCAGATTTCCGTCGCGAAAGGCTTGTTCAATCCTCTTCTTTCGCTGGGGATCCTGGCCCGACCACAGCATCTGCGTCATGGGCCAGCCCGGCACCGTCCAGACGAATTGCTGATCTTTGGGCAAGTCGCGGTTCTTGTCGATCGCCGCCAGCGTCCGATCGATCATGGTGGTACGATACTCCTGCACCACGTCCCTGGCCATCGCCGTATAGCCGATGTCGAAGTGCGACTTGAAGACCACGATAATTTGTTTCAGACTCGACGGAGGATTGCTCGCCGGCCCGTCCGCCGCGACGGCACTTGGGGCGGACAAGGCCCAAAGGCCAAGAGCGAACAGCATCGCGGTCCAGAAGCATCGCCGCTGGTACATGGCATCATCCTGGTGTTAGGCGATTGAAATCAATGGGGCAGCCACGGTTGCCACCGATTATAGGGCCCCCCTGCGCGTGCTTCAAGGCAGGCGTTTCCGCGTGCCGCGCGACGTCCCGTGTTGGCAAGCTACGATCTCTGTTTGACGCGTTGGAACGACAGCCCCTTGTCATCCGGCGGACTACCGGCGGCAATGAACTGGAACTGGTCCGCCCCGTCCGACTTGACCTGGGCGACCATCGTGCCCTGGTCTTTGCTTTGCAGCAGAATGGCATCGCCGGCAACCCCCAACGTGCCGGCCAAGGTGACCGGTTGCTTCCCCTTCGGCACGGCCTTCCACGTGAACTGGTTGTTCTCGTCGATGGAAAGCTCGAACGCATCGCCGTTGCGCTCGGCCTGCCAACTGCCGACCAGATCGGTCGTCGGCCCGGCCTGGGCCGGCGGAGAAGCAGGCGGTTGGTCTGGCGGGGCGGCCTCGGGCGTCGATTCGGTCGGCGGCGCGAGCGCGGCGAGCATCCGATTGGCCACCTGGTCGCCGGGCTGCGCGGCAACGACGAGCTTCAGCTCCTTGACCGCCGCATCGTCATGCCCCGCGACCAGGTACTGATAGGCCAACACGAAATGGGCCGCGGCGTCGGTGGGCTTCTGTCGGCAGTACGCCTCGAGCGCTCGCAGTTGTGTGGTGTACGCCTCAACGTTGCCATACAGCCCGCTGAGTGTCGTCCAGTCCATGCCGGGCGCGACGGCTAGTAGATTGTTCAGGACGGCCGCGGCCCCAGCGTAGTCGCCGGTAGCGAACCTGCACAACGCCGCGATTTCGTGCATTACGGAGTCTTGCGGCGACTTCCGCAGGGCCTCCTGATCAAGCTGCAACGCACTCGGGTAGTCGCCCTTCTTGAAGGCCGCCAGCGCCTGGTCGAAAAGCTGGTAGGCTTCCGCCATCTGTGGCGATTCGGGGGCGGGCGCCGCCGCCTCGGCGGTCGACTCGGCCGGCACGTCGGCTGTCGCCGTGTTGTAGGTATTGATGGCAACCGGCTGTGAGTAGTCATACACCGGCGTGGCCGATTCGACGTAGTACGGGTTGGAATAGGCGTAGCCGTAATCATAGCCCCACCTGGGCAGCAAGGCATTCAAGCCCCAGGCCGTCGCGCCGGCCACCACCGGCGCATACCAGTAGCGGCCCCATTGCCCGCTCCAACAGCCGTGATACCAGCCGTGATAGTGCGAGGGAACATGATGGTCGTGCCACTGGTCGGCCCAACGGCCGTGTCCGGCGTCACCCAGTCCCCAGCCGGGACGATTGTTGATGTTGACGAAATTATTATTGCCCCCCGGGCGGTTGACGACGTTGTTCCCGCCGCCGATGATCGGACGTTCGCCGCCGCCGGGGCGATTCCCGATGACGGGTCGGTCGCCGGTCCCCGGTCGAGTGGAGCCAATCGCCGGCCGCTCTCCGGTACCCGGCCGTTGACCCGTGTCCGGCCGTTGGCCAATGCCCGGTCGTTCACCGCCGGGCGTGGGACGCGGCGCAGGGCGCGGCGCGACACCGGGCGACGAGACCGAGGGACGGCTCACGTTTCCAAGACTGGGCCGGTTCTGCGGGACGGACGGCGCACCGGGTCGTTGTGCAACGGCGGGGCGCGTGACCGGCCTCCCGGCTGGTGCGGACGGATTGGCTATTCCCATGGACGGTCGCGGCGTAGGCGATGGAGCCGGGCGGGCGCTTGGCCCGCCCACTTGAGAAAACGACGGCCGCGAGGGCGTCGCCGGTCGCGAAGCGGGCGCTTGTGGCCGGGAGACATTGGCCGTGGGCCGTGGTGCGGGACGCGCTGCGCTGGGTCCCATCGAAGGCCGGGGAGCGGGGCGTGCGCCGCCGCCACCGCCGCCACCACGTCCTCCGCCGCCACCGCGGCCGGCCAGCGTCGGAGTGGTCATCACGAAAACCAGCGTTGCGACCAGGAATGTCGCCGACCGCGATGTGTTCTTACGTATCATGATATTCTCCTTCGGGCTTCGGATTTCCGGGGTTGGGCCCGCTTCACTTCGCCGGCGCCGGCGGCAGACGGACGATTTTCACCTCGAAATCCGGCTCCGCCGACTTGCCGCGAATCCGATCGAAGCCCTTCATGAGATAGGAGTCCTTGTCCTGTGGCTCCAAGACGATCGTGGCGGAGCCCGTCTGCCCGTCGGGCAGTACCGCGGTGGACTTGATCACCCAGCGGCTGTCGACCTGGGACCAAATCCCCTCGCCGTGACCGCCGTCGGAGTCGAACACCCAGGACTTGATCTTCCCGGTGAGGGGATCCCAGCCGATGCGTTGGCTGCTCTTCAAAGCGGGCTTGCCTTCGATCTTGGCGTTGAAATCGACGAGGAGGTAGTTCTTGTCGTCCGACCACTTGCACGACATCTGCACCACGGCATCCGACCCCTCGTCGACCCAATCGCCCACCAGCCATGCCAACGGCCGGAGCCGGTCGTGCGGCGAGAGCGAGTCGTCGTCGTCCACCTCGCGGCCCGAGGCGATCTTCCACTCGCCCTTCTGCTTGATCATCACCAACGTATAGCGCGTGGCGGCGGGCGACTGGTCGTCTTTGGTGGACACCACGCGCCGGCCCTCCTCGATCGCCAGGCCCGGACTGACCATCCGCACCGAGTCGGGGGTCATGGTCGACGTTGCGCCGGGAAACTTCTGGAAGAAGCGTGCAAGCACGTCCTTGATGGCGGCAGCGCCTTTGTGGACGTTTCCGGCGTCGTCGACCAGTTCTGCCCCGCTGAAGAACAGCGCGGCGGCCTTCTCCGCGCTGCCGGCATTGAATGCCTTGACCAAATTCTGCGTAACGTGGCGAACCGCCTGCTCGTCGGCGTTTGCTGCGCCGGCCGCGGCCGAGGTTGTGGCTTCCTGGCCAGTCGCAAGAGTTGCCCCGAAGATGGCGATCAAAGCCGCCAGGGCAGGAAGGGTAATGCGTGACATGATCTCTCCTTTGTTGGATCGCGATAACTGGTTGGTCGGATTGCTAAGCATTTCGTTTTTCGGCGAACCAGCGGTGGGCCGAAAACATGGAGCTGTCCCCTTCCCGCCGCCCAACAGGAACGGGCATCGGCCGTCAGGTCAAATCATGACGCGATTCACGGTGCTTGCGAAAGAACAATCTGCCACTCGCCTTGAACGACTCCATGGCGTCGGCGGCGTCCGCGTGGATGTCGAACACCTTGTCAAGGCCGGTGATCTTGAACACCTCGCCGATGTCAGGGCTGATGTTGCACAGCTTCAGCGCGATGTCGAATTCCTTGCACTTTTTCTTCAACCGAATCAGCATACCCAGCGCCGCCGAGGACATGAACGTAACGCGGCCAAAGTGCAACAGCACGTTGCTCTCTTCGGTCTTATTCAACAGTTCCACGATCTCTCGATAGCTCTGCTCGATGACCGCTCCATCCACGAAGTGTGCGACGTCCACGAAAATGAGGCGGATCTCGCCCTTGACTTCGCTCTTGACGAATGCCATGGCTCGCTCCCTTCGAATCGAGTTGGGGCCAATAATGCGCCGGCCGAGCATGGCGTCAGCATACCAGGACCTGCAGAGTTTGAATAGGGACAGGAGGCCACTCCTGCTTGGGCACGTGGTTTGCTCGCCCTCGGCCGGAAGATCGTTCCGCAGATCCGGTCCCGACGGCCTGCTCCGTCGCCTTTATCTTCTTCCGTCCACGATTCCCAAGAGATCGGTCTACGGGGTCAGAATCGCACTTCGAGAAAGGTAATGTCGTCGGGAAGCCGAATGTCGCTGGAGTAACGCAACAGTTGCTCCTCGATGGCGCTAATGCGCAGGTCGGAGGCCGGATACCCCACTCCCTGAAGAATGCGGACAAGTCCCTGCGTGCCGAGAAGTTCCTTCTGGGCGTTGTGTATCTCCACGACGCCGTCGCTGAAGAACAGCAGACGCTCGCCCTTGTCGAACTGGGCCTCCGTCTCGGTGTAGGTGGCATCCTCCATCATGCCGAACGGGAGGCCGGAGGCTTCCAATGGTTCGAACGCGCCGTTGGCGTGGATCACCATCCCCGGCGGGCCACCGGCGGAAACAGACCGCAGCATTTGGTGTTGGGCGTCGATGATCCCACACTGGGCAGTGGCGAACGATTCGCCCTTTACAACCCGCGCCAACTCATCGTTGACCACTTGGGCGAACGTCGCCGGCTCGCTGAGAAGGCCACCATACCGGTCCCACAGGGAACTCAGGTGCATGGTATGCAGCGCGGCCGCGACCCCGTGCCCCATCACGTCGGCCAGCAGAAACCCATAATGATCGGCATCCAATTGTTTGATGGCGAAAAAATCGCCGCCAACAATGTCATGTGGCATGTAATACGTCGAGAAGCGAATGCGCGGGTCTTCGGGCAGATCCGTTTCCAACGAGAGCGCCTGAATTCTCCGCGCCCGCTCCAGGTCGGCCAACACCGCCGATACGTCCCGAAACGTCTCCACGCCACCGAGGATCTCTCCGGCCGGATTGCGAATGGGGGCGACGGTCACCTGCATGGGAATCTTCTGGCCCTGTTTCCCTTGGGCAAAAACGATGAGCGGAACGGTGCTGGTGGTTCCCGTGACGATGGCCCGATGTAAAGGGCAGAACTCCTCTCCGCAGAGCCGATGGCCGTCCTTGTCCACGTGACAAAGCACGTCCTCCAGGCAACGGCGGCCAACCACGTCGCGCGACTGCCAGCCGGTAATCCGCTCCGCGGCCCTGCTCCAAAAGACAATCCTCCGATCCTTATCGCACACGTATACGCCATCGCTCAGGGAATCGAGGATGACGTTGGCAATCGTCAGCAGTTCTTGGGATGACATACAGTATCCTCAGCCGGCTTACTTGGGTCGGTTATGGATCTCCAGGGGGCGCGTGATCCACGCCCCACCGCTAAACAGCATTTCTCATTCTACCTAGTCCCCTCTCCGGGCACCAACCAAAGGTTGGTCGGGAGAGGGTTGGGGTGAGGGCGAATCACTCACAAACCATTCCTTTTGTGCGATTTCAGCATAGCCGCCCTCACCCCCGGCCCCTCTTTTTCCAAGTGGTTCCGCCTTGGGATCAGGACTGGAGCGATGCCATGATGTTCTTCTGGAAAAGCTATTTGGCAAATGAGGATAGTCACGGGCAGGGGGCTCGCAACGATGCGCCGGCGATTCAGGAACGAGTTTTGGGCCAGATGCGTATTCGTCGATTTTGCCGGCGGCCTTGCATGGACCCTTGAGACGACGCGTATTAGCAACGACGAACAAGAAAGCGTCTTCTCACGAACATGCGCATGTCGGCCCACCTGATCAACCGAAATGGACTTTCGCCGGGCGTTGCCAACCTCACGCACCATCACTACTTGGCGTTTCGGCGTAGTGGCGTGACCAGACGCGGTTATTAGGACGCCAGCACAGCATCTGCGAGCACGGCGTTTCGCCGAATGCCGGTACCTAGCATACCACGCATGACCTTGTTCGTCAGAGCATCAACATCGCTTAAGCCGGCGACGTTTC